>ERZ724504.1269-NODE-1269-length-14011-cov-9.193680_pt1 | contig 14011 bp, 15 predicted proteins | sample MGYA00376037_ERZ724504 | MGnify/ENA primary metagenome ERZ724504 (study PRJEB28724, sample SAMN07190888) | wastewater metagenome | isolation source: influent of sewage treatment plant in Hong Hong | place: USA: Christiansburg, Virginia | collected 2016-03-01 ... | reverse complement strand
CCACCACCTTGTCGCCCACGGCGAACTTGGGGCTGCGGCTCTCGACCACTTCGCCCACGGTGCCGCCCTGCATGACTTCGCCCAGGGGCTGGGGCTGGGCGTAGCTCTTGGCGTCGTTCATGCGGCCGCGCATGTAGGGGTCCAGGCTCAGGTAATGGTTGCGCACCAGGACCTGGCCATCCTGCAACGCAGATGTGTCGGTAGCGACAAGCTTGAAGTTGCTGGCCACGGCCTCGCCTTGGGGGCGGTTGTCGAGATGGATTTGCTGGTTGCGGGGCATGAAACACTCCTTGAAACAGGTAAAAACTATATATTTGATAGCTGCTCATGCAGACCCATCAAGCGCTAGAGGCCAATTTGACCTGAAATTTCGTTGTGGTGCAGACCCAGGGTCAATCGGTGGCGATGGCACGCAGCTCGTTGGCGTAGCCCGGCCCCACCGGCAGGCGCCGCACGTACTTGAAGGTGCCGGTGGCGTGGGTGCACGGCCGCCCCTTGGCGTCAAAAACCGTCGCTTCGGTAAATGCCATGGTGGCTGTACGGTGGATCAAGCGGCCTTTGGCAACCAATGGACCTTGGGCCGCCTGCATGAAGCTGGTCTTCATCTCGATGGTGACCACGCCCATTTCGGGCGCAACACTGCGCGCCGCTGTTGCCATGGCCACGTCCAGCAGCGTCATCGAGGCGCCGCCGTGCGTGACGCCAAATGAGTTGAGGTGCTCCGGCCGCGCCTCGTAGTGCAGCTCGGATTCGCCATCCTGCATGCGCACCAGCTCGAAGCCCAGCAGCTCGACGAAAGGGATTTCAACACCAAAATCAAGCAAGATTCGTCCTCAAAATTGCAGCGGCCAAAACTGGCGCGGCACAAGCCAGCGGCCACCGTGCAAGGGCCGCCCCGCCGCACCGGTGGCGTCCCCCTTCCCGCATGGCGCAGCTGTGCGAGAGAAGGGGCTGAGGGGCAGCGGCTCCGAGCCTGCCAGCGCAGGCTTGGACTGCCCCGAAGAGCGGACGCCTGCGGCGGGAGAACCGAGGCGCGCAGCGCCTCAGGGGGTTGAACACTATTCAGCCTCCGACCAGGGCGCTCACACCGCCGTCCACCGCAAGGTGCTGGCCCGTGATGTGCTTGCCGGCATCCGACGCAAACAACGCGCACAGGCCTTTCAAATCTTCGTCATCGCCCAGGCGGCCCAGCGGCGCGTGGGCCTTGAGGTTCTCTTCGCCCAGAGCTTTAAGGAGACCCGCGGTCATCTTGCTCGGGAAGAAGCCCGGGCAGATGGCGTTGACACGGATGCCGTACTTGCCCCATTCGCCCGCCAGCGTGCGCGTGAAGTTGATCACCGCTGCCTTGGAGGTGTTGTAGGCAATGGTGTTCATGCCCTGCGGGTTCCCGCCCAGCCCGGCAATGGACGCCACGTTGATGATGCTGCCGCGTTGGCGCGCAATCATGCTGTGCTTGGCGACATGCTGGCTCAAGATGAAATAACCGCGCACGTTGAGGTTCATGACCTTGTCCCAGGCCTCCAGCGGGTGGTCCTCGGCCGGGGCGCCCCAGGTGGCGCCGGCGTTGTTGACCAGAATGTCGATGTCGCCCATGCGCTCCATCGTCTCGCTGGCCAGGCGGTGGATTTCGGCTTCCTGCGCGCAATCGGCGGCTATCCAGCGGGCATCAATGTTGGCCGCCTGCAACTGCGCGACTGCCTCTTCCAGGTCGCCGGCCTTGCGCGAACTGAGCATGACGCGCGCCCCCGCCTCGCCCAGCGCGTGCGCCATCTGCAGGCCCAGGCCACGTGAGCCTCCGGTGACGAGTGCCGTCTTTCCGGTCAGGTCAAAGAGTTGCTGGATGGTGCGGGTCATGGGGTCTCCTTGGAAGTTCTGGCGTGCGTGACGCTGGCCGGACTGGCCCAGCAATCGAGAAGCATTCCATTCTGCGGCTTTGCACACCAGCGCACTGTCGCGCTGGCGATTGAACCTAGAAACGGCAGTTGGATGCGCCCGCCGGTGCCGTGATCAGGGTGTCAGGCAAGACGAGACGACGCGGCGGGCTCCTGCCCGCAAGGAGGAGCAACGCCGCATGGCGCCCTGAGCGCGGTGCTGGCGGGTACATAGCGCTCTCACCCATCAGGTGAACGTCATCGAAGCCATCAACGAACGATTCCATGCGGCTTGGCATACGGTACGAAGCGGTCAACTGCCGTTTCTAGGTTGAACGTCTGTGCGCCTCAACCCCGGGCGACGAGCGCCGCGCCCCTCCATCGCGGGGCGGCCTTGCCCAGGCCCGGTGCGGTCCCGCCTGCTTCGCCCTGCCCGGTGTTCCGATCGCGGTAGCGCATCGCCCAGCGCTCGATCGTATGCAGCGAGAGCGCGGCCAGTGCGATAGAGATGGCGAGAGTCAGAACGACGACCACCGGCCAGGAGAAATCGGCGCGCAAATAGCGCACCACCGGGTAGTGCCACAAATAGACGCCGTACGACAGCGTGCCCAGCTTGACCAGCGTGGGTGCGCTCAGCATCTCGTACACCAGACCCGAACGCTGCTGCGCGGCCACCAGCAGCACCATGGTGGCCAGTTCCACCACCGTGATGCCCCAGACCATGGCGCCCTGGTTGTCCCAGCCCAGCTCCATCAACAAGGGAACGGCCAGGGGCAACCACATGGCCAGCGGCAGTCGTTCCTGCAGCCAGCGCAGGAACGCAGGGCGTTCGTGCATCAGCGCCGCCAACAAGCTGCCCGCCAGCAAGCCAGAAGCACGCGTGTCGAAACGAAAAAAGATCTCGTAGAACTGCTGGCCGTGCGCCACCCACAACAATCGCCACAACCAGCTGAGCAGGTAGAGAAGCGCGATGGGGCGCCAGACCTGACCTGGCCGGGAAAAGCGAACCAGGAACATCAGCAGCGGCGGCCACACCAGGTAAAAATGCTCTTCCACCGAAAGAGACCACATGTGCAGCAGCGTGCCCGGGCTGTCGAAGAAGGCAATGCCGTAGTCGGCCAGGTAGGCCAGAGAGACCAGCGCATCCCGATAGACGTCGTCCAGCCCCGGCCAGAGCAGCGGCGCCACCAGGCAGTAGGTGCCCAGAAACAAGGCCAGCGCGGGCATCAGGCGCAGGAGCCTGCGCCTGTAGAAGCGCACATAGTCGATGCGCCCATGGGCCTGGCGCTCCAGCAGCAGCAGCGAGGTGATGAGAAAGCCGCTCAAGACAAAAAACAGATCCACGCCCAGAAACGCACCGTCAAACAGCGGCACATGCGCGTGCGACAGGACCACCAGCAGGATGGCGACACCGCGCAGCCCGTCCAGGGCGGGGTTGTAGCCCAGCGTGAAGTTTCTCGATACCAAATCCATGTGCCTTTCTCGACCTGCGTTAGCGACTCAGGGTTTTCACCCATGGGGGCCGGATTCTAGAGGCGGGTTGAACCGGTGAGGTAACAAAAAGGCAAGCGCCAGCGCGGCGCCGCACGGTGTCGGACCACATCCGCGACAATGCAGGGGCGCGGCGTGCATGCGGCGCTCATCCTCTCGGCGCTTCGGCGCCTTTTTAAACCGCTGTGACTCCGCACAGCGGTGGCTGCTTAAAAACGGAATTTGTCATGACCTCTATTCCTGCGCGCCGCTCGGCGCTCAAGCAGGCGCTGCTGTGCTGCGCCGCCCTCGCCACCTTTGCGTCCACCCTGACTTGCCTACCTGCAAGCGCGGCCGACAAGGTACTGCGCGTCTCGGCCATTCCCGACGAAGCCCCTACCGAACTGCAGCGCAAGTTCGCCCCGCTGGGCGACTACCTGGCCGCACAGACCGGCATGAAAGTGGTGTTCACGCCCGTTTCCGACTACGCAGCGGTGGTGGAGTCGCTCGCCAACGGCAAGCTCGATATGGCTTGGCTGGGAGGCTTTACCTTTGTGCAGGCCAAGATCCGCACCAACGGCACGGCCATCCCCATCGTGCAGCGCGAGGAGGACGCCAAGTTCACCTCGAAGTTCATCACCGCCCAGGCGGACATCCAGTCGCTCGCAGACCTCAAAGGCAAAAGCTTTGCCTTTGGTGCGCCTTCGTCCACGTCGGGCAGCCTGATGCCGCGCTATTTCCTGCAGCAAGCGGGGCTGACACCAGAGAAAGACTTCAAAAATGTTGCCTACTCGGGCGCCCACGACGCCACCGCAGCCTTTGTGGCTTCCGGCAAGGTCCAGGCCGGCGTGCTGAACGCCTCGGTGTGGGAGAAACTGGTAGAGCAAAAGAAGGTGGACACCAGCAAGGTGCGCGTGTTTGCCACCACACCGCCCTACTTTGACTACAACTGGACCGTGCGCGGCGATCTGGACCCAGCGCTGATCGCGAAGCTCACCCAGGCCTTCCTCCAACTGGACCCGGCCAATCCCCAGCACAAGGAGATTCTGGCGCTGCAACGGGCAAGCAAGTTCATTCCAACAGCCAAGGAAAACTACGACGGCATTGAAAAAGCGGCCCTGTCGGCGGGTTTGCTCAAGTAAGGCTGGTCACAAGGCCGCGCTTGCGCAGGCACCTGTATGAGTTTTCAGTTGAACCGCGTGGAACTGGCCCACGCCAATGGCTTTGTCGCCCTGCAGGACATTTCGCTGCAAGCCCGGGCGGGCGAATGCCTGGCCTTGATCGGGCCCTCGGGCGCCGGAAAAACCTCGCTGCTCTCCGTGCTGGGCACGGCATTGGCTTCCCGCAGCGGGAGCGCCACGGTGCTTGGCGCAACGCTACCCGCCTCGTCGCCGTCGGCGCGCCGCGCCTTGCGCGCACGCATTGGTACGGTGCACCAGGCGCCTCCCCTGCCCGGCCGGCAGCGCGTGGTGACCGCCGTGCTCGCCGGCCAGCTCGGGCAGTGGCCCGCCTGGAAATCGCTCGCCTCCCTGGCCTACCCCATGGATATCGCCGGTGCACGCGCCGCTCTGGAGCGCGTGGATCTGGCCGACAAGCTGTTTGCGCGCTGCGATGCGCTCTCGGGTGGCCAATTGCAGCGCGTGGGCATTGCGCGCGTGCTCTACCAGCAGGCGGATCTGGTGCTGGCCGATGAGCCGGTGGCGGCCCTGGACCCCGTGCTCGCCCTGGCCACCGTGCGGCTGCTGGTGGACGACGCCGCCGCGCGCGGCGCCACTCTGGTGGCCAGCCTGCATGCGGTGGATCTGGCACTGAATTGCTTTGCGCGCATTGTCGGCATCAAGGCCGGACGCATTGCCTTTGACTTGCCGGCCCGCGAGGTCGACGACGCGCTGCTGCATACGCTGTACGCGAGCGAAGGGCAGGAGCTGCCGACGCTCGCCAAGCCGCGCAGCCACACCATGGCTGGCGCGCAACACCTCGTCGATCCCGTGGCAGGGTGCCGATGAACCTGGCCCGACGCGATCCGGCGGCCGGACGGCGCCTGCAAGGCGCGGCCCTGGCGCTGCTTGTGCTGTGGCCGTTGCTGCAGACCGCGCAGGTCCACCCCGCCGCGCTGCTCGACCCCTCCAACCTGCAGGTCATTGGCCACTTTCTGGCGGGCTTCCTGCCGCCCGAGACGGGCGCGGAGTTCCTGCACTACCTGGCACGCGCCACGCTGGAAACGCTGGCCATTGCCACCGCCGGAATGGCCCTGGCCTGGCTGCTGGCGCTGCCCCTGGCCTATCTGGCGAGCGCCGCCGGGCGCGAGCAGCGCAGCCTCAACCCGGTGTCGCGCGGCGTGCTGACGCTGCTGCGCGGCATTCCCGAACTCGTTTGGGCGCTGTTGTTCGTGCGCGTCTTTGGGCTCGGGCCGGCGGCCGGCGTGCTGGCCCTGGGGCTGACCTACGGCGGCATGCTGGCCAAGGTGGTGGCGGAAATTCTTGAGTCGGTGGACCCGCTGCCTGCGCAGGCGCTGCGCCTCTGCGGCGCGCGCCGCCCTGTGGCCATCCTCTACGGCCTGCTGCCGCAGGCCTCGAAGGAGCTGGCCAGCTACACGGTGTACCGCTGGGAATGCGCCATCCGCGCCTCGGTGGTGATGGGTTTTGTGGGTGCCGGCGGCCTGGGGCAGTTGATGGACCAGGCCATGAAGATGCTCAACGGCGGCGAAGCGGCCACCATCCTCGTCACCTTCATGCTGCTGGTGCTGGGCGCCGATGCGCTGTCGGGCTGGCTGCACCGCGCGCTCGACATGCCGCCCGCAGCGCGCGCCTCGCCCTGGGGCTGGCGCAGCGTGGGCTTCGTGCTGGCCGTGCTGACGGGCATTGCAGCGAGCTTTGCGCTGCTCGACATGCCTTTGCTTGGGCTGTTTTCGACCGAATCGGTGCATTCCATTGCCGCCTTCGTCACGGGTTTTTTCCCGCCCGACCTGTCGTCCGACTGGCTCGGCAAGGTGCTGCTGGGCACCTGGGAAACCCTGGCCATTTCGGTGGTCGGCACCTTGCTGGCCGCCGCAGCAGGTTTGCTCATGGCCCTGCCCCAATGGCGCCTGCCCTGGACAGGGCTGCTCAATACCTTGCGGTCTGTGCCCGAACTGGTGTGGGCCACGCTGACCGTGCTGGCCGTGGGCCTGGGCCCCTTTGCCGGTACGCTGGCGCTGGCACTGCACACGGCAGGGGTGCTGGGCCGCCTGTATGCGCAGGCACTGGTCAACGCCAGCGCTGCCCCGGCCCGGGCCCTGCGCCTTGCCGGCGCCAACGGCGGCCTGGCTTTTCTCTACGGCACCCTGCCCAGCGCGGCGCCGCAGCTCATCGCCTACACGCTGTACCGCTGGGAAATGAACATCCGCATGGCCGCCATCCTTGGCTTTGTGGGCGCGGGCGGGCTGGGCCAGTTGCTGTACGTCGAGCTATCGCTCTTTCACTATGCGCAGGCGTCCACCGTGATCATTGCCATGCTGGCGCTGTCGATGGCCGTGGACCAGGCCAGCGCCTGGCTGCGCATCAAGATGCGATAGGGCGAATCCGGCGCGCTTACTTGTACTTGTCTTTGCCCTTGGGCAGCACGGACGTCATGGGCGGCGTGGGCCGGTCGGTACCGCCGGGTTTGGGCAGCGAGCTGTCCTTCTTGGGCTTCTTTGCCATTTTTTCGTTGCGCTGTTCTTTTGCCATGCCAGGCTCCCTAGTTTCAGCCCGACATGGGCCGTAGGGGGCGAATGGTAGGCTGAAAAATCGCAGAAAAACGCGCGCGCGCAGAAACTCTTCGCAAGCCTTTCTGTTGCCAATCGCCGGCCCAGCGCGGTGCTGCAGCAACCGATTCAGAAAGCCTCTTCCGCCAGCGCTGCGCAGGTCATGTCGCGCGCATTCACTACGTTGAGCCAAGCGCCCATTTTGGGCAGCTCATAATGGTAAAAATACCGTATAGCGCCCAATCGGCCTGCGTTGGCAGCTATCGATAGCGTAGCGTCGTTGTTCAACGCCGTGAGCGCCACGTCCAACCAGATCCAGGCCAGCACCGTGTGGCCAAAGGCCTGCATATAGGGCACGGCATTGGCCAGCGCCTGCGTGGGCTCGCCGCCCGCCCAGGCGGCCTGCGTGGCCTCACCCACCTGCTGCAGCGCGCCGGTGAGCTGCTGCGCAAAAGCCGCCAGTTCCGGCACGCCAGACGCCTTCTTGGCCGTGGCCGCCATGCGCGCAGCCAGCAGTTGCAGGCCTTTGCCGTTCTCCATCAGCACCTTGCGCCCGAGCAGGTCGGCCGCCTGAATGCCGTGCGTGCCCTCGTGGATCATGTTCAGGCGGTTGTCGCGCCAGTACTGCTCCACCGGGAAGTCGCGCGTGTAGCCGTAGCCACCGTGGATCTGAATCGCCAGCGAATTGGCCTCCAGGCAGAACTCGCTCGGCCAGCTCTTGGCAATGGGGGTGAGCACTTCCAGCAGCAGGCGCGCCTCGTCGGCAGCCTCGGGCACGCCGGTGTGCTGCTCGTCCACCAGGCGGGCGCAGTAGAGGTTCAGCGCCAATGCGCCTTCGCAATAGCTCTTTTGCGCCAGCAGCATGCGGCGCACGTCGGCGTGCTCGATGATGCGCACCTGCGGCTGGGCGGCATCCTTGCCGGCAGGCCCGAGCTTGCGGCCTTGCGGGCGGTTTTTGGCGTAGTCGAGGCTGGCGTAGTAGCCCGCCAAGCCGAGCATGGTGGCCGCCATGCCAATGCCGATGCGCGCCTCGTTCATCATGTGGAACATGCAGGCGAGGCCCTTGCCCGGCTGGCCCACCAAATAGCCCACGGCGCCCGCCCTGCCCTGCACCGGGTATTTGCCCTCGCCAAAATTGAGCAGCGTATTGGTGGTGCCGCGCCAGCCGAGCTTGTGGTTCAGTCCGGCAAGCGCCACGTCGTTGCGCACGCCGGTCAAGTTGCCCTCGGTATCCACCAGCTTCTTGGGCACGATGAACAGCGAAATACCGCGCGTGCCAGGCACCAGCTTGCCGTCCGGCCCCGGAATCTTGGCCAGCACCAGGTGCACGATGTTCTCTGACAGCTCGTGCTCGCCCGACGAGATCCACATCTTGTTGCCGGTAAGCCTGTAGCGCGCGCCCAGTGGGTCAATCTCATAGCCCTCGCCATCAGGAAGTGCCCGCGTCGCCACATCGCTCAAGCTGGAACCCGCCTGCGGCTCTGACAAACACATGGTCCCCGAGAAGCGCCCGGAGAACTCGTTGAGTGCAAACACCTGCTTCTGCAAATCCGTACCGTGCACCATGAGCAGGTTGGCATTGCCCGTGCTCAAGAGGTTGGAGCTGATGCTGATAGACGCCACGGCAAAGAAGGCGTTGGCTGCAGCATCCACCGTGTAGGGCAGTTGCATGCCGCCAATGCCGTAATCCTGCGCCGCGCTGAGCATGCCCGACGCCGCGTAGGCGTCGTAGGCGTCCTTCGTCGCCTGCGGCAGGATGACTTTCTCTCCGTCGAACTGCGGCTCCTGCTGGTCCACCGTGCGGTTGAATGGCGCGTACTTCTCGCGCGCAATGCGCTCGCAGGTGTCGAGCACGGCATCAAAGGTCTCGCGCGAGTGATCGGCAAAGCGCTCGCGCGTGTTGAGCGTTTCGGCCTGGAGCCAGTCGTACAGCAGGAAATCGAGGGTGGAGCGTAGGGTCGTCATGGGGAAAATTATGGGTGGAGGCGGCCGGGAAGGCATGTCAGGTGTGCGACGCGGTGGGGGCACAAAGCGTATTTTGGGCGGGCGACAACGTCGAAGATGACGGCTGTATCGGCGGCATCGTTCTTGCCTCTCCTGCCAGACAACCGGTAGGGCAGCACGAACTTGGGCGCAATCAGGCGCACGGTATGGCCAGAACTACTGGAACTCACGCGCCCAATGGTGGGCGCCGGAGCAGGCTTTTATACCGATGAGGCAAGGCGGCAATGTCGCGATGAGTTCGAGCAGCTTGGCACGCGGCACACTGGGGCGCACCCGCGCAGGCTTGCCTGTGGCATCAACGCCATGAACAGCAAAGACGTTCTTGGCGAGATCGATACCGATGGTGACAATGGCAGACATGAACTTCCCCTTCCACAAAACGAGTGAGTTGATGAGAGGTTGCACTTCCCATCGTGGACGTTGATGTCGTATCCCGCAACTGCGCGGATCTCTCGAGATCCACAAAGTCCATTTTATTTGCTTGGCAACAGGAGTATGGTGCGGTGGATCTAACTAAGTCGATACTTCGTGAGATTGCGAACGGAAAGAATAAATTCGAGCCGCAGGATAGCTCTATCCAAGCGATTAAAGAATTTCAACCGATCGCCAAGCGACTTAAATCCGCACACGAGAAAAATTTAATCTCTAAGGCATTCTTCCAAGTTACCGGTACGCGCGAAATTCATGGGATGTATATTACTGTATTAGTATCGGGTGGACTTACACTTGGAGGCGAGGAATATCTGAATGGAACGCACGAGGATTTTCGGAGAAATGAAATGACCAATCAAGTAATAAATATCCATTCTGCAAATGCAATTCAAATTGGCGATCACAATACACAGCAAATAGCCATTGCAATTAAGTCGCTAATCGAAAAAATAGAATCCTGTGATGGATCGGAAGCAGAGAAGGTTGAAGCCAAGAATCTGCTTCAGAGATTCCTCGAACATCCGCTGGTCGCAGCGGTCGTGGGCGCAACAATAAGTTTATAGTGAGCGATTTTTAACACGCCAATTAACTTAATAATAAGCAATTCATTCTCAATAATTTCCGAGCTATTTTTAAGTTATTGCAGACGTTTTTCGACCATTTCGAAAATAGAATTATTCGCCAGAGTAAATTCGCTAAGTTCTGAGCTTAATTGGGTACTCCTCAAAATACCTGCATAACTAATCGTCATGTCCACTATTCAGCGATAGGGAAAAAATGATCTTAAGAGGTTTTGATTTCGGAAACGAAGCGGGAGACGACGCAACCCCGGAGGAGCTTGAGTCTTATTTTGTGGAGCAAGATGCATTTGGCGAATATGTAAAAAAGAACAAACGAATACTAATAACGACAGCTCGCAAAGGCATGGGTAAATCTGCACTTATCAAACGACTCTCGTATGTAATCAAAGAAACGGACACGAGCTCCATTGTCATCCGATGCAGAGGTGCAGATTTGGCACGCGACGCGTTTGGCTTAAAAACACAACTAACCACACCTAACGACTACATTCGCGACTGGATGATTAGAATTTGCGCACTCATCAACAGAGAGATCGCAAAAAAGATTAATTTTGCCATAACGGACGACCATATAACATTAATCGAATCCGCCGAAATTGAAGGTTACAAAGAAAAGAATATCGTCAGCTGCCTAACATCTCGATTCGAAAAACTTATTGATAAACTTGGCACAAAAAAGGAGGAAATACGAAATCACATCGAGATCCTTAAGCGAGTCTCCGGACCAAATGTATATTTACTTATTGATGACCTAGATGCCACGTTTCAAAATACAGACAGCGAATGCCTATCGCTAAGTACATTCTTTTCAGCCTGTCGATACTTAGCCCAAGATGTCTCTGGCATATGCTTTAGAGTAACAATGCGTAGTGACGTTTGGCCTACCATACGCAGATATGACGAGTCCCTGGATAAGCTGGAACAATACGTGACCGAGTTAAATTGGTCAGCCGAAGAATTTCGCACACTACTTTATAAGCGCATTGAATCTCAAAGCAAGGAAAATTCATTTGACTTGCCGAGCCGACAATACAATGAATCCAACGAAATCTATGAACTTCGCATATTAAAGATGCTCTTCGTAGAAAAAATTGAATGGGGCTCCAAGAACGTTCTTTCTTTTAAGGTAATACACACGCTATCCTACGAAAGGCCACGATGGGCAATTCAGCTATGCAAACTCGCTCAGGAGAGCGCCGTCCGAAAGCGAAAGAGTGTAATATCAAAAGACGAAATTGATTCCGTTTGGGGTGACTATGGCGCGAAACGGATAGCAGATTTAGTTGCCGAGCACAAACATCAATGCAAGCAAATTGAAGAACTGATTACAGCGTTCAGAGGCGCAGATCGATTACTCACTCGAGAGCAACTGATGAATTTCGTGAAAAACAGAATCCTTAACCACATCGGCTTATTCGTTGACTCAAAAAGGGTCACCACACAACTCGAGGCAGCACAGTTTCTTTTTAGAATTGGTTTTCTTGTGGCTCGATCTGATGAAGAGTCGGGTAACTATGAACACTACGGATTCAGAGATATGCCTGATCTATTGGCATCTAGAACGGATAACGACTTCAACATGAGTTGGGAGATTCATCCATGCTATCGCCAAGCCCTTGATATCAAAAAAATCAATAAATCGCAGAGAGAGAAGCGCGGAATTTCACGAAATTAAATCCGGAGGCTTGGGATTTGGCTAATGCAAAGTTTTATTTTATGGATGTGCTACCTGGCCTTCGTTTCTCAGCCAATTTTCAAACAGCAAGTGCGGCACGATGAGTAACTCATCAGTCAACGCACCTGTGATCATCCTAACCGTAGGTTCAACGCCGACAAAAATGCTTCGCATTTTTGTCGGTTAACCTGGGCGTTAAACCCCATGAAATCCAGCCGCATCACTTCCCCGGTGCTTCGGGTTGGGCTCAGGTTCATGTGCGCCCTCTGGACCGTCAGCAGCTGGTATTTTGTTGCGACGCGGAGTTTTTCGACAAAGCCGATGCGCTCTACGGTGGTGACGACGGTGAATGGGCCGGGCGCTTTTTTTGCCGGGGCAATCTTCGTCGTTTTGGGCTTGGTGGCTCTGGCGATATTGCTTCAGGGCAAAGTCACCCAACGGGCTACCCAGTTCTGGCTCGTGGGCTTGCTGTTCGCGATTCCTGCTGCCGTGGTGTTTGTCCGATGGACTACTCTGGCACCTCAATAGCCATCACGCACGGTTGACCCGGCGTTGATCCGGTTTCGTGAGCGTCTGCAAAAGCATGGCCCGAGCGTGAGGCCTGACGCTGGTTCAGCAGAAAATATTAGTGTTTTAGGCCTCTAGCGCTTATCCCGTAAGCGTAAGCAGCTATCAAAACAAAAGCAATCTTGCCGCCGAAGCCATCCAATCCATGGGGAATAACATGCTTCTGTGACGGTCAAGGGCCGCAGTGCAGCGGAATCATCCGTCGCCCAGCCACGGGTTAACCAGCGGCACACCGGCCTTCTCATACCCGCCGATGTCGCGCGTGACCACCGTCAGCCCATGGTGCAGCGCGGTGGCAGCGATGATGAGGTCTGGCTGGGGAAACGTGTGTCCCAGCTTGCGCCCAGTTTCCACCAGCAGGCGCCACTTGAACATGACGTCTTCGCTGACCGGGAGGACCCGGTTTTCAAACATCGGGCGCAACTGCTGCTGGAGCCAGTCGTGCAGCGCAGCCCGCTTTTGCACGTCGGCTACCAGCTCGATGCCAAAGCGGATTTCGGCAAACGTAACGGCACTGACGAAGAGGCTTTCAAGCGGTTGCGCACTGACGAAAGCCACTACCTTGGGCTCCGGGCGGGGGCGCCGCAGTTCAGACAGGATGTTGGTGTCGAGCAGGTAGCCTTTCACAGCGACACGTCCCGCACCGGCGCATAGGTGGGTGGCGCGAGGGCCAGATCGATTTCCGGGTAAGGCGCGGCTTGCAGCACATCCACCAGTGCCCTGCCCGTTTGCAGCCCCTGCAGGCGCCGGAAGTCCTCTGCCGCGATGACCACGACTTCGTCCCGCCCATGCACGGTGACATGCTGCGGCCCATCGCTGTGCACGCGCCGGACCAGTTCACTGAATCGGGCCTTGGCGTCTTGCAGTGGCCAATGCCCCGGTGGGGCAGCTTTGTGTCCAGGAGATGGGTGAGTGGGTTTCGACATTCTAGTCATACTGACCAGATTATCACGATGGTACGCCCCTGGCAAGCGGGCACCGCAGCCTGGCTGTCTATGTCTTTCGCTTGACACTCGTATCCATATAGATACAAATTATGCTTGCTGGCTGAGACAAATCAAGCCAGGCAAGAGACATCAAGCGGGCGCAGAAAATTTTGCAACTATTGGAGCTTGAATGATGAGCACTTCCAAGACCAAACCCAAGCTGCTGGCGTTCGATGCGGCTCGTTACCTCACCGATGATGCGGCCATTGCCGAGTACATGACCGCAGTGTTGGAAACCGAAAACACGGATCTTCTTCTGCTCGCGCTCAGCGACGTTGCGCGCGCCAAGGGCATGGCGCAAGTTGCCAAAGATGCCGGGCTCGGCCGGGAGAGCCTGTACAAGGCCCTCGCACCAGGTGCAAAGCCGCGCCTTGACACCATTCTCAAGGTGGCTCGTGCGCTGGGTGTCAAGTTCACTGCGCATCCTGCATGAACCCGCAGTAGGCAGAAAAAACAAGTCTTTTTTGCCTCTAGCGCCCGTCCATAAAGCGCTACCCGCTATCAAAACAAAAGCAAACGCCCCGCGCAAACCATTCGGCCTGCGCGGGGCGTTGTGTCTCTATCTGTCTTCAGCGCTTACAGCACTTCAAACACACCCGCCGCGCCCATGCCGCCACCAATGCACATGGTGACGCAAACCCGCTTCGCGCCGCGGCGCTTGCCTTCGATGAGGGCGTGGCCGGTGAGGCGCTGGCCGGTCA
>ERZ724504.1263-NODE-1263-length-14047-cov-12.953545_pt1 | contig 14047 bp, 15 predicted proteins | sample MGYA00376037_ERZ724504 | MGnify/ENA primary metagenome ERZ724504 (study PRJEB28724, sample SAMN07190888) | wastewater metagenome | isolation source: influent of sewage treatment plant in Hong Hong | place: USA: Christiansburg, Virginia | collected 2016-03-01 ... | reverse complement strand
TGCGTCTGTCGCAGCGCCGCTTCAGCGGCGGCGTGGTCGGCCGCGCTGGGCGGCTGCAGCCAGCCCTGGTGTGGCAGGCGGCCGAGCAAGGCCACGTCAAGCGCCGTCAGGTCGTCGGCCGCAGCCTCGTTCTGGCCCAGCCAGGCCATCTGCCGGGCACGCTCGCGGGCCGGCCAGTCATGCAAGGCGCGGCCGTTCAGAGTGACCCGCCCGCTTTGCACCGGCAGCAGCCCGGCCAGCACCTTGAGCAGCGTCGATTTGCCCGCGCCGTTGGGGCCGACGATGCTGGTCCAGCGGCCGGCCGCCAGCGGCAGCGTAATGCTGTGCAATATCGAGTGTTTTCCTATGCTGGCGCTTATGCAGTCTGCGCTGACAGCTATTTTTTCAGTAGCATTCAAAGCAGCCCCCCTGGGCACGAACGCCGGTGCATCAGCCACAGCAGGTAGCCGCCGCCCAGCACGGCGGTGAGCACGCCCACGGGCAGCTCCTGCGGCGCCAGCAGACCGCGCGCCAGCAAGTCGGCACCGGCGAGCAACGCGCCACCCATCAGGCTGGACAGCAGCATCAAGCGCCCATGCGACACCGACACGGCGGAGCGCACCAGGTGCGGCGCAGCCAGGCCGACAAAGGCAATCAACCCGGTCTGCGCCACGGCGGTGCCCGTCGCCAGCGCCAGCACCGCCACCAACGCGGCGCGCAGCGGCGCCAGCCGCAGGCCCAGGCTTTGCGCCGTGGCTTCGCCCAGCGCCAGGCCGTCCAACCCGCGCGCCAGCAGCCAAGCCACCACCAAGCACAGCAGCCACACAGCGGCCATCAGCACGCAAGACGTCCAGCCGACAAAGCCGGTGGAGCCGAGCAAAAACGCCTGCATGGCCTGCAGCGAATCGGGCGAGAGCAGCAAGATGAGCGAGGTGAGCGCGCCCAGCACCACGCCCACCACCACGCCGGCCAGCAGCAGGCGCAGCGTGTGCTGCACGCCGCGCGCCAGCACCAGTGTCAGCAGCACTGCCAGGACGGCGCCGACAAAGGCCGCGCCGGTGAGGCCCAGGCGCACCAGCCAATGGCTGGAATACACCGACACGGTAATGGCGCTTTGCGCCCCGCCCAGCATGCCGGCGCCGCCGCCCATTAGCGCCAGCGCGATGGCCACGCCGAGCGAAGCGCCCGAGGCGCTGCCCAGCAGGTACGGGTCGGCCAGCGGGTTGCGAAACAGCCCCTGCGCCACGGCGCCCGCCAGCCCGAGCAGCGCGCCAGCACACCAGGCGCCCAGCGTGCGCGGCAGGCGGATGTCCCAGACGATTTGCTGCGCCATGGCGTGTGCTGCCGGGTCGGCCTGCGGGTTCCACAGCGCGGGCAAGAGGTTTTCGAACCCCGCGCTGCCCACCGCCGTGCCCAGCACCAGCAGGCCCAGCGCCAACGCAATGAGCGCAGCCGCCAGCCAGCCACCCCGGCGCGCGTGCACGGCACGGGCGCGTGTGGGGACGGACGGCAAAGGCATGACGGCGCTCATGGTCGCACGGGTTTTTGCCCGGCTTTGTCGCTCAAGCAGGCCGCCATCAACCGCGCTGCCTCGGCCATGCGCGGGCCGGGGCGGATCAGCACGTCGGACTGCGCTGCATCGAACCGGCACAGCCGGCCTTCGCGAATCGCGCGCAGTTGCGCCCAGCCAGGGCGCGTGGCCAGGCCGTCGGCGCTGCGGGAGCCCACCATGATGAGGTCGGGGTCGGCGCGCACCACGAATTCGGGGTTGATTTTGGGGAATGGTCCCAGCGATGCGGGAATGATGTTGCGCGCACCTAACCGGGTCAGCGTCTCGCCCATAAAGGACGCTTCCCCAGCCGCAAACGGCCCACTGCTCACTTCGAAGTACACCCGCATGCCACGCACGGCGGCGGGCACCGACTGGGCGGCGGCCTGCACGCCGGCATCGATGACGCGCCAGACGCGCTGCGCATCCTGCACGCCCAGCACCTGGCCCACCTTGGTCAGCACGCGCTGCACGTCGGCATAGGTCTTGGGCTCCAGCGCTACCACTTGCACACCCAAAGATTCGAGCCGCGCCTGCGCGCGCGACGAGGTCGCCATCAGCACCACGTCGGGGCGGAGCGCGACGATGGCCTCAATGTTCGGGTCCAGCCCACCGCCCACCACCGGCAAGGCCTTGACGCTGGCCGGCCAGTTGGAATAGCGGTCCACACCCACCAGGCGCTGGCAGGCATCCAGCGCGCAGACGGTTTCGGTCAGTGAAGGCAGCAGGCTGACAACGCGCTGGGGCGGCTGGGCGAGCGTGACGGTGTGGCCCCGGTCGTCCACCACGGTGACGGGCGCCGCTTGGGCCAGCGTGGCCATGGCCAGCACCAGCAGCAGCAAAACCGCCAGCACGATGAGAATGCGTTTGATGGGCGTGGGTTTCATGAAACGTCCTTCAAGGAAAGCGGCAGTCCGGCGGCCATCAACGTGACACGCTTGCAGGCCTGCGCCGCCTGCTGGTTCAAGAGGCCGAGCGCATCGACAAAGGCGCGCACCTCGCGTCCCATGGGAATGACCCCCAGGCCAATTTCGTTGCCCACCAGAACAACGGGCCCAGGGGTTTTCTCCAATGCTTCAAAAAAGAGAGCTGCTTGCGCAGACCAGTCGTGCGCTGGAGCCTCTTTTTCATCAAAATTTTCTGCCGACGGCATGGCCCATTGCGTCAGCCACAGCGTGAGGCAATCCACCACGATCAGCGTGTCCGGCGCGCCGTGCTGTGCCAGGGCGCCCGCCAGATCGCGCGACTCCTCCAGCGTCCCCATGCGCGGCACGCGCGCGGCGCGGTCGCTCTGGTGGCGGGCAATGCGCTGGCGCATTTCCTCGTCGTGCGCCTCTGCCGTGGCAATGAGGAGCGCGCGATGCCCCGGGCTGGCGGCCAGCCATGCCGCGGCAAGCGCCTCGGCGCGGCGCGTCTTGCCGCTCTTCTGGCCGCCCAGAATGAGTTCGCTGCGGGCCACGGAGAGGCTCATGCCGCACCCCCAGGCAAACGCGCCACCACCAGCAGCGGCAGGCCACGGGCCAGAGCGCTTTGCATTACGGGCGCGGCTCCCACTTCAGGCCGATGTAGAACTGGCGCCCGCCGGTGGCGTAGGTACGGGCGGTTTGGTAGTCCTTGTCGCCCGCGTTGTCGATGCGCGCCAGCAAGGTATAGCCCTGCGCCACGCGGGTGCTGGCATACAGGTTGACCAGGGCATAGCCGCCGAGAACGTTGGTGTTGGCCGCGTTGTCAAAACGGCGGCCCGAGGCCTGCAGCTCGGCGCCCAGCGTCCAGCCCGCGATGAGCGTATCGGCGCCCAGCGTGGCGTGGCGCTTGGCGCGGCGGGCGAGCTGCTTGCCGGTGCCCAGGTCGCGCGGGTTTTGCAGATCGATCGAGCCATGCACCTGCAAGCCCGCCAGGGGGTGCGACGCGGCAAGCGTCAGCCCGGAATATTCGGCGCGCGCGGTGTTGGCGTAGCAGCCAAAGCTGGACGCGCAGCTGCCGGCCCCCACGAACGAGATCAGGTTGCTGACCCGGTTGCGGTAGGCCACCGCCGAGAAGCTGCTGCGGCCCTGCGCATAGCGCACGCCGATTTCGGTATTGCGGCTGCTCTCGGGGCGCAGCGTGGCGTCGCCGTATTCGCTGAAGCGCTGGTACAGCGTGGGCGCACGAAAGGCCGTGCCCACCGACGCCGTGGCACGCCAGCCGGGGGCGAACCCATAGCCGTACGACAGGCTGCCGGTGCCCTTGCCGCCGAATTCGCTGTCGCTGTCGTGGCGCAGGTTGGCCTGAACCGTGTGCGCGCCGGCGCTGTAGCCATAGCCAAGCCCCAGGCCATCCTGCGAGCGGCTGCGCACAATGCCCACGCTGTAGGCGTCCAGCGCAGGGTTGTTCAGGTGGTCTTCGCGGCGCTCCAGCGTCGCACTCAGGCGGTGCGCGCCCAGGCGCCATTGGTTCTGCCACAGGGCGCCGCGCAGCTCGGTCTCGGTGAGGTAGGGCGGCGGACTGGTTTCGTAGCGACTCACCGATTCGCTGACGGATACGCGGGTGCTGTAGGACTCGCTCCACTGCGCAGCCCAGTGGGCGCCCAAGGTGCGCAAACGGTGCTGGTTGCGGTCATCGTTCGGCGCGGCAGGCAGGTACGTGAACGCGTCGTAGGCGGAATCGAGGCGGTTGGCGAGCAGCGTCGCTCCCAGTTGGTGCTGGGCGTTGATGCGGTAGCCCAGCTTGGCGCTGGCACTGGTGCTTCGGTAGCTATCGTCGTCCGGGTTGTGGACTCCGCTGGCCTTGCTGTCAAAGCCGCTGCTGCGCGCATGCGCCAGGCCCACGGCGTAGTCCAGTGCGCCATCCGGCCCGGCCGTGCCGCTCACGCCGGCCTCGACCTTGCGCGTTCCCTGGTTGCCCAGGCCCACACCGACATACGGCGCGGCCGGGCCTTCGCCCTTGCGCGTGAAAAGCTGGATGACGCCGCCAATGGCATCCGAGCCATACACCGCAGCCGCCGGGCCGCGCAGCACTTCGATGCGCTCGATCTGGGAGAGCGGAATCTGCTCCCAAAGCGCACCGCCCGAGGATTGCGAATCGACGCGCACGCCGTCGATGTAAACCGCCGTAAAGCGCGACTCGGCACCGCGCAGGTACACGCTGCCGGAATTGCCAATGCCGCCGTTGCGCGCGATCTCAACACCGGGCAGGCGGGCGAGCACGTCAGAGATGCCGGTGGCGCCGCTGGACTCGATGGTCTCGCGATCCACGATGGATACGTCGGCCACAAGGTCTGACAGCGGCTGCTCGCTGCGCGTGGCGGTCACAACGGTTTCGGCAAGCTGCGGTGCGCGCAGGTTCTGCGCCACTTGCACCGGCGCGGTCATTTGCGCGCGTGCAACCTGCATGGTCAACAAAGACAAGGCCGAAAAGACAGCCGGAGACAGGCACAGCGCAGCCGCACGGCGCACATAAAAGGAGCGATTTTTCATGGAAGACAAAGAAAACAGACAACCCGTGCCGGCTTCCCCGCCAGCGTATGGGTGACACGGCTGCACGCGCCCAGGGCGCGCGCAACCACCGTGTTGGCCGGTATCCGGGCTGGCGGCGCGCCTTTCACGGCCTTCCCAGGCGCTTGTTCAAGGCGCCCAGTGGCACTGGGTGTAAAAGGTGAATTTAGTGCTGTGGGTTAGAAGTTCGTATCGGAATAGCGCCGAAAAACGCCACCAGGCGGCGTTGCAAATCCTCGCGATAGCTCCGGCTATCGCTGCGGTTTGCGCCTTGCCTGACGACGTTTTCGACTCTCTTCATGTCTCAACGAATTTCTAACCCACAGCACCAGTGATTCGGCCGCTGACCGTTGCGGGGGCAGCGCAGGCTCGGCTGGCACCATGGACGGTGCCCTCCTCCCTGCTTCCCGTTGAACTGCGACGTGTGAACCACGGCGCGAGCACCAACGGGCAGAGTTTACGTCATGGTGCGCAGGCCGAAGACGGCATCGCGAGCGGCCTGCAACCGGGCGCGCAACGCACCCCCTACAATTGCCCGGCTATGTCCATGGACTCTTCGTCACCCTTCGATCGGATTGCCGAACGCGTCGAGCGGCTGCTCGTGCGCCAGGAGCAGTTTGAACGCACCATCACGCTTTTGACAGACCAGGTAGCCACGCTGACGCAGGAGCGCGATTCGCTGCGCTCACGTCTGCAGGCCGCGCGCGCCCGTGTGGACGCCTTGATCGAACGCCTGCCCTCGCCACCTGCACAATAGGACGCGCCATGAAACAGCTGGAAGTGCAAATCATGCAGCAGAGCTACTTGCTCGGCTGCCCCGAGGGCCGGGAAGCGCGCCTGCTGGAAGCCGTGGAGCGCGTGGACACCGCCATGATGGCCATCCGCGACGCCGGCAAGGTGCGGGCCCGAGAGCGCATTGCTGTACTGGCCGCGCTCAATCTCGCGTTTGACCTTGCCGATCGCGAAGCCGAGGATCTCGAGCGTGCCGCAGCACCGCGTTCGGCCCCGCCGAGCCCGCCTGACACCAACGCCCTGCCTCCGTCGAGTCTCTCCGGCGAAGACAGTGATCGGCTGGAAGCCCTCGTCAAGCGCCTCGACGACGCCTTGGGTGCCGACGGTCGCCTGTTCTGAAACCGTCTGCTTCAGCGCGGCACAAGCGCATGCGCAGCGCCTACAATGAATTGGTCTGCGGTGCTGCCGGGTTGTAATTCCTTGAACCAATGCTCATAGAGCCCGGGCTTGGAATATTGCTTGGTGAGCGTGATCATCTCGCGTTAGATGAACCCAACGTCAGGCTGCCCTCGCCCACCTGAACCCGCGGTTCAGGATGCCGGCTCGGTGGCATTCGCAGACAACTGATTCGGCTGGGGGTTGCCACATCCTCCCAGTCCTCCCAGTCCTCCCGCCTCCTCCCGCTTCGCTGCCATGTCGATCTCTCCCCTTCTGCTGGTCGAGCTGGCGCTCCTTGGTCTGGCCACAGGCCTTCTTGCCGGCCTGCTGGGCATTGGCGGGGGCATGCTGCTGGTGCCTTTTCTCACGTATTTCATCAACCAGCAGGGCGTCGCGCCGGGCCTGGCGGTGAAGATGGCCATTGCCACGTCGATGGCCACCATCATGTTTACCTCGCTCTCCAGCGTGCGCGCGCACCACCAGCGCGGCGCCGTGCGCTGGGACATCGTGCGGCGGCTCGCGCCCGGCATCGTGCTGGGTGGCCTCGCGGCGAGCCTGGGCGTTTTTGCGTTGCTCAAGGGTTCGGTACTGGCCATCGTGTTCGCTGTGTTCGTGAGTTTCTCCGCTCTGCAGATGCTGCGCGGCAAGAAGCCCGCAGCCAGCCGCCAGATGCCCGGGACGGCGGGGCAACTGGCCGCGGGCGGCAGCATTGGCTTTCTCTCGGGCCTGGTGGGCGCCGGTGGCGGTTTTGTCAGCGTGCCGTTCATGACCTGGTGCAATGTGCCCATCCACAATGCGGTGGCCACCAGCGCCGCGCTGGGTTTTCCGATTGCGGTGGTGAATGTGGCCGGCTACGTGCTGGCCGGGCGCTCCGAGGCAGGCCTGCCCCCCGCAGCGCTCGGCTATGTCTGGTTGCCAGCGCTTGCGGCGGTCGCGCTGTGCAGCGTGCTCACCGCGCCGCTGGGCGCGCGCGCAGCGCATGCGCTGCCAGTGGCGCAGCTCAAACGCATCTTTGCCAGCCTGTTGTTTGGCTTGGCCGCCTACATGCTGTGGAAGGGGCTTTCGGCCTAAGACCCCGCGCGCGCATGCGCAGACCGCAGCCGCGACAATGCTTTTGATGGCTTTACACCAACTGCCCCCACAAATCGCCGCGGCAACGGCTCCCGTATGCGCCGATGGCGCGCCCACCTGGCGCAGCGCGCTGCAAGACCTGGGCCCGGCGTTCTACACCGCCCTGCCGGCCGTGGCGCTGCCCAATCCGCACTGGATCACCACCAGTGCAGAGGCCGCGCGCGATCTGGGCATTGATGCGAGCTGGCTCGCCTCCGACGCCGCGCTGCAACTGCTGAGCGGCAACGCCGCGCCCGAGGGCAGCGAGACGCGTGCCAGCGTCTACAGCGGCCACCAGTTTGGCGTATGGGCGGGACAGTTGGGTGATGGCCGGGCCTTGCTGCTGGGTGAAATCGACACGCCGCAAGGCAGTAGGGAGGTGCAGCTCAAAGGCAGCGGCTTGACGCCGTATTCCCGCATGGGCGACGGGCGCGCCGTACTGCGCTCAAGCATCCGTGAATTTCTGGTAAGCGAGGCCATGCATGCGCTGGGCATTGCCACCACGCGGGCGCTGGCGCTGACGGGCTCGCCCTATCGCGTGCGCCGCGAAACCATGGAAACCACAGCCGTGGTGGCGCGCACGGCGCCCAGCTTTTTGCGCTTTGGCCATTTCGAACACTTTGCCGCTGCCGGCAAGCTGAAAGAACTGCGCCAGCTCGCCGACCACGTGATCGAAAGGCATTACCCCGAATGCCGCGAGGGCGCCACCTTGGGCAACCCCTACGCCGACTTTCTGCAGGCCGTGAGCGAGCGCACCGCCGCCATGGTGGCCCGGTGGCAGGCGGTGGGCTTTTGCCACGGCGTGCTCAATACCGACAACATGAGCATTCTGGGGCTCAGCATCGACTACGGGCCGTTCCAGTTTCTGGATGCCTTCGTGCCCAACCATGTATGCAACCACAGCGACAACCTGGGGCGCTACGCCTTTGATCGCCAGCCCAACGTGGTGTACTGGAACCTCTATGCGCTGGGCCAGGCCCTGCAGCCTCTGATTGGCGAACCCGAGCGCGTGGTGCAGGCGCTTGATTCGTACAAACGCGTGTTCCCGTCCGAGCTTACGGCCCGCATGCGCGCCAAGCTGGGCTTGAGCCAGCCACAACCGGGCGACACCGAACTCATCGACGGCATCCTGCGCCTGCTGGCCGACAATGCGGTGGACTACACCATTTTCTGGCGCACGCTCTCGCATGCTGTGGCGGCGAGCGCGTTCGAGCCGGTGCGCGACCTGTTTGCTGACCGCGCCGCATTCGATGCATGGTTGCTATCGTATTCAGAGCTATTAGCGCTTTCAGATAAAGCGCTAGCAGCCGATTTGATGCTTAAAACGAATCCCTGGATCGTGCTGCGGAACTACCTGGCCGAACAAGCCATCCGAACAGCAGGTGCCGGAGATTTCAGCGAAGTGCATCGCTTGCAGGCTTTGCTTGCCCAACCTTTCACCGAAAGCCCCGGCCACGCAGCCTACGCAGCGCCCCCGCCCGACTGGGCGTCCCACCTATCCATCAGTTGCTCATCATGACTTTCCCTGTTCAGAAATCCGAAGCCGAGTGGCAGTCGGTATTGAAAGAAAAAGGCGCCGAACCCGGTGCGCTGCAGGTAACGCGCCACGCGGCCACCGAGCGCCCTTTTACCGGCAAGTACGAAGCACATTGGCAGGATGGCAGCTACCACTGCGTCTGCTGCGGCAACAAGCTGTTTGACGCCGGCACCAAATTTGACGCCGGCTGCGGCTGGCCCAGCTTCTCGCAGGCGGTGCCCGGCGCCATCCAGGAAAACGTGGATCTCAGCCACGGCATGCGGCGGGTGGAAACGGTTTGTGCACAATGCGGCTCGCATCTGGGTCACGTGTTTGAGGACGGACCCACCCCGACCGAACTGCGTTACTGCATGAATTCTGCCTCCCTCGACTTTGAAACCAAGGCCCCCTGACCAAGCCGCTGACCCAGCGCCCCTTCATGAAACTGCTGATCGACTTTTTCCCCATCATCCTGTTCTTCGTGGCCTTCAAGTTCTGGGGCATCTACGTGGCAACGGGCGTGGCCATTGCCGCGACTGTGCTGCAGATCGCCTATCTGCGCTACAAGCACGGCAAGGTGGAAGCCATGCAATGGGTCAGTCTGGGCGTCATCGTGGTGTTTGGCGGCGCCACGCTGCTGGCGCACAGCGACACCTTCATCAAATGGAAGCCCACCGTGCTGTACTGGCTGATGGGCGGCGCCCTGCTGGTGGGCCAGTGGGTGTTTCACCGCAACCTCATCAAAAGCCTGATGGGCGCGCAGATGGAACTGCCCGAACCCGCCTGGAGCGCACTGAACTGGGCTTGGAGCGGATTCTTTGTCGCCATGGGTTTTCTTAATTTGTGGGTGGCTTTCAACTTCGATACCGATACCTGGGTGAACTTCAAGCTCTTTGGCGGACTCGGACTGATGCTGGCCTTTGTGCTGGCGCAGGCCGTGTTCCTCAGCCGCCATGTCAAAGACACCGAACCCGAAAAGGACCCACAGCCATGACCAGCCCCTTGGCCATCACCGCTCCCGCCATGGACGCCGCCCTGCGCACAGCGCTCACGCCGACGCAGCTCCAGGTATTGGACGAAAGCTACCAGCACGAAGGCCATGCAGGCGCCAACGGAACGGGCTTTGGCACCCATTTCCGGGTGCGCATTGCGTCACCAGCGCTTACAGGTCTGCCCCGCGTCAAACAGCACCGGCTTGTGTATGATGCGCTGCAAGAATTTATCGACGGAGGCGCTCACGCCATCGCCATTGAGGTTCTTTGATCCCACCCGGCAACGCGGTGCGGCTCGCCGGCAGTCTGCCGGCACCTTTTCCACCTTTTGGATTTCGAATGAAGAAACAGCTTTTGTCCGGCCTTGTGGCCGCCGCCTTGCTGGGCACCGTGGCATTGCCTGTGGCCGCCCAGAATATTGCCGTGGTCAACGGCAAGGCCATTCCCAAAGAGCGCGCCGACGTGCTGCGCCAACAGGTTGAGCGCTCCGGACGCCCGGTCACGCCCGACATCGAAAAGCAGATCAAGGACGAAGTCATTGCGCGCGAAATCTTCCTGCAGGAAGCAGCCAAGCGCAACCTCGAAAAAGATCCCGACTTCAAGGTGCAGATGGAGCTCGCCCGCCAGACCATTCTGATCCGCGAGCTTTTTGCCGATTTTCAGAAGAACAACCCGGTCACCGACGCTGAAATCAAGGCCGAATACGACAAGTTCGTGGCAGCCAACAGCGGCAAGGAATACAAGGCCAGCCACATCCTGGTGGATAAGGAAGACGAGGCCAAGGCCATCATCGCTTCCATCAAGAAGGGTGCCAAGTTTGAAGACATCGCCAAGAAGCAGTCGAAAGACCCAGGTTCGGGCGCTAAGGGCGGCAACCTTGATTGGGCCAACCCCAGCAGTTACGTGGCCGAGTTCACTGAAGCGCTGATCAAGCTCGACAAGGGCAAGATGACGCAGACCCCGGTGAAAAGCCAGTTTGGCTGGCACGTGATTCGTCTGGACGACGTGCGCCAAGCCGAGCTGCCCAAGCTCGAAGACGTCAAGGCCCAGGTGGCACAGCAACTGCAGCAGCAGAAACTGGCCAAGTTCCAGGAAGACCTGCGCGCCAAATCAAAGATCGAATAACACCGAATTTTCCGGTGCCCCCGAAACGCGGCCTCGGCCGCGTTTTTTTATTGGGACTTGCGCACAATGGTCCCAGCTAGGCCTTCCGACGCAGACAGTACAGGCGTACGGCAAGGAGGAACAACGACGCTGGGGCAGTTTTGCGTAAGTCCTGTTTATGTCGCCTTGACGGCCATCAGCCAGGCCAGCGCGGTCAACGCCGCAATCATCGCGGGCTGGTGCAGCAAGTAGTACGACAGGCTCCATCGTCCCAGCTGTGCCAGCGGCCGGGCAGCGCGCGGCACGGCCACCGTGAGCCAGGCGGGCCGCTGCGCAACGAGCCATTGCCCGGTCGCCAGACCCCACCACATCACCCCCAACCAAGGCAGCACGGGCACATAGTCTTCGGTGAAAGGTTTGCGCGAAATCAGCCCCAGCCAGTTGAGCGAGCGCGCATTCATGAACGGCGCCCAGTCGGCGAGCGCGCCGCCGAGCAGCCATCGCGCCAGCCAGGGCAAGAGCAGCGCCAGCAAACCCGCGGCCCAAAGCCAGCGCCCCCACCCGGCCGTGAGGCGAGCCAGCAGCAACATGACCGCCATGCCATGCAGCACGCCAAAGTAAATGAAGCTGCGCGGAAACATCAACCAGGAGCCCACGCTGACCAGCATGGCAGCGGCCAGCACCTGCAGCCAGCGGCGAGAGAAACGGCCCCAGCCATTGCCATGCGCCTGCGCCACCGCCTGGCCCAGCCCGGCGCACAACAAGAACAGAGTGACGATGGCTGTGCGCTGCCCGGTCCAGAACGGATCGCCCAGAAAATTCTGTGGCCACCAGCCGAAGTAGCTCAGATCGAAGCAGAAATGAAAGACCGTCATCCACACCATGGCCAGGCCACGCAAGGCGTCGATGGCGGCGTAGCGCTGGGGCAGAGGGGGGATGCGAGAACGGTCAGGCATGCAGGGCAGGCTCAGTCTTGAGCGCGACATAGAGGTCACGATTCTCGCGCAGCCATGAAAAAAGGACTTGCAGCGTGTGCTGCAAGTCCTCGGTTCGGTGGTCGGAGCGGCGGGATTCGAACTCGCGACCCTCTGCTCCCAAAGCAGATGCGCTACCAGGCTGCGCTACGCTCCGACAGCTAGTATTCTAACCTGGACATTTCCTTGAATTTGGCACAAAAGGCCAGTGCATGAAAAGAAAATCAGGCAGCGAATTCTGGTCGGTCAGCGCGAAGGGCCTGGGCCCCGGCCCGCGAGATGGCGGAACGTGATGCGGCCCTTGGTCAGGTCGTAAGGCGAGAGTTCCAGCGACACTTTGTCGCCCGCAAGGATGCGGATATGGTGCTTGCGCATCTTGCCGCCGGTGTAGGCGATCAGTTGATGCCCGTTCTCCAGCGTCACGCGAAAGCGCGAATCGGGCAACACCTCGGTCACACTGCCCTGCATTTCGATCAGTTCTTCTTTGGCCATTTTCAATCTCTGGTAAACGATTCAATCCGCCCGCTGGCTTTGCCCCTGGCGTCATCGCCAGCATCGGGCTGCTGCAGCGCGCACTGCCCGTTCGGTAAGAACAGACGCGCTGTGCATTGCGGTCGGGGGGTTGCTGCACCCGCAGCGCAGCTCGGTAGGAAGGCCGGCGTGACGGCTTCAATGGACAGGCGGGGCGCAGGCCCTTAGCCAGTCGATTGTAGCGTGACGCGCTGTATTTGACTACATCGCCCTGGCAGCCGCGTCTATAGAATCGCCCGCCACACCTGCACTTGACGCCTTGCCATGCCCGATTCGTTGGCTGTCTCCCTCCAGTACCTGCTGCCCAAGCAAGCGCTGACCGTCCTCGCCGGCAAGATAGCCTCGGCCCGCGCCGGCTGGTTCACCACCGCCCTGGTACGTGCGTTTGTCTCGCATTACGACGTCGACATGACCGAAGCCGAGCAGACGGACCCAGCCGCCTACCCCAGTTTCAACGCCTTCTTCACGCGCGCGCTGCAGCCGGGCGCGCGGCCAATTTCAGCGGCCGAATGGGTCTGCCCGGTGGATGGTGCCATCAGCCAGTTCGGCGCCATCGAGCAGGACCAGATTTTCCAGGCCAAGGGCCACCACTATTCGACCACCGCGTTGCTGGGCGGAGATGCGGCGCTGGCCGCGCGGTTCAACAATGGGCAATTCGCCACCATTTACCTGAGCCCGCGCGACTACCACCGCATTCACATGCCCTGCGCCGGGCGCTTGACCCGTATGGTGCATGTGCCGGGCGACCTGTTTTCGGTCAACCCAGCCACCGCGCGGGGTGTGCCGGGCCTGTTTGCGCGCAACGAACGCGTGGTCTGCGCGTTTGAGGGGGCGCAAGGCCCGTTTGTCATGGTGTTGGTGGGCGCCACCATTGTGGGCAGCATGGCCACGGTGTGGCACGGTCTCGTCAACCCGCCGCGCACCGGGGTGCTGCGGCATTGGGACTACCCGGAAGGCAAAGTCGTGCTGCAAAAGGGGGAAGAGATGGGGCGCTTCCAGCTTGGCTCCACGGTCGTCCTGCTGTTCCCCCACGGCCCGCTAGACTTCAGCGCCCACTGGGAAAGCGGGGGCGCGGTGCGTCTGGGCCAAGCCATGGCCGAGCGCAGCGCGGGCACACAGAGAGCTGAGTAATTCGGTCAGCCCTTGCAGAGCCAGCAACTGCGACTGCTTTTCCCCGGCCGTGACACAGGCAGCGGCTTGGAAGTACCAGCGGTCGCAGCATGACCTTATAGCCAGGATGTCGTTCCCGCCAAGGCATGGCGCTGCAACAATGGCGGCTCGCCGCCCCCCGATTTCGCAACCCCCTCGGAGACCCTGAATGAAGCTCGAAACCCTTGCCGTCCACGCCGGCTACAAGCCCGACCCGACCACCAAGTCTGCCGCCGTTCCGCTGTACCAGACGACGGCCTACGCTTTCGACAACGCCCAGCACGGCGCTGATCTGTTTGACCTGAAGGTGGCGGGCAACATCTACACCCGCATCATGAACCCGACCACCGATGTGCTCGAGCAGCGCGTGGCGGCGCTTGAAGGCGGCATAGCGGCCCTTGCCATGGCCTCGGGCATGGCGGCCATCACCGCAGCCATCCAGACGATTGCCGAAACCGGCGACAACATCGTCTCGGCCAGCACGCTCTACGGCGGCACCT
>ERZ724504.1259-NODE-1259-length-14068-cov-4.672019_pt1 | contig 14068 bp, 12 predicted proteins | sample MGYA00376037_ERZ724504 | MGnify/ENA primary metagenome ERZ724504 (study PRJEB28724, sample SAMN07190888) | wastewater metagenome | isolation source: influent of sewage treatment plant in Hong Hong | place: USA: Christiansburg, Virginia | collected 2016-03-01 ... | reverse complement strand
TGGCGCTTTCAAAGATCCAGGGGTGGCGGCGCTGCAGCGAGCGCTCTTTTCCGGGTTTGAGTCGAATCGTTTTCATCCCTGGGATTGTGCGGCTGCGCAGCCCCTCAACCCTGCGCACCGTCGTGCAAACAGCCAAATCAAGTGCCCGGGCACTTGATTTGAGAAATATGATTTAAATGATATGCTTGTGAGATGATTTTATCACTTAGCTCATGAATCCTCTTATCCCCGACCAACCAGCCGCCCGCCAGGATTTTGTCGGTGCGCATCTCGCTACCGTCGGCAACAACAGCACATGTGTTACCCAGTTTCTGGCCTTCAAGCTGGGCCGTGAGGAATACGGCATCGACATCTTGCGTGTGCAGGAGATCCGCTCTTTCGAGGCGCCCACGCGAATGGCCAACGCGCCGGCATATGTCTCGGGCGTGGTGAACCTGCGGGGGGAGATCGTGCCGATCATCGATATGCGCATCAAGTTCAACCTGCAAGAAGTCAGGTTCGACAGCTTCACCGTGGTGATCGTGCTGAACATCGGCAAACAGGTCATCGGCATGGTGGTTGATGGCGTTTCGGACGTCATCACGCTGACGCCCGAGCAAATGCGACCGGTGCCTGATTTGTCCTCGTCCATCACTGGCGACCACCTGCTGGCCATCGGTTCGCTGGATGACCGCATGCTGATCCTGCTGGACATCGAGAAGCTCATGGGCAGTGCCGATATGGGGCTGGCATGTCCCGAAAAGCAATAAGCCCCCACCAACAAGCCCCCCCACACATCGTCAGAGAATGCAAATGAACTTCCTTAGAAATCTGAAAATCGGCTCCCGGCTTGGCTTGGCCTTTGCGATGGTTCTGCTCTTGCTATCGGTCAGCGTCACCGTTGGCGTCTGGCGCATCAATGCGCTGGCGGATACAGCCCGTGTGCTGGCCACCACGGACAACGAAAAACTCAAACTGGCTACGCGATGGCGACAAGCCATTGATTCGAACTGGAGTCGCACGCGTGCGGTCCTACTGGAAACCGACCCGGGTCGTCTCAAGCAGTGGCAGACAGAAATGGAAGAGACCACCAAGGTTGCCAGTACATCCAGCAAAAAACTGGGAGAAATGATTGACTCGGCGGAAGGCACGGCGCTGGTTGCCGCCATCGACAAGGCGCGGGAAGCCTATCGCAGTCTTCACAGTGAGACGATCAAGCGCCATCAAGCCGGTGAAAACGTTTGGACCGTGGTTGAGAAAGAACTCAAGGCTTCGTCGGAGGCCTATCTTCAAGCCCTCGGAAACCTTGAAAAACACCAGCAAGAGCTGTACGACGCGGCCTTGGTGCAAGCCGAAAAGGATGCCTCGCTGGGTGAGCAGATCATGATTGCCATCGGCGTTGCGGCACTGGCCATGGGCGGTTTTTTTGCCCTGGTTCTCACGCGTTCCATCGTTGGGCCAATCCGGATCGCTGCCGAAAATGTGAAATACATTGCCGACGGCGATCTGATGCGGGAAATCCGCATTGAAGGACGTGACGAAACAGCGCAGATGCTGCAATCGCTGGCCGAGATGCAAGGCAGCTTGCAACAAATCGTCACCCGCGTGCGCCAAGGCTCCGAGTCGGTGGCCACCGCCAGCGCCGAAATTGCCCAAGGCAACCAGGACCTCAGCTCCCGCACCGAAAGCCAGGCCAGTGCGCTGGAAGAAACCGCCGCCTCCATGGAAGAGCTCGGCTCCACCGTCAAGCAAAACGCCGACAACGCCCGCCAGGCCAACCAGCTGGCGCAAAGCGCCAGCACCGTGGCAGTACAAGGCGGCGAAGTGGTGGCCCAGGTCGTCAACACCATGAAAGGCATCAACGATGCGAGCAAGCGGATTGCCGACATCATCAGCGTCATCGACGGTATCGCCTTCCAGACCAACATCCTTGCCTTGAATGCTGCGGTGGAAGCCGCTCGTGCCGGCGAACAGGGCCGCGGCTTTGCCGTGGTGGCCAGTGAAGTGCGCAGCCTGGCGGGACGCTCGGCTGACGCAGCCAAGGAAATCAAGGCCCTGATCATGAACAGCGTGGAGCGCGTCGAACAGGGAACGGCCTTGGTCGATCAAGCGGGCACCACCATGAATGAGGTTGTCACCAGCATCCGCCGCGTGACGGACATCATGGGCGAAATCAGCGCAGCCAGCTCCGAGCAGAGCGCCGGGGTGGCCCAGGTCGGGGAAGCCGTGACGCAGATGGACCAGGCCACACAGCAGAACGCGGCGCTGGTGGAGGAGATGGCTGCCGCTGCCGCCAGCCTCAACACGCAGGCCCAGGAGCTCGTCGACACTGTCGCGGTGTTCAAGCTGGGCGCGGCCGTGGCCTCGCACGGCACCGCGACGCCAGGCCAGCCTGCTGGAGCCAGCCACGCCCTGCCTCGGGGCACGCTGACAGCCCCCACCAGGCCTGCAACCACCAAACCCACAGCAGTGGTCAAGCTCACAGCCCCCGGCAAGGCAGCTTCGGTGAAGGCAGCGGACGCCGGCGAATGGGAAAGCTTCTGAGACCAGACGCCCTCGCGCGACGCGCACGGAGCGCCGATGTTCAGCCGTGGATGAACACCGTGAGCCCACCGCCCTGCGTGGCCTCGTAGTCCTGCATGCGTTCGATCAGCCGGGCACTCAGCACTTGGCCTGCCGCGAGCAGCGGCATACCGTCGCGGTGGGCGAACTCGCGGGCCAGCACCATCCCCGGCGTGAGTGCAGCGACGGCGACCTCGCGCTCGCTCGGCCGCGGTTTGGGCGGCGCCGTGACCAAGGCGCGCAAAGCGTCGAGCACCTGCGGGTCGTAGCGCACGCAGCGTGCTTTTTCCATGGCTTGCAGCGCCTCTTCAGGCTTGAAACGCAGCGCCGAGAGCGCCCCGATCTGCAGCCCGTCATAGTCGTTGGCCACCAGCAGAATGCGCGCTCCCAGCGGAATGTCATCGCCCCACAGTCCATCCGGGAAACCCTGGCCGTCGTAACACTCATGGTGGTGACGCACCAATTGGGCAATCGGCGAGAGCTCATCGATGCCCATAAGTATCAATTCGGCATCGACGGGGTGCTTCTGGTAAATGCGCCGCTCATCATCGCTGAGCGTGCGCTGGGCACGAGAGAGCAACGCGTCGGAAAATCCGATCTTGCCGATGTCGTGCAACAGCCCGGCCACAAAAACATTCTGCAGATCGGCGCCCTTCAGCCCCATGCGTTGCGCGATGGACCGCGCCAGCGCTGCCACACGGCGTGAGTGTCCGGCCGTGATCGGGTGGCGCATCTCGATCAGCGACGTGAATATCTTGACCGCGACAACAAAGCTTTGCTTGAGCTGCTCGTGCGCCTTCTGCAACTCGTCCGTGCGCTCCTGCACCTTCGCTTCGAGCGAGTCATTGAGCTCGCGCAGGGTTTCATTTTGCTGCCGGGTCAGTGCCTCCAGCCGCTCCTTGTCGCGCTGCAGGGCACGTGCATCGAGGCCCTGGCGCACGCTAATCAGCAGATCATCGTCCACCCACGGCTTGTTCATGTAGCGGTAGATCTGGCCCTGGTTGATGGCCTCGATGGCCGAGGCCATGTCGGCATAGCCCGTGAGCAGAAAGCGCATGACATCGGGCCATTCTGCGCGCACGGCCGCGAGGAACTGCGCCCCGTCCATGTGCGGCATGCGCATATCGGAGATGACCAGATCGACCGGCTCGCTGCGCAGGATGTCCAGCCCCTGCGCGCCACTCTCGGCAACGAGAACCCGGTAGCCACAGGGGCGAAAAAGGCGCCGCAGCGACGAGAGGATGTTGGGCTCGTCATCTACGCACAGCAGGGTGAAGGTCGGCGACGTGGCGCTGTCAGGCATCGGAAGGCTCCTGGATAGACTCGGTTCGGGGCTGGATGATGGGCTGAGTGAGGGGCAGCGATATGCTGAAGATCGTCCCGCGCCCGATTTCGCTGGCGACAAAGATCTGCCCGCGGTGCTTCTGGATGATGCCGTAGGACAAGGACAAGCCCAGTCCCGTCCCCTTGCCCACGGGCTTGGTGGTGAAGAACGGGTCGAAGATTTTTTGCTGTAGCTCCCGGGAGATGCCGCAGCCGTTGTCCTCAATCTCCACCCACACCCGTTCGCGCTTTCTACCGGTGCGGATGGTGATGCGCCCACGCGCTTCGCCCATGGCCTGCGCAGCATTCACCAGCAGGTTCAGGAACACCTGGTTGAGCTGCGAGGGCAGGCAGGGCACCGGGGGAATGTCGCCGTATTCCTTGACCACGTCCACCTGGTACTTGAGCTCGTTGGCAGCGAGGCTGAGAGTGGAATCGATGCCCTGGTGCAGGTCGGCCATTTGCCATTCCTCGTGGGTATCCACACGCGAAAAGTTCTTGAGGTCCTGCACGATCTTCTTCACGCGGCCCGTGCCCTCCTGGCACTCGCGCACGAGCGTTGGAACGTCCTCTTTGAGGAAATCCAGGTCGAGGTCTTTGCGCACACGCTCCAATGCAGCCTGCACGCCGGGCTGCCCCTCGGCCTGGCGAGCGATGCCTTCGTACATCTCCAGCGCCCGGAACAGGTCGCCGATGTAGCGGCCAAGGGCATTGAGGTTGGAGTGAACGTACCCGATGGGGTTGTTGATTTCATGCGCCACCCCCGCGGCCAGCTGCCCGATCGAGGCCAGCTTCTCGGCCTGCACCAGTTGCTGTTGCGCCTCGGTGAGTTGCTCTTGCACCCTCTTGCGCTCGGTGACATCCACGAGCGTCTCGATGGCCCCAATAACGCTACCGCGCGCATCGTGCAGTAAGGTGGCCGTAAAGACGAACCACTTGTCCAGATGCGCGAAATAGTCTTCGACCTCCCAGGCATCTGAAATGAGCTCGGAGCGCTGGATGCGGTCTTCGTACAGTTCACGCAGCACCGCTTCGCTCGCACGGTCCAGCACGATGTCCGCAAGGACGGGGCGTGCAGTTTCATAGAACGCACGCCACTGGTCCCGCGTGCCCACCACTTCAGACGCCGGGATACCAAAGGTCTTCTCCATAGCGCGGTTCCAGTGCGTGACTTCGTGCCGAACGTTGAGCACCAGCGTGGGCACCGGGTCGCTATCGACGATCTGGGTCAGCATCTGCCAGCCGTGTTGCTGGCTGGTATCACCGGAGAGAAGATCCACAGAAAAATTGGACATGGTGCGCTCCTTGATTCACCGAACCCGGTCCAGGCCCTGGCCTGACATGCCCTCACCGAGGCTACCCGCCCTGCGCCACGAACGTGCGTACCTGCCGGCTCAGTTGCTTCCAGCCCGCCTGGGCCGCTGCGGCCGCAGATTTGGCGGCATGTTCTTCGGTGGCACGGGCCACCTGCACGGCCTGCTCCTGGCCCAGCATCGCTAGCGCTGACTTGAGGTTGTGGGCCACGCGCCGCAGGGCCTGCAGGTCACCCGCGCGGACCGCCCGGTCCCCGTCGTCCAAATCCCGGACCAACTGGACCACACTGGCAGCGCGGTAGGCGTCGTAGAGCGGACGGTTGCCACCAAAAAATTCGGCCACCGGATCGCTCTGGGGCACTGCGGCAGCGGACTCTACGGCCTGCACTTCGGCGGCGAGTACGTCCGCAACACACGCCATGAGACTGCCCACCGAGGCAGGCTTGTGCAACACACGCCAAACCTGCAGTGCCTTGAGCTTGCGCTCCATGGTCGGGTCGATGCCCCCACTGAACACCACCGTGCGGCACAACCCGCTCGGCTGCTGCGCACGGTCATGCAGCCAATGCAGCAGGTCCAGGCCAGAGCCATCGGGCAGCGTCAGATCCGTGAGCACCAGCTGCGGGGATGAAGCGATCAACACCTGCTGCGCCTCGGCCAGCGTTGCGCACGACACCAGTTCCACGGAGAGGGGTTCAAGCGCCAGCTGCACGAAACGACGCACCGCCGGGTCATCTTCCACCAAAAGCACGCACGGCCGCTGCACCGCAGACCCCTTCAGCCCAACGGGCGCAGGGACTCTGCCAGGAGGGCCGGAAGCTCCTGCACCAGGCGTGGCTTATGCACCACCGGCAGGCCCGTGAGCGCAAACGCATAGGGGCCGCGCTGCTCTTCGTCGAGCGAGGTCACGACGATCAGGCGGCTGCGCTGGAATTGGGGGTGCGAGCGCAACCGGGCAATCAGGGTGGCACCGTCGATGCCGGGCAAAAGGATATCCACGATGAGCACGTCGGGTTGCAGCTCGCCCGCCATTGCCAAGCCCACAATGCCATCGTCAGCCACATGCAGATCGATTTGGGGAAAGTCGTGCGCCATCAGCAGCTTGACGAGGGTCTGAAAATGCACAGAGTCCTCGATGAGCAACACACGCTGGCGTTGCGCATGCGCGGGGTCCTTGCGCCCCCCACCCTGCAAGGCGCGCTTGGTCGATGCCTTGGCGGATGCCTCGTCCGGGACCACTGCAACTTCATTGGCCGAGATAGCGGCCGACGGCACAGCAGCATGCCCGTGACGCTGGTTCAGCCAGCGCTCGACAGACGCCCGCGCGATGCGCCGGTGCCCTCCAGGAGTCTTCCACGCCTCCAGTTCGCCACGGTCTACCATGAGCTGAACGGAGCGCACAGCCATGCCCAAAACACGCGCCACTTCACGCGTGCTGCAGTCACTTGGCAGGGATGCTACTTGGTTTGTTTCCATCGCTCGGGATTCTATCACTTCAAAATCCATTTATATAATAGAATTGATAAAATGAAAATCGACGTCACCTATCCCGCAACAGCCATGAGCAAACGGATCCTGATCATTGAAGACCATGCCGACATCCGCCGGCTGATCCGCATGACGCTGGAATTCGAAAACCACGAAATTCACGAAACCGCCAATGCCGACGAAGGCTTGCAGGCAGTGCGCCGACTCCGTCCCGATATGCTGTTGCTGGACATCATGATGCCCGGAAGCATGGACGGCCTGGCCCTGTGCCGTCTGGTCAAGAGCGATCCATCCCTCGGAAAGCCATGGGTGGTGCTGCTGACCGCGCGCGGTCAAAGCCAGGATATCGAGGCTGGCATGAACGCGGGCGCAGACGCCTATCTCCTGAAACCGTTCAGCCCCCTCAAGCTGATCGAAACCATCGATAACCTGTTCACAGGTTCGCCCAAAGCGCCATGAACCAGGCCCCCCAAGTCACCTCGCGCTTCGAACCCGCGGCGGCGGACCAGATGGAGAAGATCGTTTCCGATCTGGGTCGCATGTACCAGGAGCGCAATGAGGCATTGCAAGAGGTGGCCCGTGCGCACCACGAAGCGCTGTTCAGGCTGTCCGTCGCAGCGGAATACAAGGACGACGACACCGGCGAGCACATTGTGCGCATCGGCTTCCTGGCCGAGATGCTGGCGCTGCATATGGGCAAATCAAAAGGCTACGCACTGATGCTGCGCAGGGCCGCACCGATGCACGACATCGGCAAGATCGGTATTCCTGACAGCGTGCTCAAGAAGCCCGGGCCATTCACGCCAGATGAACGCCAAACCATGAATCGCCACCCAGCCATAGGTGCGAGCATTCTGGGCAAGTCGCGCATTGAGCTGTTCCAACTGGCGTCAGAGATCGCTCTAACGCACCACGAACGCTGGGACGGCCAGGGTTATCCGAACCAACTGGCAGGCGAGGACATTCCCCTGTCGGGGCGCATCGTGGCGGTCGTGGACTTCTACGATGCCCTGACGATGAACCGCGTCTATCGCCCGGCATTCAGCCACGAAAAAGTGCTGGAGATGCTCCTGGCCGAGCGCGGCAGAGCCTTTGACCCGGCCATCGTGGATTGCTTCATGCGCAGCAACATCGCCATGTCCGCCGTGCGGGAACGCGTCACCAACCAGCAAATGACGTTTTCAGACCTGATCCAGAATGAACCGGTTAACCCATGATGTCCCAGCGCATCCACCGATGGAACTTGTGGCTCCTGCTTGCGTGCGCCCTGAGCTGCCTCGGCGCCACGGCAGGCGAGGTGCGGGACCGCGTGCAAAGCCAAGGAGAAATGAAGGTCTGTATATGGCCCGATTACCAGCGCATCTCCTTCCGTGATCCGCGTTCAGGCCAGCTCAGCGGCCTGGACATAGACTTGGCCACCGCACTGGCATCCGACCTGCAGACCACGTTGCGATTCGTCGATTCATCGTTCGTTACCCTGGTGCACGATCTGCACACCAACCGCTGCGACGTGGCGATGTTCGGTATTGCCATGCTGCCGCAGCGCATGGAGCAGCTCCAGTTCTCGACGCCCTACCTGCAAAGCGATGTGTATGCCGTGACAACACGCACCAGCCGCATCGTGCGGCAGTGGAGAGACATAGATCAACCCGGCGTTCTGGTGGGCGTGCAGGCGGGCACCTTCATGGAGCACGTGATGCGGCAAAGGCTGCAGCACGCGAGCCTGTTGTCCATCGGGCTGCCGCAGACGCGCGAACGCGAACTCATGGCCGGCCGCGTGGACGTTTTCATGACCGACTATCCCTATGGCCGCGCCCTGATCGAGAACACGGACTGGGCAGCCCTTCTGACCCCGCCGGCACCTTTCCATGTGCTGCCTTACGCCCATGCAAGCAAACCGGGCGATGCCGAATGGCGTGCCACGCTGGATGCTTTCGTGGCGCGCATCCGCAACGACGGTCGCCTGGATGCGGCCGCACGGCGCCACGGCCTTGAAAGCATTGTCCTGCGCTGACTCAGCACCACCCATGAAGCGATTTCCCCTGAATTCACCGCTCTTCTTTTTGAACATGGGCAGCAAAAGAGTGCTTGCCGGTGGCCTGCTCCTCATCCTGGCAGTGCTCACAGGCACTGCTTTGCTGATGTGGCAGGAGTTCCGCCGCACAGAATCCCAAGACCGCAAGCAGCTCGAATTGTTAGCCAGCGTGATGGAAGCGCACGCCAGCCAGATTTTCGACAGCACGAAGCTCGCGCTGGACGCCTTGGCAAAAAATCTGGCGCACGGAACCCACACCCCTGAAGAACTGGAAACGCAGCAGTCCTACCGTCTGCAGGGTCACCCTTTTTTGCGCAGCATCGCCATTGTCAACCCGCAAGGCCTTGTGCTGGCTTCCACCACTGCCTCGGATCGTGGTGGAAAGGTCGATCTGCAACGCCTCACCGCCACAACCGTATCGGACGAGCGGGCAATCGTCGGCCCCTGGGTGGAAGGTCGCACTCTGGTGGAAGATCCGCGGCAGGGCCCCGCACCGGCTCAGCTCGGGTTCATCCCCATGGTGCGCCTGGTTCGTTTGTCTCCCACCGTCCACGTGCTGGTGGTCGCACAGATCAATCCCGATGCCCTGGCCACCTACCAACTGCAGTTGATCGACAGCAGAACACCGGGCACCCAGGCGCTGTTGGCACTGGACAACGGCGCACTATTGACACAGGTGGGAGACGACGCCGTGAACCCGGGCAGCAGCCTGCAGACACACCCGCTGTTCCAGGGCCTGTTGTCAGCGCACAAGGGAGCCTATGGCCCCCTCCCTACCTTCCAATCGCGCAACCTGGGCGCCTGGCACACCTCCCAGACCCTGCCTTTGGTGGCCTTCGTGGAGCAGCCGTACGAAGCCACGGTGCAGCAGTGGTGGGCATCGATGCGCGGGCCACTGCTGTTCATGGCGTTAGCCTTGGCCCTGATCGGGTTCATGACCCATCTATCGTGGCGCAGTGCCCGCGCACGCGAAACGGCCCAGCGCGAACGGGACGAAGCCCAGCAGGAAACGGCACGGCGCGAACAAGAGCTGTCCGTGCTGATCAAGAGCGTGCAGGAGCTGATTTTCCGTACCGATACGCACGGCACGATCCGGTTCGTCAATGCCCGATGGCACGCCATTACCAGCCAGCCCCCCGAATCGGCCCGGGGTAAGCACCTGAGAGATATGGTCCATCCAGATTGCCGCAACAGCGTTGACGCACTGTTCGACACCAACCAGCCCACTGGCGTGCGCCTGGCCCAAGCCCGCATCACAGGACCAGCGGGCGAAACGCGCGCGCTCGACATTTCGGTAGTTCCGCTGCGTGATCGCTCGGGCCAGTTGCGTGGTTTTGCCGGCAGCGCGGTCGATGTGACGGCCCTGCTGGCCGCGCAGCAGAGCCTGCAAGAGCAACTGGCTTTCACGGGCCAGGTGCTCGAATGCAGCCCCTTGCCCATCTGCATGATCGACCCGAAGGGATACTTCCTCTCGGTCAACCAGGCCTGGGAAAATTTCATGGGGCTGTCTCGGGCCAACGTTCTGGGCCTGCGCAACAGCGACTTTCTGCCGCGGCAGGAGGCAGACGCCTACAGCGCCCACAACGAACAATTGCTGCGCGAGGGCGGCCGCGTGCGCTACGAGGAGCGCATGCACCGGTCAGATGGGAGCTTTCGCGATGTGCAGGTGACCAAGGTGCTGGTCACCTCCAACGATCGCCAGCCCGTGGGCATCCTCATCGTCAAGCTGGACATCACGGAGTTCCTGGCAGCGCGCGATCAGGCCGAGGATGCCTCGCGCTCCAAGTCGGAATTTGTAGCCAACATCAGCCACGAGCTGCGCACGCCACTGCAAACCATTCTGGGCTTTTCGGAGCTTGGTATGTCGCGCGGCCGCCACCAGACAACGCTGGCGTCCATGTTCAGCGACATCCATGACGCAGGCCAGCGCATGCTGGTGCTGGTCAACGACCTGCTCGACATCGCCAAGATCGAGAGCACCGTGGGCGCCTTCCACTTTGAGCGGGCGGATGTGCGCGACCTGATAGAGGATGTGGCGGCCGAACTGGAACTGCAGCTGTACAAAAAGCGTCAGGGCCTGGGGCTGCAATTGGGCCGCGCGCCCCTGGTCGCCAAGGTCGATCCGACGCGCTTACAGCAGGTAGTGCGCAACGTGCTGGGCAACGCCATGAAGTTCTCGCCCGAGGACAGCATCATCGACATTGCGGCGGACAACCCGGACGACAACACGATCCGCATCCAGATACGGGACAGGGGCCCAGGCATACCACCAGCGGAACTGGACGCCGTATTCCAGGCCTTCGTGCAATCCAGTCAGACGCGCGACGGCTCAGGCGGCACCGGCCTGGGCCTGGCTATCTGCCGCAAGATCATCACCGCCCACGGCGGAAGCATCCATGCCACCAACGCGCCTGGCGGGGGGACAATCTTCCACATCTCCCTGCCCACCGCCGGCTACACCGACACCATGCCGGCCACTCTCTCATGACCAGTACTCAGCAAACCTCTCCACCGCGCGCAAGCCTGGCCCGCATATATGGCCTTATGGCCTGCATGCTCAGCGCACTGGTGCTTCTGGGCGCCTGGAGCGCCATGGCCACCATGCTGTACTGGCAGTGGAAGGAAACCCTGAACGCGGAACTGCGCCATAACACGAACGCAGCCGTGGCGTTCAAGGAGCACACGCTGCGCATCCTCGACACAGTGGACCAAGCCATGTGGCGGGTACAAAACAGCGTGCGCAACGGACAACCCGATGGCCAGGAGCTGATCAGCATCGCCAACGAAACCGGCATGGTGCCGCACATCCTCACACAGCTGTCTTTTGTGGATGCCTACGGCATCTTCCGCGGCAGCAACCTCGACCCGAATGGAAGCAAGAGCAATAACGTCAGCCTGATGGACCGGGATCACATCCGCGTGCACCTGCAGCCCGAAAGCACAGCCCTCAGGCCCATGAAGAACGGTCTGTTCGTCAGCAAGCCCCTGGTGGGCAAGGTTTCGGGCGTGCGCACCATTCAGCTCACGCGCAAGATCGTTGCCGAGAACGGCAGCACCCTCGGAGTGATCGTCGCCTCACTCAACCAGAACCATTTCATCGAGACCTACCAGGGTGCGAACTTCGGCGCGCAAGGCGGTGTGGTGCTGGCCGGTCTGGATGGGGAACTTCGCGTGCGTGTCATCGGTGGCAAAAGCACGGAGATCGTACGTCCCCTGCCCGAATCGATTACCGAAGCCACCCGTGTGCAGACCAGCGGCGCGCTCAAGGCCATGTCTGCCGACGGCGTAGAGCGCGTGATTGGCTTCAGCCGCGTGGGCGACTACGACCTGGCAGTGCAGGTGGGTACCTCGACCGAAGAGGCCTTTGCCTCGTGGCGCGAAATGCGTGACACCGTGCTGCTGTTCACAACGCTGCTCAGCGTAGCCGTGCTGGTTTTTGTCGCGGCCTTTCTTGCCAGCATCCGCCGACTGGCCCGCAGCCACGAGGCACTGCAGCGCAGCGAGGCCGAAGCCCAGCGCGCCAACCAGGCCAAGAGCGAATTCCTCGCCGCCATGTCGCACGAGCTGCGCACACCGCTGACCAGCATCCGCGGCTTCGCCGAGCTCATGGAACTGCGCAGCAAGGACCCCTTGATCCAGGAACAATCGGCTCTTATCCGCCAGGGTGCGGAACACCTCAACGCCCTGCTGACGGAAATCCTCGACTTGGCCCGGATCGAAGCCGGAGCTATGCCCGCCCACCACGAGCCCGTGATGCTCCCCGACTTGTTGCGCGAGGTGACGGAGCTATTTCGCGTGAGCGCAGCGGCCAAGTCGCTTCAGCTGGACACGCACTTGCATGCTGCGGCGACACAGCCCTTGGTTACCGACGGTCTCAAGCTCAAGCAAATTCTGAACAATCTCCTGTCCAACGCGATCAAATTCACCGCCCACGGTGGTGTGGAGTTGACCGTGGAGCCCGAACTTGAAGGCCAACAGATGCTGTTCCATGTGACGGACACGGGGCCAGGGATCGCGCCGGAACTGCAGGATCGTATCTTTGAGAAGTTCAGCCAGGGCAATGCCCGCGTGAGCTACCAGCACGGCGGCACCGGCCTGGGCCTGTCACTGTCGCGTTCCCTGGCCACGCTGCTGGGCGGCACGCTCTCGGTACAGTCCCGTCCGGGCGAGGGGGCGCGGTTCACGCTCGCACTCCCAAGGTGATAGCTGCCACAGGGTCCGGCATCAGCGACCAGCGCACACTGACCGCACCACGCGCAAGAGCACTCAAAAGCGCCCTGCGGTCATCGCGGCCTGCGGGATGCAAGGGCCCCGTGATGAGCCCATGGAGGGCGGAAATCTCAGCGCAAGCAAGCGCAGTGGGGCATCACATGCCTGCATGTCCGTCCGCATTGCTGGATTCCCGTTCAGTTTGTCCAGACGCGCTTGCGAAGGAGCTGGTGCCGTCTCATCCATGCCACGGCACACCCCTCAAGCCAAGGCATTGCGGATGTACGTGCCACGCGCCGGCCGCATTGACCGCATCTCGTGCAACAGCCCCTGTCCGCCATCAGCGGACCAGAACGCATACCCAAGACCCGCAGCGTTGGCGCATCACCCGCGCAGCGTTCCGCAGATAACTGAAGAGTTGTGAAGTATTTCTAGCGTCACTCTCGTCAAAAAGCCAGATACGCTAAAATTGATAAAACATACAACAGGAAGCCTCATGAAAAAACGCATCTTGGTCGTAGAGGATCAGGCGGACATTCGTAAGTTGATTCGCACGACGCTGGAATTCGAGTACTACGAAATTTACGAGGCAAGTGATGCCGCTGAGGCCCTTGAAGCAGTGAAACGCTTGCACCCTCAGCTACTCCTCCTGGACATCATGATGCCGGGTGGCATGAACGGATTGGAGCTGTGCCGACTGATCAAAAGCGATCCATCACTTGGCTCGCCCCAGGTGGTCATGCTCAGCGCACTGAGCAGCAGCCAAGACATCCAGGCCGGAATCAATGCCGGTGCGGATGCCTATCTCATCAAGCCCTTCAGTCCACGTCAATTGATCGTGTACGTAGACAGCCTGGGGTCCCAATTCTCTGAAACGGACTGAACCTACTGTCCAGGAAAGCAGCAGCACAGGCCTGGCAAGTGGAGAGGGGGCTGCCGGGCTTTCCACGGTGCCCAAAAGTTGGCGCTGGTTGCGACCGTTGCGATTTTTGCGGCGCGCGCTCACATAACGTGTTCACGATCTCCCAGGGGTCGCGCAGCGGTCCTCGCGGGGTGGCGTTCCCTGCGAGACCGCGAACACATTCTTAAGTCTTACGTCTGGCGCGCGGGTGCGCCGCGTCATACACCTTGGCCAGGTGCTGAAAATCGAGCCGCGTGT
>ERZ724504.1257-NODE-1257-length-14086-cov-4.368755_pt1 | contig 14086 bp, 16 predicted proteins | sample MGYA00376037_ERZ724504 | MGnify/ENA primary metagenome ERZ724504 (study PRJEB28724, sample SAMN07190888) | wastewater metagenome | isolation source: influent of sewage treatment plant in Hong Hong | place: USA: Christiansburg, Virginia | collected 2016-03-01 ... | reverse complement strand
ATTCGTTTGCGAAATAATTGATAATCATGGCCATGGTATTTTTGATACAAAAATAATAAAAAAAGCCGAAAGAGTTACAGCTGATGGACTTATTACATGGTTGGAACAAGAATAATTTGGTACTCATTACTGACGTCCATTAATTTGTTCGCTATTAGCTGTCTGCTTTGGGTCAAGGCTGTGTGAACACTCCCTTGTGAGCAAAGCAGTTCGGAATTCGACCTCTTAGATCGTTCCAGGTTCGACGATCGTGCTATCGGGAATGGTTTTACTACTCCCAAAAATGTGACTTTTCGAGTTTTCACACAGCCTAGACCGGTTGTTGTCGTTAGCTAGGTGAGGCAAGGTATCCATGAAATTCAAGTGCAGGCCCCACCGTTTTTTTTGTGAGCGTCAATCTCACCCTCAAAGGATGCACTCAACGATTCAGAGTTTGAAGTGGTTTCTGCTCTTGCCATGATGAATTGGAGCGAAATTAGAGACGTTACAGCCGCACGTAGCTCTTTCGGCCAGAGTCGGAATAGCAATACTGCCCACCCCGCGGGCCGGTGCAAATATTGCCGCTGCGGCAGCTGCAATCGCTGCCGTCACTTTTGGCAGGCTTGGGTTGCGAAATCAGGCCCAGCGCGCGGCTGGCACCGCCGCCCATCTCGACGCTGCAGCTGCGCTTGGATCCGCTGATCGAGCCGTCATTGCAGACAAACTGCTCGCCTGCGCAATGGGCCACACCACCCTTTTTTCCTGAGCATGGGTAGTTGGCAGCATTTACATGAAAAGTGGCCATAGCCATTACTGCACAAGTGAGCAAAGCTCTCAATAGAGGAGAGCGTTTCATTACTTGGCTTTCACAGGCGGCCTGCCGCACCCAGCGCGCAATCACGCAGCCCGGGTTTGCCAAAAGACGAATACATGCAACGCTTCATCGGCTCACTCCAGGACTGCGATGCCGTCAGCAGGTCATCCCAGCCTTTGATGCCGGGAATCTGCTGAACAGTGGCCAGCGCTCGCGCTCTAGTGGAGGTTGCGGTGAACTTGGTGTTGCCATCGACGGCGACCGGCGAGACCACGGTCACGGTGACTTCATCTGCATTCGTGTGCAGAAAGGTGCGATAGACACCCCAAAGGTAAGCGCGAAACATGGCCTCGGCGGCGTACTTGCTATCGGACTCGGGACCAATACGTAATTCAAGCTGCAAGGGCTTCTTCTTCACAACCTTCAATGTGCCGGTTTCAGCAATGAAGTCCTGCGTGAAGTCACCGACTTCAACCATGTTCTTGAACTGCTTAGCAGGTGCAGCAAAAGCAACGCTAGCGCTTATCAATAAAGCACATGCAGCTATCGTTTTTGAAATCATCCCTCACCTCAGTCTTTGTATTTTTAAAACCGCCGCCCATTCCACCCATACACCACGCGGCCCATGATGCGGATCTGTTCTGAGCCATCCAGAATGTCTGAGGTCTTGATGGCTTCGTTATCGCTACTCACTTCAAAGCGGCCGTCGAGGCGCTGGCGCACGCGTTTGATGAACAAGCGGTCATGTGCCTCCAGCACATACACACCATCCACCAGAATTTCCTTGGCATCGGTATCCACAAGGCCAAAGTCACCGCTTTCCAGCGTCCCATGCATGCTGTCGCCATAGGCGTGCACCAGTCGGAGCGCATTGGCGCGGCAGCGGGGCAGATGATTAGCAATCCATACCTTGGAAAACGGCACATCCCCCAGGATCACGTCCTCTGGCAACAGCTCATTGCCGGGACCCATGCTGCCTGTCGCACTGAGCAAAGGCACATAGATCGTGTCATCTCTGCTGGCAGGAGCCGGTGCAGCACCAGACATGCTGTGCTTTGTTGGCGAAGTGGACTTGTTCTCTTGACCAGTCACAACATAAAGGACGTCGAGTCCCTTTTCCACCCAAGCAGCCAATGCCTCTGCATTAGGTGATGCGGCACCTTTTTCCCAGTTGATTTGGGAGTGTTTCGAGGCTCCAGCGAGGGCTGCAAAAGCCGTTTGGCTGTAGCCCAAGCGCTCGCGCTCCTCTTTAAGACGCGACGATAGGTTCATTATTTTTTACCCAACCATTGCAAGGTAGAGTTTTCTCAACCATAATCAGATCAACTCTTAACAAAGCATCACCCCCGGAAGCAGCCAAAGCAGTCCAACGCACAGGCCAGTTCCCAGAAGTAATGCCGCAATAACAAAGACATTTCTTAACAAGGATTGATGATACATGCGCTCCCATCAACAACCCTCTGCCAGCACCAAGACCGCCAAGGATGAGGTTGACGATCTGGTGTATTTCCGCTTCGGCAAGAACGGAGCCGATGAGCACCAGAAGGTGCGAGCGATCTCTGGCGCAAGGGGTTGCACCATGGCCAGCGTGATCCGCGACCTGATCAAGCGCGGCCTGGCCGACCTTGAAATGGAGCAGGCCATTCTTGCGGCCCACAAGAGCGCAGGCGCTACTTCGGCAATGGCGGCTGGAGGTTGAGTGATTCATGCACTGCATCTTGCGCAATACCTCACGCAATCACACGCAACTTGTTTTGCGTGGCGTTGCGCGCTGAGTCCCCACGGAAGGAAACCATCATGAACATGCGCTCACCGCTTTCAGCCGGCACGATTGAACGTGTGCTGCGCCACAACCTGAGCCAGCCCGGTAGCGATGTGCAGGAGGCTGCGGGCTGGGATGCTTCCAATGTCAGCCGTGTGCTGAGTGGCCAGCAAGGCGTGCCCATCGCAAAGCTGGACGCCATCGTCGGCGCTGCGGGATATGTGCTGGTCAGCCGTGAATATCTCGACGCCATTGGTGTGCTGAGCCGTGTGGGAGCCTATTGCCACTGCGCCCGATCTGGCGGCGGTGAATGCGGCCCCGCAAACCGTGCGCACTGCGGCGAATAAGGGCGGGCAGATGTACGCCCCCGAAAACACTATGCCGCCCGCAGACGGCTACAAGGTGCTGACCTTCCCGCGCGGTAAAAAAATGCGCAGTGAAGGCACGCGCTGGCCGTGCCCTCAGTGTGGTTGCTTGTGCGGCATTCGTACCAGCTTGATGCTGAGCAGAACCATGCGCGAGACGAATTACATCTGCGAGAACCCCGAATGCGCCTGCTCCTTCGTTGTGAATGCCCAGGTTGACAGATTGCTCAACCCAGGCGGCACGCCCGATCCGTCTCTAAGCATTCCCCTCTCTAGCCACATACGTCGCGACGTGCTGCGTGTACTGCTAGAGAACGCCGAAGAAGCGGCCCACACCCCGCGCTATACGCGGCCCGTGACGGGCGATCTGTTCGCAGGGGCCGCCGCCCCGGAATGACCCACTAGCGCCTAGCGCAAACCACCTATTTCGATAGCACCGACAGAGCCTGTTTGCAGGCACTGCGGGGATTTTTACGCCAAAAAACCGGAGAAGCACCATGTCAACACTTGTCCACGACACCCTGCAAGCAGCACGTCTGAAGCGCCGCCTAGTGCGAGTGGGCGGCATTCAACTCTCTCGCACCAGCAGCCTGGGCGTCTGGGCTTATGCCGACGTCCAAGGTGGCGGGCGCCAAGTCACCATCGACGTGCATACCGATTGCGGATTTTTCAGCTTGGAACTGCCCCTTGGCGTTGTCCAGCAGTTGGAGAAGCTGCTGCGTGCCGGTGCCTATATGGCTGAAGCCGCTGGCGAGATGAGTGCCGAAGAGTGGGCAAAGTATGAGGCTGCAGCAAGCGCCTCTGCTGTTCAACCGGCCAAGGAAGGCGGTGCAGCATGAGCGGCAACCGCTACACCGTCACCCATGTGGACGCAGAAGGCGTGTGCCGCCGTCTGCTGATTGGTGCGCCAAGCCGTGATCTGGCAGTTGTCTGTGCAGAGTCTCTATATGGCGCGGCCTGGTATCTGGCGGTCATCAAGGTTTGAACATGGACAAGCACCCCCTGCGCAATGCGCTTGTCCTGCTGCCTCAGTCTGCTGCTGAGCCACAGCCACTGCTGCCCAGCGCAGAGGAACTGCTGCGCATTACCAATGAAGAGTGGTTTCCACCCTTCCCCGGCTACCGGGTGGTGCAGTTGCTGGAAAACCTTCTGAGCATTGTCAAAGACAAACAGATCCCGCTGCACACCAGCAAAGATGCGATGCGCAGTTTTACGGAGATCGATCTCATCTTGCGCAATGCAAGGGTGCAGGAAGACCGTAAGAAAGACAGATCGGCTCCGCCCTCGAATGAGGTGCGCGCCAAGCTGTACTCACTGCGCAAGGATTTCCGCAGGAAGTCTGGGCATGGCTATATCGATGCTGAAAACAGTGAGTGGCATGCCCTGCCCGTGAACGTTCGCATGGCCTTGCTGCTGCGGGCCGGTGTGGACGGCGACCTGGATGCGCTGGCTCTGCGTGACTTTCAGGCCATACCACCGCCTGAGCGGGCAGCGATCAAAACTGAAGTGCGCCTGGATAAGCGCCACTTTGCGCGCACGCGTGAGCTGGCAAGGCTTCGGTAAACCGCCATGGCCAAAATACTGCGCGAACTGCCCAAAGGGCTTGCCGACTGGAAGAGGAACAAGCCCCAGTTACGGCATGTGGCCGAGCATCTGAAGCGCATCATTGACGATGCGCCGGAGGCATGGCGCTCAGTCATTCGCACCCGCTTCAACAAGATTGAGCCTGTCCCTCCGATGGGTGCAGATGCCAGCGAACTGGCCGGATGGTCACTGCAGCAACCACCGGACTGGGCCAAAGCATGGGACGGCCTCAAGGAACTGGGGGAGTTCCAAGATGCCTATGGCGATGCCATGCGCTGGAATCTGGACGATCACGACATCGTCAAATGGGCGAAGGTACTGGCAGGTCAGGCGGAAGAGCTGGAAGCCGTTTGCATGGCTGACGAAACCGCACTGCGCACTGAAGAAGCAGCTAAACGCCAAGCCGCTGGCAAGTACCTGACCGAAGAAGACCAGAACGCGCAAGCAGCTCGCAGCATTGCCCGCAGGGTGGACGCCATTCGCATGCTGGTGCGCATGATTGGCGTGGATGAAGACAAGCCCCTCAACGGCTTGCCCGCCGTCAAGCGCGCACAAGACCCACGCTGGTGGCGCAGGCGTCTGCGCACCCATGTAGCCCGTGTGGTGGAAGGTGGGTATATCCGTCTAGGAATGGTGCACCGCGCCAGCGGCGGCTATGTCAGCCATCTGGGCCTGATGCGCCGCACCCACCAGATCAAGCGCAATCAGGATGGGCTGACTCACACTCTGTACACCAACGAAGCTGGGCAGGTTTTCAACCTCGCAGAGCTGGCGGCACTTGGCACATCCAACCCTGTGGTGCGCGGCGGTGAGTTGATGACCCGCATTCGTGGTGCCGAAGAATATGCGGATGCCCGCGCCCATGTGGGCTTGTTTCTCACGCTGACGCTGCCCAGCCGCTTTCACCCCGTCAAGCTGGGCAAGAACGGGCACCCCGTTCCCAATGAAAAATATGTACCCGGACTGACTCCGCGCGATGGTCAGGACTGGCTTTGCAAGAACTGGCAACGCCTGCGCAGCGCCGCAAAGCGCAAGAAGATCGGCATGTACGGACTGCGTGTGGCCGAGCCGCACCACGATGCAACGCCGCACTGGCATGCATTGATCTGGGTTGAGGCCGAAGAGGATGCCGTCCGCCTGGAAGCCTTGATCCGCAAGTACTGGCTTGAAGACGATGGCGATGAGCCGGGTGCCCAGAAGAATCGTGTCTGCATCAGGCGCATGCTGGTCGGTGGTGCTGCTGGCTATGTGGCCAAGTACATCGCCAAGTCTGTGGGTCACCATGCACTGGCTGAGCACACAGACGTCGTCCAAGGTCATGAAGTGCAACTGGCGCTGGAATTGGACAAGCCCGTGCAGCCCGAGGGCAAGGCCTCTGACAAGGACGGTTTTGCAGGCTATCGCCGTGTGGATGCATGGGCCAGTACTTGGGGCATTCGCCAGTTCCAGACCATTGGCATGCCCAGTGTGACGGTATGGCGCGAGCTGCGCCGTGTCAGCAAAGACCAGCTGGAGTTATTTGGTAGCGAAGGCGACCGCGACACCCGCCGTGCCTACACCGCCTGCCATCGCCACGGTGATATGCGCGCCAACTGGTGCTTGTTCATGGAAGCCATGGGCGGCCATGCCTGCAAACGTGATGAGTGGCATCTGCGAGTGGTGCACCGCACCCCAGAAGCCGGTGCAGTCAATCAGTACGGCGAAGAAGTCACCCAAGGCCGCATTGTCGGCCTGACGCCGCAGCGCGGGCGCATGCGTGGCCGCTGGCTCGTTAGCCGCCGCATTGCGTGGACGCCCTACGTCTCGACTTTTGCAGCTGAGAACAGCGCAGAAACCCACCAAGGGGACGAAGTGGCGCAGGACACAGGCGAGGCCGTGTCCCGGCCGCCGCTGGCGGCCCCTTGGACTCGTTTCAATAACTGTACGGCCCGCCTGACGGGCAAGACCGCCAAGGCCTTTTTTGGCCGTGGCGACCACGAAGCAGAGGACTGGAACAGCCCAGATAGCCCTGATTCAGTGCTCTACCAGCCCAAAACGATGGCCCAACGCTTCCAGCAAGCGGCCCATTTCTTCCAAACCACCCACTGATCCATCAAAGGAGGACTCGCCATGCCCGCAAAACGCACCGAACCCAGCCGCAGCGCCGTCAACCAGGCGGCGGGCTTCAAGTACACGCCCGCCGTGGGCACCGATCTGGCCAAGCGCTTCGCCGCCGTCAAGCGCGAACAAGCCAAAGCCCAGCGCGATGCTGCAGCCACCGAACTCCGGCAGGCCCAGCAGTCGCTGGAGCTGGAACAAACCGCCCAGGTTCTTCCACTTTTCAAACAAGCCGTCTGACCAGCAACCACCAGGAATCACCACAATGGACCACAACGTCACCCCCCTACACAGCTACCGCGCCATCCTCATTCCGATCAACACAAACCCCGACAACTTTGAAGACCTGGCCGACGCCGGCCTGCTACCCACGATACGACTCAAAGCCAGCAACGCTACGCAAGCCGAAGCACGCGCACATCTGGCTAGCGGCAAGGGTGTGTTGCGGGTTGAGCGTGTGGAGGGATAAACAATGGATAAAGAGAAAACGATGAGCCAACAAAAACTACTGATTTACAGACGAGCCACCCTACTCCAAGCGCTTGGCGTATCCAAAACGACACTGCGCAACTGGATGATTCAGGAGAAATTTCCGCACCCCGTTCAGCTCGGGCCAAGGAGCGTCGGCTGGGTCGCTTCTCAGGTGCATGAATGGCTGGAGAAAAGACCTGTCACCTCTCCAGCGCAATAAATGCCAAGCCAAGGCAATGGAAACAAAAAAGGCCTCTCCAATAAGAGAGGACTTTTGCTTTCTGCTGTCCGAAGGCTCTCTTACGACCCATTGCGACCCTTCACAAAGAAGATAAGCAGCCACTGAATTTTGTCAAATGCCCGTATCGCTTAGATGCTGCGTTGGTTGACCCGCTTGGACAGTTCTTCAGAGCTTTCACGGCGCTCGCTATAACGATCCACCAGATAGTCCGCGCAGTCCCTTGTGAGCAGCGTGAACTTGACCAGCTCCTCCATCACGTCAACAACCCGTTCGTAATACGAAGAAGGCTTCATCCGGCCAGCCTCGTCAAACTCCGCGAATGCCTTGGCGACGGATGACTGATTCGGAATGGTGATCATGCGCATCCAACGACCCAGCACACGCATCTGGTTGACGGCATTGAAGGACTGCGAGCCGCCCGAGACTTGCATCACCGCCAGTGTCTTACCTTGCGTTGGTCGCACCGCGCCAACGGACAAAGGGAGCCAGTCGATCTGTGCTTTGAGAATACTGCTCATCGCACCATGGCGCTCAGGAGATGTCCAAACCATCCCCTCGGCCCATAGTGCCAACTCGCGCAGTTCCTTGACCTTCGGGTGATCGTCAGGGGCACCATCCGGCTGCGGCAGGCCACGCGGATCGAAGATCCTGGTCTCCGCCCCCATCTTGCGCAGCAGCCGCGCAGCCTCTTCGGTCAGGAGACGGCTGTAGGAGCGTTCACGAACCGAGCCATACAGCAACAAGATGCGTGGTGCATGCGTCGCACGCTGTGCGGGCAATAGTCCTTCCAGGCTGGGCTTTTCAAATACTTGTTCGTCCAGATTTGGTAGATCAGAGTTTGCCAATTCGATTTCCTTTCGAGTCAGTGACGGCTTCCCCGTCTTCTTTGGAGAATGCGGCCTGTTGAGGCTGCGGCAGGATGTCCAGCACGGCCTCCGAGGGGCGGCACAAGCGTGCTCCCATGGGACTGACCACGATCGGTCGATTGATCAGGATTGGATGCTGGAGCATGAAGTCAATCAATTGCTCGTCTGTCCATTTGGAATCGCCAAGGCCCAGCTCGTCATACGGCGTACCTTTTTGACGCAGCACAGCGCGCACCGGTATTCCCATTGCCTGGATCAGTCCCACTAGCGTGGAGCGATCAAGGGGCGTCTTAAGGTATTCAATGACAGTGGGGTCTTCCCCGCTGTTGCGGATCATGGCCAGAACATTGCGGGAGGTGCCGCAAGCAGGGTTGTGATAAATCGTGATGTCACTCATAGCGCTAGATTTCCGTTGCAAAGGTTCATGACGCCACGCTGAGCCGCAAGGCTAGGGCAGCAAGGGTGACAAGCAGCACGGGCATGGTCAGCACTGCACCGACTCTGAAGTAGTAGCCCCAGCCAATCGTTGTGCCTTTCTTGCCGAGCACATGCAGCCAGAGAAGCGTGGCCAGACTACCAATGGGCGTGATCTTGGGACCAAGGTCGCAGCCAATCACATTGGCGTACACCATGGCCTCCTTGACCACTCCGCTGGCCGTTGATGCATCGATGGACAAAGCTCCAATCAGCACCGTGGGCATGTTGTTCATGATGGAGGACAGCACCGCAGAAAGTACGCCTGTGCCCAGCGATGCGGTCCACACGCCACCGGCTGCGAATTGATTGAGCAGCACGGCGATGTAATCCGTCAGACCCGCATTGCGCAGCCCGTAGACCACCAGATACATCCCCAGCGAGAACACCACGATCTGCCATGGAGCGCCATGCAACACCTTTTTGGTGCTGATGACAGGGCCACGCGCCGCCACAGCCAACAAGATGGCCGCACCCACGGCGGCCACGGCACTGACGGGGACGCCCACAGGCTCAAGCGCGAAGAATCCGACCAGAAGCAAGACCAGCACGACCCAACCAGCTCGGAAGGTAGCTAGATCCTTGATCGCAGCCGAGGGCTGCTTGAGCTGTGCCACGTTGTATGAAGCTGGAATATCTCGTCGGAAGAACAGCAGCAGCACACCGAGGCTGGCCAGAACAGAGGCAATATTGACCGGCACCATCACCGACGCATAGTCGTTGAAGCCGATCTTGAAAAAGTCGGCTGAAACGATGTTCACCAGATTCGACACGATCAGCGGCAGGCTCGCAGTGTCTGCAATAAACCCGGCAGCCATCACAAACGCCAGCGTTGCTGCCGGAGAAAAGCCAAGTGCCACCAGCATGGCCATCACAATGGGCGTGAGGATCAGGGCTGCTCCGTCATTGGCAAACAGAGCCGACACGGCAGCACCCAGCAGCACAATGAAAGCAAATAGCTTGATGCCGCTGCCTCCACCCCAGCGGGCAAAGTGCAGTGCGGCCCACTCAAAGAATCCAGCCTCATCCAGCAAAAGGCTGATGATGATGACCGCGACAAAGGTCGCCGTGGCATTCCAGACGATATTCCAGACCACCGGAATATCAGCCCAGTGCACGACCCCCAGCAGCAGCGCAACAGACGCCCCAATCGTGGCGCTCCAGCCAATGCCAAGGCCGCGTGGCTGCCAGATGACCAGCGTTAGTGTGAAGATGAAAATCAGGATGGCCGTCAACATGATGAACTGTTCCTAGCAACGACCGCCTCAGCACTGGCACAAAGCCACTGCGTCTGGAGTGCAGGCAGTACCTTGGCAGCAGTTCTCGACGAGGTAGGCCAGCAGCCCATTCATGGCAGGAAACACGGCTCGGTACAGCACGTTGCGCCCCTGTCTCTCCTGGCTCACGAGTTCAGCATGGGAGAGTTCCTTGAGGTGAAACGACAGTGCATTGGGGGCGATACACAACTGCTCAGCCAATGCACTGGGAGTAAGGCCTTCTGGCCCTGCGACTACCAACGCACGAAAAACGCGCAGGCGTGCTTCATGGGCCAAAGCGGATAGGGAGCGGATAACTTGGGCTTCTTGCATTCATCAATAATACAATAACTGTTGAATCATTAGATATTACTATGAAGGATAGGGTTGCTATCGGGCTACGGGATGACCGCTTTACGGATGCAAATCAAATGGCTGCTTCTGGCCGGTTTCAGCCTTCGGCCAATACAAAGCAGCAGAAAACTACGAAGAAAAGATAGGCCTATACATTGGCCTATAGGAACATCAAATAAAGCGGAAATCACGCTATACCGTAAATCTACGCGGAAGCTGCCCTCCGCCACCCAAACTGCGCTTGGGTGATACAGCAAAGTGACTCATCAACGGGGCTTTGTTGCACAACTCCCGCTGAGCAGCGCTTTTCCCAACCCCAGACGTAGTCATGCATGTCCACCGTTTTTTAGGTGGCCCAGTTCGGTGAATCCGTTGAGATTAGATGCATGCGAGCCACAGCATGTCCTGGTCCAGCCAGATGGCCAAATCGCCTTGGACCCTCAATGAGTTAATTCGCTCAGAAGAACTGTCGTATGCCAAGGGCGAAGGAATGAAAGCTGACGCCCGGCTCACCCGTGCGGTAACTGGCTTGCGCGCCGTTGTGTATGCGGGTGTAGAGCGCATAGACTTTGGTGCGCTGGCTGAAGTTGTAGTTATAGGCCAGGGTCCATTGCAGGGCCTGGCTCTCAGGCCGGTGGTTGGCGGCGCTGGCACGACCTATATTGACATGAAGCTCGTTGGCTCCGGTGGTGTACATGGCCGCAACACGCGTGGTGCGGTGGCTGCCGCGTGTGGGATCCACTGCATAAAGCACGGTATCCCAGTTGCGGCTGTGCTGGTGGTAGGCCCCAAAGGTCCAGGCACCGATGTGGTAGTTGGCGCGCAGCGTGGCCTGGCGCGCAGGCCCCCACTGGTCATAGCCCAGGCCAAACGACCAGTCTCCAAAGTCGTAGTTGGCAGCCAGGTCCCAGGCATTCTTGGCTGGGCTGGCGGTTTTTTCGTGCAAGCTGCTTCCGACCTCCACCGTCAATTGCTGCCAGGACGGAAGGCGCCATGAGATATGGTTTTTTCCATTGGACACGTAAGCGTAGAGAGCATCGGCCGATGCTCCGGTGTCGTAGTTGTGCGGGTTCACGCGGTCGGCGGTGGCGTAGTAGGCCTCGCTGATCAGCGTGCCCAAACGCAGCATGCCAAAACGCCCGCTGAGATTGACTTCGCTCTTGCGTCCAAAAAACCCGTCACTGCTGATGGTGCCGCGGTCCACCGCTACGCCGCCTTCAAGCACAAAGCCGGCGCGCAAATTTCCGGCCAGATCTTCTTCACCGCGCAAGCCAAATAGCGAGTCGTTGTCGCGCAAGCCGAAGACAGCAGGCTGATCGCCGATCTTGAACCGCTCAACCGAAGCGTTGATGCGGCCGTAGATCTGCAGCGATCCGGTTTGGGCTTGAGCGGCAGTTGCGAACAATACGGCGAGGCCTATCAAGGCCAATCGCCAGGCTGTAGGTGGATTCACAGAGACTCCAGAACGTGCTACATACGCACTATTTTTAGTGTGCATGCCGGACCCAAAAGTGACAAGCCGCAGCAACTCACCATCAGAAGATACGGCCTTAAAAAGACAGCGCAATGCAAGAAGTATCAAAGAACCTATTCAAAGCAAAGTCTTGCTTGATTTACAACAAGCACAGGCAGTAAAAAAGCCACTTTAGCGAAATCAGTCGCAAACATTTTTCGAGCATCAAGTGCTCTTTTACAGAGCGTGCGCATAAGCAGTGAATTGCATAGTTTCAAGATCATTCCTAGGCACTGTATCCTCGAGCACCGTTTTTCGTTACTGGAAAAGAACAAGCAGTAATTGAGAAACTGTGGGCTGCTATTCAACACCCGATTGCAGTTCGTGAAGCCGGCTTTCTCGGCGCTGTACTCAAAATACTTTGAGCATGTTCTTACAGCAGTAGGCCTTGAAACATATATCGCTGATAACTGAGGAAAAAATGTGCTGAATTGTCCTTCGGAGGCATTGACTCAGTCAACGGCATCTGAGGGCGAACAATCCAAAACTACCTGTGCTCACTTCACCTTCTGGAGTGAGTTTCTCTGGTAGCTAAGCTATGCAACATGCCCGGCATCACCGACCTTCTTGGCAATGTCGATTGCAATAACGGCATGGCCCATGACAGCGTTCTGTACATCAAGACTTCAGACGATGACTCAGCACTGTTCAGTGCACACGCATCAGGGAAGGGAGGCTCCCGCACCAACTTACGCAACCCTGATACACCGTTGCTTCGTTTTTTGTCATGCAAGTAATACAGTCCGAGTCAAGCAAATATTTCGGAAAATAGGCAAATAACTTTTTAATAAAAGTTAATTCTTGAAAAATAACTGTATTTTGGTAGATTGACTTCAGTCTTTTCAAAGCTAGGCATAAATCAAAATTTCGGTGAGAGCCTTTTGATTTCAAGCAAAACAGGCATCAATAAGGCTTCTTATCTTTGAGCGCCTTCGCCACCATACCGAAGAGACGCAGATACTTAGGCACGATCCACAGATCGCTACCCAACTCCGCTTTATCAGAAACCCACTAGGTTTTTCAACTAAGGTTCAAGAGGGAAAAAATGACACAAGGCAAAAAAATGACGGTGGTGCAGCTCACCATGCTCACCGTAGTCAATATGTTGGGGTCTGGCATTGTGCTGCTACCCACCAAGCTGGCGGAAGTCGGAGCGATCTCCATTCTTTCCTGGCTGGTGACCGCCACTGGTTCACTGGCTTTAGCCTATTGTTTTGCCCAATGCGGCATGCTGAGCCGCAAGTCTGGCGGCATGGGGGGCTACGCCGAATACGCGTTTGGCCGTTCCGGCAACTACATCGTCAACTACACCTACGGCGCCTCGCTGCTTATTGCCAATGTCGCCATCGGCATCACGGCGGTCGGTTATATGACGGAGCTTTTCGGCATGAAACTCAGCCCCATGGGGGTTGGGTTGACGACGATCGCTTTGCTGTGGATTACCACCTTCGCCAACTTCGGCGGAGCGGGTATCACCGGCAAGATCGGTAGCGTCACCGTCTGGGGCGTGATTTTGCCGGTGGTGGGCGTCTCCACCTTTGGCTGGTTCTGGTTCAGCCCCAGCACCTATGCAGAAGCATGGAATCCCCATGGCTTGTCGTACTTCCAGGCAGCCAGCTCCTCGGTGGCGATCACGTTGTGGGCATTTCTGGGCATGGAATCGGCTTGCGCCAACTCCGATGCCGTCGAGAACCCCGAAAAGAACGTGCCGATTGCCGTGCTCGGGGGCACGATTGGCGCCGCCGTGATCTACATCGCTTCGACCAACGTCATGGCCGGCATTGTCTCCAACCCCGACCTGGCGGCCTCCACGGCCCCGTTTGGCCTGGTGTTCGCCCACATGTTCACACCACTGGTCGGCCAAATCATCATGGGTCTGATGGTGCTGGCCTGCATTGGCTCGCTGCTGGGCTGGCAATTTACCATCGCTCAGGTGTTCAAAAGCTCGGCCGACACCGGCTATTTCCTGCCCATCTTTGCCAAGGTCAACAAAGCCGGCACCCCCATCGTGGCCATGCTGATTTTGCTGGCGGGCCAGACCGGCCTGGCCTTGCTGACTATCAGTCCTGATCTGACCAAGCAGTTCGACACCCTGACAAACCTGGCCGTTGTTACAAATCTGGTGCCCTATGTGCTGTCCATGGCCGCACTGATGACCATCCAGAAAGTGGCCGGCGTGCCTCCCAAAAAGGCCTTGATGGTCAACATCATCTCCTGGGTGGCGGCCGCCTACAGCTATCTGGCTCTGTACAGCTCGGGCAGTGAAGCACTGCTGCTCGGCGGCGTGGCGACCATCTTTGGCTTCACGCT
>ERZ724504.1247-NODE-1247-length-14124-cov-18.741559_pt1 | contig 14124 bp, 9 predicted proteins | sample MGYA00376037_ERZ724504 | MGnify/ENA primary metagenome ERZ724504 (study PRJEB28724, sample SAMN07190888) | wastewater metagenome | isolation source: influent of sewage treatment plant in Hong Hong | place: USA: Christiansburg, Virginia | collected 2016-03-01 ... | reverse complement strand
ACCGGAACGTACTTGCAGTACGTGAGGATTCCGAGCACCGCCCAACGACGCAGATCGCCCGCTCGGTAGCCAGCCTCAGAACGGGAATTTCATGCCGCCGGGGAGGCCTGGCATGCCTTGCGTGAGCTTGCCCATCTTCTCCTGCGAAGTCTCCTCGGCCTTGCGCACCGCTGCATTGAACGCAGCCGCCACCAGGTCTTCCAGCATGTCCTTGTCTTCGGCCAGCAGGCTGGGGTCGATGGTGATGCGCTTGACATCGTGCTTGCAGGTCATCAGCACCTTCACCAGGCCAGCGCCCGATTCGCCTTCCACCTCGATGAAGGCCAGTTCGTCCTGGGCCTTCTTGAGGTTGTCCTGCATGGCCTGGGCTTGCTTCATGAGGCCGGCGAGTTGTCCCTTGTTGAACATGGTGTGGTTTCCTTTTCAGTTTCTGTTGAATGGGTTGAATGGTGGTCGGTCATGCAGGCTTGATGCTGCCCGGCACGATTTTCGCGCCGTAGTCGCGCACCAGCGACTGCACGTAGGGGTCGTTCATCACGATGTCTTCGGCCACACGCTGGCGCTCGGCGGCGGCGGCGGCGTTGCGGCGGGCGGGGCTGTCAATCACCACGCCCAGTTCCACACTGATCTGGCTGGCATGGCCCGCAGCCTCCAGTGCGGCGCGCAGGCGTTCGCGGGCCTGCGGCTGGTTGAGCGATTCGCGCTCGACGCGCAGCAGCCAGTGCCCGGCATCGCGCGCCACCAGCTGGGACTGCAAGGCCAGTTCGCGCACCAGGGCAGAAATGGCCTCGGCCGCCACGAGCTGCTGCACCGCGCTGTGCCACACCTCGCCTTCTTCGGTGGGGGTGTAGCGTGCAGAGACGGGGATGGGCGCAGAGAGCGGCAGCGGTTGCAGCCGCTCGCCGGGCTCGGGCGATTCACGCACCGGGATAGCTACAAATTCAGGAGCACTTTGCGCTTGTACTGATTGCGTTGAGCGTTGATTTTGTTCAAATCTTCCAGTTGTCCGCACCGGCAGCGCTGTGGTGACTGACGCAGTGGACGCCGAAGCGCCCGGCTCGTCCGAGCCCGGCCAGGGAGGCGGCTCAGAGGAGTCGGCAGACTTGGAGGATGTGTCTTGCACCAATGACGGCGCCCGCTCTGAGGCCGTTGCTGCTGGAAGCGTTTGCGCCGCAGGCACAGGTGCTGCGGCTGCCGCAAGAGCCTGCGGTGCAGGAGCCGTCACCGTTCGGACCAAATGCGTTGGCAAGGCGGCGGCAACGGTTGCGGGCACCGCCAAGACCGCCGGTGTCGGGCCGGAACGAGCCGTCTCAGGCCGCGTCAGAGTTTTTTTTTCAGCCGGTTCGCCCTGGGGCTTGAATGCCAGCAGACGCAGCAGCACCATGGTCAGCGCTGCGTATTCATCGGGCGCCAGGCCCAGCTCGCCGCGCCCATGCAGGCACAGGCTGTAGAGCAGCTGGGTTTCATCGGCTGGCATCAGGGCTGCGAGGCGCGCGGTTTCTGCCGCTTCGGGGTCATCGGCGTCCACCGCGCCCGCCATCTGCGGCACGGCCTGGTAAACGGCCATGCGCTGGAGCACGGCGCTCATCTCTTCCAGCGTGGAGGCGGCCGACAGGCCATTGAGGCGCAGCGTGTCCGAGGTTTCCACCACGGTTTTGCCATCGCCCTGGGCCAGCGCATCGATGAGCCGGAACACATACGAGCGGTCCACCGCCCCCAGCATCTGGCGCACGGCGGCTTCCTGCAACTGGCCGCTGCCAAAGGCAATGGCCTGGTCGGTGAGCGACAGCGCATCGCGCATGGAGCCCCGCGCCGCGCGCGAGAGCAGGCGCAGGGCTTGGGGCTCGGCGGATACGTTCTCGGAGGCCAGCACCTGCGTGAGGTGCGACAGCACGGTTTCGGGCGCCATGGGGCGCAGGTTGAACTGGAGGCAGCGGCTCAGCACCGTGACTGGCACCTTTTGTGGGTCGGTCGTGGCGAGCACGAACTTGAGGTATTCCGGCGGCTCTTCGAGCGTCTTGAGCATGGCGTTGAACGCCGTGTTCGTGAGCATGTGCACTTCGTCGATCATGAAGACCTTGAAGCGGCCCTGCACCGGCTTGTAGACCGCCTGCTCCAGCAGGCTCTGCACTTCGTCCACGCCCCGGTTCGATGCGGCATCGAGCTCGGTGTAATCGGGAAAGCGGCCACTGTCGATGTCCGTGCACGCCGAGCACACGCCACACGGCGTGGCCGTGATGCCGCCCTGCCCGTCCGGTCCCTGGCAGTTGAGCGACTTGGCAAGGATGCGCGACACCGTCGTCTTGCCCACACCGCGCGTGCCGGTGAACAGATAGGCGTGGTGCAGGCGCTGCTGCGTGAGCGCGTTGGTGAGGGCCTGCACCACATGCTCCTGCCCCACCATTTCGGTGAAATTGCGGGGGCGGTACTTGCGGGCGAGCACGATGTAGGACATGCCGGCGATTCTACGGCCCATGACCCCTTGGGTTTTGGTGCGGCTCCCCGCAACCTCTTACGCCTTCCGCCACCCGACACTGGCGCGCAATATGCAAGGGATGCCGCGCATGGGCCGCCTCGCCGCGGCGACTTCGTCCCCCTTCCCCTGCGAAGCGCGAGAGAAAGGGCTGAAGACTGCGGCCCCGAGCCTGCCTGGACAGCCTGAAGATCCCCGCCTCTGGCGGCGGGCACCGAACGGCGCAGCCATTCAGGGGGTAGAATCTCATCCTGACGGGCCTCCCCGCATGGTGAAGCGGCCAACCGGGTCAGGTGGGGAACCAAGCAGCCCTAACTGTGGAGCCAGTGCCGGGGGTAAGGCTCGTCAACTTATTTCAGATAATGCGACAGGCAGGGTTGCCCAAACCCTGACGCCACCACACAACCGACGAGGTGCCCGTGTTCGCAGACAACTTCAATCCCCTGGCGGCCCTGGCCGTTGCCAAGTGCCCCCGCTGCCACGCCACAGGGCTGGTGGAAATCGACGGAGAAGCCCATGACAAGGCGCCGGAGACCGACAAGCATCAAGCCAAGTTTCACGTCAATGCCAGTCTCTACGCACAGTGTCCGGCCTGCGGCCTGGTCGGCGAGTGGCCCGGAATGAGTGACCATTGACAACGATGCGTCGTGTTTGCAGCCCCTTGCTGGTTATTTCGTCCGCCTTGCCCCGCTGCCCTGGAACCCCTGCGAATCTGCGCACAGCGTTGCTGGCGCTATGGCTGGCAGTGTTCCCCCCCATGCTGGGCGCCACACCCTGGCTGGTGGATGGGCGCCCCGCGCCCGCCGCGCAGCAGGCCGTGAACATGCTGGCGGCGGCCGCCGCCGAAGGTCTTCAACCCGAGGATTACCAGGCCGCATGGCTGGCACAGGCCGTGGCGGGGGCGGCCCAGGGCCCCGCGTTGGGTGCTGATGCTGCGCTGCAGCTCGAAGACGCGCTCACCACCGCCGTGCAGAGCTACCTCAGTGACCTGCGCTCGGGTCGGATCGATCCGCGCCAGATTCACCAGAACTACACCCCCACAGCGCTCCCGGTCTCCGCGCCCGCCACTGCCGTGCAGGAAGCTATCGCGCCGCCCCCCGCACTGGCCGATGCCGTGCGTGCGGCCACACCCAAGGTGCCGCTGTATGCCAGCCTGCGCGGCGAGCTGGCCCGCTACCGGGCCCTGGGCAATCCTGCCGCCTGGGACACGCCCCTGCCGCCGCTGCCAGGCCGCAAGCTCGAACCCGGCCAGGCCTGGGCGGGCCTTGCGCAGTTGACGCAGCGCCTGGTGGTGCTGGGGGACCTGCCACCGGACGCACAGCCCCCCGCCCTCTACGACGAAGCATTGCAAAACGGCGTAAAGGCCTTTCAGGAGCGCCACGCCCTGGCCACCGACGGCGTGATCGGCAAGGGCACGCTGGATGCACTGGCCGTTTCGCCCGCAGCCCGCGCACACCAGATTGCGCTGGCCATGGAGCGCCTGCGCTGGACGCCCCTGCTGCGCGGTCCACGCATGATCGTGGTCAACATCCCCGAGTTCATGCTGCGCGCCTACGAGGTGCAAGACGGCCGGGTATCGCTGCAACTGGCCATGAAGGTGATCGTGGGCAAGGCCCTGGACACCCGCACGCCCCTGTTTGACGAGGACATGCGCTTCATCGAATTCAGCCCCTACTGGAACATTCCGCCGTCCATCGCGCGCAGCGAAACCATTCCCCGGCTGCGGCGCGACCCCGGCTATCTTCAGCAGCAAGGCATGGAGTTTGTGGGCGCCAATGGGCAGGTGCACACCACGCTGGCAGCCGAGCACCTGGACGCCGTGCTGCGCGGGCAGATGCGCATCCGCCAGCGTCCCGGGCCAAAAAACGCGCTGGGCGACATCAAGTTCGTGTTTCCCAACAACAACCATATTTACCTGCACCACACGCCCGCGCCGCTGCTGTTCCAGCGCGACCGGCGGGATTTCAGCCATGGCTGCATCCGCATCGAAGACCCTGTGGCGCTCGCCCGGTTTGTGTTGCACAACGATCCTGCCTGGCCCGAACCACGCATCCGCGAGGCCATGGCCCGTGGCCAGTCGGCCACGCTGCGCCTGGCCGATCCGCTGCCTGTGGTGATTGCCTACAGCACCGCCATCGTCAAGCAGGGAAAGACACACTTCTTTGCCGACCTGTACGGCCAGGACAAGTTGCTCGACCGGGCCCTGCGCCAGCAGTCCGAACAGCGTCGCCTGCGCGCCAGGCCCGGCCTGTGAGCCACTGCACAATGTACAAACAGGTTTCACCGATTTTTTGGGACATGCCATGACACAGCCTCTTGCCCCCCTGAAACCCGGCCGTCGCCGTTTCCTGGGCACGGGCGGCCGCTGGCTGATGACCGGGGCCCTGCTGCCGCTGGCGCAGCCCGCCCTGGCCAGCCTGCCCGGTGCGCGCAGCCTGGCGTTTGACCACACCCACACCAGCGAACGCCTGGCCCTCGTGTATGCGCTGGGCGAGCAGTTTCTGCCCGAGGCGTTGACCAGTCTCAACCACTTCCTGCGCGACCATTACAGTGGCGAGGCGGGCCTGATGGACCCCCGGTTGTTCCACCTGCTGCACCAGATCCGCCAGGAATTGCGGGTGCAGCAGCCGTTCCAGGTGATCTCCGGCTACCGCAGCCCTGCGACCAACCACACCCTGCGCACCACGCGGGGCGGTGGTGTGGCCAAGCGCAGCCTGCACATGGACGGCAAGGCCATCGACGTGCGCCTGCCCGGCGTGCCGCTGGCCGACTTGCGCGATGCGGCGCTGTCGCTGGGCATGGGCGGCGTGGGGTTTTACCCGCGCGAGCAGTTCGTGCATGTGGACACGGGCCCGGTGCGCCGCTGGTAGGCCTGGTCGCCAGCCCCATCAACGGCTCAACGCGGTCATGTCAGGTGCGAGGTGACTGCGCCTGCGATGGGCCCGTCCGGCACCGGTGCGGGCGCATCGTCTGCCCCGCATCGAATGCTATATTTTTAATAGCTATCAGCGCTTTACCATCAAGCGCCAGAGCCCAAAAACGCCAAAACTCCGCGCCCTGCCTGCACGCCGCTGGCCAGACTGGCTGTGAGCAGGTAACCACCGGTGGGCGCCTCCCAGTCGAGCATTTCGCCGGCGCAGAACACGCCGGGCGCGGCAGTGGCCATCAGGTGCTCATCCAGCGCCTCGAACGCCACACCGCCCGCCGTGCTGATGGCCTCGTCCAGCGGACGGGTGGCCACCACGGTGATGGGCAATGCCTTGATCGCGTGGGCCAGCGCCACCGGGTCGTTCATGCCGTCCTTGCCCAGGTGTTCGTACAAAACGCCCGCCTTGATGCCATCCAGCCCCAGACGGCTCTTGAGGTGGCTGGACAGCGAGCGTGAGCCACGCGGGTGGCGCACCTCGACCAGCACACGCTCGGGGCTGTGGTCGGGCAACAGATCCAGATGGAACGTGGCGTGGCCATGGGCCTCGATCTCGTCGCGCAGCAACTGCGATGCGGCATAGACCAGGCTGCCCTCCACCCCCGTGGCCGTAACGACAAACTCGCCCCGCCGGTTGAAGCTGCGGCCCTGGCTGTCGGTGAAGCTGAGCGCCACGGTCTTGAAAGGCTGGCCGACAAAACGCTCGGCAAAATGCGGCGACCAGCCCACTGCGGGTGTGGGCGTGCGGCCGATCAGCTCCTGAAAAAACGCACGGCGGGTTTCACCCACGGGCGCATCAGCCCGCAACACATCAAAGCCACAGTTGGACGGACGCAGCGGCGCCACGGCCACGCCGCGCTGTGCCAGCAGCGGCACCCAGGCGCCGTCGGACCCCAGGCGTGCCCAGCTGCCACCGCCCAGCGCCAGCACCACCGCCCTGGCCGTCACCTGCACCTCGCCTGCAGACGCGGCAAAACGCAACGCACCGCCATCGGCCCAACCCAGCCAGCGGTGGCGCATGTGGAACTGCACGCCCTGCGCGCGCAGGCGCTGCAGCCAGGCGCGCAGCAGGGGCGCGGCCTTCATGTCGGCCGGGAACACGCGGCCCGATGTGCCCACGAAGGTTTCCACCCCCAGCCCCTGCGCCCAGGCCCGCACCTCGGGGCCACCAAACGCCCGGATCAGCGGCTCGATCTGCGGCTGGCGCCCGGCATAGCGGCTGGCAAAAGGCTCATGCGGCTCGGAATGCGTGAGATTGAGCCCGCCCTTGCCCGCCAGCAAAAACTTGCGGCCCACCGAGGGCATGGCATCGAACAGGTGCACGGCCACACCGGCCTGCGCCAGCACCTCGGCCGCCATCAGCCCTGCCGGGCCGCCGCCCACGATGGCGACGTCGCAGCGCACATGGGAGGCCACATCAGGAGTCAGGTCGGAAGGAGCATTCATGAGAAAACCTTTGAATCATTCGAAAACGCGCAGCGTTCAGAACAGCGAGCCCTGAACAGCGCTCTGAGATGGGCCACCACCTGCGCCGTCCATGCCGGGCGCGGCCGGTGGCGCGTGTGTGGATGCCGCCGCAGTGGACTGCGCAGCGGGGGCGAGAGTATGCCGCACGCTCCCCGCCCCCTGCCCGGTGCCCGCCACCAGGGCACCCTCGTCGGCGGGGCCGGCATCGCCATGCACGCGCACCATGCGCCCGTCGCCCGTCAGAAAGGCTGCCCACACGCGCTCGCCAGGAACTTGCCCCGACACCGCCGCACGGTAGCGCTGCAACTGGGCCATCAAAGCGGGCTGGCGCTCGGGCTCGGCGGCACTTTTGTAGTCCAGCACCCACCAGCCCGCGCGCTCGGGCGGCTGGTGGCAGTGCACCAGGCGGTCGATGCGCAGGCTTTGGCCCTGGTAGCGCAGCGGAGCTTCGTTGATGGTGGTGTCCACCATGGTGGCATCCCAGGCCCAGGCGCCCTCGCCCGCCAGAATGCGCTGGGCGGTCTGGGCGGCAGTGCGCGCGGCGCCCGCCGTGATGTCAAAGTCCTGCGCCAGCCGCGCCACGCGGGCCGCTGGCCAGCCCTGGCTGCGCAGGTCGGCCAGCGGGGCCCCCGCTACACCGGCCTGCTCCAGCAACTGGTGCATGGCCTCGCCCAGGCGTGATGATGGGGTGGACAGGGATGCCCCGGAGTCGGCCGCATCCAAGCCTTCGTCCACACCCTCGGCCACGGCACGGGGTGCGGCACGCAAGTGCGCCGGGAGCACGGGCAGCTCGGCCAGGGTGAAATGGTCGTGCGCCCCGCTCGCAACCGCATCACCGTCGCCGCCAGGCACCTCAGCCGCGCCCGCCACGCCCAGCACCTGCGCATCCGCCAGCAGCGGCTCCAGCCGGTTCCACCAACTGCCCGGCGCTGACACGCTGGGCAACACGGACGACAGCGCCAGGCAGTGTTTGGCGCGCGTCATGGCCACGTAGAGCATGTTGAGTTCTTCGCGCTGGCGGGCTTGCTGCTCAGCGGCCAAGGCGGCTTCGGCGCTGGGCGGCGGGCTGGATTCGCTGGCCAGAAAGACAAAGCCTGCGGGTTCGGTCTTTTCGCCGGGCCAATCGACCAGCACGCCCATGGTCTCGGCCTTTTGCGGGCGGGTGTCGGTGTCCAGCAGCAGCACGCAGCGCGCCTCCAGCCCCTTGGCGCCGTGCACGGTGAGCAGGCGCACCGCCTGCGCATCCACCCGGCCGGGCGCGCGCACGCCACCTTTTTTCATGGCGCGCACGAAGGCGTAGGGCGTGAGGTAGCGGCCGCCATCGTGCTGCAGCGCGGCTGACAGCAGCGCGCGCAGATTGGCCAGCACCGCCATGCGCTGCGCCGCCGGGGCGGCGGCGGCAAAGCGGGCCAGCACGTCGCCATGCTGGTAGATGGTGTGCAGTGCGTCGTGCGGCGGCAGGGTATCCACCCAGGCCTTGTATTGAGCCAAATTGGCCGCTAGCGCTTGTGTATCAAGCGCTAGTAGCTCACTTTTTAGAAGCAAATCAAACCAACTGCTGCCTGCGTGCTCAGGCTGGCGGCGCAGCGCGGCCAGCGCCACGAGGGCGTCGTCGCCTAGGCCGAACAGCGGCGACTTGAGCGCGCGGGCCAGCGACAGGTCGTGCCCGGTGGACACCAGCGCATCGAGCAGCGCCACCACATCCTGCACCTCGGGTGCGTCGAACAGGTCGGCTTTTTCGGGCTGCACGCAGGGAAGGTGAAGCGCGCGCAAGGCATCCTGCATGGCGGCGAGCCGGTCGCGCTTGCGGGCCAGCACCAGCACTTCGTTGGGCGGCGTGCCGGCGGCGATCTGCGCGGCCACCCAGGCGGCGGCCTGTGTGCATTCGCGCATGCGCTGGGTTTCTTCGGGCTCATGGCGCGGCTCGGTCAGGCTGTCGCGCCAGGCCAACGGGTCGGCGCTGCCACCACCGGCGCTATCCGGGGGCAGGATGGCGGGCAGGCGCAGCAACACGCCGGGGTCTTTGGATTCGGTGGTGTGATCGCGGAACCCGCTGGTCTCGCCCTGCGCCTGGGCCGCGCCCATCACGTGGTTCACGGCGGCGATCACGCCCGTCGCGTTGCGGCGCGTGTGGTCGCAGCTGAGCAGGTCGCCACCCAGCCCGTCGCGCACAAAAGCCTGTGCGGCAATGAACACCTGTGGCTCGGCACGGCGAAAGCGGTAGATGCTCTGCTTGGGATCGCCCACGATGAACACACTGGGCGGCTTCTGGCCACTGGCGCCGCCGCCCGAGCCCGCATAGCCAGACAGCCACGCATGCAGCGCCTGCCATTGCAGCGGGTTGGTGTCCTGAAACTCATCGACCAGCAGGTGGCGGATGCGCGCATCCAGCCGCTCTTGCACCCAGCCCGAGAGGATCGGGTCAGCCAGCATGACCAGCGCGGTGCGCTCCACATCGTTCATGTCCACCCAGCCATGCTGGTGCTTGACGGCGGCAAACTCTGCAATCAGGCAGCGCGCCAGCCGGGCCATGCGCTGCTGGTGCTGCCAGGCGTCGTGCTGGCGGCGCGCGGTGAGCAGGCGCTGCAGCTCGGGCTCGGCCTCCTGCGCGGCGGGGAATTTTTCGAGGTTCTTGGAAAGGCGGTCTTCCTTGGCGACGAACATGGCCTTGCGCAACAGATCGAGGCGCAGGTTCAGGTCGCTACAGGCCAGCGCATCGATGATGGCGTCGGCCGCCTTTTGCGGCGTCTTGTTGGACTCGGCCCCCAGCGCCTTGGCGCGGGCCAGCCAGCGCTGGTGGCAGGCGTCGCTCTGCAGCGCGTCGGCGGGCTCGTTGAAAGCGGCCAGTTCCGGGCAGTGCACCTGGAACGGCGGCACCGAGGCATCGACCACACCCGCCCCATCGGCCAGGTCAAACTCCACCCGCTTGGACAGCGCCGCTGCCAGCGCCTTGTGCATTTGCGACCGGCCATGGCGGGCCACCACGGCCTCGTAGTCGGCGCGCAGGCTGGCGCTGGTGGCAACGGCGTGCAGGAACGGCCCCCACACCTCGCGCACGGCCTCGGCATCGTCTTCGAGCAGCTCAAAGTTGGCGGGCAGGCCCTGCGCCTGCAGCAGCGCCAGCGGGGCCGTGCCCAGCAGCGCGGCAAACCAGCTGTGGAAGGTGCGGATCTGCACCGGGCGGCCGCTGGCCAGCATCTGGCGGTATAAATTTTGTAGCGCCTCGCGCTTATCCAGAGCGCGCTGGGGGCTGATTCCCCTTGCAACCAGCTCACGCGTCAGCTCATCCAGCGGCGCTTCAGCAAAGGCCTCCAGCCATTCCTGCAGGCGCTGGCGCATTTCGCCCGCCGCCTTCTTGGTGAAGGTGATGGCCAGAATCTCGTGCGGCGCGGCACCGTCGAGCAAGGCCCGCAGCATGCGCGAGACCAGCATCCAGGTCTTGCCCGCGCCCGCGCAAGCCTCCACCGCCACGCTGCGCGCGGGGTCGCAGGCGATGGCGTAAAACGCCTCGCGTGAGACGGGCTGGCCGTTGTGTTCGTACGCGGCTTGTTCAGTCATTCCAGAAGTCTTTTCGGCAAAGGCCGCGCGCGGCGCAGTAGTCGCACACGGCGCCCTCGCCCAGGGCGGGCATCGGTGCACCTGCTGCAATGCGAGCGAAGTCGTGCTGGATGCCTTCGACCAGCAGGTCGCGCAGGTGCACCACCTCGTCCTGTTCGTGCATCTGCGTCTCGCCGCGTTCACCCACATTCACGTAGGCGGCGCGCAGCGTGTCGTGGCTCAGCAAGGCGGCGTAGAACGCGAGCTGGGTGTCTTCAGCGCCCGCGCCAATGCGTTTGCGCGTGACGGTGTCGTTCTCGGTCTTGTAGTCGATGACCAGCGGCGTGGGCTCACCGGTGGACGAGACGGCATCGATGCGGTCGATGGTGCCCACCAGCTGCAGGGCGCCCAGCGGCTGGGTGGTCTGCACCTCGGCCTGCCGGAAATGCCCCCCGGCCTGCTCATGCTGCGCAAGCCAGCGCAAATAGCCATCGCGCACCTGCGGCCAGCCTGCGGCGAACGGCAAGAAATCGCCCTCTCCCAGGCCTTGCTGCCGCGTGACGGCTTGCGCCGCGCTGTCCATGCGGGCCACGCGGGTGGCTGCGTCGTCCGTCGGGTGGGCCAGCAGTTCCTCATGAAAGTGCTGCAGCACCGCGTGCAGCCAGTTGCCAAAGTCGCGCTTGTCCACTTCAGCCGCCAGTTCGTCGGCCTCTTGCAGGCCCAGCTGGCGCAGTGCAAAAAAGCGGTAGGGGCAATGCCGCAGGTCGGAGTACGCGGTGGACGACAGGCGCACCACCGGCAGCGCGCTGCCATCAGGCAAGGGCCGCGCTGTGGGGTGGGCCGCGACCGCGCGCTGGCTGCGGCCATCCGCGCCCTTGGTGGCCGCGCCATCGAGGTGCAGCGCCAGCACCAGCGCGCTGGCCAGCAAGGGCTCACCGCCTTCGTCGCCCGTGCGCCAAAGCACATCCACCGCCGGTGTCTGCAGCGCGTACTGCCACGCGGCGCGCTGGGCGGCTTCCAGCGATTCGCGCGTGGGCAGGCCCCAGGCCTGGCGCTGCGCCTGGGTCCAGTCGCCCAGGGGCTCGGGCGAGGGCTGCAGGCGTTTTTCATCGCAGCCAGGCAGCACCAGCGCGGCAAATGGCCGGGCCAGCAACTGGGGCATGGGCAGAACAATGACCAGCGCGTCCCCGTCCAGGGCGGGGACAAAACGCGCGGCCTCCAGCACCTCGTTGGCCCAGCGGGTGAACTCGGCAAGCGACATGCGGCGTCCCGCGCTGCTCCAGTCCTCCAGCTCGGCCTCCTGGCCCGCCTGCAGGCGCAGCGCCGTCAGCACACGGGCGCCTGCGGCATCCGCCTCCAGCAACGGCCATTGGCCACTGGCCATCAACAGGGCACGCAAGGCCTGCAGCCACTGCGCCAGAGCGCGCGGCGCACGCAGGCCCTCGCGCCAGCCCTGGGCCAGGGCCACGCAGGCGGCCAGGGCGGGCTTGTCCGCCCAGTCGCGCGCAGCAGCGCCCGTCCACGAGGCCACTGCGGTCTTGCGCAGCGCACGCTCCAGGGCATTGAGGGCCGACGACTCGATCACCGGCGTGTGCTTGAGCCAGTCCAGAACCTCATCGGCCGATGCATTCCAGGCGCAGGCCTTGAGCGCGGCCATCAATTGCGAGGCCGCCCGCGTGGTGGAAAGCGTCCAGCCGTTTTCATCGCGCACCGCCACGCCACTGCTGGCCAGGTGCGCGCCAATGCGGCGCGTGAGGGCGCGGTCGTTGGCCGCCAAGGCCACCGGGGTGCGGCCGGCCACCACATGGGCCAGCACACAGGCAGCGGCGCACTGGGCTTCGTCTTCGGCATCCTGCGCCGCGTGCAGGGCGATGTGGGCGGAAACCGCGCCATCCGTTGCCGCAGGCGGCAACGCCAGGGCCACCGCCTTGTCGCCCCAATGGGCCTGCAGAGTCTGCGCCAGCGGCTCCACCTGAAATCCTTGCAGCACCACCAGGGCATCGACCGACTGGCGCACGCCCGGTTCGAACAGCACATCGGTGGCATGGCGCGAGGCCAGCACCCATTCCAGCGCAATGCGGGCCACCACGGCCTCGAAACGCAGGGTGCTGCCTTCGTCGGGCTCTGGCAAGAGGCTGCGTGCCTGGATGCCCCAGGCCTCGCGCTGCGCAGGCGCAACGGCCGCCACTGCAGCCGCCAGCTGGGTGGCCGCCTCTTGCAACGGCACTGCCAGCACATCGCGCTGCGCGGCCAGACCGGCACGATCGAGCAAGGTGCGGGCAGTGAGGGTGTCGCGTGCCACATCCCCGGCCAGATCATCGCCCTGCGGCACAAAGGCGGCCAACTGGCGGGCCCAGTTGCGCGTGGTTTCAAAGCGGGGCGCAAATCCGTCGGCGTGGTGCAAGGCCCAGTAACGCTGCGCCCATGGCATGAGCTGGGCATAGGGAACCAGCACCACCGTGCGCGCAGGATGGGCCGCCAGCCCGTGCAGGTGCGCCTGCACCTGTGCCAGCACGCGCAGCCACAACGCCGCGCATTGATCGCTTTTCGCTATGACTGTCATAGCGTCGCAAGGCCCGGCCACACCGGTGAACGTGGGATTGGTTTCTGTCACAATGCCCAGACTTTAAACGTACACCGGTCGCAACCCGCTCAAAATCAAGGAATCCGCAATGGCCAGCGAACTCATCAAACATCTCTCTGACGCCAGCTTCGAAGCCGATGTGCTCAAGGCCAGCACCCCGGTGCTGGTGGACTACTGGGCCGAATGGTGTGGCCCCTGCAAGATGATTGCCCCCATCCTGGACGAAGTGGCAGGCACCTACCAGGGCAAGCTGCAAATCGCCAAGATGAATGTGGACGAGAACCGCGAGATTCCCGCCAAGTTCGGCATCCGTGGCATCCCCACGCTGATGCTGTTCAAGGACGGACAGCTCGCCGCCACCAAGGTGGGCGCCATGAGCAAGGCCCAGCTCACCGCATTCATTGATCAGCAACTGGCCTGATTCCGGACTGCCTGCCAGCGCCCTGGTTTCGGGGTCGCTGGCCAGGTCAAGGCCCTGTTTGTTTTTTGCCTGACACCGCCATCGTTGTGCATCGCGGTCGGCACGGATTTTTTTCCTGTCATAATTTCACCAGATCACCGGCTTGCACGCATTGGCAACCGGTTCGAGATCCCCAGGCAAGCCGGGGCTGCAAACAGCGGCTCTCCCAGCTTCCGCCTCTCCCCCAAGATTCACACCAGCTCCGCCAAGGAGTCACTCCATGCACTTAAACGAACTCAAGGCACTGCATGTGTCTGAAGTCCTGAAGCAAGCCGAAGAACTCGAAATCGAAAACACGGGCCGCATGCGCAAGCAGGAGCTGATGTTTGCGATCATCAAGAAGCGGGCCAAGACCGGGGAACAAATCATTGCCGACGGCGTGCTGGAAATTCTGCCCGACGGTTTCGGCTTTCTGCGCAGCCCCGACACGAGCTTCACGGCAAGCACGGACGATATCTACATCAGTCCCAGCCAGGTGCGTCGTTTCAACCTGCACACCGGCGACATGATCGAAGGTGAAGTCCGTACACCCAAAGACGGTGAACGTTACTTCGCACTGAACAAACTCGACTCCGTCAACGGCGGCTCACCGGAGCAGAACAAGCACAAGGTGATGTTCGAAAACCTGACGCCCCTGTTCCCCAAGGAGCAGATGCGCCTGGAGCGCGACGTCAAGA
>ERZ724504.1245-NODE-1245-length-14137-cov-5.010013_pt1 | contig 14137 bp, 10 predicted proteins | sample MGYA00376037_ERZ724504 | MGnify/ENA primary metagenome ERZ724504 (study PRJEB28724, sample SAMN07190888) | wastewater metagenome | isolation source: influent of sewage treatment plant in Hong Hong | place: USA: Christiansburg, Virginia | collected 2016-03-01 ... | reverse complement strand
CGTCAGCCGCGCCAGCGGCGCGACCGTGGCCCTTGTGGGCACGGCCAGCCTGGGCTCTGCCAGTGGTCTTGCCAACGACGGCACCCTCGACATTTCGGGCACCACTTCTTCGCTCGGCTCCACCATCACCGCCCTGACGGGCGGCGGCGAAGTTGTCCTGGGTAACCGTAACCTCAACCTCAGCAATGCCAGCGGCAATTTTGGCGGCGTGATCAGCGGCACCGGCGGTGTAGCCGTCAAGGGCGGCAGCCAGACTTTCTCCGGCGCCAACACCTACACCGGTGCGACGACCATCGACAGCGGTGCAACGCTGGCCCTCAACGGTGCCGGTACGGCCGGTGTGGCCAGCACGCTTGTTAACAACGGCAGCTTCGATGTTTCCGGCTCCGCTGCCGGGGCTTCGATCGCAACCGTGGTCGGGTCCGGTAATGTCATCCTCGGTAGTCAAAGCCTTACGCTCAGCAACGCCAGCGGCAATTTTGACGGGGTGATTTCCGGTACCGGCGGCCTCAATGTCGCTTCAGGTGTCGTCGCCCTCGGTGGCGTCAGCACTTACACCGGTGGCACCACCATCGGCAACGGCGCCACCGTTCGTGTTTCGTCCGACGCCAACCTCGGTGGGGCCGGCGGCGTTCTGAACCTGAACGGCGGCACCCTGCAGAGCACCTCCAGCTTCACCACCGCCCGTGACATCAACGTCACCGGAACCGGCACCCTGCAGGCGGATAACGGCACCACCCTCAGCGGCAGCGGAGTCGTTTCGGGCAGCGGCGCCCTCGTCAAGAACGGTGCCGGCGCGGTCATCCTCAGTGGCGACCTGGCCCACACCGGCGGAACTGTAGTCAATCAGGGTAGCTTGCAGCTTGCCGGTACCAACAGCTACACCGGTGGCACCACGCTCAACGGCGGCACGCTCAAAGTTGCATCCGATGCCAGCCTGGGGGCGGGTAGCAGCGCCATCACGTTCAATGGCGGAACCCTGCAGGCCACCACCAGCTTCAGTTCTGCCCGTGACGTCAACGCCACCGGCGGCGGCACCGTGGCCACCGATACCGGTGCCACCCTCAGCCTGACCGGCTCGCTGGTCGGTACGGGGCAACTGAACAAGACAGGTGCCGGCACCCTTGTCCTGTCGGGCGACAGCTCCGGTGACCACACCGTCGGCTCTGGCTGGACAGGCGGCATGATCGTCAATGGGGGCCTCGTGCAGGTCACCAACGCCTGGGGTCTCGGCTGGGGCAACGTCACCGTGAATGGCGGCACCGTCAACACCACGGTGGATGTCCTGACCGGGCAGTCCATCATTCTGGCCGGCAACACCACGGTTAACGTTGATACCGGCACCACCACCACGCTTTCCGGCACCATCACCGACACGGGTAGCGACTCGGGCGGTGGCTCGGGCTGCTTCGTCAAGTCCGGCCTGGGCACGCTCAACCTCACCGGTGTCATGACCCAGAGCAACGGCACTTGCGTCCAGCAGGGTGAGTTGCGTGCCAACGGCACACTCGAAAGCGTCGTTTCAGTGGATTCGCCGGCCATCCTGCGTGGTACCGGCCTGGTCAACGGCCCGATCTCGGTGCATGGCATTCTCGCCCCCGGCAATTCGCCGGGTACGCTGACCACCACCGGCACGGTCACGATGCTTGCCGGCAGCTCCTTCCAGGCCGACATCAACGGCCTCGGCACGGCTTCCGGCCCGGGTAACTACTCGCGCCTGCTGGTCACTGGGGCGGGCAACCAGTTTGTCGCAGGCGGCGCCACGCTGGCGCCCAACCTCACGGCCATAACCGGTGCGGTCACCTACACGCCCTATGTTCCGCAACTGGGCGACACCTTCCGCATCATTACTGCCGATGGCGGCATCTCCGGCCGCTTTGCGCCACTGGCCCAGCCTGACGGCATGGCCACCGGCACCCGCATGGCGGTGTTCTACGATGTCTTTGGCAGCAATAGTGTCGACCTGCGCGTGATTCCGACCTCCTACGCCAGCGGCCTGCAGGCCGTCAATGGCAATGCCCGGGCTCTCGGCGCCGCGGTGGATCGCATCGTCACCGCCGACCAGCAGGGCGCCTCGACCACGGCCCAGGGCCAGCTCTTCTACACGCTGGCCGGTCTCAACGCAGCCCAGTTGCCGGGCGTGATGACGGCCTTGTCCGGCGAGGTGCATGCCGCGCTTGCCGCTGCTGCGCCGCGTGCGGGCCAATGGACCCAGGGCGCCATCGGACGGCAGCTGGGCAGTGGCTCCAGCCGCAATGCCGCCGATTCCACCGATCTTCATGACCACCGCGCCTTGTGGATCGAAATGGGGGCCAACCGCGGCCAGTGGAGCAGCGACAGCACGTCGTCCGGCTTCCGTACCGATCGCACCCAGTTTGCGATCGGTGGTGATGTCGCCAGCACCGCCAATGCCCGGCTCGGCGTGGGTTTCTCCCATGCCAGCTCCAACCTGGCAATGAGCGGCGTGAGCGCCTCGGGCTCGATGGACGAAAACCTGTTCTTCGGCTACGGGCAGTACCGCACGGGGGGCTACGCCATCGACGGCATGCTGGGCTACGGCAGCAGCACCTGGGAAAGCACCCGTGTCGACCCGATTGCCGGAGCCGGTAGCCTCAAGACGCATCAGCGTGGCGAGAACTGGCTGGCCGGTCTGGCCGTGCGCAAGCCGGTCGAGCTGCTGACCACCGTTGTCGAGCCCTTCGTGCGGACTTTGTTCCAGCAAACCACCCGTGGCGATGTCAGCGAAGGCTCGGCATCGACCGCCGCCCTCAGCCTCGACAAGTACTCCGCCAACGGCTTCCGTGCCATGGTCGGCGTAGCGGCGGGTTCGATCCGCAAGGATCCGCTCTCCGCGCCCTACACCTACCAGGCCGAGATTGGCGTGGGCCAGGATAGTGGCAACGCCGTGCGCCCGACATTGCGCGCGTCGCTGGCTGGCGAGAGCTTTACCGTGGCAGGGCCCCAGGTTGGACGCAGCTTTGGCCAGATTGGTGTCTCCGGCACGCTGCGGCTTGCGCCGCAAGCCTTCGCCTATATCGGCCTGACTGGTGAAGCGCGTTCGGGTCAGTCCGATATCGGTGGCAACCTCGGCGTGCGCGTCGCGTTCTGATGCCTTAGACGTCTCCCCCCCCGGAAGGGCGGGTTCATCCCGAATTGCCCGCCCAAAAGGCGGGCAGTTTTTTTGTGCCCGGCGAGCGCCATAGGCCTCAGTTCGTCATTCCGGAGCCGCGAAGTGGAATCCGGAGCTCAGAAGTACGTGTTTTTGCCGCAGGGTTTGTCGTCACCCGGGGCGTCCGGCAGGCCGGGGCTCTGCGCTGGTTTCGCGCACGGCGCGGGTTGGTCCCGAGATGAAACAAAAAATTTTTGCACGAACAAATTGTGCTAACCCGGGTCACAATCCACGTATGCAGAATAATTTGACCCTGGCTCCGCCCCTCTCACCGGATGCAGTTCTTGCGTGTATTCATGCCGCACTGCCTCCCCAGCGCCAAAGCCAGCGCGACCTCCCGAAACTCGCCGCACGGCTTCATGCGCTGATCGACGCTGCTGATCTGCCCGACCGTCTCGATGCTTGGCGTGACCTGACCGCCTGGCTGGCGGGCGGCTCGCTCTGGAACGACGTCTATATTGATACGGTCGATGTTCACGGCTCGGCCACCCAGCGCTTCGCCGTGCTGATGGACGTGCTCGCGGCCAACCCCGATCTGGCCGCCGATGTGCGCCGGGCGATCCGGGCGATCCTCGACGAAACCGACGGTGCCAACCTGTTCGGCGAGGTGGGCATTCCCAGTGACCGGGGCTTCCTGTCCGAGTTCGGCGACCGCCTGACCGCGAAACTGATCCCCTCGCCGCGGGACGATCACGATCTGTCCCACCTGGTGAGCCGCAGTTTCCGGCGTGACCGGGATCTGACCCTGATCCGCGGGCTGCAGCCGTCCACCTTTCAGCGTGCAGTGGACATCCTCTTCCCGGGCACCGAGCCGGAAATGGCCCAGGCGCTGCGCAGCGCCATGGCCGACGGCTTCCGGCTGCTCGTGGCGCGGGTGCAGGGACAGGGCTTGTCGCTCAAGCTGCGGACTCGCAGCGAGCGCCGTCCGGTGGCCGCCTCGCCGTTCAAGCGGCTTGCCGACAGCGGCGAAAACCTGCTGTGCGCGTGGGAGCAGCAGCGGATTTCCGGGCCCTTGCTGGATGCCTGGCAGGCCGACCTGGAGGCGTGCCGGGAGGAGATGCAGCTCATTTCAAAACGCCTGGAGTCGGAAGGCATCAGCGTCGATATCGTCTACGGCCTCGATGTGCTGGAGCGCTGCCTCGCCCGCATGGAAAGCATCGTCGGCGTGATGAGCGCCGAGCCGGGGGCGCCCGGCCCGCAACTGCTGCTTTGGCAGCAACTCGCCTACGCGGCCCATGAAAGCACCAGCCTGCGCCACCTGGTGCGCAGCAACCTGCAGCGGCTTCAGCGCCGCATCGTCGACCGGGCGGGCGAAACGGGCGAGCACTACATCGCCGAAACGCCCGACGACTACCGTCACATCTGGATCGCGGCGGCTGGCGGCGGCCTGCTGACCGTGGGCACCGCGGCCGCGAAAATGGCCATTGCCGGCGCGGGCCTCGCGCTGTTTGTCGAAGGCTTCACCTCGGGCCTCAATTACGCGCTGAGTTTTCTGCTGCTGCAGGCCTTCGGCCTCATGCTCGCCACCAAGCAGCCGGCGATGACCGCGGCGGCCTTCGCGGCGATCATCCGCGACAGAAAAGGCGGCGAACGGCTCGACGTGATCGTCGATTACGCTGCGTGCATCTGCCGCTCCCAGCTTGCCGCCACCATCGCCAACGTGGTGCTGGTGGCCACCGGGGCCTATGCCTTCGACGCCATGTGGCAATTCGTGACCGGCCACTCCTACCTGTCCGCCTCCGAGGCCTCGTACGTGTTCCACTCGCTGAGCCCGGTGGATAGCGGCACGGTGTTCTATGCCGCGCTCACCGGCGTCGTGCTCTATCTCGCTGCCCTCGTCGGTGGCTGGGTGGATAACTGGGTCGTGTATCACCGGCTGCCCCAGGCGATTGCGGAACACCGGCTGGGCCGGCGCTTCGGGCCGATGCGCATGATCCGCCTGGCAGGCGTCGTGTCGCTCAACATGTCGGGCTGGGCCACCAACATCTCGCTGGGCCTCATGCTTGGGATGACGCCGGTGCTGGGCAAGTTTTTTGGCCTGCCCCTCGACGTGCGCCACGTGACGCTCAACTCCGGCATCCTGAGCCTTGCCACCTCGTCGCTGGAGTTGCCGCTGGTGGGCACCGGACTGCTCACCCTGGCGATTGCCGGGGTTGCCGTGATGTTCGTCCTCAACCTGGGGGTGAGCTTTGCGCTGTCGCTGCTCACTGCAGTGCGCGCCTACGATCTGCCCAGGGCCGACCTGCGTGAATTGCGCCGTCGCCTGTGGCTGCGCCTGCGCACCCGACCGCGCGATTTCTTCCTGCCGCCGACGCGTTCGGCCGTCACTTCGTGACGACCCCGGCGGGCTCAAGCTTGCCGGCCGGCCGCCGTTAATCCTCCCGCGGCGACCGGCCTGTTCAATCCTTCCGGATCAGGGTGGCCGCTGCGCCAGCCCCGATCAATGCGCCCCAATGCGGCTGCCCGCCGCCCGAGAGCCCGGTATGAACGCGCCTGAACGAAATCTGAAACCACCCCCTCGCCGCAGCGGCGAACTGGCCGGCATCGTCCTGGTCAATGAAGAAATCAAGGCCATCGTTGCGACGGCCTTCCGCATCAACCTGATGGCCCTCAACGCCATCTTCCTGGCCAAGCGGGCCGGCAACGCGGCCCTGGGTTTCGGGGTGCTCTCCAACGAGCTGCGCCGCTTCGCCCAGGATCTGACACGCCGCATGTCGTCCCTGCGTGACATGACGTCCGGTTCGGTCGGCAGCGTGACCGGCGTCGTCCAGCAACAGCGCAACACCGCGATCCTCACCGAGGCGATCCGCCTGAGCGGCGAAGGCGTGCCCGGTGTGCGCGAAGCGAGAAAGCGCGGCGCCTTGCGCCTGGCTGAACAACAGGCAAGCCTGCGTGCCCTCGACCTGCGCCTGCGTGCGGCCGTGGAAGAAACCCAACAACTGGTCGAACTGGGTGGCGTGCTGGCTCGCTCGGCCAAGATCGAGGCGGCCTACGGCGGTGGCTTCAGCCCGGCGTTGATGCAGGTCTCGACGGATTTTGCGGAGGTGATCGCCCAGATCAAGCGATCCCTCGAAGTGCTTGGCAAGGAACGGCTAGTAAAGGACTGAAAACCCATGAAGCAGGCTCACTGTATCTACCAGGACGACGAACATCGCTGGCTGGCCATCGCCCGCGACCCGAGCAAGCCCGGCTACATCATCGACACCAACGAATACGTGATCATCGATGGAAACGAGGCGCTGCTGTGCGATCCAGGCGGCATCGAGATCTTTCCGTCGGTGTTCTCGGCGCTGTCGGCCGAGTGCGACCCGACCAAGCTCGCGGGCATCTTCGCCTCCCACCAGGATCCGGACATCATCTCGTCGCTGGCCCTGTGGCTCGAATTCAAGCCCGACCTCAAGTGCTACACGAGCTGGCTGTGGCAATCCTTCCTGCCCCACTTCGGCGGAACCGATTCCACCTTCGTGCCGATCCCCGATCCGGGCATGACGATCAAGCTTGGCGGGCTGGAGTTGCAGGCGATTCCTGCCCATTACCTGCACTCGTCCGGCAACCATCACCTGTACGACCCGAAATCCAAGATTCTGTTCTCCGGCGATGTGGGGGCCGCGTTGCTGCCGCCTGATCAGAACAACCTTTACGTGGAGGATTTCTCCCGCCACATCCGCCATGCCGAAGGCTTCCACAAGCGCTGGATGGGTTCGGACAAGGCCAAGCGCGACTGGTGTGAGCGGGTTTCGCGCCTCGATATCGACATGCTGGTGCCGCAGCACGGCGCCATCTACCAGGGCGCCGACGTGCAGCGCTTCATCAACTGGTTCGCGGCGCTGGAAGTCGGCGTGCTGCGCGGATAAAGTTCAGGGCTCCACGCCTGCGGAGCCCGGTGACGTTTTTCAGCTTGCCGCCGCCGCGGGCTGCTTTTCGACGCGTCATTTCGAGGCGACATGTACCTGGCTCTCAAGCATTTCCACATCACCTGCGTCGTGCTGAGCGGCGCAGGTTTTGCATTGCGCGGATGGTGGGCGATCACCGGCTCGGGCCTGCTTCGGGCGAAACTGACCCGCAGCCTGCCGCACATCATCGATACCTGCCTCCTGGGCAGTGCCATCACGCTGGCCTGGATGTCCGGCCAGTATCCCTTTGTGCAAGGCTGGCTGACCGCCAAGGTGCTGGGCCTGCTGGCTTACATCGGGCTGGGCATGCTGGCGCTCAAGCCTGGACGGCCGTCTGGCGTGAGGCGGGTCGCATTCCTGGCTGCGCTGGCCACCTTCGCTTACATCGTGTCGGTGGCGCTCAGCAAGAATCCGCTCGGCTTTCTGGGCGGCATCTAGTCACCAGCGAGCTGCCGCTTGCCGCCTGATCAGGCGGCTTCGGCGTCGATTCGCCGCAGTTTGCGCTTTGTGCAGGGTTTTACGCCGCGTGGTGGTTGAGCAGGCGCTTGAGGCCGGGGGTGTCGAGGATGCGGATGTGCTTCTGCTGGACGGCCACCAGGCCTTCTTCCTGGAAGCGCGAGAAGGCACGCGAGACGGTTTCGAGCTTGAGCCCGAGGTAGGAGCCGATCTCGTCGCGGGTCATGCGCAGGTGAAACTCGGAGGGCGAGAAGCCCCGTGCCGTGAAACGCTGCGACATGTTGAGCAGGAAGGCCGCCAGCCGCTCTTCGGCGCGCATCGAGCCGAGCAGCATCATCACGCCGTGGTCGCGAACGATTTCGCGGCTCATGATTTTGTGGAACTGGTGCTGCAGGCTTTCGACCTGGCGGGACAGTTCTTCAAGGCGGCTGAACGGAATCACGCAGACCTCGCTGTCTTCGAGGGCGATGGCATTGCAGGAGTGGTGCTCCGTGCTGATGCCGTCGAGACCGAGGACTTCGCCGGTCATCTGGAAGCCGGTCACCTGGTCGCGGCCGTCCTCCAGGATGACATCGGTTTTGAAGGAGCCGGCGCGGATCGCGTAGATCGCCTCGAAGCCGTCGCCCGAGCGGTAGAGATGCTGCTGGCGCTTGATCTTGCGGCGGGCACCGACGAGCTCGTCGAGCTGGTCGACCTCCCGGGGGTCAAGGCCGAAAGGCAGGCACAGTTCCCGCAGGTTGCACTGGGAGCAGGCCGTCTTGATCTCTGTTGTCGTTACCGGAACTACCGATTTCATCTGCACGGGCAATCACCTGAGCTAAGGGGTTTTACCAACCTTTGGAGCCCTTTGATCCACATCAATACTATTGAGGGGTGATTCTGCGATTGTTTCAGGCAACCAACAGAATTCTCACCATGAACACGATTCAAAAAGACCTGATTTTCGACCCCGAGCTCATTCGCAAGTTCGATGTGAATGGCCCGAGGTACACCTCGTACCCCACCGCTGACCGCTTTGTTGAAGCGTTCAACTCTGATGCGCTTTGCCACTGGCTCGGAAAGCGGTCGATTGGCGGTATTGGCAAACCTCTTTCATTATACTTCCACATCCCCTTCTGCAATACGATCTGCTACTACTGCGCCTGCAACAAGATCATCACGAAGGACCACGGCCGCTCGGCCAAGTATCTCGAATACCTCGAAAAGGAAGTCGATCTCCAAGCCGCCTGCCTGCAGGGCCCGCGGGAAGTGCTTCAACTGCACCTGGGCGGCGGTACGCCCACCTTCCTCTCCCATGATGAACTGCGCCAGCTGATGGGCATCGTGAAGAAGCATTTCACGCTGGTGCCCGATGGCGAGTATTCCATCGAGGTCGACCCGCGCAAGGTCGATGAAGCCACTGTTGCGCTGCTGGCCGAACTCGGCTTCAACCGCATGAGTGTCGGCATCCAGGATTTCAACCCCGATGTGCAAAAGGCGGTGAACCGTGTCCAGAGCGAGGACGAAACCCGCCTGGTGATCGATGCCGCCCGTGCCCACGGCTTCAAGTCGATCAGTGTGGACCTGATCTATGGTCTGCCCAAGCAGAACGTCATCAGCTTCAACCGCACGCTGGAACAAATCCTGTCGCTGTCGCCCGACCGCCTGTCGATCTACAACTACGCGCATCTGCCCAGCCTCTTCAAACCGCAGCGCCGCATCGTCGATGCGCAGTTGCCGTCCGGTGAAACCAAGCTGCAGATCATGCAGCTGGCGATCCGCCGCCTGACCGAGGCCGGCTACGTGTTCATCGGCATGGACCACTTCGCCAAGCCGACTGACGAGCTTACCACCGCCCAGCGTCAGGGCCGTCTGCACCGCAATTTCCAGGGCTATTCCACCTATGCCGAGTGCGACCTGCTGGCCTTCGGTGTGTCGGCCATCGGCAAGGTGGGCCCGACCTACGCGCAAAACGTAAAAACCCTGGACGAGTACTACGACATCCTCGACACCGGCCGCCTGCCGGTGCTGCGCGGCATCGAGCTCACCCCGGACGACCTTCTGCGCCGCTCGATCATCCAGGCCCTGATGTGCCATTTCGAGCTGTCGATCGAATCCATCGAAATCGCCCACCTTATCGACTTCAAAACGTATTTCGCCTCCGAGATTGCCGATCTGCGCGAGATGGAGAAGGGCGGACTGCTGCAGATCGACGAGCAGTGGATCACCGTGCTGCCCGCCGGCCGCATGCTGGTGCGGGCAATTGCCATGGTTTTCGACCGCTACCTGCGTTCCGACCGCGAGCGCACCCGGTATTCGAAAGTGATCTGAAGCCTTCCGGCTGGCTGCCCTCCGGTGGCCGGGCTAGAATGCGCTGTGATGCGGTATCCGATGCGCCCCGTGACTCCGCGGGGCGTTTCTTTTTTTGTGGGTCCAGACCATGCCTGAAACCGGCTATTTCGCAGTTTTCCTGATCGGCCTGCTGGGCGGCACGCACTGCATCGGCATGTGTGGCGGGATCGTCAGCGCGCTCACGGTGCAGCTTCCCGGCCAACGTCGCCGGGAGTGGCCGCTGCACCTGGCCTATAACATCGGGCGCATCACCAGCTACACCGTGGCGGGTGCGGCGATGGGTGCCATCGGTACGGTGGGGATGCTGTTCAACGACATCCTGCCGATCCAGCTCGGGCTTTACGTGGCGGCCAACCTGATGCTGGTGGCGCTGGGGCTTTATCTCACCGGCTTCACCCGCGCGCTGTCGGGCGTCGAAAAACTCGGCCATCGCCTGTGGGCACGCATTCAGCCGCTCACCCGGCGCTTCCTGCCGGCGCGTAGCGTGGCGCAGGCTTTTCCTCTCGGGCTGCTGTGGGGGTTTCTGCCTTGCGGTCTCGTTTACAGCGTGCTCGCCACCGCGCTGGTCACCGGTGCGGCGGAGCGTGGTGCGGGGCTGATGCTGGCTTTCGGGCTTGGCACGCTGCCCAACCTTATGCTTGCCGGCATGATTCTCAAGCGCCTGCGCGACGTGGTGCGGAACCAGGCCGTCCGGACGGGGTCTGGACTGGTAGTGCTGGCGTTTGGCGTTTATGGATTGGTGAACACACCCAGCCTCGGTAGCGCGTTGTGGAATGGCGTGGTCTGCCATTTCTGATTTTTCCGTTCCTCGCGTTCTTTGTTCAAGGGCTGCAACCATGAGAATGCTTTTTGCCATCGACGATTCCGCTGTTTCACGGCGGGCCGGCTAGGGGCGCGATCATGGGCGACGAGCGAGGCGTGGGCTACGATTTGCCGGTTTCCGGCATGAGCTGCGCGGCCTGCGCCGTGCGCCTCGAGAAAGTGTTGAACCGCCTGCCGGGCGTGGAGGCGAGGGTCAATTTCGCCACCGAAAAAGCCCGCGTGTCGGCCGCTCCGGATGGTGCCGCCGCGGCCGACATCCTTGCCGCCATCCGCAAGGCGGGTTTCGACGTGGCGCCGCAGGTGCTCGAACTGGGCATTTCCGGCATGAGCTGCGCGGCCTGTGCGGCGCGCATCGAGAAGGTCGTCAATCGCCTGCCGGGCGTCGAGGGCAGCGTCAATTTTGCCGCCGAGACGGCGCAGGTGCGCTACACGCCGGGCCTCGCCGATTCGGCGGCGATCGTCGCGGCGATCAGTCAGGCCGGCTTTACCGCGACCCCCATCGCCGGTCGCGACCGGGACGCCGAGCACGCCCGCAAGGCGGCCGAGTTCCGTGCCGAGCTGCGCCTTTTCTGGATTTCAGCGCTGCTGAGTCTGCCTTTTCTGGTGCAGATGTTCGGCATGCTCGGCGCCGGCTTCCAGGGCTCGGCCCACCACGACGAATGGTTGCCGCGCTGGCTGCAGTGCCTGCTGGCTACGCCGGTGCAGTTCTGGATCGGACGGCGTTTCTACCGGGGCGCCTGGTCGTCGCTGCGGGGCGGTGGCGCCAACATGGACGTGCTGGTGGCCCTTGGCACCAGCGTGGCTTACTTTTTCAGCCTTGCCGTGGTGTTGCTCGATCGGCATGAGCTTCACGTTTATTTTGAAGCGTCGGCCAGCATCATCACGCTGGTGCTTCTCGGCAAGCTGCTCGAAGCGCGCGCCCGGGCGCGCACGTCTGCGGCCGTCGAGGCGCTGTTGCGCCTGCAGCCGCCCACTGCATGGGTCGAGCGTGATGGCCAGTTGGTCGCGTTGCCGGTGGCCCAGGTGGTGGCGGGCATGGTTTTCGTGCTGCGGCCGGGGGATTCGGTTCCCGTCGATGGCGAGGTGCTGTCCGGCGAATCGTCGGCCGATGAGGCCATGCTGACCGGCGAGAGCGTTCCGGTGGCCAAGCTCGCGGGTGATTCTGTTTTTGCTGCGACGGTGAACGGCAACGGCGTGCTGCGCTGCCGCGCCACCGGCGTGGGGGCCGAAACCTTGCTGGCCGGCATCGTGCGGCTGGTGGAGCAGGCCCAGGGCGGCAAGCCGGCGGTGCAGCGCCTGGCTGACCGCATCGCGGCGATTTTCGTGCCGGTGGTGGTGGGCATTGCGCTGGCCACTTTTGCCGGCTGGTGGTGGTTTGGCGGCGAGTTGGCGCCGGCGCTGGTCAATAGTGTCGCGGTGCTGGTGATCGCCTGCCCGTGTGCGCTGGGGCTGGCAACGCCGACGGCGGTGATGGTGGGCACGGGGCAGGGCGCCGGGGCCGGCATTCTGGTGCGCAACGCCGAGGCGCTGGAGCAGGCGGAGCAGATCAGGACGCTGGTGGTGGACAAGACGGGCACCCTCACCGAGGGCCGGCCGGCGGTGCTGGATGTACGCACCGCGGCGGGAGTCGATCATGAGCACATGCTGGTGCTGGCGGCGAGCCTCGAGCAGGCGAGTCATCACCCGCTGGCCCGGGCGGTGGTCGAGCGTGCCCGGGCTGCCGGCCTGGCGCCGGCTTTGGCCGAAGCGGTCACGGCCGTTGGCGGCAAGGGCGTGACCGGCCGCGTGGGCAATCAGGACGTGCTGGTCGGTTCGCCGGATTTTCTGGCCGAGCGCGGCGTGCCGCTGCCGGCCGACGTGCTCGACCCGCTGCTTGCGGCAGCGCTGACGCCGGTGGGCGTGGCGGCCGATGGCAAGGCGCTTGGCGCCCTCGGCATCGCCGACCCGCTGCGCGCCACCTCGAAGGCCGCCGTTCAGCGCCTGCAGGCGATGGGGGTGCGGGTCGTGATGTTGACCGGTGACCATCCGGCCGCTGCCGCGCGCATTGCCGCGGAGGCCGGCATTACCGAGTTTCGTGCCCAGGTGCTGCCCGGCGACAAGGCGGCTGCGGTGGAGGCGCTGCGTGGAAAGGGCCTCGTCGGCATGGTGGGCGACGGCATCAATGACGCGCCGGCGCTGGCGGCGGCCGACGTGTCCTTCGCCATTGGCGCAGGCTCCGACGTGGCCATCGAGGCAGCCGACCTCACGCTGGTGAGGAACGATCTGGGCAGCGTTGCCGACGCGATTTCACTCTCGCGGGCCACCCTCGGCAAGATCCGCCAGAATCTGTTCTTTGCCTTTATCTACAATATTCTCGGCATTCCGGCCGCCGCCCTCGGGCTGCTCAACCCGGTGATCGCCGGGGCGGCGATGGCGATGAGTTCGGTGTCGGTCGTGAGCAACTCGCTGCTGCTCAGGCGCTGGCGCTCCGGTAAAAACTGAAAGGAAGCACGATGGAAAATGTAGTGATCAAGGTGGGCGGCATGAGCTGCCAGGGCTGCGTGAAAAACCTCACCGGTGCGCTGTCCGGCGTGACCGGCGTGGCCAGCGTGGAGGTGTCACTGGAGGCGGGCGAGGCGCGGGTCGGCTACGATCCGGCAAAAGTGTCGGCCAATGCGCTGCGCACCGTAATCGAGGATTGCGGCTTCGACGCGGCCTGATTCGGAGCAAGGGTTTATCCCGGATTCACATAGCTCCCTTATAATCGCGGGCTGAATTCATTCAATAACAACGGGAGGTAGAAAATGGGTTTCGATCAGGTCAAGGCCGGCAAGGACGTTCCGAACGACATCAACGTGATCATCGAGATTTCCGCCCAGGGCGATCCGATCAAGTTCGAGGTGGACAAGGATAGCGGCGCGATTTTCGTCGACCGCTTCATGGGCACCTCCATGCGCTACCCGATCAACTACGGCTACGTGCCGCACACCGTTGCCGGCGATGGCGATCCGGTGGACGTGCTGGTCGTCACCCCCTTCCCGCTCGCTCCGGGCGTGGTCATCCGCTGCCGCCCGGTTGGCGTGCTGAAGATGGAAGATGACGGCGGTGTGGACGCCAAGGTTGTGGCCGTGCCCGTCTCCAAGCTGACCCCGCTGTACGACAAGGTCCAGACCACCGACGATCTGCCCGAGCTGCTGATGAAGCAGACCGTGCATTTCTTCGAGCACTACAAGGATCTGGAGCCGGGCAAGTGGGTCAAGATCCTGGGCTGGGGCACCGTTGAAGAAGCCAAGCAGGAAATCGTCAACGGCCTGGCCGCTGCTGCCAAGTAAGTCGTTTCGCCGGTTTTTGAACAAGGCCCGCTCCGTGCGGGCCTTGTTGTTTCTGGCGGCGGCCTGGACGTGGACCTAGACCGCCTGCCCGGCCGCGTGGCCGCTGGCCCAGGCCCACTGGAAGTTGTAGCCGCCCAGGTGGCCGGTCACGTCCA
>ERZ724504.1240-NODE-1240-length-14170-cov-12.895785_pt1 | contig 14170 bp, 12 predicted proteins | sample MGYA00376037_ERZ724504 | MGnify/ENA primary metagenome ERZ724504 (study PRJEB28724, sample SAMN07190888) | wastewater metagenome | isolation source: influent of sewage treatment plant in Hong Hong | place: USA: Christiansburg, Virginia | collected 2016-03-01 ... | reverse complement strand
GGTCCTGGCGCAGGCCGGTCAGCAAGGCGTCAAAGCCCAGCGTTTTCCACTGAATTTTGAGGCCCATTTTCTTTGCCACCAGCTCGGCAAGCTCCACCTCAAAACCTGTCAGCGTGGTTCCATTGAAGTAGTTGAAGGGAGCAAACTGCCCTTCGGTCGCCACCATCAGCGTGCCGCTCTTCTTGACTTCGTCGAGGGATCGGGCCTGCGTGGAAAAAGCGGCGCACAGGGCCAGCGCGCAGGCCAGGGTTTTGAAAAGCTTCATCTCGTATCCTGTTTTGGGTGATTTCAGGTACAAAAAATCCGGCCTGCGGTAGCGTAGCCGGAACGGTATGGATCGCCTGTCGGAACGTCTCGATGGGTAGTCTGCGGTCCGAACAAGGGCGGGATTATAGGATCGGCAAAACCCGCCATGAATCAGGCATTTCCCTCAGCGCAGGAAGGCGTCGTAGCCGGTTTTCAGAATCAGTGCGCTCACGACGAAGATAAAGATGGAGCGCACGAACCCCGTGCCGTGCTTGAGCGCCATGTGGGTGCCGATGACGCTCCCAACCACATTGGCCACCGCCAGCGGCAGCGCAAAGTGCCACCACACATGGCCTTTGGCGGTGAACAGAATCAGCGCGGCAATGTTGGTCGAGACATTGAGCAGCTTGGCGGAAGCCGAGGCGTTGAGAAAGTCATAACCCAGCCAGCGAACAAACAGAAAAACAAAAAAACTGCCCGTTCCAGGGCCAAAAAAACCGTCGTAGAACCCGATCGACAACCCAATGGCGCTGGCGGCCAGCCATTCGGCGCGGCCGGTGAAGCGGGGGCGGTGGTGGCGGCCCAGCTCCTTCTTGGCCACGGTGTACACCAGCACGGCAAACAGCACGAACGGCAGCATGCGGCGCAGAAAATCGGGGGAGAGCACCGTGACGGCCCAGGCCCCGGCAAAGGCGCCGACGAAACCCGTCAGCGCCGCAGGGAGCAGCGCGCGCCAGCGGATCTGTACGCGCCGGCTGTACTGCCAGGTGGCCATGGCCGTACCCCAGATCGATGCGCTCTTGTTGGTGCCCAGCAGCGTGGCCGGCGGCGCGCCGGGAAAGGTGGCGAACAAGGCCGGCAGCAACACCAGTCCGCCGCCGCCAACCACAGCATCGATGAAGCCGGCGAGCAGCGAGGCCAGCGAAACGAGAATCCATTCCATTGGCGCGATTGTGTCAGGCTGCAGCCCCTGCCCAAACCCAGATCACATTCACAAAGGCCAAAAAAAACGCCGGCTAGGCCGGCGTCGGAAAAAAGAAGGCACCTCGTCGGGTGCTATGCAATCGTTGGTGTTGTTGGCGTATGTCTCCCCAGCCCTCCCCGTGTTGGCTGCCCGCAGGCGCCATCGAGTGGGCCAACTGTAGGGGCGGGGAACGCGTCTGGCCATAGGGAATTTCCCCCGGAAAACACCCTGCTTTGCGTCAAGAAGCATGGTCCTGGGCGATCCAGCGCGCGGCTTTCTCGGCAATCATCAAGGTCGGCGCATTGGTATTGCCGCTGGTAATGGTGGGCATGGCCCCCGCGTCCACCACGCGCAGCCCGGCAACGCCGCGCACGCGCAGGCGCGGGTCAAGCACGGCCTGCGGATCGTCCGCACGGCCCATGGCGGTGGTGCCCACGGGGTGAAAGATGGTGGTGGCGATGTCCCCGGCAAGGCGCGCCAGTTCTTCGTCGCTTTGGTATTGCATGCCGGGCTTGAACTCTTCGGGCTGGTAGCGCGCCAGTGCAGGCTGCGAGACGATGCGCCGGGCCAGCCGCAGGCTATCGGCCGCCACCTGCCGGTCTTCCTGCGTGCTCAGGTAGTTGGGGGCGATGGCTGGGGCGTCCTGGAAGCGCGGGCTTTTGATCTGCACACTGCCGCGGCTGCTCGGGTTCAGATTGCACACGCTGGCCGTAAATGCAGCAAACGAATGCAGCGGATCGCCAAAGGCATCGAGCGAAAGCGGCTGGACATGGAATTCCAGGTTGGCGTGCTCGCGCTCGGGCGAGCTGCGCGCAAAAGCGCCCAGCTGCGAAGGCGCCATGCTCATGGGACCGCTGCGGGTAAGCGCGTATTCCAGGCCAATGCGCGCCTTGCCCAGGAGCGACCCGGCGAGCTTGTTGAGCGTCTCCACCCCCTGGACCTTGAAGACCGAGCGAATCTGCAAGTGGTCTTGCAGATTGGCCCCCACGCCCGGCAAATCGTGCGCCACGGCGATGCCATGTGCCGCCAACAGCGCCGCCGGCCCGATGCCCGAGAGCTGGAGCAGCTGGGGCGAATTGATGGAGCCGGCGGCCAGCACCACCTCGCAGCGTGCATAGGCCGTCACCATCTCCTGGCCGGTCCAGATTTCTGCGCCCTGACAGCGCTGGCTGCCGTCGGGGAGCTTTTCCAGCAGCAGGCGCGTGGCCTGGGCGCCGGTCCACAGATCGAAATTGGGCCGTTCGCTGCAGGCTGGGCGCAAAAAGGCCTTGGCGGTGTTCCAGCGCCAGCCCTTTTTCTGGTTGACCTCGAAGTAGCCCACACCCTCGTTGTCACCGCCATTGAAGTCCTGGGTGGCTGGAATACCTGCCTGCTGCGCCGCCAGCGCAAACGCGTCGAGCACGTCCCAGCGCAGGCGCTGTTTCTCGACGCGCCACTCGCCGCTGCCGCCCAGGCGGGGGTGACCGTGCAGGCGGGCAAAGGCCTCGTCGGCCTGGCCAGGGGTGTCCAGGCGCCAATGGTTTTCGTGGCGGCGAAAGTCGGGCAGGGCCTGCTCCCAGCGCCATTCTTCTTCGCCGGTGAGCGCGGCCCACTGGTCATAGTCGCGCGCCTGGCCGCGCATGTAGATCATGCCGTTGATGCTGCTGCAGCCGCCCAGCGTCTTGCCGCGCGGGTAGCGCAGCGTGCGGCCATTGAGCCCGGGGTCCGGCTCGGTTTGGTACAGCCAGTCGGTGCGTGGGTTGCCGATGCAATACAGGTAGCCCACAGGAATGTGAATCCAGTGGTAGTTATCCTTGCCACCGGCTTCCACCAGCAGCACACGGCGGCGCGGGTCTGCACTAAGCCGGTTGGCCAGCAGGGCGCCGGCGGTGCCGCCGCCGATGACGATGTAGTCGTAAGTGGTGTCGCTCATGCAGGAATCCAGAATGGCGTGAAGCGTGACGAAATTGCCCTGACGAGCTATTTATTCAATAGCAGGCAGTGCTTGCAGCATATGCGCAAGAGCCCTATTTTGATACGATTTTGTCTGTGCGTGCAGTCCCTCTGCCAGTGATCGCCCGCTGCCGCTACCATGCACCCTCCCAGATGCGAGATGCCACGCGCCTCCCCGCCACGCCACTGCCATGCCCGATACCGCTCCCCGACTGTCACGCCAGGACACGCCCCAAGGGCCGTGCATGCGGCTGCATGGGCGCTGGGGCGCAACCGACATTGGCGCACGCAGGCGCTGGCGTTCGCTCAATACCGAACTGGCCGCCGCGCCGCCGCAGGCCCAGCTGGGCTGGGACCTGAGTGGCCTCGACTGGCTGGACCACGTGGGCGCGCAGCTGCTGTGGAACCACTGGGGCCGCGCCTGGCCCCAGCGCGTAGTGCTGGACGCCACGCAGCGCTCTCTCCTGGAGCGCGTGGCCTCGCTCACCACCGTGGCACCGCCGCCCGAACCCTGGACGCTGGGCAAGCAGATCGACGCGCTGGGGGTGCTGGTACTGCATGCGGTCGATCACCTGCAGCGCATGCTGATCCTGATCGGCCAGTTGCTGCTCGACTGCCTGCGCGTGCTGCGCGCACCGCACCGCGCGCCCTGGCGCGATATCTCGGGCCACCTCTACCGCATGGGCGCAACGGCGCTGCCGATTACCGCGCTGGTAGGTTTTTTGATCGGCGTGGTGCTGGCCTACCTGATGAGCCTGCAACTGCGCCAATTTGGTGCCGAAGCCTTCATCGTCAACATTCTGGGCATTTCGCTGATCCGCGAACTCGGCCCCATGCTGGCCGCCATTCTGGTGGCCGGTCGCTCGGGCTCGGCCATCACCGCGCAGATCGGCGTGATGCGCGTCACCGAGGAGCTCGACGCCATGCGCGTCATGGGCATTCCGCAGGGGTTTCGGCTGGTCATGCCGCGCGCGGTAGCTCTCGCCATTGCCATGCCGCTGCTGAGCGTCTGGACCACGCTCGCTGCATTGACGGGCGGCATGCTGGCCGCGGACGCCGCCATGAACGTCTCGCCGGCCTATTTTCTGCAGGCGCTGCCCAACGCGGTCAGCACCGGCAACCTCACGCTGGCGCTGTCGAAATCGGTGGTGTTCGGCACGCTGATTGCCCTGGTGGGTTGCCACTGGGGACTCAGAGTCAAGCCCAACACGCAAAGCCTGGGCGAGGGCACCACGGCGTCGGTGGTGTCGTCGATCACGGTAGTCATCATCGTGGACGCGCTCTTCGCAGTGGCGTTCAAGAATGTCGGGTTTTGAAATGAAGCATCCCCCTGAGTCGCCTTTGGCGCCTTCCCCCTTCTCTCGCATCGCTGCGCGATGCGGGAAGGGGGACGCCGCCAGCGCGGCGGGGCGGCGCGGCCAGCTCAGGCCCTTGCGCGGCGGCCGCTGGCTTGGGCCGCGCCATTGGCTTGCGATCCGGGCGGCTCGCCGCGCCATGGAAAACTGAGATGGCGACCTTGTCAAACGTCCCAACTGCTGCCTCTCGCACTGAGCCCGTGGTGCGCATCGAAGGGCTGCAGACCACGTTTGGCAAGGGCTCCGAGGCCTATACCGTGCACCAGGATCTGTCGCTGACCGTGCAGCGCGGCGAAATTCTGGCGCTGGTGGGCGGCTCGGGCACCGGCAAGACGGTGCTGCTGCGCCAGATGCTGGGCCTGCTGCAACCAGCGCGGGGCAGCGTCACGGTGCTGGGCCGGCCGGCGTCTGAAATGGGCGGCGAGGGCGCGGCCAGCCGCGTCGGCATGCTGTTTCAGCACGGCGCGCTGTTTTCCGCCTTCAATGTGCTCGAAAACGTGGCTTTTGCGCTGCGCGAGCAGGGCACGCTGCCTGCCGAACTGGTGCGCGACGCCGCAATGGTCAAGCTGCAAATGGTGGGGCTGGAGCCCGAGCACGCGACGCGGATGCCGGCCGATCTGTCGGGCGGCATGATCAAGCGCGTGGCGCTGGCGCGGGCACTCATCATGGATCCGCCGCTGTTGCTGCTCGACGAACCCACAGCGGGCCTGGACCCCTATGGCGCCGACGAATTTTGCGAATTGGTGCGCGAACTGCACGATGCATTGGGGACCACCATGGTGATGGTCACGCACGACCTCGATACGCTTTTTGCGCTTGCCACGCGCGTGGCCGTGCTGGCCGACCGCAAAGTGATCGTGACCGGAGCGCCGGCCGAAGTGGCGCATTTTGCGCATCCCTTCGTGGAACACTATTTTCTGGGTGAGCGCGGGCGCCGCGCCATGGCGCCGGTGCTAGCCGGCAAGGAGACCTGATGGAAAACAAATCCCACGCGCTCGCCGCCGGGCTGTTCGTGCTGGCGGTGAGCGCCATGGTGGTGGCGCTGGCCATGTGGCTCACCCGCGACAGCGGCAGTTACAAAGCCTATGAACTCACCACGCGCGATGGCGTCAGCGGTCTTCAGCCGCAGGCCGCCGTGCGCTACAAGGGCGTGGCGGTGGGCAAAGTCACGCACATCGGCTTTGACCCACAGGTGAGCGGCAACGTGCTGATCCGCATCGCCGTGGACGACGACGCGCCCATCACCCCCACCACTTTTGCCACGCTGGGCTACCAGGGCGTCACGGGCCTGTCGTACATCCTGCTCGACGACGCGGGCAAGGCCCACCCGCCGTTGCCCCCTGGCCCGAGCGGCCTGCCGCGCCTGCCGCTGCACTCCTCGCCCTTTGCCCAGCTCTCCGAGCAAGGCCCGGTGATCCTGGGCCAGGTCCAGGAAGCAAGCAAACGGATCAACCAACTGCTGGCCGACGACAACCAGAAGCGCTTCTCGCAAGCACTGACCCACATCGGCGATGCGGCGGCCAGCCTCGACGTGCTGGCGAGGCGGATCGACCGCAGCGTGACCGAGCGCCTAGACCCCGCCCTGGCCGCATTGCCTGCGCTGGCAAAGGATGCCAGCGGCGCAGTGCAGTCACTGAAGAAGGCGGGCGACCAGGTTTCGGTGATGGCCGATGCCTTCGGCCAGACGGCGCAGCGCCTGAACGCCCCCGGCGGGCCCATCGAGCAGGCCTCGCGCGGCGCACAGACCTTTTCGCAGGCGGCCGACCGACTCAAGGCCAGCACGCTGCCCAGCCTGGAGCGTGCTGCGGACGACACGGGCCGCGCGGCGCGCCAGATCGCCCGCACGGCCGCAGACGTCAGCGCCAACCCCCAAGGCTTCATCTATGGTTCCGGGCCGGCCAGCCCGGGGCCGGGTGAACCGGGTTTTGTAGCCCCTGCCCGCAACCCGCAGTGAGTTCGCCATGAATACTATGAAAAATATAGCTGTCAGCGCTCTTCGCATAAGCGCTGGAGTCCTTTTTTGCTTGAATTTTCTGGCCGCTTGCTCGGCCTTGCCGGCGCCGCCGGTGCACCCCGTGGTGTACGACTTCGGGCCGGACGCCAGCCGTGCGGCGACGCAAGGCCCGGCAGCTGCACCCCAGCGTGCACCGCTGGTGCTCGCCGATGTGGAAAGTCCCGGCCTGCCCGAGGGCAGCGCCGCCCTGCACTACCGCCTGGGCTATGACGACGCCCAGCAACTGCGCACCTACCAGCGCGCCCGCTGGAGCCAGCCGCCGGGCCGGCTGGTGCAGCAAAGCGTCGCTGCCGAACTGAGTGCAGAGCGCGCCGTGCTGGGTTTGCGCGCCGCACGCGAAGCTGCGCGCGAGGGCAATGGCGGCCTGCTGGTGCTGCGGCTGGAACTGGAAGAATTCAGCCAGATCTTCAGCTCCGCCAGCCAAAGCGAGGGCGTGCTGCGCCTGCGCGCCACGCTCGCCGAACCCACGCCCCAGGGCGAACGCCTGCGCGCCCAGCGCGTCTTTGTGGCGCGCCAAGCCGCCCCCAGTGCCGACGCGGCGGGAGGCAGCACTGCCTTGGCGCAGGCAGCACGCCAGGCGGCACGCGAGTTGTCGGCCTGGGTGAACCAGACGGCGCCCTGAGCGCCTCGCCTGACAACGCCCTGAGCGCCTCGCACGTTCCGCAGCGCAGCGCTGTGGTGCCGACTGCGCGGCGCGACTTCGTCTTACAGCGCCGCCCGCCCGCCGACTACACCGGACGTGCTGCCACGTTTCTACAGTGTGCCCATCGAGTCAGGCATTGGTTTTCGCCGCTTCTGGTGAACGGCCTGATCCGTGACATCAAAAGGATCACCCAATGAACGAAGACCGCATGAAGGGCAACTGGAAACAATTCACCGGCAAGGTGAAAGAACAGTGGGGCAAGTTGACGAACGACGATCTGGACGTCATTGACGGCAAGCGCGAACAGTTCATCGGCAAGCTCCAGGAGCGCGAAGGCGTGGTCCGCGAAGTGGCTGAGCAGCAACTCAAAGATTGGCACACCCGCAACCCTGATTTCCGCTTCAACGACTGATCCCCACAGCATTCCAAAGGACACCACCATGAACTTCACCCGCAATCTCATCGCTCTGGCGCTTACCGGCCTGGTTGCCACCACCGGCATGGCCATGGACAAGGCCGAGCACACCGCCGCCAAGGACCGCATTTCGGCCGACTACAAAATGGCCAAGGAAAAGTGCGGCGCGCTCAAGGACAACGCCAAGGACGTGTGCATGAAGGAAGCCAAGGGCACCGAAGACATTGCCAAGGCCGAACTCGAAGCCCAGTACAAACCCAACGACAAATCGGCCTACAAGGTAGCCAAGGCACGCGCTGATGCCAACTACGCAGTCGCCAAGGAAAAGTGCGACGACGCCACCGGCAACACCAAGGACGTCTGCAAGAAGGATGCCAAGGCCGCCCATGTGCACGCACTTGAAAACGCCAAAGTGGCGCGCGCCGAAGCCAAGCCCGCCGACAACATGAGCGAAAAGCGCGCCGACGTGGCCGAAGCCAAGCAAGACGCTGCGCACGATAAGAAGGACGCCGACTACAAGGCCGCCAAGGAACGCTGCGACACGCTCAAGGGCGCAGAACAGGACACCTGTGTGGCCGATGCCAAGCGCAAGTACGGCATGTAATTTGCCCGCCTGAACAAAGGAATCCCTCCCCGGGACTGCGCCGGGCCCCACCGCGGGCCCGCCTGTCCCCTTTCACACCCCGCTCGGCCTGGCCGCAGCGGGGTTTTTTTGTGGCCTCAGCGAGAAGCAGCCTCCTGCATCAACGCCTCAATCGCCCCCGCCTCCACCGGCACGCCGCGCGTCAGCAACTCGCAGCCGGTCTGCGTCACCACGGCGTCGTCCTCGATGCGGATGCCCAGGTGGTGAAACGCTTCGGGCACGCCGGGGGCGGGCCGGATGTACAGGCCGGGCTCGATGGTGAGCGCCATGCCGGCGCGCAGGATGCGGCTGGGGCGGTCAACGATGAGCTCGCCCGACAAGGGATCGCGCCGCTCGCTGGTCTGGCTTTGTTCCGCCGGCTCGACATAGCTCCCGCAGTCGTGCACGTCCATGCCGATCCAGTGGCCGGTGCGGTGCATGTAGAAGGGGAAATAGGCGCGGGTGGCGACCACGTCCTCGGCGCTTGCGTATTGAATGCGGTTCAGAATTTTCAGGTCAAGCAAACCTTGCGCCAGCACCGCCACCGCCGCGTCGTGCGGGTCGGTAAAGCGCGCGCCGGGGCAGGTGGCGGCAATGGCTGCTTCCTGGCTGGCCAGCACCACGTCGTAGAGCGCACGCTGCGGGCCGGTGAACTTGCCGTTGGCGGGGAAGGTGCGCGTGATGTCGCTCGCATAGCCGTGCAGTTCGCAGGCTGCGTCGATCAGCACCAGGTCGCCGCTTTTCACCGGCGCGCGGTCGGCGCGGTAGTGCAGCACGCAGGCGTTCGCGCCAGCAGCCACGATGGAGCCGTAGGCGGGTGCTTCGGCGCCGCATTGGCGGAACTCGTGCAGCAGTTCGGCTTCGAGGTGGAATTCGCGCAGGTCTTCGCCTGCGGCCAGCATGCGCGCCGAGCGCTGCATGGCGCGAATATGGGCGCGCGCGCTGATGGCGCCGGCGTCCCGCATCAGGCCAATCTCGTGCGCGTCTTTCACCAGGCGCATTTCGTCCAGCAGCAGGCACAGGTCGCCCTGCTGCTGCGGGCACAGCGCGCCGTAGCGCACGCGCTCGCGCACCTTGGCGAGCCAGCCTTCGACGCGTGCGGCCAGGCCGTCGTGCGTGGCAAACGGAAACCACACGCGCTCGCGGTTTTCCAGCAAGCGGGGCAGGCGGGTATCGAGCTCGCCTACGGGCAGCGCCGCGTCGACCCCGAGGGCGGCCACGGCGGCGTCCGGGCCCAGGCGGTAGCCATCCCAAATTTCGCGCTCCAGGTCTTTGGGCTGGCACAGCAGGGTGCTCTGGCCGTCGCCGGTCAGCACCAGCCAGGCATGGGGTTCGGTAAAGCCCGTGAGGTAATAAAAGTAGCTGTCGTGCCGGTAGGGGAAGTCGCTGTCGCGGTTGCGCTGGCGCTCGGGCGCGGTCGGCACGATGGCGATGCCGCCGGGGCCGAGCTGAGCCGCCAGGCGTGCGCGGCGCTCGGCATACAAAGAGGAGGGCGGGTTGAGGGTCATGTTGAAAATGTTTCGGCGTTGAGGTCGGCCAGGCGCTGCGGCGTGCCTACATCGACCCAGTGGCCGGTGTGAAGTTCAGCCTGCACCCGGCCATTGTCCATCGCCCGGCGCAGCAGCGGTGCCAGTGCTGCGCGCACGCCTTGCGGGTTGCCGGGTGCAATGCTGCACCAAGGCGGCGCAAACAAATCGCGGTGCAGCAGGGCGACGGTGCTGTAGGTGTAGCGGGGCCGTGGGTCGCCCTCCGGCAGGCTCAAAGCCAGGCCGGTATCGGAGAGCCCAAAATCGCCGCGCGGGTGCTGCGACGGGTTGGGTACCAGCCACAGGCGCGCCAGCGCGCCGCTGGTGCGAAAGGCGCGCACGGCCGCGGCGTCGAAGCGGAAACCGGGCATGAACACATCGCCCGCCGCCAGCCAGAACACGTCGGTGTCCAGCAGCGGCAGGGCACGGGCAATGCCGCCCGCAGTTTCCAAGGCGCCGCCGAAATCACGGCCCTCCTCAGAATACAAAATTGATAGCTGTTTGTGCTTGTCTGTATTGCGCTGGAGGCCAAAAAATCTTCCAAAATACTGCGAAATCTGCTCACCCAGCCAGGCGGTGTTGACTACGACGCGCGGCACGCCGGCGCGCGCCAGGGCCTGCAGATGCCAAGCCAACAGCGGCTGACCATTCACCTCCAAAAGCGGTTTCGGGGTGTGGTCGGTCAGGGGCCGCATGCGCTCGCCGCGCCCGGCGGCAAGCAGCAGGGCAGGGGCTTGTTCTGCACCTTGGTCGCGCGAAGCCGCCGGACCAGCGGGCAGGGGAAATGAGGGGGGCACGGAGAGGGTCACGCTTGGCACTCTAGTGCATCGCGCGGCAGTGCAGATGGCGCTGTGGGGAACCCGTTCAAGGCACACCGTTAAAATCTGGGGTTTCCCCTCATGACCGTCCTGACCGGACCCGCCCCGATGGCCAATTCTGAACAAATGGCGAATGCGATCCGCGCACTCGCAATGGATGCTGTGCAACAAGCCAATTCCGGCCACCCCGGTGCGCCCATGGGCATGGCCGACATGGCGGTTGCGCTGTGGGGCCGGCACCTGCGCCACAACCCGCAAGACCCGCACTGGGCCGACCGCGACCGCTTCGTGCTCTCGAACGGCCACGCGTCCATGCTGCTCTACGCGGTGCTGCACCTGACGGGCTACAAGCTGCCGATCCAGGAGCTGAAGAACTTCCGTCAGCTGCACAGCAAAACCGCCGGCCACCCCGAAGTGGACGTGACGCCTGGCGTCGAGACCACCACCGGCCCGTTGGGCCAGGGCCTGACCAATGCAGTGGGCATGGCGCTGGCCGAAAAGCTGCTGGCAGCCGAATTCAACCAGGCCGGCCACACCGTGGTCGACCACCACACCTACGTGATGCTCGGCGACGGCTGCCTGATGGAAGGCATCAGCCACGAAGCCGTGGGGCTCGCCGGTGCCTGGAAGCTGGGCAAGCTGATTGCGCTGTACGACGACAACGGCATTTCGATTGACGGCCAGGTGGCGCCCTGGTTCATCGACAACACGCCCAAGCGTTTCGAGGCCTGTGGCTGGAACGTGATTGGCCCGGTCGATGGCCACGACGCCGACGCAGTGGACAAAGCCATTGCCAAGGCCCGTGCGCAAAGCGCCAAGCCCACGCTCATCGTCTGCAAAACGCATATTGGCAAGGGCTCGCCCAACCGCGCCAATACTTCCAAGGCGCACGGCGAGCCGCTCGGCGCTGACGAGATTGCGCTCACCCGCGCGGCCCTCGACTGGCCGCATGCGCCGTTCGAAGTACCGGCTGAGGTGTATGCCGACTGGAACCATGACGCCGCCGGCGCCCAGGCGCAGGCCGAGTGGAACCAGCGCTTTGCTGCCTACCGCGCCGCTTTCCCTGAGCTGGCGGCCGAGTTCGAGCGCCGCATGGCGGGCGACCTGCCCAAGCATTTCGCGCAGACTGCCGTCGATGCGGTGGTCGAGGCCCACACCAAAGGCGATACCGTGGCCAGCCGCAAGGCCAGCCAGCTCGCGCTCGAAGCCTTCACCGCCAAGCTCCCCGAGCTGCTCGGCGGCAGCGCCGATCTGACGGGCTCCAACCTCACCAACACCCAATCCACGCCGGCGCTGCGCATGGACGCCAAGGGAGCGGTCGTGAAGACCGAGGATGGCCAGATTGGCCGCCACATCAACTACGGTGTGCGCGAGTTCGGCATGGCAGCCGTCATGAACGGCATTGCGCTGCACGGCGGCTTCATCCCCTACGGCGGCACCTTCCTCACCTTCAGCGACTACAGCCGCAATGCGATTCGCATGGCCGCGCTGATGAAGCAGCGCGTGATTCATGTGTTCACGCACGACTCCATCGGCTTGGGCGAAGACGGCCCAACGCACCAGTCGATTGAGCACGCCGCCAGCCTGCGCCTCATTCCCAACCTCGATGTCTGGCGCCCGGCCGATACGGCGGAAACCACCGTCGCCTGGAGCGTGGCACTGACCAACCGCGACAAGCCGACTGCCCTGCTGCTCAGCCGCCAAAACCTGCCCTACGCCCCCAAGCGCGACCTGGGAGACATCTCGCGCGGCGCCTATGTGTTGTCCGAGCCGGCCGACGTGGGGCTCAAGCGCAAGGCGCAGGCCGTCATCATCGCCACCGGCTCCGAAGTGCAGCTGGCGCTCAAGGCGCAGCGCCTGCTGGCGGACAAGAAGATCGCGGTGCGCGTGGTTTCCATGCCCAGCACCACCACCTTCGACCGCGAGGACACCAAGTACAAGAAGGCCGTCTTGCCCACGGGCGTGCCGCGCATTGCGGTGGAAATGGGCGTCACCAGCGGATGGTGGAAGTATGGCTGCGCAGCAGTGATCGGCATCGATACCTATGGCGAATCGGCCCCCGCGCCGGTGCTGTTCAAGCACTTCGGCTTCACCGAAGAGAACGTCGCCGCCACGGTGCTGGCGGCCCTCAAACGCAAGTAATTTTTGGCAATCCAACCCGGGAGAGACTGAGCTATGGCGATCAAGATTGGTATCAACGGTTTCGGCCGCATCGGCCGCATGGTGTTCCGCGCTGCCGTGCAGAACTTTTCGGACATTGAGGTCGTGGGGATCAACGACCTGCTGGAGCCCGACTACCTGGCCTACATGCTGAAGTACGACAGCGTGCACGGTCGCTTCAAGGGCGACGTGAAGGTGGAAGGCAACCACCTGGTCGTCAACGGCAAGACGATTCGTTTGACGCAAGAGCGCGACCCGGCGGCCCTGAAGTGGAACGAAGTCGGCGCCGACATCGTCATCGAAGCCACCGGCCTGTTCCTGACCAAGGAAACCGCGCAGAAGCACCTGGATGCGGGCGCCAAGAAAGTCATCATGTCGGCCCCCTCGAAGGACGACACGCCGATGTTCGTGCACGGCGTGAACTGCAAGACCTACGCGGGCCAGGCGATCATCAGCAACGCCAGCTGCACCACCAACTGCCTGGCCCCCGTGGCCAAGGTGCTGAACGACAAGTGGGGCATCAAGCGCGGTTTGATGACCACGGTGCACGCCGCCACTGCCACGCAAAAAACCGTGGACGGCCCTTCAAATAAGGACTGGCGCGGCGGGCGCGGCATTCTGGAAAACATCATCCCCAGCAGCACCGGCGCTGCCAAGGCGGTGGGCGTGGTGATTCCGGCGCTGAACAAGAAGCTCACCGGCATGAGCTTTCGCGTGCCGACGTCCAACGTCTCGGTGGTCGACCTGACGGTGGAGCTGGAAAAGCCCGCCACCTACAAGGAAATCTGCGCCGAGATGAAGGCGCAATCCGAAGGCGCTTTGAAGGGCATCCTGGGCTACACCGAAGACAAGGTGGTGGGCACCGACTTCATCGGCGAGACCTGCACCAGCGTGTTTGACGCCGACGCCGGCATTGCGCTCGACGACACCTTCCTCAAGGTGGTCGCCTGGTACGACAACGAGTGGGGCTACTCGAACAAGTGCCTGGACATGGTGCGCGTGGTCGCGGCCAAGTAAGCGCTTCACCGCCTGCAAGAGCCCGCCTGCGCGCGGGCTTTTTTGCGCCTGCCGGCTTGGGCCTGCGCTGCGCGGCGAAGGCAGCTGGGCCAGCGTGGCGTGCGGGCGAAACTAGCAGGCGGGGACTAAAACGGCAGACGAGCCGTTTACCAGAATGAAATTTGGATGAAAAACACCTCCAGCGCTTTATCCATAAGGATTGTTAGCTATTCAATTTGCAAACTCAAATCCCTTGGAGGCTGCTGACTTGCTACAGCTTGTCGAGCGCTTGGGCCGCCGACCAAGGCGCATCGTCGGTCAGGTTGCAGGCAGCATTCAAGCGCTCCAGCAGGCGCAGTGTGGCCAAGTCCCCTGGCAAGGCCTGCTGCAGTGCTTCGAACCCTGCCCTGGCCTGCACCCACTTGCGCTGCGCAAAGGCGTCCAGCGCATCGGCCGAGAGGCGGCACAGCGCAGCGTCG
>ERZ724504.1238-NODE-1238-length-14175-cov-7.375496_pt1 | contig 14175 bp, 7 predicted proteins | sample MGYA00376037_ERZ724504 | MGnify/ENA primary metagenome ERZ724504 (study PRJEB28724, sample SAMN07190888) | wastewater metagenome | isolation source: influent of sewage treatment plant in Hong Hong | place: USA: Christiansburg, Virginia | collected 2016-03-01 ... | reverse complement strand
CCGATTGGGCTGCCTTTGATATAGAATCAGGAACGCTACAAGTTAATGAAGCCAAAGTACTTAAATTAACTCTTGACGCAACACAATTGGCACAGGGTCAATATACTACTGACTTCTTGTTTACCACAGCCGACGGACTTATTGAAAAAACATTCACGGTTTCATTGACTGTTTACGATATAGCATTTTCACCGGAAGCCCTGTACGATGTATTGCATGTCGGCGAAACATCCACTTATCCTCTAACCATAACCAACACCGGTTTGGAGGCTATAAACTGGAATGCGGTAATAACCGATAATTGGGCAAATCTAAGCGCATTAAGCGGAACAATTGAAGCCGGCGAGTCCGTTACACTTGATTTCACTTTTAATGCTGCAGGAATGTTGCCGGGCGACTATTCCTCATCAATGTCATTTACCGCTTTCGACGATAAACTGATAAAAGAGATCATTATCGGACTTAAAGTATTAGATGAAGATACAGATTTCCAAAAAATTCCATTACCTTTACCTAATAGCTGGGGATATATTTCTACATATATTGACCTTGATAAGAACGGAAAAATGACGCTTGAGGTCGCACTAAACAGCATACTTGACAAGATGGTCATCATGATTGGACACGAAGGGTTCTTCTGGCCTTCGCAAAATACAAATACCATAGGCAATTGGAATTTGGAGACAGCTTATAAGTTGAAAATGCAAAAAGAGGGGTTTCTTGTGTTTTACGGCTCCGAAATCGAAGACAAGAATATTACATTCCCAGCAGGCACGCATTTAGTACCTGTAATAAACTCAAATCCTCTATCTGCCGCCGATATTTTTGAAGGCCGCGATATTGAATTTGCATTCAGCCTCGACGGCTTGATTTACTGGCCTCTCGGTAATATATTCACACTCGAAACACTCGTGCCTGGACTGGGCTACCTGGTCAAGTTCAATTCCGAAACCACACTCAACTTCCAAAATGCAAAGAGTAGCGTTAATCAAAATGTGGTTTCGATATTCGAAAACACAACGCCATGGAATGATGCTTATAACACTGCAAATGTGCATCTTGTCGGCGTTTCGGAAAATGCTGCCAGCGCACTGCAAATAGGAGACTTTATAGGTGTTTTCAATAGCGAAGGTTTGTGCACGGGTTTAACCAAATATGTAAACAAGGATAAAGCATTCCTGATACCTGTATATGGCGATGACTTTTCGAGCGAATATATTGACGGAATGAAAGAGGGTGAATATATGACGGTTAAAGTATTTAGCAATGGCAAAGTTATTGAGGTTGATCCTGTGTACAATACAAAGTTGAGTAACTGGGACGGATTATACGTTACAAACGGCCTGTCGCAGATCGCCGATCTGAAAATGAGCGCTACCGGAATTGACGCTGACGAAGACGTTGCAATCCGTATCTATCCTAACCCATCTAACGGAATATTCAACATAAGCGGCGCTGACGCTTCGTACCAGGTAATTGTAACAAACGCTCAAGGGCAGATCGTCTATAATCAAAAACTGAGTTCCGACAGGCTTGATCTTACAAATCAGCCGACCGGAGTCTATTTCATTAAGCTAATTGGAAATAACCAAACTGTTACACAAAAGATTGTAATCAGGTAACACCTGATCTAAATACTTACAAAAAAGCCTGTCAAATTGCTCCGACAGGCTTTTTTTATGGCTATGAGCCTCTAATAATCTCTTTGCGGCAATAACAAAACCTTTTACCTCTTATTCCGTAATATTAAAAAGGAGCACATAATATGTGTAACGAAAACCGTATGCAATATTTTCATTCAAAGTTGTTCGGTGAAAAAAATTAACCGGTTGAAGTATCAAAATACTTTGTTCACTGAAATGCAAGGGGCTTGGTTTTCGAAATTCAAAAAAAGCAATTCTGTGAATGAGTGAATTGAAAGATCAAAATTATGAATATTACACTTTACCGGGCAAGAATGTAAGGCAAAATCAAACTTTTCCATATTTATTTTTCAAGGCATTATTATTAGAAAAACATCTATTTTGATTTTTTATTCATAACTTGTTCACTCTTAATAAAATTGAAAAAAAAATTACTATTGTTGATAACTAAATTAAAAAAAAATCAAAAATAGTGAAAGTTGTTTAGTATTTTTGGCCAATGAATGAAGAGGGAAAAAGCATTCTTGAAAAGTCTCTGCGAACCGTATCTGACGGGCGTTCGGTAGGTGCGCGCACATTAACTTCAGCGTTGATGGAGTATGGTAAAGTGCCGCCACAAGCTATTGATTTAGAAGAAGCCGTGATCGGAGGATTACTCCTTGAGCAAAATGCTCTGACTGCCGTCATTGATTTTTTAAAACCTGAAGTCTTCTATTTAGATGCTCACAAAAAAATCTACTCAGCTATTCAAGATCTTTTTGCCAGGCAAAAGCCAATTGACATGCTCACCGTTACTCACGAACTAAAGTCAAAAGGCGAGCTTGAGATTGTCGGTGGCGCTTATTATATTGCCCAACTAACACGTAGAGTTGCCTCGGCAGCAAACATTGAGTATCATGCCCGTATAGTCGTCCAGAAGTACATACAGCGGCGTTTGATCGAAATTGCCTCCGAGATCACTAAAGAAGCCTATGAAGATACTACCGATGTTTTTGATTTACTTGATAAGGCTGAACAAAAATTGTTTTCAATAAGCGAAAACAATCTCCGCCGTGATCATAACGACATGAAGACGTTGGTGATAGAGGCTGTAAAACACATTGAAAATGCCCGAAACTCTGATGGCAGCTATCGTGGAGTGCCATCTGGATTTACCAGGCTTGATCGTATCACTGCTGGTTGGCAGGATTCCGACCTTATCGTGCTTGCCGCCAGACCAGGTATGGGAAAAACAGCCTTTGCTCTTACTATGGCAAAAAGCATAACAGCCGAACTTAATCGTCCGGTAGCAATCTTTTCGCTTGAGATGTCTTCCATTCAATTAGCTACAAGACTTATTGCCAGCGAAACCAGACTATCGTTTGATAAACTAAAAAAAGGAGAATTAGCAGAACACGAATGGCAACAACTCAATGCACGGATAAACAACTTGTTGGCCGCCCCACTCTACATTGACGATACACCGGCGTTAACAATATTCGAACTACGGGCCAAAGCCCGCCGAATGAAACAACAATATGGCATACAGCTTATCATAATAGATTATATTCAACTGATGCAAGGAGGCATTGAAAAAGGAAACCGTGAACAAGAGATCAGTAATATTTCCAGATCGCTAAAAAGCTTGGCAAAAGAACTCGACATCCCGGTTATTGCCCTGTCGCAATTAAACCGTTCGGTTGAAACACGACCAGGACTGAAAAAACCAATCCTATCCGACCTACGCGAATCAGGCGCTATTGAGCAAGATGCCGATATGGTACTTTTCATTTATAGAGCCGAATATTATAAAATTGACAGGCTTGAAGATGGAGAGTCTTCTACAGGTATTGCACAACTTATCATAGCCAAACACCGAAACGGAGCATTAGACGAGATAAAACTCAGATTTGATGCTAAATATGCACATTTCTCCGATTTTGAAGATGGAACAAATATGTACAACGTTGATAGAATCCATGGAAATGTAAACTTCGAAACAAATGCTGTTATTTTACCCTCAAAAATGAATGATGATATAACGGACGATTTACCCGATCAGGACCTTTATAATAATGATGGCGACGACGAAATTGCAGAAGATGGATTCTCGGTCGCACCTCCATATTAATATCGGATAGCTGATTAGAGCAAAAAACTTAAAAAAAAAACAGAATATCAATCCCACTTACACCTTTCGGGAAAACATAATGTGTAGAGCAAAACTATGATCCATATTTTACAAACTTTGATCTACTCGTAATATAATCTTCACCGGAAAGAACAAGATAGTACACTCCATTATGCAAAGTACTTACATCAACAAAGATTTCAGTGCAGCCATTTTCGGCAATCTGGCAAATAACCTCTCTCCCAAACGAATCATAGATGGTTAAATATCTCACCTTAGTATCTGTTTTTACAATTAGGCTGCTGCCGGCAGGATTAGGGTAAAAAACCGGAACGTTATTTTCTTTGATATTAAAAATCCCTGTAGTAATTATTTCAATTATCTGTTTGTCAATATCTGACTTGCCGCATGAAACATCTATAGCTTCAAGGCTTACCTCATAACGCCCCGTCTCCGAATATGTGTGAACCGGCGAAACTAATGTGCTACTATTTCCATCACCGAAATCCCAGAAATAGCTATCAGCATTTGTTGAATGATTAGTAAATATAACGGTTGCATTAGTAACAGAACTGCTAAAATCAGCTATTGGTCGTATTTCAAATCTGAACCAATGATCGAGGCTATCATAAACGATCGCTTTGGCAGTATGTTTGATTGTTGCGGCCTCAAGCGGATCCAGTGTAAAGTTATAAGATGTTAGCTCAGGGTCTTTCCCGAACAAAATAGAATAGAAAGTGCAGGCTGCTGCAAATGATCCACTATTACTGGGATGGCTTCCGTCATGGGAATATAACTCTATCTCGGGGTTATCAGTTCTGAGCTTTCTCCACACTTTAGCTACCGGCGCTATTGCAGCGTGGTTATTTTCGGCCATTATAGTATATCTTAACTGGAGAAGGCTATCCATACCTTCATAAGTACACACAGGCGGAAAAACCGGACAATACTCAGGGTCGCCATCTCTTCTTCCCCAGGTCATAAAAAATGTTGTTGTTGCGCAAGGATTGTAAAATTTTATCATGCTGTCCAACCTAGCCGCGTAAGGATATACCATGATTGCAACCTGATTATCGGGAAAGGAAGGTAATTGGCTTTGCTCCTGAAGTACGACAAAATCCCATTTAGCCTCTTCTATCAAATTGATGGTTGTGGTGTTTGAACAGTGCTGCTGGAAAGTGTATCCTCCGGGGGTATTACTACTGTGTTCCAAAGTGTCGCCAACAGATAATGCTAATTGATTAATAATTGCAAGTAAATTGTTTGATGCAGTATAGCTGTTACCTATAAATAAGGCTTTGATATTTTGCGATTCGGAATTATAACAAATGAAGATGTAAAATAGAGTTAGGATAAATCTTTTTATCACATAATTAAAAAGGGACAATCTGATCATAACACTTTAACTTTTAAGATTAAGAAGACTACAATAAGTAATTTTAGCCACGAATATTCCAACTTTGTTGAACAACCATAAACAAACAATAAATTTATAAATCATTGAAATTCTAAACTTTACTCAATTACTATTTAAGTTAATATTTTAAAAAACTCTATTTTCGTAACGGGCTCAAAATTAAGTTAATTCAAAAAAAGCCGGGGGTAAAAAAGCATGCGCTTCTATCCCGGCCTTTGTAATTTCCGCTGATCAAATCTCATCCGTTAATTCAAGGAAGCGCTTGTAGGGTATGGCTAACATGCTTTTTGCATGTAAAGCCCCGTGTTCCTGGCTGATTATGGAAACCTTAGCAGCCGTTTCGGGGTCGGGAGCTTCGTAAATATCAATAAAATCATACTCACCAAGAATAGCATAATGCGCCAAAAACTTTACCTCAGGACACTTTGCTTTTACTTGTTCCATCCATGCACGTCCTTGACGCTTGCGGTTTTTTAATTCGTAAGAGAGATCAGTCGAGAGTTTGGTAAACAAAATGTACGTTTGCATAAATACCTCCTTTGCAAATTTTTAAAATGTGATTGCCAAAGTACAAAAAAAAATCATATAATGACAATTTCACAAATAAAAATTTCTATCAAAATTACCCTATCATAATTCCAAAATGGAAAATAACCCGAAATGCTACGAGCATCAGTGAAGCAGTAATAATAGCTTTTTTATCTGCTTTAATGGTAATGGGGATTTCATCAAAATAAAAAGTAGGGAAACTGCGATGGGTAGCCAATATTGGAATAATAAAGACTAACATGGTAAGCAAGGTAAAAAGCTCATAATAGGTAATTAATGGCAATTTCGATAGTATCAGGATTAGAGTGCCCAAAATGGCAGGAACAATTATTTGACTATAAGTAAAAAAAGAACGATTATGCTCATTCAATTGATTGAAGTATGCATTTCCTGAAAAAAGAAACCACCTTGTTGTAAAGGCTGCTGTAAGTAATAGCGCAGTTAGGGATAGAAGTGATAGGATAGTCCTTTCGGTATCTTGAAAATACATATACATGATCACGTATCCTATTCCCTTATCGAGAAGCGCGCCGGCCAGCGTAGCGCCAAAAAACCATACCATGCCATGAGCAAAACCCCACAAAAAGAACTGCTTTAAATTGGTACGTTCGTCATACAGCAGTACATAGATTATAAGACAGATAACGCCAACAATAAACGAAAGTAAAGGAGCTAAGCTGAATAACAACTTCACCGATTCTACGGTCCAATCACTTGAGTCAATAGCCCAGGCAAGCCTATGATAATAAATAACGCTTTTAAAATCATACTGTAAAGCAATGACAGCAGTGAGCAACTGCCCAAGCAAATAGATGACAATAAAAGAGATGATAAAGTATGCTATCGAATTAACAGTTATGATAAAAAAATTATCTTTTGTCCTCTTATATCTATCAAGTGTCTTATCAACCAACATGATTCTTTTAACTCATTTACTTCATATTATTTGGTATATGCTTTCATAAACTGTTCGGCATCTACCATCTTATCCTTAGGATAAAGTCCTGCATCTAATTTTTCTTTAATCTTCGAAAAGGCATCAATTGTATATTCAACATCTTCGAGGGTATGTACAGCCGTTGGTATTAGCCTGAGAAGAATCACTCCTTTCGGCACTACGGGATAAGTAACAATAGAACAAAAAACATTATAGTTTTCGCGCAGATCCCAAGTTATATGTGTTGCTTCGGGGATATCTCCTTCGAGGAATACCGGAGTAACGGGCGATTCCGTATCTCCGATATTAAACCCTTTTTCTTTCAGTCCCGATTGTAGCGCATTAACAATCTTCCAAAGATTTTCACGTAGTTCTGGACGTGTTCTGATCAATTCCAAACGTTTTAAGGCTCCGAAAACCATAGGCATAGGCAGGGATTTAGCAAATATTTGCGAACGCAGGTTGTATCTCAAGTATTCGATAGCCTCTTTTTCGCCGGCTACAAAGGCTCCTATACCAGCCATTGCTTTGGCAAATGTTCCAAAATAGAGATCCACTTCATCCATTACCTTGAGATGCTCGGAGGTTCCTGCTCCGGTTGGTCCCATAGTACCAAAACCATGGGCATCGTCCACAAGGAGCCTGAAGGGGTACTTCTTTTTTAATGCTAATATATCACGAAGTTTACCCAGATCGCCCGACATACCATAGACACCCTCTGTAATTACCAAAATACCGCCACCGGTTTGTTGTGTGAGTTTGTAAGCTCTTTCCAGCTCTCTTTCGAACCTTTCCATGTTATTATGAGGAAAAACAAAACGTTTCCCAAAATGAAGCCTGCAACCATCAATTATACAGGCATGAGATTCGGAGTCATAAACAATAACATCGTGGCGATTCACTAAAGTTTCAATTATTGATACCATTCCCTGATATCCGTAGTTTAGCAGGTAAGCATCTTCTTTTTTTTCATATTCAGCAAGTTCGCGTTCCAACCGTTCATGATGCACCGAATGCCCCGACATCATACGTGCACCCATTGGATAAGCCAGTCCCCATTGTTCAGTAGCCTTGGTATCAGCTTCACGAACTTCAGGATGATTGGCAAGACCTAAGTAATTATTCAACGACCAGATTAGACGTTTTTTCCCCATAAACATCATGTGTGGAGCTATTTCACCCTCAAGGCGAGGAAACATAAAGTAACCAAAACTCTCACGGTTAAACCTCCCTAACGGGCCCATGTCACCAAACTTTGTATAAATATCCATTTTACTAATTTTTAAATTTGGCTGCAAAGCTAAGATTTATTAAGGGGATTTTTAATAATACCACTGAATAAACACTAAATCAGGATAAATAAAAGCAAAAATTCAGTTCTAAAAGGCTCTATATTAATCAATTCGGGATAATAATCAATAATGATTACTAAAATGAAGCTAAACTAAATTTTCGACAGCATTAAATATTATTTTCATTTCTGTAATCTCGGGCAGATCAAAAGTTCTTTTACTGTCGGTAAAAATATCAATATGTTCTATTTCGAAAGTGTTTTTATCAAGAACGGCCATGCAATCGTCATTTTCAAAAATCAACGCATCCCAATTTAAGGAGAGAACCGACAATTTCCCATCTTTTTTCATAATTAGCTGTTTCAAATCCCCATCAGTTGATAATAGGAAGCCTCTACCTTCATTTTTAAAAGCGGCTTTATCGAAATGCAAGCGGTTTTTATCCTTATAAGGTGTCCCTGCCGTTGGGCAAAAAGTAGTGCAGTTACCACATTCATTACACCAGTCGGCAACACATATAACCTGATATTTTTGTTTAATATCAAGTCTCTTTTTCTTACTTACTTTAAAGTTGTCGTTATTATAATTTATTGTTGGGATAAGCAACTCTTCAGGTTTTATTTCAAAACCGATAAAGGCGTTATTAGGGCAAACGCTGACGCAAACGTTGCAGATCACATCACATTGCAGGCAGCGCTTGGCTTCGTATATAGCTTGAGTTTTAGTCAATGGATGGATAACCGCCTCAAAATTATTACGCTCTTCTATTGGTACATCCTTTTGCTTTACTGCGATTTCGCGCTTGTTTTTTTTCAACAACAACTCAGCAATCTCTTCTTCTGTCAATATTTTTTCGGGCGTCGGAAGCTGTAGAATATTTTCTTTTTTCATAATCTCCAAAGCAGCATTCCTTCCATCAGCAATAGCCTTGATCAGCGTTGTTTCGCCGAGCCTGGCTCCACCTCCGATATACACATTTTTCATGCGGGTCAACAATGAGCCTTCTTTGGTCTTAAGCTGATCTGGTTCGACAAAATTGATATTTGATGAGTAGCTACCACTAAAAATAATAGTATCAAATTCTAAACTATGTATCGTTTTCGAGATTTTTAGTGGTTTGATGTGTCCGTTTTTATTAGTTTCATATTGTTCCACTACACGATATTCAAGACCTTTAACATGGTTGTCTTCTCTTATTATCTGAATAGGAAAAACCATTTCAACAATATTGACTCCCTCTTCTATCATCGCAGCAACTTCCTCTTTATCGGCCTTTATGTCATTTATTGTATATTGACAGACTAATGAGGTTACTCCGTTGGCTCCCAACAAATGCTGAGCTGTGCGTGCTGCATCTACCGCATGATTCCCCCCTCCAAATACTGCAACATTTTGCCCAAGCTCAACCTTTTTATTTTGCTTTACAATCTTTAAAAAATCTATAGCTTCAAAAATGTTTTTACAACCGGTACCATCAATAATAGAGATACTTGCCACCTGGAAGCCGGTAGAGATAAAAACATAATCGTATTTTTTTCTTAGTTGGAGAAACTTTTTACTGTTCACTACAGTTTTTGTAATAATGTTTACTCCACTTTTTCTTATACGTTCGATATCCCTTAAAATACTTTTGTCTTCTAAGCGAAATGCTGGAACAGAATTTACCACCATTCCCCCCGGATAGGCATCAGCTTCAAAAACATCTACAGCAAAACCAGCCTGATTAAGAAACCATGCACAAGAGAGACCGGATATACCGCCTCCGATAACACAGATTTTTTTCTCATTTTTTTGAGTAATAGGTTGATCTTGCTGATTAGTTTCTATCTTTTCAGACACATACCTCTTGACCTCCCTTATTTTCACCGGTTCATCATAATTTATCCTCGTGCATTTTGTTTTACATAAGTGATCGCAAACAGAACCGGTTATTGAAGGAAACGGATTGTTTTGTATAATAAAAGAAAACGATTTATTTATATCATGTTTCGCTGCAAACCACAAATAGCTCGGTACATCCTGATTGACAGAACATTGGCTAACACAGGGCGCCTCGATACAGTCATAAGGATAGAGCTTTTTAGAGGTTTTTATGTTATAGTTTTTAGATAGGTCTCTTTGGTATCTTTTATCACTAAGCGTATATATAGCATAATCTTTCAAATGTTCGAGGCTTGCCTCTAAAATGCTCGCTTCATTACTTGTCTTAATTGTATATTCAAAAATATTCCGGGCTCCTACTTTTACAAATTCTTTATATATACTATCAAAGTATTGAGCTAAGCGACCATATCCTCCAGGTTTTAAAAGATCGGTACAGACGGTTATTGTTTTAAACCCGCATTTGATTAAATTAGCAACATTATAATAGTCAACACCTCCGGAAAACGATAGATTTAAATTTCCTTCAAATCTTGTTTGAAGGTTAGCAGCAAGGTTTACTGCAACAGGATGCAATGCAGCGCCACTTATAAAGAGGTTTTCATCTTTTGGTAAAGCCCTACTTTCCTTTAAACAATTAAGAGCATTGGACACTTTGAAATTAAGCTCCAATTTCATTTCATCTGCCGTCTTTTGTAATTTGGAAATCAGGTCAATTAAATCAACATATTGCAGATTATCATCAAAAACTGAATCAGGGATATGCACATCATATCCTCGATTTTTATTTAATAGCGCACGTATAGACTTGACGCCCAAAAGGGTAGGATTTAATTTAAGTGTAGTATGCAGTTTTTTATCCATCATCAGATATTTAACTACATATTCAATTTCACGTGGCACACTCCCCTGCTCTACCGAAAGAGTAACACTATTTGAAATATTTGTAGGAATTTTTAAAGATGTTACCAACGGATAAATATTCTTTATAGTTTTTATTTTGTTTTCAAGTTCCTCGGAGCAATTCATCATCTTATCAATAAACCATAGTATCTCCTCACTCCTAACCTGAATCAAACTTGACCCCAAACTCATGTTAAACACAGTACCTACCTCGACATCCTTTCTAACTGATTTGTACAAACGATTATGTAAAATATGAATCAGAATCCATGCATTAAGATATTGATCAAAAACTTCTCTAACAGGGAGTTCGTGTGAACTTCCGCAATTATAACCCTCAAAGGGCACATCAATACTTGGATTGTTTTGTTTAGTATAATTGGTTTCATTTACCGTCTTCAATTCAATAAATCTGGCGCCGCAAAGCCAGCCTGCTACAATATTCTGTGCAAGCTGAGTGTGTGGGCCGGAAGCAAGACCGAGTGGATTATGAAGAAATTTTCCTCCAGATTTAGTATATAAAACATGATAAAACCATGGTTTATAAAACAACTTTTCAGAAATACCGAATATCTCCGATTTACTATTAAGATCCTTTAGGATATACTTTAAAAGTTGCTCCAAAGATGGTGGAGAAAAAGTGTTAACCATGATTTTTCAAAAAGGTGGATTTTGAGTTGCAAATATACTTATTATTATAACATGATAAAAAAAAACACTATTAATGTTTTCAATTTGTAATGGATTTAATTAACTTTAATTTACAAAGTTTGAATCTTTTAAAATAATAATATTTAATTCAGTAGTAAAATCATCTGTTCTTGAAATAGAAGCACCACCTGGATTAAAACTAAATATGAAAATTGTTCCTTGGTCTTCATTTGGAACAAGACCTGTTTTCATAGATTTAAACATATCATAAGATATAAAAATCAATCCACCAAAAAGTAAAATTGAAATAAGAGAAAATCTAATAGTTTTTTTAACTAAATATGTATAACTACTTGTTGCTTTTTCAAAAAAGTTATTAAACCATACAAAAAAGAAAAATGTTGGTTTTTTATGGTCGTCTTTTAACAAAGAAGCACAAAGTGAAGGTGTTAATGTTAAAGCAACAAATCCTGAAATAACAATAGAAATAACAATAGTAATAGCAAATTGTCTATACATTTCCCCAGTTAATCCACCCATAAAAGCAACTGGAATAAATACAGATGAAAGAACTAATACAATAGCTACAATAGCTCCTGAAACTTCTTTCATTGCTTTGAATGATGCTTCTCTTGGAGACATTCCTTCACTCATGTGTCTTTCGACATTTTCAATAACAATAATAGCATCATCAACAACAATACCAATTGCTAGAACTAAACCAAATAAAGTTAATAAGTTAATACTAAATCCTAAAGCATACATTCCAGCAAATGCACCAATAATTGACACAGGAACGGCTAAAATAGGAATTAGCGTTGCTCTCCAGTTTTGTAAGAATAAGAAAATAATTAAAATAACTAATAAAATTGCTTCAACGAATGTTTTTGCAACTTCTTTTATTGAAATTTCTACGAATTGAGTACTGTCATAAGGAACACTATATTCTACACCATCTGGAAAGTTAATTTTAGCTGCTTCTAAAGATTTTTTAACAGCTTTAGCCGTTTCTAAAGCATTTGAACCACTTTGTAAAAAAATTCCTATTGGAATAGCCGGTGAATTATTTAATTTTGTTACCATATCATAACTTGAACTTCCAAGTTCTATATTTGCAACATCTTTTAACATCAATGAACTACCATCTTCATTTGCTCTAATTACAATATCGCCAAATTGTTCAGGACTACTCAACCTTTCAGGGGTTTGAATAGTATAAGTAAACATTTGTTTTTCTTTTATTGGTTCAGCTGCAATTTTACCAGCTGAATATTGATAATTTTGCTCTTTAATAACATTGATTACATCGGTTGTTGTTAGTTTATATTTAGATAATTTTAAAGGGTCAATCCAAACTTTAATAGCATAATCTTGTGCTCCAAAAATCATTGCATCACCAACACCACTTACTCTTTTTAAATCATCAACTATATTCATTAAAGCATAGTTAGATAAATAAGTTGTATCGTATGTATTTGATGGAGAATTAAGCATAATAAATTGTAAAATACTTGGACTTCTTTCTCTTACATTTACACCTTGTCTTTGTACTTGTTCTGGAAGTTTTGATAAGGCTGCTTGAACTCTATTATTTACATCGATTTTTGCAGAATCTGCATCTGTTCCAACTTCAAAAAATACATTTATACTAACTCGACCACTATCTTCAGCAACAGAGTTCATATAAAGCATATTTTTTGCACCATTAATTTGCTCTTCAATAGGAGCAGCAACTGTTTTAGCTAATGTATCAGCACTAGCTCCTGGATAAGTTGTACTTACAATAATTTGAGGAGGAATTACCCTTGGGTATTGCTCAATTGGTAAATTCATCATAGCAGCAAGTCCTGCTAAAACAATGATAATAGATACAACTGCCGCAAATACTGGGTTTTTTATAAAAAATGAAGAAAACATACTATTTCTCTTTATTTAAAATTTGTATTTTAGTATCAGGTCTTAGTTTTGCCATATTACTGATAACAATTTGGTCATTTTCATTTAAACCGCTTTCTATTGTGATTCCTTCTTTAACTAAAATACCAGTTGTTACAGGTCTTAATTTTGCGATTGAATCAGTAACTACATAAACAAAACTACCTTGTGAAGTTTTTAAAATGGCATCTTCAGGAATAATATAAACTTTTCCTAAATCAAGATTTGTAACTTCGATTTTTGCAAATTCTCCAATTAAAATTTCATTATTTTCATTTTTAAATTTAGCTCTTAATAAAAGTGTATCTGTGTTTGAATCTATTTTAGGAGAGATAAAATCAACTGTTCCATTTTCATAAGTTTTATTACTTGTAACTAGATTTACTTTTGCACTTTTTTCTTTTATTTGAGAAAGATATCTTGTTGCATCATCTTTTGAAAGGGCAAATTCTGCATAAACTGGATTTGTATTTGTAATAGTAACAAGTAAAGAGTCTGAATCATTTGAGCCAACTAAATTACCAATATCTTTTTTCTTAAGACCTACAACTCCATCAATTGGTGCATAGATTTTTGTATAATCAAATTGAATTTGAGCATTTTGTAAAGCTGCTTTTGCGCTTTCTAATAATGCTGTTGCATTTTCATATTGGTAATTATATTCATCAGCTTGCTGAACACTTATTGATTTTGTTTTTATTAAAGAGCTTGATCTTTCATAATCTTTTTGTGCTTTTTCATAGTTTGCTTGAGCAGTTTTTACAGTTGCTTTTGCAACATTCAAATTTGCTAAATAAGTATCTTGTTCTATTTTATATAATAAAGTTCCTTTTTTAATAAAATCTCCCTCATTAAAA
>ERZ724504.1233-NODE-1233-length-14189-cov-4.248762_pt1 | contig 14189 bp, 15 predicted proteins | sample MGYA00376037_ERZ724504 | MGnify/ENA primary metagenome ERZ724504 (study PRJEB28724, sample SAMN07190888) | wastewater metagenome | isolation source: influent of sewage treatment plant in Hong Hong | place: USA: Christiansburg, Virginia | collected 2016-03-01 ... | reverse complement strand
CGCACGCAAAGCCGGAGCCGACCTCGTCATCCCCTTCATGCACTGGGGCTGGGAGAAGGAAACCCGGCCGAGCGAACGCCAGAGAAGCTTCGCGCGCAAGATGATCGACGCAGGCGCTGCCCTCGTTGTCGCCAGCCATCCGCACGTCACGCAAGGCGCCGAAATCTACAAGGGCAAGCCGATCATTTACAGTCTTGGCAACTTCGTCTTCGACGGCTTCGACTACCCCGAGGCGCTGCGCGGCTGGCTGCTGCGCCTCAGACTCGACAAATCCGGCGTAATCTTCTGGGAAACCCTGGCCGCGCAGATCAACGACGCCGGCACGCCCCAGCCCGTCTCCGGCGCCATGACGCCCTGCGCTCGGCGCGGTGAGACGTCGATTTCGGAATGCCCCAATCCTTAGGCCGGCGTCACTCCGTCGCCCGCTGCTCGAACGTCCAGAACGCCCCTTCGCCAGGCTCAACGCGGACGTTTTCGACCCGCGCATGAAGCGGCCCGCGCCGCGCCCAGGCGATGAGTTCGAGTACGGCCTGATCCTCGCCGGCCGTCATGGCCTCGACGCTGCCGTCGCGCCGGTTGCGCACCCAGCCGGTGACGCCGAGCTGCCTCGCCTGCCCCGCCATCGAGGCGCGGTAGCCGACCCCCTGGACGGTGCCTTCGATGATGAGATGTCGTGCGATCTGCGCCACGGAAATTCTAAAGTCGGGAATTGAGGGGACAGACTCCCCGTTGCCTGGGCACGGATGCGCCAGGCATTTCGACTGCGAAGCCGCAGCCTCTAGCGGTCGCGCACCGGCAGGGGCAGCGCGTTGCTCTTGTCGCGGCCCCAGAGGTCGAGCGGGTCGCCGACGGAGCGGCGCAAGGCCTCGCGGGCCTTGTTCGCGGTCACCGGCTCGCTGAAGGAGATGAGCTGGGCGAAGGTCTGGCCGGTCAGTCGGTACAACCAGGTACGGCGTTTCACAATCATGGGGTCTCCCAATCGGTTTCAATCGCAGATGGACTGCTGTTCCGCTTTCTGGCGTTGCTTCGACTCTACTCCTATTTGCGCGGTCCCGCTGGAATTGCCGCATGCCGGCAGGGTCCGCCTGTTGCCTATTGGTATCGCAGGGCTTCGATCGGATCGAGACGCGCCGCCTTCTGCGCCGGGTAGTAGCCGAAGAAGATGCCGACGGCAGCCGCGACGGCGAAAGCAACCAGGGCCGCGCTGCCGGATATGACGACCACCATGCCGCTGAATACATTGATCGCCAGCGCGATCCCGAGGCCGAGCACGAGGCCGATCAGGCAGCCGGCGAAGGAGATCATCACAGCTTCCAGCAGGAACTGCATCAGGATGTCTTTTTCGCGGGCGCCGATGGCCATGCGGATACCAATCTCGCGCGTCCGCTCGGTGACCGAGACGAGCATGATGTTCATGATGCCGATGCCGCCGACGAGCAGCGAAATGGACGCGATGGCTCCGAGCAGGATCGACATCGTGCGCGTCGTCTCGGCTTCCGACTCGGCGGCGGCCGACAGGTTGCGCATGAAGAAGTCGTTGGGCATCCCTTCGCGCAGGCGGTGGCGCTGGCGCAGCAGCCCTTCGATGCCCTTCTCGACGGCCGGCATCGCCTCGGCCGAGTTCGCCTGCACCATGATCATCCGCACCGAGCCGAGGAAGGGCGTGCCGAACACCTTGCGCTGGGCGGTACTCAGCGGGATGATGACGGTGTCGTCCTGGTCGCGGCCATCGAGGTTCTGACCCTTGCTGCCGAGCACGCCGATGACCGTGAACGGGTTCTGCTGGATGCGCATCGTCTTGCCGACCGGATCTTCATCGCCGAACAGGTTCTGGGCGACGGTCTTGCCGATGATCGCCACGCGGGTAGAAGAGCGCACGTCGGAATCGCCGAAGGCGGCGCCATTGACGATGTTCCAGGCACGCGCCTCGAGGTAGGACGGCGTCGTTCCCACGACCTGGGTGCTCCAGTTCTGCGAGCCGTAGACCAGCTGCCGCGAACCCTGGTGGGTCGGCGCCACGTTGGAAACACCGTCGAGTTCGGCGATCGCCTCGGCATCGGCCACGTTCAGCGTCGGCCCGCCGGCGGAACCGCTGCGCACGCCGGCCGTGGTAAAGGAACCGGAAAGCACGATATAAAGGTTCGAGCCCATGGTGCTGATCGTCTGCTGCACCGCGTACTGTGCACCCTGGCCGATGGCCATCATGATGACGACGGCACCGACGCCGATCACCATGCCGAGCATGGTCAGCGCCGTACGCAGGCGGTTGGCGCCCATCGCCATCCAGGCTTCGCCGAGCATCGCCTTCAGCATACGGATGCGGCCGCGCGGGCCGGGGTGGCGTGGTCGCTGACGATGTGGCCGTCGAGGAAACGCACCTGGCGCCGGGCGTGGGCGGCGATGTCCTGCTCGTGGGTGACCAGCACGATGGTGATGCCCTCGCGGTTGAGTTCCTCGAACAGTGCCATGATCTCCTCGCTGGTGTGGCTGTCGAGGTTGCCGGTCGGTTCGTCGGCGAGGATCAGGCGCGGCTCGTTGACCAACGCCCGGGCGATCGCCACGCGCTGCTGCTGCCCACCGGAAATGCGGCTGGGCAGCGAATCGGCATACTGGCCGAGGCCGACCTTTTCCAGCATCCGCAAGGCGGCCGCGCGCCGGGCTTCCTTGCTGGCCCCGGAATAGACCAGCGGCAGGCCGACGTTGTCCTGCAGGCTCATGCGCGGCAGCAGGTTGAAGCCCTGGAAGACGAAGCCGAGCGTGCGGTTGCGCAGCACCGCCAAGGCATCCTTTGCCATGTGCGCCACGTTTTCACCGGCTAGGAAGTAGTCGCCGGCGGACGGCGTGTCGAGGCAGCCAAGCAGGTTCATGAAGGTGGACTTGCCGGAACCTGACGGGCCCATGATGGCGATGAACTCGCCGGGCCGGATTTCCAGATCGACGCCACGCAGCGCCGGGAAGAGCCCGGCGGCCGTCGCGTACGACTTGCCCAGCCCGACGACGCGGATGACCGGTTCGGGCATCAGAACATCCGCATGCCGACGCTGGAAGGCTTGTTGTTGGCGGCGACGTTCTCGCCGGTGACCACGCGGTCGCCCGCCTTCAGGTCGCCACCGACGACTTCGGTATTGCGATTGTCGGTGATGCCGAGTTGGACGCTGACCGGCTTGATCTCGCCGCCTTCCAGCACGTAGACGGTGCCGCTCTGGCCGTCGCGCTTCTTGCCCTTCTTGTCGCCGGGGCCCTTGCCGGCCATGCCGCCGCCATCCATGCCGGCGCCCATGCCGGGCGCCATGCTTGGCCCTGCACTCCCTGCGGTCGCGGTCGACGCCGGTTTCTGGCCGTTTTCCGCCTTCTTGTCGGCCGCTTCAGCAGGCTTGAAACGCAGCGCGCCATTGGGCACCAGCAACACGTCCTCGCGCCTGGCAACGCCGATATTGACGTAGGCCGTCATGCCGGGGAGCAGTACGTGATCAGGGTTGGCGACGTTGATGCGCACGTTGTAGGTGACCACATTCTGCTGGTTGGTCGGGTTCAGGCGGATCTGCTGCACGTCGCCGGAGAAATTCTTGTTCGGGAAGGCGTCGACCGTGAAGCGCGCCTTCTGGCCCTCGCGGATCAGGCCGATGTCGGCCTCGGCGAAACTGGTGTCGATGCGCATTTCGGAGAGATCCTGCGCGATCTTGATCAGCACCGGCGTCTGGAAGCTGGCCGCCACCGTCTGGCCGAGGTCTACGACGCGGTCGACGACGACGCCATCGACCGGCGAGCGGATGATGGTGAAATTGAGGTTGGCACGGTCACGATCGTTCTGGGCCCTGGCCAGTGCCAGTTGCGCCTGCCCAGCCTTGAGCCCCTGGCGCGCCTGGTCATACTCCTGCCGCGACACGTATTCCTGCGCAAACAATGCGTTCATGCGCGCCTCGTTGGCCTGCGCCAGTTCGAGCGATGCCTGGGCACTGGCCACATTGGCCGCGCTCTGCCGCTCGGCCGCCGAGACCAGCGCATCGTCGAGTTCGAGCAGGGGCTGGCCCTGCTTGACCTGGTCGTTGAAATCGACGTAAAGCTTCTTGACCGTACCCGACACCTGCGTACCGACGCTGACCAGCACCACGGGATTGAGCGTGCCGTTGGCCGACACTGTCTGCGTCACCGCGCCCTTTTCGATGGTCGCCAGCTTGTAGCGCTGTTCCGGGTCATTGGCCGCGCGCTGCTTGGCGTACCAGACGCCGCCACCGATCAGGCCGGCTGCCAGTGCAACCCCGATGACAATCTTGCCGATGCGTTTCATGGTCTTCCTTCCGCCGCCGGTTGCAGCAGCGTGTAATCGAGTGCACCGACCGCCTGGGCCAGCGTGGCGCGGTAGACGAACCAGTCGAGTGCCGCCTGGATGCGTTGCAGGCGGGCGCCGGCCAGCGCGCTCTGCGCCGTCAGCAGGTCGAGCACGGTGCCGACCCCGGCCTTGTAGCGGCCGAGCGCGACACGCTCCGACTGCTCGGCGCTGGCAACCAGGTCGACCGTCGTCTTCAGGCTCTGATTGGCGGTCGTCAGGCTCTGATAGGCCTTCCAGACATCGAGCGCGACCTGGTTCCTGAGGCGGTCGAGTTGCGCCGCCTTGAGGTCCACCTGCGCCTCGGCGGCACGCACCCGGTAGGTGGTATCGAAACCGGTGAAAATCGGCACGTTGACCGTGACACCGATCAGCCCGCCATTGAGCGACCCACGATCCACCTCGGCCCAGGTCGGCCCCGCCGACAAACTCACCGAGGGCCGGCCCTGCGCCTGGACGACATCGACGCCGGCCTGTGCCGCCTTGACCTGCGCCTCTGCCGCCTTGAGGTCCGGACGCCGCACTTCGGCTTCGGCGATCAGTGCCGCCACCTCGCGCTGGAAGCCGGCATCCGGCAGCGCCGCCGGCGGCTGCACCAGCGCCAGTGACTGTCCGGCCGGGAAACCCATGACGTTGGCCAGCGCCCCCAGCGCATTGCGCGCCTCGCCTTCAGCCTTGATGCGGGTGAGCGTCGCCTGCGACAGCGCCGTCTGCGCCAGCAACCGATCGGCCGGCGTCGCGACACCGACGTTGTAGCGCGATTCAGCCGCGTTGAAACCCTCGCGTGCCGCCCGCTCGGCCTCGGTGGTCGAGACCACGGCAGCCCGTGTCGCCTGCGCGAAATAAAAAGCCTGCAATGCCGAAAGGAACAGCGACTGCACCGCGGAATCCTGGCTCGCGGCAGCGGCGGCGAGCAACTGCCGGGCGTTTTCGCCATTCGCCGAGCGCGCCCCGGAATCGAACACCAGCCATGAAAGCGTCAGCGCCGCGCTGTTCGAGTTGTAGTAGCGCTGATCGTTCTGCAACCGGCTGGCACCCAGCCGGCCATCGAGATTGGGCAGCCAGGCCGCCTCGGCGACCCCGACCTGCGCAGCCTGATAGCGTGCCGCAGCCCAGACCTCGCGGGTCTGCGGATTGTTGCAGAGCGTCAGGTCGACCGCATCGATCGCCGTCAGCGGTGCCGCCGGAATTTCCCTGGCACACGGGGCATCGCCCAAGCGGCCAGCGTATTGAGGCGACGGCCGCGGCGGCGTTACGGCATCGGTCCCGAATGGGTCGCTCAAGCCTGCGCCACTGGCGGGCATGGCGAGACCGATAAGAACTGCAATGAAAGCGAGCGACGACTTTGTCATGGGGCGATAGTTTAGCCTCCCTTGCGCCAATCGAGCTGTTACAGAATGTTGCGGGAATGTCGGCAGCAGGCAGCCCAACCGGCGAGCGACATGCGATCCGCGTCCCGGCGGATTGCTGCAATGCGGTAAAATTGCACCCACTATGCTCTATCCGCTCATCCGCAAATTCTTCTTCGCCCTCGATGCCGAAGACGCCCACGGCATCGGCATGCACGGCGTGGACTTCCTCAACGCCTCACGCCTTGGCGGGTTGCTGGCCAGGCCGGTGACGCCGTGTCCGGTCAACGTCATGGGCCTCCGCTTCCCCAATCCGGTCGGCCTCGCCGCCGGGCTCGACAAGAACGGAGACCACATCGACGGACTGGCCAGGCTCGGTTTCGGCTTCATCGAGATCGGCACCATCACGCCCAAACCACAGGACGGTAACCCGAAGCCGCGCCTGTTCCGCATCCCGGAAGCACAGGGCATCATCAACCGCATGGGCTTCAACAACGCCGGCGTCGACCATCTGCTGGAAAACGTCCGCGCGGCCCAGTTTCCCAAGCGGGGCGGCATCCTCGGCATCAACATCGGCAAGAACGCGACGACGCCGATCGAACACGCCGCCGACGACTACCTGATCTGCCTGAACAAGGTCTACAACGACGCCAGCTACATCGCGGTCAATATTTCCTCGCCGAATACCAAGAACCTGCGCGAACTGCAGAAGGACGAGGCGCTCGACGAGCTGCTCGCGCAACTGAAGGCGCGCCAGGAAATTCTTGCCGACAAGCACGGCAAGTACGTGCCGATGGCATTGAAGATCGCCCCAGATCTCGACGACGAACAGATCACGGCCATCGCCGATGCCTTGCGCCGCCACCGCATGGACGGCGTGATCGCCACCAACACCACGCTCTCGCGTGAAGGCGTCGAGGGCCTGGCAAATGCCGGCGAGGCGGGCGGACTGTCCGGCGCACCGGTCTTCCGCAAGTCGACGGAAGTCCTGAAGAAGCTTGCGGCCGCGCTGGCCGGCGAACTGCCGATCATCGGCGTCGGCGGCATCATGGGCGGCGAAGATGCCGCCGAAAAAATCCGCGCCGGGGCGAGCCTCGTGCAGTTCTACAGCGGATTCATCTATCGCGGTCCGGATCTGGTCAGCGAAGTGGCGGATACTTTGGCATATGTAATGAAGAAAAAGGTCTAAACCCTTATTTCCGTTGCGGTTGTTCGCCCTGCGGCAAAGCCGGATAATACGGGCCTCGACTCCTCCCCAATTCATGAGCCACTACCTTTTCATCCTCGTCGGCGCGGTGCTGGTCAATAATGTCGTGCTGGTGAAGATCCTCGGTCTTTGCCCCTTCATGGGCGTTTCCAAGAAACTGGAGACGGCTTACGGCATGGGCGCCGCCACGACCTTCGTGCTGACCATGGCGACAGGTGCGAGCTACATCATCGACCATTACCTGTTGATGCCGTTCGGGCTGGAATACCTGCGCACGCTGTCCTTCATCGTCACCATCGCCGCCATCGTCCAGTTGACCGAAATGGTCATCGCCAAGACCTCGCCGACGCTGCAACAGACGCTGGGCATCTATCTGCCGCTGATCACCACCAACTGCGCCGTGCTCGGCGTGCCGCTGCTCAACGTCGCCAACGGCTACAACTTCGTCGAATCCCTGCTCTTCGGCGCCGGTAGCGCGGTCGGCTTCTCGCTGGTGCTGGTTCTCTTCGCCGGCATCCGCGAACGGGTCGAAGGCGCCGAGGTGCCGGTCTACTTCCGTGGCGTCGCCATCGCCATGGTCACTGCCGGGCTGATGGCGCTGGCCTTCATGGGCTTCGCCGGCCTGGACAAGTACCAGTAGATGGACATCCTCCTCGCCATCGCCATCATGGCCCTCGGTGCCGTCGTGCTCGGTGCCGCGCTCGGCTACGCGTCGATCAAATTCAAGGTCGAGGGCGATCCGCTGGTCGAGAAGATCGAGGCCATCCTGCCGCAGACGCAATGCGGCCAGTGCAGCTTCCCGGGCTGCAAGCCCTATGCCGAGGCGATCGCCAAGGGCGAAGCCGACATCAACCTGTGCCCGCCGGGCGGCATGGAGGGCGTCCAGCGCCTCGCCGACCTGCTCGGTCGCGAAGTGAAGCCGCTCGACGCCGAGGAAAAGCCGAAGTCGGTCGCCATCATCGACGAACAGACCTGCATCGGCTGCACGCTGTGCATCCAGGCCTGCCCGGTCGATGCCATCGTCGGCGCCGCCAAGCAGATGCACACCATCATCGCTCCACTGTGCACCGGCTGCGAACTGTGCCTGCCACCCTGCCCCGTCGAATGCATCCGCATGGAGCCGATCGGCGAGAACATCGACAACTGGAAGTGGCGCTATCCCGTCATTGAAATCAAGGCTGCGCCGCTGCAGGAAGCCGCCTGATGCTGATGAACCTGTTCAAGTTCAAGGGCGGCGTCAAGCCACCGACCAACAAGACGCAGTCGGTCAGCCTGCCGATCGCCGTCGCCCCGCTGCCGTCGCGCCTCGTTGTACCATTGCACCAGAGCATCGGCGGCACGCCGCGCCCGGTCGTCCAGGCCGGCGACAAGGTCTTGAAGGGCCAGTTGATCGGCGAGGCCGACGGCTGGATTTCCGCCGCCGTTCACGCCCCGACCTCGGGTACGGTGCTGGAAGTGGCGATGCATGTGCAGCCGCACCCCTCGGGCCTCGATGCGCTGTGCGTGGTGATCGAGCCGGACGGCAGGGACGAGTGGATCACCCACGGCCCGCTCGACTATTCGGCGATGACCCCTGAAGCGGTGCGCGAACACCTGCAACAGGCCGGGGTCGTCGGCCTCGGCGGCGCGGTCTTTCCAACCCACGGCAAGCTGACGCCGGCCAAGACGGTGCCGATGGACGAACTGGTCATCAACGGCGCCGAATGCGAGCCCTTCATCACCTGTGACGACCTGCTGATGCGCGAACGCGCCGAGGAAGTCGTGCGCGGCATCGGCATCTTCCGCGACCTGCTGCAGCCGAAGAAGGTACTGATCGGCATCGAGGACAACAAGCCGGAAGCCGCCGCCGCCATGCGTGCCGCGGTCGACGCGTTGAATGAGCCGTTTTTGGTGGTGCCGGTACCGACCCTTTACCCGGCCGGCGGTGCCAAGCAGCTGATCCGCGTGCTGACCGGCAAGGAAGTGCCGGCCTCGAAACGCTCGACCGATCTCGGTGTCCAGTGCTTCAACGTCGCCACCGCCTACACCGCCTGGCGCGCCATCGCCCACGGCGAACCGGTCGTCTCGCGGCTGGTCACGATCACCGGCAATGTCCATGCACCGCGTAATTTCGAGGTGCTGATCGGCACGCCGATGGACGAACTGCTCAGGCTCGCCCAACCGCATCCCGACACAGACGGCATCATCATGGGCGGGCCGATGATGGGCTTCCTGGTGCCCGACATGCGGGTGCCGGTGGTCAAGGCGACCAACTGCCTGATCGCCCACGATGACCGGCTGTTCCCCCCGAAACCGCCGGAAATGCCGTGCATCCGCTGCGGCTCCTGCGCCGAGGTCTGCCCGCACGAGCTGCAGCCATTCGAGATGTACTGGTTCTCGCGCGCCAAAAATTTTGGCAAGACGCAGGAGTACCACATCTTCGACTGCATCGAATGCGGCTGCTGCTCCTTCGTCTGCCCGTCGCGCATCCCGCTGGTCCAGTATTTCCGCTTCGCCAAGAGCGAGATCTGGGCGCGCGAACGCGAAAAGAATGCCGCCGACGGCGCCAAGGAACGCTTCGAGTTCAAGCAGCTGCGCGAAGAGCGCGAAAAGGCTGAAAAGGCCGAGAAACTGGCCAGGGCCGCCGCCGCCCAGGCCGCCAAGAAGGCGGCGGAAGCGGCCGCCACCGCTGCGGCTGCGGTCAGCGCCCCGGAAGCCCCGGCGGCTGCCGCACCGGCGGGCGAACCGGTCGACGCCCAGAAAGAGGCAAAAAAGGCCACCATCGAAGCCGCCATGGCCCGCGCCAAGGCACAGCGCGAAGCCGCCCAGCCAAGGAACATCGACACGGTAAGTAGCGGCCAGGCGAAGGAAATCGAAGAAATCGAAGCGCGCCGCCAGGCCGCCAACCTGACCGCAGATACCGAGCCCGCCAAAGCCAGCCCGGCCAGCGAGAAAACCGAATGATGTTCGCCCCCGCCCCCTATCTGCTCAAGGATGCCAGCGTCAGCCAGGTCATGACCCAGGTCTGCATCGCGCTGGTTCCCGGCATCGCCGCCTACGCCTGGCTGATCGGGCCGGCCATCCTGGTCCAGCTGGTCATCGCCTCGCTCGCCGCACTGCTCGCAGAATCGGCCATGCTCAAGATTCGCGGCAAGCCGCAGGCGATGTTCCTGTCCGACGGATCGGCGGTAGTCACTGCCTGGCTGATCGCCCTCACCTTCCCGCCGCTCGCCCCATGGTGGCTGGTCGCGCTCGGCACCGTGTTCGCCATCGTCGTCGCCAAGCACCTCTATGGCGGCCTCGGCCAGAATCCGTTCAACCCGGCGATGGTCGCCTTCGCCGTCTGCATCGTCTCGTTCCCGGCGCTGATGTCGCAGTGGCCCAGCGTCGGCCTGCAGATGCCGCTGCGCGAGCAGATCGACATCATTCTCGGACTCTCCCCCCGCGTCGACGCCCTGTCCGGCGCGACGCCGCTCGACGCGCTGAAGACCGCGCTGAAGCTGGGCGACACCAATATCGACGTCGCGCAACTGCTGGCCAACCAGGACATCTTCGGCAATTTCGCCGGGCGCGGCTGGGAGTGGGTCGCCGGCGGCTACCTGATCGGCGGGCTCTGGCTGTGGCAGCGCAAAATAATTACCTGGCACATCCCGGTTGCCTTCGTCGGCGGGATGTCCCTGATTGCCGGGGCCCTGTGGCTGTATAACCCGGCCCAGTTCGCCAGCCCGCTGTTCCACCTGCTTTCGGGCGGCGCCATGCTGGGCGCCTTCTTCATCGCCACCGACCCCGTCTCAGGGTGCACGACGCCGCGCGGCAAGCTGATCTTCGGCGCCGGCGCCGGCCTGCTCGCCTACATCATCCGCGTCTTCGGCGGCTACCCGGACGGCGTCGCCTTCGCCGTGCTGCTGATGAACCTCAGCGCCCCGCTGATCGACCTGCTGACCCAGCCGCCGATCTTCGGCATGAAGGACAAGTCGTGACCCCGGCGCCGAAGGAATTCAGCGCACCCGGCATGGCGGCGCGCACCGCCGCCACCCTGTTCGTCTTCGTCATCATCTTTACCGGCCTGCTGTCCGGCGCCTACCTGTGGACCAAGCCGGCGATCGAAGCCTCGGCCGCCGAAGAAAAGATGAAGCTGGTCGACGAGGTGCTGCCGCGCAGCGAATACGACAACGCACTCCTCGAAGATTCCGTCAGCCTGCCGCCGACAGCAGAACTCGGGCTGAGCGATCCGACGACACTCTACCGCGCACGCAAGGGCGGCCAGCCGGTGGCGATGGTTTTCGAGGCGGTCGCGCCCGATGGCTACGCCGGCAAGATCAAGCTGGTCGTCGCCGTCCGTGCCGATGGCCAGGTGGCGGGTGTACGCGTCACCCAGCACAAGGAAACGCCGGGACTCGGCGACTACATCGAGGTCAAGAAGGACAAGAACAAGTCGCGCCCGTGGATCACCCAGTTCACTGGCATGTCGTTGGCGGCCGCAGCCCCGCCGGGCTGGAAGGTCAAGAAGGACGGCGGCTACATCGACTACTATGCCGGCGCCACCGTGACGCCGCGGGCGGTTTCGAAAGCCGTCCTCAAGGCGGTGCAATGGGCCGCCGCCAACCGCGAACAAATTTTTGCCGAGACGGGAGCCGTCAAATGATCACCCGAGACGAATTCAAGACCATCGCCGGCAACGGCGTCTGGAAGCAGAACACCTCGATCGTCCAGATCCTCGGCCTCTGTCCGCTGCTGGCCACGACGACCAATGCGGTCAATGGCATCATGCTGTCGCTGGCGACGATCATCGTCATGGCCATGTCGGGGGTCGCGATCGCCAGCCTGCGCAACCTGATTCCCCACGAGATCCGCATCCCGGTCTTCATCCTGATTGTCGCCGCGCTGGTCACCGTCGTCGACCTGCTGTTCAACGCCAACCTGCACGAGCTCTACCTGGTGCTTGGCATCTTCATCCCGCTGATCGTCACCAACTGCATCGTGCTGGCCCGGGTCGAAGCCTTCGCCGCCAAGAACCCGCCGCTGCAATCGACCTTCGACGGCATCTTCATGGGCGTCGGCATGCTGTGGACCCTGGCCCTGCTCGGCGCTATGCGCGAACTCCTGGGCAGCGGCACGCTGTTCGGCGGCATCGATATGGTCTTCCCGAGCCTGCAACCAATCCAGTTGCTGCCGGAGAGCTACCCCGGCTTTCTGCTCGCGCTGCTGCCCCCGGGCGCCTTCATCCTGCTTGGCTGCATGATCGCCTGGAAGAACTGGCTGGATGCCCGCGCCACCGCTCGCGCCCAGCACAAGCCGCCGCAGCAAGCCGCCGCCGGCGCCCACTGACACCAGCCACGCCCCTGGCGGGCCGAATACAGACACCCCCGTGCGTATCGAACAACTCCGCCAGACCCTGCGCAGCCATGGCGCCCTCGCCTGCCATGAGGAGCGCGTCCTGCGCGCCTGGACCGCCGCCCTGCCGCTCGCCAGCGGCGCCCGCCGCCAGCGCGCCGAGGACTATCTCCCGCGCCGCATACGCGAGTCCCTGCCGGCTCTGGAAGGCGATCTGAACGCCCTCGCCGGCGTCCGCTCAGCCCACACTGGCGAAGATGGCTCGGAACGCCTGCTGGTCGAACTGGCAGATGGCCAGACCGTCGAAAGCGTCCTGCTTCCGCGCGACGGGCTGTGCGTGTCGACCCAGGTCGGCTGCGCGGTCGGCTGCCTGTTCTGCATGACCGGCCGCGACGGCCTGCTGCGCCAGCTGGACAGTGCCGAGATCGTCGCCCAGGTGGTTCTCGGCCGTGCCAGGCGCAGCGTCAGGCGCGTCGTCTTCATGGGCATGGGGGAGCCGGCGCACAACCTCGACAACGTGCTCGAAGCCATCGACCTGCTCGGCACCGCCGGCGGCATCGGCCACAAGAACCTGGTCTTCTCGACGGTGGGCGACCACCGCGTTTTCCAGCGCCTGCCACAGCAGCGCGTCGTGCCGGCACTGGCCCTGTCTCTGCATTCGACCAACGCCGAACTGCGCGCCCGCCTGCTGCCCCGGGCGCCGCGCATCGATCCTGCCGAGCTGGTCGAACTCGGCGAGCGCTATGCGCGCACCACCGGCTACCCGATCCAGTATCAATGGACGCTTCTCGAAGGGGTCAACGACAGCGCCGAAGAAATGGACGGTATCGTCCGCCTGCTCACCGGCAAGTACGCGATCATGAACCTTATTCCCTACAACACCACTGAAGGCGAAGGCTTTCGCCGACCTTCGGCCGAACGGGCAATTGCTCTGACCAAGGGCTTGCACCAGCGGCGCATCCTGACCAAGCTGCGCAACTCGGCCGGGCAGGACATCGACGGCGGCTGCGGGCAGTTGCGGGCGCGGACACAGCTTGAAGGCGAACCTGCGCGCCGGCGCTCGGTTAGAATCCCGCTGGCTGTCGTTTCCTGAAACCCGCCCCGTGAAAAAAGCCGATATCGCCCAGTTCTACGCCCGCCTGCGCGACGCCAACCCGGCGCCGGCGACCGAACTCGAATACGCGTCGCCCTTCCAGTTGCTGATCGCCGTCATTCTCTCTGCGCAGGCCACCGACGTCGGGGTCAACAAGGCGACGGCGCGCCTGTTTCCCGTCGCCCCCACGCCTCTGTCGATGCTGGCGCTGGGCGAGGAGGGCCTCACCGGTTACATCAAGACTATCGGCCTCTTTCGCACCAAGGCGAAGAACGTCATCGCCACCTGCCGCATGCTGGTCGAGCAGCATCGCGGACAGGTGCCCGAAGACCGCGCGGCGCTCGAAGCCCTGCCCGGCGTCGGGCGCAAGACGGCCAACGTCGTGCTCAACACGGCCTTCGACCACCCGACCATCGCCGTCGATACGCACATCTTCCGCCTCGGCAATCGTACCGGCCTGGCACCTGGCAAGACCGTCGAGGAGGTCGAAAAAAAGCTGCTGCGCGTGACACCCGACGAATTCAAGAAGGATGCGCACCACTGGTTGATCCTGCACGGTCGCTACGTGTGCAAGGCACGCAAGCCGGAATGCGGCCGCTGCGTCGTCGCCGACCTCTGCCGGTTCAAGGGCAAGGCCACATGAAGGTCGCCAGCAGCCTGGTCGGCGGCCGCGACCCGTCACCCGAACTGGCCGCCGAGGTCGTGCACAATGCGCTGCAGGCGGCGGGTGTCGAGCGCGCCGACAGCGTCCTGCTCTTCCTCAGCCGCGACTATGTGCGCCATGCCCAACCCGCCATCATTGCTGCAGCGCGTGCCGCCGGCACCACGCAGATCAGCGGCTGCACCGCCTATGGCTTGCTCAACGAACAGGGCTGGCTACTCGACCAGTCCGGCGCTGTG
>ERZ724504.1231-NODE-1231-length-14195-cov-7.012942_pt1 | contig 14195 bp, 11 predicted proteins | sample MGYA00376037_ERZ724504 | MGnify/ENA primary metagenome ERZ724504 (study PRJEB28724, sample SAMN07190888) | wastewater metagenome | isolation source: influent of sewage treatment plant in Hong Hong | place: USA: Christiansburg, Virginia | collected 2016-03-01 ... | reverse complement strand
CTTGGCATCGCGCCCCATCAGCGCGGCCACGGCCTGTGCGGGGCGGGTGCGACCATCCAGCAGATCGACCACGGCCTGGACAATGGGCATGTCCACACCCAGATGCTGTGCGCGTTGCAGCACGGTGCGGGCGCTGTACACACCCTCGGCCACATGGCCCAGAGAATCCACGGCTTGCGCCAGCGTCATGCCGGTGGCCAGCAGCTGGCCCACCCGGCGGTTGCGGCTGAGGTCGCCGGTGGCGGTCAGCACCAGATCGCCCAGGCCGCTGAGGCCCATGAAGGTTTCGGTGCGTGCGCCCAGGGCCGTACCGAGGCGGGTCATTTCAGCCAGACCACGGGTGATGAGAGCCGCGCGGGCGTTGAGGCCCAGCTGCAAGCCATCGCACAGGCCGGTGGCCACGGCCAGCACGTTTTTGACGGCTCCGCCCACCTCCACACCCACCAGATCGTCGTTGGCGTACACACGCAACGTGGGGCTGTGGAAGGCACTGACCAGGGCTTCACGCACCTGTGCATGGCCGCTGGCGGCCACCAGCGCGGTGGGCTGGCCGTTGGCCACTTCCTGGGCAAAACTGGGGCCACTCAGGGCACCTGCCAGCAAATCCGGTGCCACCTGGGCCTGCACCTCGTGCGGCATCAGCCCCTGACCAGCGGTGGCCGAGGCCTCGAAACCCTTGCACAACCAGACCACAGGCACGCGGATACCAGCCAATGCCTGCAAAGTGGTGCGCAATGCGGCCGTGGGTGTGGAGACGATGATCAGGTCGGCATCCGCCGCCAAGCCCGAGACAGACGGGGAGCCTGTCGGCCAAGTCCGGACATGCAATGCATCAGGAAAGGCATGGCCAGGCAAATACCGCAGGTTGCAGCGGCTGGCCTGCATGGCCTGGGCCTGGGCGGCATCGCGTGCCCACAGCTCAACACGGTGCCCCGCTGGATGGCGAGCGGCACCGATGGCCAGTGCCGTGCCCCAGGCCCCTGCGCCAAGAAAAACAATTTTCATAGCTGGAAATGTCTATCTATCAAGCGCAGAAAGCCGTAGTCCATTCCAAAATTACTGCATCGCTCCGGCGGCCTGGGCCTGTTGCTGCTCGTACATGGCCTGGAAGTTGATTTCGGTCAGGTGAACGGGCGGGAAGCCTGCGCGGCTGATCAGGTCGGCCACGTTGGCACGCAGGTAGGGGTACACGATCTGGGGGCAGGCAATGCCCATGATGGGGCCCATCTGCTCGTCGGGCAGGTTGCGGATTTCAAAAATACCGGCTTGTTTGCACTCGGCCAGGAACACGGTTTTTTCACCGATTTTGGTGTGAACGGTGGCGGTCACGGCCACTTCGTACACGCCTTCGGCAGCAGGCTCGGCAGACACGGCCAGCTGGATGTCCACGCTGGGCTGCTCTTGAACCAGCAGGATGGCGGGGGAATTGGGCTGCTCCAGCGAAGCCTCTTTCAGATAGACGCGCTGGATTTGGAACACGGGCTCAAGGGCTTCGGACATGGGAGTCTTTCAGTGAAATAAGAAGGAGAAAACACAGCAAACAATGTGCGCTGGCACAGACACAGGCAGCCACCAAGCTGCAACCGGCCACACAAACAAGGCCAAGGGGGAATACCCACCGGGGAACGGCGGATTATGTCAGCAGCCCCCGCGTGCCCGACCGGGGCTTTCAGGCGTTGAGCAAGGGCAACAGCCCGCCACGGGCATCCAGGTCGTGCAGGTCATCGCAGCCACCCACATGGGTATCGCCAATGAAAATCTGCGGCACGCTGGTGCGCCCGGTGATGCGGGTCATTTCGGTGCGGAGGGCTGGTTGCAAGTCCACCCGGATTTCTTCCATGGCCGTCACACCGCGTTCACGCAGCAAGCTGCGGGCACGGATGCAATAGGGACAGGTGGCGGTGAGGTAGATTTTGACGGCTTGCATGCTTTCAGCCTTTGTCCACGGGCAGGCTGGCCTCGCGCCAGGCCTTCATGCCGCCATCCAGCGACTGGGCTTGTTCATAGCCCAGTTTTTTGGCGGTGGCCACGGCTTTGCCCGAACGGATACCGCTGGCGCACACCAGAATGACAGGCAGGTTTTTGTTCTTCACCGCAGCGGGCAGCTTGGCTTCGAGCTGCGACAGGGGAATGTTTTTGGCCGCACCGATGTGACCGGCAGCAAACTCATCGGGCTCGCACACATCGATCACCACTGCTTTTTCGCGGTTCATCAGCATGACCGCATCGGTCGGGCTCAGCCCGCCAGCACCGCCTTTGGAGAGGCCAGGCCACATCAGCATGCCCCCGGAAGCCAGTGCAATGGCCAGCAGCGGCCAGTTATCCACAAAAAAGTTCATACAGGAGGTTCCAGTTTCAATATAAAGACAGCTTGGCACAGCGCCGGTAGTGTGTCGAGGAGACGTTAACCTCTGATTCTAAAATGCAGGGCCCGCTGACCGGGCAACCCCGGCTTATTCACTGTCGGCCTTGCCCACCCAGCCCAGCATTCTTCAACCCCCGCTCCACTTCAATCCCATGTACAAACTCGTGCTCATCCGCCACGGTGAATCCACCTGGAACCTCGAAAACCGCTTCACCGGCTGGACCGATGTCGATCTGACCCCCACCGGCGTGGAACAGGCCCGCAACGCAGGCCGCCTGCTCAAGGCCGAGGGCTATGAATTCGATGTGGCCTACACCAGCGTGTTGAAGCGCGCCATCCGCACCCTGTGGCTGGCGCTGGACGAGATGGACCGCACCTGGCTGCCCGTGGTCAAAGCCTGGCAGCTGAACGAGCGCCACTACGGCGGCCTGCAAGGTCTGAACAAGGCCGACATGGCCAAGCAGTACGGCGACGAGCAGGTGCTGATCTGGCGCCGCAGCTACGACACCCCGCCTCCAGCCCTGGAAGCCAACGACCCGCGCAGCGAACGTGGCGATGCCCGCTATGCGGCACTGCAACCCGAGCAGATTCCGCTGACCGAATGCCTGAAAGACACCGTGGCCCGCGTGATCCCCTTCTGGAACGAGCGCATGGCTCCCGCCATCCAATCGGGCCAGCGCCTGGTGGTGGCCGCCCACGGCAACAGCATCCGTGCGCTGATCAAGTACCTGGACGGCATTTCCGACACCGACATCGTCAACCTGAACATCCCCAACGGCATTCCGCTGGTGTACGAGCTGGACGACAACCTCAAGCCCATCCGCAGCTACTACCTGGGTGATGCCGAAGCCGCCGCCAAGGCCGCTGCCGCTGTGGCCAGCCAGGGCAAAGCCTGATTCGTTGAGACCCATCAGGGTTTTTGCGGGAACCACCCCTGGCCAGGGCGGCTCTGAGGCGTATATTCAGCCAACTTATTTTCCGAAGGTGTCATTCATGGGGCAAAAGCTCAAAATTGCGGGTTGGGTCACGGTGGGCGCACTGGCCGGTGCCCTGACCACCGTGCAACTGCAAGCCACGGCAAGAGGGGCACTGGCTCCGCTGCCGCTGGAAGAATTGCAGCAACTGGCGGCGGTGTTCGGCATGGTCAAGTCCGACTATGTGGAGCCCGTGGATGACAAGAAGCTGATTTCCGAAGCCATCTCCGGCATGGTGGCCAGCCTGGACCCGCACTCGCAGTATTTCGACAAGAAGTCGTTCAAGGAATTCCGCGAAGGCACCAGCGGCAAGTTTGTGGGCGTGGGCATCGAAATCACGATGGAAGACGGTCTGGTCAAAGTGGTGTCGCCCATTGAGGGCTCTCCTGCCTTCCGCGCCGGCCTCAAGACCAACGATCTGATCACCAAGATTGACGACACCGCCGTCAAGGGCCTGAGCATCAACGATGCCGTCAAACGCATGCGTGGCGAGCCCAACACCAAGGTGCAACTGACCATTCTGCGCCGCGAAGAAAACCGCACCTTCACCGTCACCATCACCCGCGAGGAAATCAAGACACAGAGCGTCAAGTCCAAGGTGGTGGAGCCGGGCTACGGCTGGCTGCGCATTTCCCAGTTCCAGGAGCGCACGGTCGATGACGTGGCCCGCAAGCTGGAAGACATGGCCAAGGCCGACCCGAAAATGAAGGGTCTGGTGCTGGATCTGCGCAACGACCCCGGTGGCCTGCTGGATGCGGCGGTGGCCATTTCAGCCATGTTCCTGCCTGAAGGGGTCACGGTGGTGTCCACCAACGGCCAGCTGGAAGAAAGCAAGTTTGTTTACAAAGCCTCGCCCCAGTTCTACCAGCGCCGGGGCGGCCCCGATCTGGTCAAGCAGCTCACGCAGGCCACGGGCGGCCTGTACAAAACCCTGCCCATCGTGGTGCTGGTGAACGAAGGCTCCGCTTCGGCCAGTGAAATCGTGGCCGGTGCGTTGCAAGACCACAAACGCGCCACCATCATGGGCAGCCAGACTTTTGGCAAAGGCTCGGTGCAGACCGTGCGCCCGCTGGGGCCGGACACCGGCATCAAACTCACCACCGCACGCTACTACACACCCAGCGGCAAAACCATCCAGGCACGCGGCATCGTGCCCGATGTGATGGTGGACGAAACCGAAGAAGGCAACCTGTTCTCGGCCCTGCGCACCCGCGAAGCCGACCTGACCAAGCACCTGAGCAACGGCAACGGCACCGACAAGGCGGCCACCGAAGCTGAAAAAGCCTCTGAAAAAGTGGCGGAACAGCAGCGCGAACAGGAACGCGAAAAAGCCCGCCTGCGCCTGGAAGAAGAAAACCGCAAAAACCCCGGTGGCCGCCTGCTGCCCGAGTTTGGCAGCGACAAAGACTTCCAGCTCCGCCAGGCACTCAACCAGCTCAAGAACCAGCCTGTGCTGGTCAGCAAAACACTGACCGAGCGCAAGGAAGAGAAAAAAGACAACTGAGCCACCTCACCGCATGGACGACACCCAACTGCTGCGCTACTCGCGCCACATCCTGCTTGACGAACTGGGCATAGAAGGCCAGGAAGCCCTGCTCAGCGCCAGCGTGCTGATGGTGGGTGCCGGTGGCCTGGGCAGCTCTGCCGGGCTGTATCTGGGCAGCGCCGGGGTGGGCAAGCTGACGGTGGTGGACCACGATGTGGTCGATGCCACCAACCTCCAGCGCCAGGTGGCCCACACCCTGGAGCGCATCGGCCAGCCCAAAGCACTGTCCTTGCAGACGGCCATTGCCGCCATCAACCCCGATGTGAACGTGGTGCCCGTGACACAGCGTGCCGATGCGGCGCTGCTGGCCACACTGGTGGCCCAGGCCGATGTGGTGCTGGACTGCACCGACAACTTCGCCACCCGCCACGCCATCAACCGGGCCTGCTTTGCGCTGGGCAAACCACTGGTGTCGGGTGCGGCCATCCGGCTGGACGGCCAATTGAGTGTGTACGACCCGCGCGATGCCGCCTCGCCCTGCTATGCCTGCGTGTTCCCGGAAAACTCGGGCGTGGAAGAAACCCGCTGCGCCACGATGGGCGTGTTCGCGCCGCTGGTGGGCATCATCGGCACCATGCAGGCCGCCGAAGCGCTCAAGCTGGCCAGTGGCATGGGCTCGCACATGGCCGGGCGGCTGCTGATGCTGGATGGCCGCCGCATGGAGTGGACCGACATCCGCCTGCCCCGCCTGCCCGCCTGCCCGGTGTGCGGCACACGGCACACCGGCTGAGACCACTCACGCACCGGCAGCAGGTGCGGCAGCCTGGCAGCCTCACTCCGCCACGCTGTCGGGCGGCAAGCCGCTGGCCAGGGCTGCCAGCAACTCAACCAGCGAGGCATCCAGCTGTGCCAGCAACCCATCCAGCACCGGGCGCGGCTGTGCCTCGTGGATGGCCTGTTCCAGCGCTTGGGCATGCTCGGGCACACCGACGGCGGCAATCTGGGCCGCCACGCCTTTGAGCGAATGCACCTGCCGTTCGGCGGCGGGCAGATCGCCCGCATCCAGTGCCTGCCTGACTTGGGCCACCGTGTCGCCACGGCTGGCCAGAAAACGGCGCAGCATGGCCAGGTAGAGCTTGCGCACCCCCATCGCGCGGGCCAGGCCCAGCCGGGTGTCCAACCCGGCCAGGCCGGTGAGCCAGTCGGGGGCGGGACTGGCGGGGGGCTGCGTCGGCGCGGGTTCCGCCATTTCCAGCGCGGCGATGGCCTGGCGCAACGTGGCCAAGGTGTCGGCACGCTGTGCGGGCGAGAGACTGGCCACATCCAGCACCATGTGCAGACCGGGCTGGTCGCAGCGGATGGGGCACAGGGCCCGTGCAGCGTGCTGCGTGCGCAACCCCTGTACCGCATAGGCTGCAATCGGCTCGGCAAACCCCTTGACGACCACGGGCTCACGGGCCACCGCCTCAATGTCATCCTGCACCAGGGCATGGGTTTCGCTGGAAATCAGAATTTCACCGGGGGCAGCGGCCTGCTCCAGCCGGGAGGCCAGGTTCACCTCGCGACCGATGATGGTGTAGTCCATGCGCAGGTGGCTGCCGAAGTTGCCCACATCGCACACACCCGAGTTGATGCCCATGCGGATATCAAAATGCTTGTGTATGCCCTGTGCCCGCCAGCGGGCATGCAAAACCGGCATGCGGGCCTGCATGGCCAGCGCCATGCGCACGCACTGCAACGCATCTTCGCGCACGCCCAGCGTATGCGGATCGCCAAAAAAAATCAGGATGGCATCGCCGACAAACTTGTCGAGCGTCGCCCCGTATTCGGCGGCAATCTGCGACATGTCCTCGAAATAGCTGTTGAGCAGCAGCGTCACTTCTTCAGGCTGCCACTGCGCGGTGGCGGCTGTGAAGTTGCGGATATCCGAAAAAAACACCGTCAGTTTCTTGCGCTGGGTGCGGATTTCGGCCTGTCGTGAACCGTCAAACAGCGACTGGTACACCTGCGGAGCCAGGTAGCGCGAAAGCTGCTCGGACAGGTTTTTCAGCCGCCTGGCATTGGCACTGCGCTCCAGATGCGCCTTGAGGCGGGCCAGCAAAATGGGCGGGCTGACGGGCTTGGTCACATAGTCGATGGCCCCCATGTCCAGCCCGCGCTGCTCTTCCTGCGCACTGCTCAGGGCGGTGAGAAAAATGACCGGAATGTCGGCGGTGCGCGGGTCTTGGCGCAAGCGCAACAGCACCTCGTAACCATCCATGTCCGGCATCAGCACGTCCAGCAAGATGAGGTCGGGGCGCGGAGCCAGGGCCGCCAGGCGCAAGCCATCGGTGCCCGATGCGGCACTGATCACCTGGTACCGATCCTGCAACAGCGTGGACAGGAAAAACCGGATGTCGTCTGTATCTTCGACCACCAAAATGCAGGCCCGCTGCTGTGCAGCGGGCCGCAACGGAGGTGTGGAAACAGTCATGCCCGGATTGTCGCACCACCGTTGCCACGCACGCCCCGTGCCCTGCGCCACAGCCGCCCCATCCACTGGGCCAGATCGTCCACGTAGGTGAACACCGCCGGTATCACCAGCAGACTGAGGAAGGTGGAGGTGATGAGCCCCCCGATCACAGCCACCGCCATCGGTGAGCGGAACGACGAATCCGCCGCCCCCCAGCCCACGGCAATGGGCAGCATGCCCGCGCCCATGGCCAGCGTGGTCATGATGATGGGGCGGGCCCGCTTGTGGCAGGCATCCAGCAGCGCATCGAAACGCGACATGGGGGCCACCACCGGATGCCCGTCCGCACCGTCATGGCCCCGGCGGGCCACGATGGCGTACTCCACCAGCAGGATGGAGTTTTTGGTGGCAATGCCCATCAGCATGATGAGACCGATGAGAGACGGCATGGAAAAGCTCTTGTCCGCCACCAGCAGCCCCACAAATGCACCGCCCAACGACAGCGGCAGCGCCGCCAGGATGGTGACGGGGTGCAAAAAGTCTTTGAACAGCAGCACCAGCACGATGTAGATGCACAGCACCCCCGTCAGCATGGCCAGGCCGAAGCTGGCAAACAGCTCGCCCATCACCTCGGCATCGCCCACCTCCACCACCTTCACGCCGGGAGGCAGGCTCTTCATGGCGGGCAGATCCTGCACCATGCGCGTCACGTCGCCCAGCGGCATGCCCGACAGCTCCACCTCCATGTTGACGTTGCGCGAGCGGTTGTAGCGGTCGATCACCGCCGGGCCGCTGGCCAGCTCCAGCCTGGCCACCTGGCTGACCATGACCGGGCCGTGCGTGCCCGCCACCGTCAGCCGCCCCAGCAAGTCCATGTCCTGGCGGGAGGCGCTGGCCAGCTTGACGACGATGGGCACCTGGCGCTGGGCCAGATTCAGCTTGGGCAGGGCCGCGTCGTAGTCGCCCAGGGTGGCGATGCGCAGCGTGTCGGCAATGGCCGCCGGGGTCACGCCCAGGTCGGCGGCGGCGGCAAAGTCGGGCCGGATGGCCACTTCCTGGCGCACCAGGGCCGCGCTGCTGGCAATGCTGCCCAGGCCAGGAATGGTGCGCAGGTCTTTTTCGACCGCAGCTGCCGCTTCGCCCAGGGCCACGGGGTCTTCACCCGTGAGCGCCAGGATGTATTTCTCGCCCGAACCACCCAGGCCCACCTTGCTGCGAACGCCGGGCAGGTCGCTCAGCGCGGCGCGCATGCTGTTTTCGATCACCTGCTTGCGCGGGCGCTCGCCACGCGGCGTGAGCTGGATGGTGAGCGTGGCCTTGCGGGCTTCGGCACTGCCGCCACCGGCAAACGGGTCGGTGCCCGCGCTGCCGCCACCGATGGTGGTGTACACGCTCCGGACTTCGCTGATGCGAGTCAGCAGCACGCGGGCGGCTTCGGCGGTGGCCATCGTGTCTTTGAGCGTGGAGCCGGGCGGCAGCTCCAGGTACACCTGGGTTTGCGAGTTGTCATCGGGCGGAATGAAGCCCGTGGGCAACAATGGAATCAGCATCACCGAGCCCACGAAGAACGCGATGGCACCCACGCCGGTGATGAGGCGGTGCTTCAGGCACCAGCTGGCCCACGCGAGGTAGCGCGGCATCCACCACGGCTCGCGGTGGGCGTTGGTGTTGCGCTGCATGATGTAGGCCGCCATCATGGGCGTGAGCATGCGGGCCACCACCAGCGAGGCAAACACCGCCAGCGCCGCCGTCCAGCCAAACTGCTTGAAAAACTTGCCCGCGATGCCGCTCATGAAGGCCGTGGGCAGAAACACCGCAATCAGCGTGAAGGTGGTGGCAATCACGGCCAGCCCGATTTCGTCCGCCGCCTCCATCGCGGCCTGGAACGGGGTTTTGCCCATGCGCAGGTGGCGCTCGATGTTCTCCACCTCCACGATGGCATCGTCCACCAGAATGCCGATCACCAGCGACAGCGCCAGCAGCGACACCACGTTGATGGAAAAGCCCAGGTAATGCATGCCGATGAAGGCCGGAATGGCCGACAGCGGCAGCGCCACCGCCGACACGAAGGTGGCCCGCCAGTCACGCAGAAACAGCCACACCACGATCACGGCCAGGATGGCCCCCTCGTACAGCAGCACCATCGAGCCGTCGAACTCCTCCTTCACCGGGGTGACGAAGTCGAAGGACTCGGTCAGCTCCATGTCGGGGTGGGCGGTTTGGAGGTCGGCCAGGGCGGCCCGCACGGCAGCACCCACTTCCACCTCGCTCGCGCCCCGGCTGCGGGCCACTTCAAAACCGACCACAGGCTTGCCGTCGAGCAAGGCGGCGGCACGCGGCTCGGCCACGGTGTCGGTGATGGTAGCCACTTGGTCCAGGCGGATGCGCTTGGGTGGCACGTTGGGGTTGCCCCCGCCCACCGACAGTTCGATGCCCGCCAGCTCCTGCGCCGAAGCCACGGTGGCCAGGGTGCGCAAGGGCTGCTCGCTGCCGCCCAGGTCGGCCCGGCCGCCGGAAGACTCCAGCTGCACCTGCTTCAACTGGCGGCTCACATCGGCAGCGGTGATGCCCAGCGCCAGCATGCGCTCCGGGTCCAGCTCCACGGCCACCTGCCGGTCGGCCCCGCCCACGCGGGTGACGGCACCCACGCCGCGCACCGACAGCAGCCGTTTGGTGACGGTGTTGTCCACAAACCAGCTCAGGGCCTCGTCGTCCATGCTGGGCATGCGCACCGTGTAGGCCAGCACCGGCTGGGCGGCCAGGTCCATTTTCTTGACGATGGGGTCGCGCACATCGGCGGGCAGGTCGCTGCGCACGCCCTGCACGGCGCTGCGCACATCGTCCACCGCCTCCTGCACGGGTTTTTCCAGGCGGAATTCGGCGGTGACGGTCACCGCGCCATCCTGCACCTTGGTGTAGATGTTTTTCAGCCCCTGCAAGGTGGCCACGGCGTTTTCCAGCTTGCGGGCCACCTCGGTTTCCAGCTGGGCCGGAGCTGCACCGGGCAGCGTGGCCACCACGGTGATGGTGGGCAGGTCGAGGTCGGGAAAGTTTTGCACCTTCATGGCCTTGAAGCTGAGCACGCCCGCGAAGGTGAGCATGACAAACAGCATCAGCGCCGGAATCGGGTTGCGGATGGACCAGGCGGAGACATTCATACCGGATACTCCCAAAACATGAGCTGGCTGCGCTTTTTCAACAAGCGCAAATGGCACTTTTGATGCATTATTTTTTCTCCGCCGTGGCCGCTGCCGGTGCAGGCGCTGACACAGCCGGTGCGGATACCGGCGCGGCCACCACCTTGACCAGGTCGCCATCGTTCAGAAAACCCGCGCCCTGCGTCACCACGCTGGCCGCTGCCGCGCCCTGGGCGGCAGGCAGACCGGCCACGATTTCCACCTGGTCGCCCACGCGGCGGCCCACTTCCACCTTCAGCCGCTGCACGCGGGCGGTGCCGCCGGGCTGCGCCTGGGGCTGGGCCAGCACAAACACATAGGTGAAGCCATCGCGGTTGACCACGGCGGCCTGGGGCAAGGTGTGGGCCACGGTCTCGCCCAGCGCCAGCTGGCCGGTGGCAAACATGCCCGCCTTGATGCTGGCCGCCGCGCCGGGCAGCAGATCGACATACACCAGCGCCGAGCGGGTCTGCGGATCGACGGTGGGGCCGACCATGCGCACCCGGCCCTGGGCCACGCCACCGCTGGCGGCCTTGAGCGTCACGGCCTGGCCGGGTTTGACGCGGGCCAGATCGGCCGCCGTCACCTCGGCCCGCCATTCCAGCCTGCCCTGGCGGATCAGCCGGAACAGCTCGGTGCCAGCGGGCACCACCGCGCCCAGGGTGGCGTTGCGGGCGGTGACGATGCCGCTGTCGGGGGCCAGCACCTGGGCATGGCGCAACCGCAGCTCCTGCACGGCCAGCATGGCCTGGGCCGACTCGACCCGTGCCTGCGCGGTGACGGCGGCGGTGGTGAGCTGGGCAATCTGCTGCTCGCTCATGGCCCCGGTGGTTTGCAGGCTGCGGGCACGCTCGGCATTGGTCTGGGCTTCGACGGCGTTGGCCCTGGCCTCGGCCAGCGCGGCACGGCTCTGGGCCACCTCGGCCCGCACGCCTTCGGCATCGAACACGGCCAGCACCTGGCCGGCCTTCACGGTGTCGCCCACGGCGGCGCGCAGCTCGGTCAGGCGCAGACCGTTGGCCTCGGCCGCCACACTGGCTTCCTGCCAGGCGGCCACGCTGCCGTTGGCGGTGAGGGTCTGGCTCCAGGTGGCGCGGGCGGGGCTGGCCACGGTCACCGTCATGGCGGGTTTGGCTTTGGACGCAGCTGCGTCGGTTGCGGCATCGGCGGCCCGGCCCTGCCCCGGCTGCCAGGCCAGCAGCAGCGCCACGGCCAGGGCCACGGCAGAAACCCCGGACAGGGCCAAGGGGCGGAACACTGGCTGGTGAATGGACCAGGAAAGGGAAGATGGCTGGGTTGGCATGGAAATCCCTGAAAAGTTGAACTGAACGGTTGGGCGGGTGGCGCTCATGAGGCAGATGCGGGGGCGGCGGGCTGCGCCCAGCCACCGCCGTAGGCGCGGTACAGATCCACCCAGGCCAGCAGGCGTTCGCGGCTGAGGTCGGCCAGTGCCTGCTCGGCGGCCAGGGCGCTGCGGCGGGTGTCTTCCAGCTCCAGCAGGCTGCCCAGCCCGGCGCGGTGGCGGTCGGTGGCGGCTTGCAGAGCTTGCGCAAAGCCCTGGGTGGCGATGGCGGCATCGGCCTGGCGGGCGGCGGTGCTGTGCAGCGCCAGCAGGGCCTGCTCCACCTCGCGCACCGCCGTGCGCACGCTGGCGCGGTAGGCCAGCACGGCTTCGTCGTAGGCGGCCTGCTGCACCTGCACCTGCGAGGCGCGGCGGCCCGCATCGAACAGCGGCAGGCTGAGTTGCAGCGGGCCAACCGACCAGGTCTGGCCGTCGCCGCCCGCACCCCGGGTGCCGATGGCGGTGATCTGCCCGCTCAGGCCCAGACGGGGGTAGCGGTCGGCCTGGGCGCTGCCCACATCGGCACTGGCTGCGGCCAGGCCGCGCTGGGCGGCCCACACATCGGGCCGCTGGGCCAGCAGCCGGGCGGGCAGCACCAGCGGCAGGGCGTTGTCGGGCAGCACAGGTAAATCGGCAGAAAAAAGACTGTTTGCACTGGATGGATCAGTAAGGTTCGCTCTGCCTTTTTGATCGACTTTGGCCGTTGCAACCGCTTCAGGCGGCACTGAGCCTGCCTGCAACTGCTGCTTCAGCGCAGCCGCGTCGATGGCGGTGAGCGCGGCCAGGCCCTGAAGGGCGGCATCGCATCCGGTCTGCTGCTGGGTCACCAGCATGCGGCCCTGGGCAGCGCTGGCCTGGGCCAGCGCTGCGTTGGCGGGTGACTCGAAGCCCACACGGGCGCGGTCCTGCGTCAGCCGGGCCACGGTGTCGCGGGCCTGGGCATCGGCACGGGCAATGCGCAGCATCTGCTGGCACGAGCGCCAGCCCACGTACTGCCGCGCCACCTCGGCGGCCACGGCCACGCGGGCCTCGTGCCACTGGGCCTGGCTGGCTTGCAGGCGCTGGTCGGCGGCGGTGGCAGCGGTCTGCTGCCCGCCGAACAGATCCAGCTCCCAGGCCACCTGCATGCCCGCGCTGGCCTGCGTGAGCGGCGGTGTGCTGACCAGGCTGACACTGCGCCCCACCCCGGCAGCGGCATTCACCGCCGGGCTGCCCGCCGCCCCGGCAGACACCACGGCATGGCGGGCCTGGGCCACACGGGTGGCGGCGGCGGCCACGCCGGGGCTGGCCTGCTGGGCACTGTCGAGCAGGTGCAACAACACCGGGTCGTTCCATTGCTGCCACCAGGCCCGCAACTGGGCCGGACTGCCTGCGTGGGGCAGTGCGGCCTGGGCCGGGTCAGTGGTCATCCAGCTGGCCGGGGCCGTCACCGCCACATCGGGGGCGGGCACGGACACGGCACAGGCGCTCAGCAGCAGGGGCCAGCAGGCCAGCAGCGGTCGGGCAAGGCGTGGGGGATTCATGCAGGGCTTTCAGTCGGAGGTTGAATCGGAAAAGTCGGCAGTTGGCGGCGCTGGCGCTCAGCTTCCACCATCGCCAGGGCGTTGTCGGTCTGGCGGGCCACCCAGGCATCGAGGGCTTCAGGGCTGTTGATGAGCTGGGGACGGATGGCCTGGATGACATCGCGGCCCACGTACAGAAACACGCCCTGGCTGACAATGGAAAACGCCAGCCGGTGCAGGTCGTCATCGGGCTGGGCCAGCCCCAGGTGGCGGCACAGCACGGTCACCAGCGCCTGCTGGTAGGGGCGGATGCCGTTGTCCAGCTCCTCGGCCCAGATGCCGGTGGGCTCGATCATTTCGCGCATGTGCAGCCGGGTACACAGCTGCACCTGCTCGTCCTGCTTCAGGGGCCGGGCAAAGCCGGTGTACAGGCCGTGCAGGGCTTCGCGCAGCGTCATGGCCGGACTGGAAAACAGCGGAATGTCGTCGCGGGCGCTGCCCAGCGGCTCGGTGAAGGCGGCGCGGTACAGCCCCTTTTTGTCGCCGAAGTAGTAGCTGATGGCGGCGATGTTGACCTTGGCCGCAGCGGCAATCTGGCGGGTAGAGGCTTTGGCAAAACCATACTCGGCAAACAGCCGCACCGCTGCCTGCAACAGGCGGCAGCGCGAGGCTTCGCCATCGGTGCGGGTGGGGAGATCGAAGGCATGCGGTGTGGAAGACATGCGCGGAGTGTAAATAAATCAAACGATTGATTTACCCCATCCACCAATGCCCCCAAGCTTTGCAGGGCTGACCGGGCAGGCACCAATGGGGGGCGGCGATCAGCGCACCCCAGCTCACACCGCCATGTAGCGCCCAGGCCGGTGGTTGATGGCCAGCGTCAGGTTCAGCGCCACCG
>ERZ724504.1225-NODE-1225-length-14243-cov-6.012616_pt1 | contig 14243 bp, 17 predicted proteins | sample MGYA00376037_ERZ724504 | MGnify/ENA primary metagenome ERZ724504 (study PRJEB28724, sample SAMN07190888) | wastewater metagenome | isolation source: influent of sewage treatment plant in Hong Hong | place: USA: Christiansburg, Virginia | collected 2016-03-01 ... | reverse complement strand
TCATGACTCAATCCTCTCAGGAGTTGAGCCTCCACGGAAGCCGGTGCGATTCAGTGACGAACGTGCGGCTCTCCAGACGGCACTGTACGAGCTGGCTAAGCAACGTGTTCTCTGGAACTACGTTGAGACCAGTCTTGATTTGAAGAGCCAGAACAGCATGGCCAATCTCCTGCTGGACGCTATCCGCTATCGAGCCATTCGCGATCAACGCAACCAGCTCAGTGAAGACGACCCGTGCGTTTCCGATAGTGCATTCACAACTTACTTTGGAAAAGACCTCGACCGTGTGGCAGACGCACTGAGCCGCCGCGCCATTGAAGTGAACCTACAGCAGGAGTGAACCCATGCCGGATCTGTTTGCCTACAGCGTCACAGACGCAGAAGAAGATTCTGCTGTAGTGGTGTTTGCCAAGCTTGGCGCCGTGGCTCGCCGCCGTGGCGCGGATCAGCTGGGCATCGTCTTTGAAGAGGTCGGCAGCTGCACGCGCGTCAAGGAGTTTGATCAGTACGCGCCTGGGCCTGTGCCCATGAAAGGCTATCTGGCGGCTGGCTGGTGGTTGCAGTGCAGGCAGTGCGGCATGCGCTTCACCAAAGAAGGTCGGCACCGAGAGTGCGCCAGCGGTGACGATGCCGCATACCAGCCGTTTGAGCCGATTCAAGATGGTGAGGGCGGCTCCTACTGCTGCGCTGCTTGCATGATGGATGAGTTCGCAGAGTTGCGCCGCGACCTGGCCAAGGTCAACGCAGGCATTGAGGCAGCAACAATTCTCTGGCCCATGGCAACCGGCATCCACACAACGATGGTGCAAAGCCGAAGCCCGAACCGCACACAGCCCGTGCCTTGGGATGGCACCGCTGGTGGACGCTTCCCCTACCAAGTAGGTGAGCTGGGAGCCGAGTATTTCTACGAAGTCATTGTGAGCATGCGCCTGCCCAAGCTGGAGCATCCGTGCTCCTGGGTAGTTGGCGAAAAGACGATGCGTGTAGCCGTGAGCGATGCAGCCGTCTTCAAGGCTCTCTATGGTATTGAAGACCAGAAAACAGAGCATCCGCAGGCCATGTCGTTTGCCTAAGACGAATGCTTACCGCCATAACTAAAGGTTATTTGTATGTCTGATTCCACACCCATCCAGAAATCCATTCAGGAATTCTGGCTTTTCATTCTTTGCTTGGGCATTTTGTTTTCAGGTGTTTATGCCTATTGGTGGCATGGAACAAGACCATATTCAACAGAAAATTTTCACAAGCTTAATGCTTGCGTTGCTTCTAAGGTTAAATCGGATATCGAACGTGGAATTATCGCCACTAACGACTCAGTATCCGAGTATGAAACAGAGTGTTCATTCGAAGAAAAGGCGAAAGATATTGCTGCTGAAAGTAAAAATATTATATCAAAGCAACAATCCGCTATTGATTCTTTGAAAATCAACCGACCATAGGTTATATAACCCTCAATGGAAGAATCTACTAAGTTAAATCAATATTCCGCCTTGCTTACACTCAAGGCTGTACTAATAGGTTACGGCACGCTTTTTGTCTTGATATCAACTGCCGTTTATTACTTCAATCATCAAGGAAAGCCATTTCCAATAGAAGCTTTTACTACACTGAACGCATGCACCGCGACGAAAGTAGAAGATTCAAGCATGAAAAATATAATTATCACAAACAGTCTTGTTGCCGCTTTTCAAGCCGAATGTGAGCAGGCTGCAGCTCTCAAAACACAGCAAGAGGCGATAGATAAACTGAAAACAAAAATAACTGAGAACGCTCCAGTCTTCAATACGCAATCTAAATAGGAGGCTTTATGGATGATTTTGAAGCAAAAGGTGGAAAGGTCTTAATTGTTTCTTTCCTGCTTCTATTTCTCTTTTTATTGCTGAGCTATCTATACAACAGATACGAAGATCAGCCATTCCCTGCGGAAAGTATCAGCACGCTAAACTCTTGCGCCAAAAGACAGGCAGAGAAAAGATTAGAGCAAGGCCATGTACTGACGCGCCATGACGTGAAATGGGTCGAGAAGCAATGTCACATGTCACACGATCTGCGCATTGAGAAAGAAAAGCGTCTTCGTCAAAATGCTGAGCAACTTGAAGCATTGAAGAATAAATAGATTACGCGGAGTTGCTTTCTAGAAATGCCAAAATTTCATTTTTATCACGTAGCAAGCTTTGCCTCTGCGCTAGTTTTACTGGGCTTCTTCGCTTCGGAGATGTTCAGCCCTATCTATAAAAAACAGGTCGTCGAAGCTAGTGACATTCGAGGTTTTAATGGCTGCATGAAACTGCAGGTGGAAATGGTTCACAAAGCAGGGGTGCCGTTCACAAACTCTCATAAATTTGAGGCCAAAGAGGAGTGCGATAGGCAAGCGCAAAATGAATCACTGAAAGCTAAATCAAAAACTGATATTGCGAATCAGAAAAAAGCACTTGCTGGTGAAGATGCTCAACCCATCGAGTTGGATCAAAGTAAATCGAAGCCACCTTATGTAGTTGGCTTCTAAAAACAGACTGATTGACGCCACAAAACTGTATGGAGACCTCAACATGACCGATCTGAATCAATTGGCTATCGAATGTGGTGCAAGCCACTTTTCACCACCACCACTGCGCGCCGTCCGTGGCGTCTCCTTTACCAATGAACAGCTCCACGAGTTTGTGCGCCGCGTGCTGGCGCTGCCTGCCGGTGCCCAAGACCCCTACGGCTGGTGGGTGGAGACCCAAGTAAGTTCGCAGTTCTACACCGCCGCCGCATTTGCACGCCATAGCTTCGACACCGGCAAGTACACGCCCCTCTACCAACGTGCAACCCCTGGTGACGCGACAGCTGCCCAGCTTGAAGCAGCATGGCGCGACGGTTGGGAAAAGGCGCGCGACAGTGAAGGCTACAGCCAAGACCATGAAGAGATGGCCTGGTCCAACTGCGCCGCCAATGCGCAAGCGGTCGATGCATCCCAGTCCATGCAGCTCCAAAAGGCCGCGTACCTGTGCGTAGAAGAGTCGGGAGTGATCGACGTTGAAGTGGTCCCCCCATGCACGCTGGCCCCAGGCGAATACGACCTCTATGCCATGCCGCGCAGCGCCAGCAATCAGGCGTTTGCAACATCAAAGCCTGTACCAGCTACGCAAGCGACTCAACTGTGTGCGCGCTCCTTCACAACTGGGTTGCCGCCCGTGGGCGTTCAGGCAGCGTGGCTTCAGGTGGGCGTGTCGGGTTCTGCTGAAGGTAAGCGAGTGGTCTTGGGTGCTCTTGCCCAGACCGATGCAGGTCAAGAGTGGTGCGTTGCGGGTGACTGGAAGGCAGAGAGTCACCACCAGCCCATCGCAGAGGGTGGTGAGGCCGTGTTGAGCTGGATGGCCTATGAGGTGCCCAGCGCCAGCAGCAGCAGAGTCATGGCCAGCGCAGGCCAGCAGCTGCCTGAAGCCTTCATCACCAAAGCGCTGGTCGATGTGGTGTGCGAGCGCGCCCGCCAGATTGTCCAGAAAGGCCGAACCCCGGCACACGATGATGCCTACGCGAAGGCCGAGCTTGCATCTGCATCTGGAGCCTATGCATGCCTGGTGTCGGGGATGAGCCAAAGCGAAGCGCTCAAGCTGTGGCCGTGGGGATCAGACAAGCTCAAGTCTGGTGACCTTCGCGAAATGATGGTGATCTCTGTTGCCCTTGGCCTGGCTCAAGTGGAGCAGTTCGACCGGCAGCTGGATACCCTGCCAGAGTGCTCACCAGCCGATCAGAGTCAAGCCTTGGCCACTCAAGGCGACTGACCTCAAGCAAACACCGATCACCAGCAGGGGCACGTTGCTCCTGCTTTTTCATTCACTACAAAAGACTGGAGCAACACACATGGCCAACATGACCATCAAGTTATTCGAAAAATATGCCTATGGCATAGCAGCCATGAAAAAGATGGGTGAAGTTTCAGAAGACTTCCGTCTATACCAGTGCGGCTGGATAGGGGGTGGGCAGCCTGATAAGTGGCATGGTATGCAGTGCGAAGGAGCGGAATTCCGAGCCGCTAAATCAGGGCCAAACAAAGGTGTTCTGTCCATCATGATTCCCGGCACGAAACGCTCTGTCTATGTCTCTCGCGCAGAGATCGAAGCCGAAAGAGAAGCTGAGAAAAAACACGAAATGAGCGCTAAGGTCACAGAATGAAATCGAAACTTGAAAAATACATTGGCATCAGTGGGATCGTCGCGCTGGTTGCAGTGTCGATCAACGAGGTCCAATCGATTGCGCGCTACAACTGGGGCATGGCCAAGATCCATGAAGCACCTGCATACGTGAAATGGGATGACGACATCAAGTCTGATATGGACGCCATGCAGAAGTGCAGTAAGGAGATTGACAAGCCCAGAGCCAACACCAAATCTGATGAAATTTCGCCCGCATGGCGCCAATGCATTCTTGAATCTAGTGCGGAGGTTAAGTCAGTGGTTGGCTACATGACCTTAGTTGCGAAGTCAGTCGCTTGGCTAAGTGCTCATGAGGGTGACTCCGAAGTCCGCACGAATGCACAGGATCTTTTGAAAAAGGCGCGAGAGCAGCTTACATATGATCAGGTAGCTATTCATGGCCCTCGAATGCAAACCCACGACATTCTCTACAGCTCCATCCTCTATCGCTCAGCAGGTCAGCCTTTAAAACCAAAAAACAATTTCGAAAATTACGCTGACTTTTTTGACCGATTGGAAATAGGCCTCTTTCTGCCCGAACTCGTGACGAGACAAGAAGACTGGCGCATCAAGGTGCGAGGGAGTCTTCAATGTGCATATACCCACAAGGGTTGTGCCGGTGTTGTCACAGAAACACGGCCCAGAGTTTCCATTAAATAACAAGAGGCACCTTAATGTTCAGCACAATATATCCACTGTTATTAGTGGTTTGGCTCATATTAACTGCATTTGCATTTTTAGCAGCAAGGCCAAAGGGACTCAAGCGAAGGTTCAGCATCGCACTAGATACAGCCGTGGCAACAGCTCTCATGTGCATGTTGATATTGGGCCTAATTAACCTTGTATCACACTCCATGGAGTACCTGAGGCTTTCATCCGATGTCACGGTGATCATCGCCGCAGCATGCGCTCTTCGGTTATTCGTTATCGCTAGACAGCCGAGGAGCGAGAAAAAGAGCCAAGGCTAATTTGGTCGGCGCGGTTGCTGGCCAGCCATCTAAACATCATGTAGTCCGCAAAAAATCAGGAATTGGAAGATATGAGCAGTATCGAGACACGGGACAGAGACATCGCGCTAAAAGAGCAGGGCGAAACCATCCACTATGGGCGTGCCTGGGCAAAGCGATTACTGGGAGAGCACGCGTTAGAGCGCGATGACAGTGGCTATGGCAATCACCCCGATATTCCCACTTTTGACTGCGTCGATCTGGCCAGCAAGTTTTTCGGGATCTTCGGCCTGGAACTGGTAACAAGGTTTGCAGAGTCGGAGCTAGATGATGAAAGATATCTGCAGCTCACGCACACCAACGACTGCGCGATCTGGACACCACAGTCTCCAGAAGGCTCTGCGTGGACCCTGGTATCGATTTTCGATACAGAAGACGGCCCCGCTGCATGGTGGTTGCGTCAGAAGCCCGAAACTTGCGAAATTTCGCAAACTCAATGTGTCAATGTAGGCAGGCTTCGCCACGAATATCCACTGCTGCCGGTGGGCAGCGAAGTCATCCAGTTCACGTCCGACGCAGTGGTCTATACCGATGCTGACATGCGCGCCTATGTCGATGCGGATCGGCTCTTGCGCCCCTTCCATACGGCACTTGATCAGTTCTTCTCTTTCAACCAAGAGCAGGGCATGAAACTGCACCATAGCGCGTTTGAAGCACAGGGCTGCGCTCAGCGCTCAATCCAGCAGCAGAAGGTTTTGGGTTGGACAGACACGGTCAAGGAAATCTGCTGGGGCGTGGTACGTCAAAAGGCGGTCATCAAGCCAGATCCTGAGTACCGCGCCACTGGACAAAATAAGCCAGATGCTTCCCAGACTGTCGAGTTCACCTTGCAAGATCCGATGGGAGATGAAGCCGAAGAAGCCTCTACGCTGATTCAACTGGCCAAAACGCGCGAAAGCCGCGTGTACATCGCGGGGCCTATGACAGGCATTCAGGATTTCAACTACCCGGCCTTCAATGAGGTGGCCAATCAGTTGCGCGCGGCTGGATGGCATGTTGAAAACCCAGCTGAGCACGGAGTTGTGGAAGGAGCTGAGTGGGCTGACTATCTCCACTATGACCTGGGCCGTCTGGCGACATGCTCAGCTTTGTACTTGCTGCCAGGCTGGGAAACGTCGCGCGGTGCCATATTGGAGTTCCATGTCGCAAACACCCTAGGCATGACTATCGGCTATCACCACGGTGCCGAAAAACATGCTCCGAATGACGTGCAAGACCCGTTGGAGACGCCGCTGCCATGCGAGATCAAGATCGGCAACATCACACTGCGCAAGGGGGTTGCGTTGCGACTACTTGTCACACGCTCCAAGCAACTGTTTGAGATGGCGACAGGGCAGTCTGCTGATGCGGTGGCCAATCAGTCTATTGAAGATCGCCAACGAAAACTGCTGGCGCTGCAGACAGCCGTTGGCGCCGTGGTTGAACCGTCTGGCATGCAACCCATAACGGAGGCAGATTGCACCTGTACGATCCTGATTCCCCCGTTGGAGAAGTTGCAGGACATTGCAACGCTGCGCCAGCGTGCAGCAACGGGCGAGGAGTTCAACCCGATTGAGGCGTTTGCTCACGCTCACGAACCTGATCAAGGGAATGCTGAATGGAGAGCAGACCTATTTGACCTGCTGCGCCACTATGCAGAGCGTGGAAACGTGCACCCTGGTGCCATCAACAACGCGCAGTTCACTCAGTGGTGGCACAAGCACATGCTTTGGACACCCGCTGACGACGGCTTTGAAGCATGGAAAGACGCGGTCAACACGGGTATCTGTGCCTCAGCCTTATCCGGCCTATCCGTCACCTCCGAAAAGCATGTGCAACCCACCTTGGAGGCATTGATTGGCTTGGCCATCGCGGCGCACCAGATCAACATCGGAAGCATGGTGGACGATAAGCATGACAGCGACCATGTCTCAGTGCCCATCAGCAGCCTGGAAACGCTGGGCACTGCACTGGATGCCCTGCATGTTCTACCCCACAGCCCTGGCAAACCGCACCAGTTACCGGCAGATAAAGCTGCATGGGCATTGCGTGACCTGCTGGGGGTGAAAGACGCTACCTCTCGCCACACCCTCACGTTGCAGCGATAAAGCCAACAAATCACCTCTTCAATATGGCCTTCAACGGCCATATTTTCATTAATGCTTACGGTCGTGAAAATTGATAAAGCTTGATAATAAAAACTGCTAAGTCAAATAAGAACACCGATATTTGATTACCAGAAGCGCGTACCCGGCAGCACTGGTCTATTTACTTTCTCAAATCCGAATTGATATGAATAATCCTTACTTGCAAGCCATAACCGTGGGCCTAGCAGTTTCATTCGCAATATGCATAATGAGTGCGCTTGGTGGCCTTTTTGTGCTTTATTTCTTATTGGAGAAGCCTGATATCAAGATCTACGTGCGGGGAACCCTTGGGCTTTCAATATTGGGAGGCATTGCAGCGGCATGGCTGACCTGGCCATTGAAAGAGAAGAGCACGTGAGAAGCGCGAAGCAATTTCGCTAAAACAGCGCAGGAGAGAGGCTCAGGCGAGGCCATTGTCCTTGAGGAGCTTTTGATACTTGGCTTCAAGATTCTCAAAGCCGAATTTCTTGCGGATGTTCAGGGCGTACCGAATGCTCTGTTCCCGGCTTTTTGCGGCTTTGCCAGACTGCAGTGCGTTGGCTGCATCCATACGCGCTCGCTCCCACTCTTGAGCAGCTGGCCATGTCGTGTAGAACAGCTCCACTGCCTCTCGGAAGCTCGTGATTGCCTTCAACAAGTTAGTTGGTGAAAACAGGGCATGCGTCTCTTGTGTCTCAACAGAAGAGCCAATCAGTACCGGCACTGAACTGCCAAATACGCACTCAGACAGCTGAGACACTTGAAAGTGATCATGCTTCGCGCAGCCATCAATTTCCAACTGAAGGACATCGAGCACAAGAGGCGAATAGACAGCTTGTGCAACAAGGCAAGCTTGCGCGCATTCATGCACATGCCGGTGATTCGTAGGCACGCACACCAAGTCAAAGCCCTTGAAGTTGTCAAAGTGACTTGTCTCAATCTTGGCAAAGCCTGAAGCGATGGCCTCATCTACGGACGGGAAAGCGAGCAAACTGACCTCTCTTCTATGCGCTCAAGGCTTATTCATCGGTGCATCTTACATTGTGCGCTTTAATTTTCTCAGTGCAATGCAGACTGAGTAACAGAACGGCAGATAGGTGAATCACTTCAATAATTTAACCGACGTTATTGACGTATCGGCACCTACGCTTAAAGTGCTCACCAAAAGGCGATTGACGACCTTTGCGCGCACCTGAGGCTTAAAGATGAACTATCGAGTTAATACACGTTCTGCAACCCAAACATCAATCAAGCCATTGATGTTCCTGAACGTCTGGCCAGATGGTGCCGTTACAGGGGCACTCATGCGAAGTTGCGCGAAAATGGATCTGACAGGACTCATCGCAACGACACACACCAAGTCCCATGAGGTTATTGGTTTCATTTCGGAAATCGTCTCGATGGCACCTGGTGACATTACCCACGGTCTGCAACGCATAGACACTCGTGTCCACGTTCATAGCCTTGCAGAAGCAATCAAGCATGTTCACGAAACCTCATTCACTCCGTTTGAAGTGATGATTTTCTATAAAGGCAATTGGTATCTTGGAAAGCCAAGCCTTTATGATCTCCAAAACAAGAAATACATCCCTGAATTCCAGCGTGTCGCCAACATATACGATACGGCCAACCCGAGTATTGGCGATGTTTTGACAGATGAGTTGTTTACAGCTCTGGCTGGTCAGACAACGAGTGGTGACAAGCAATTAATGAATGAAAGTCTCGGTTTTGCTTATGGACTTGATACCGAGAACGCCAAGTATATGCGTGATCCGCAGTACACGCCCGCTGTAAAGCACATTTGCAACTGGTGGAATACACAATCTCCAGCCGCATACCAAAATGCTGGAGCCTTCTATTTATACCAATGGTCATTTCATGAGAAAAAATTTATGTCCTGTGTAAAGGGCATTGACGACCTGACCGCTAAACAATTGGCAGATAAAGGGTCGTACTCGATATTTATTCTTAACGCCAACGAAATTGTAGCGGTAGTCTTTCTGTGCGTTAAAGCGGCGATGGTTGAGCACGACGGAATAGTGCAAGTGTTCCTCGCGAACGGCGATCCTGGGTATGAGTACGATACAGTATCCAACGTGAACCAGACAGTCAGAGCAAACGAGGCCAGAAAATCAATAGCAGGCCTTGTCAATTTCCTCACCTTTGGCAAAGATGAATCAAGAAAGTTTGGCTAAGATGAAGGAAATTCGCCAGACATTAATGCTCATGCTGGGCGATGCAATAAATATTCTGATCTGTCTTTCTGTCATATACGTGACTCTTCTCGCAGTTCAGCGTTTCAATGCGTTGGAGAATACATATATAGCCAATGCACTATTGCTTCAGTGCATGGGTATTTCCTACCTAACATATCGAGCCATTAGAAACCGGCACACCATAAACAAGATGAAGAAGGAAATTGACGCACTGAAGCATTCTCCAAACGCGCGCCACGACGGTTCTGAAGAATAATATAATCTCATGCCATCTTCAGCTGTAATATTCCAAGATAATATTCTTAACAAGACACTAGAATTTGAAGTATTAAAAGGTCGTCTTACACTATGCTATGAGGAGCAAAAATTAACGTGGTCTTTCACCGATCAATTTTCCAATCAAAAATGCGGAATTGATCACTGCACTTACCTGCAGTTGAACGCGAGGCTTCACATTATATTTTTGCAGAATTCAGCAATTCAAGGCCATAGTTCATACCACTTGGACATGACTGAAAATAAAATTAAAATAATTAGCAGCGCTACCAGAAGAACGCATCGCGGGAAGAAAATTGCAGTGGAAATTCACTGCGGCGTTATGAAGTCACGTTAGGAAGATGAAATTGGCAAGATGGAAGCCTGGAAACCACTTCCGGTGAAATGATAAGGCATTAGCAAATTGATAACAAAAAATGACATCCTTTCCATTACGGAAACTGAATGGAAGAACGGCACAACACGATTCCTCCCTAAGCCAGACTGTCTTCCAGCTGAATTTACCTACCCAAACATCTACACGCACGCTGTGGAAGGGGCTATAGGTCTTCGTCATAAACCAGAGGCCCGCATGGTCCTGAGGCAAGGATATGAAGGGATAGAAACCTTTCTAGGTATTCAGAGGTTTATCCAATCACATTTGCCGCCACATGCAAGGTCAGTCTCCAACATAGTGGCCGTGGCTTATGTCCTAAGCTCAATAAGCGAGATTTCCAGCATCCAAACCTCACAGTACCTCGCTGAGGTTTAGGCAAAAAAAAACCCCTAAGCACAAGGCCAGGGGGTTTTTTGTTTAAGCGGGATTACTCACCGATAGTGCTAATGAACGACAGCTTCAACTTTTCAGGGTCGGCGCCACATTCCTTCGCGACTTTTGCAAACCAGTCCTCATCCAACTTGACACATTTCGTACCACAGTAGTTCTGAGCCGAAACAACCAAAGCCATTTCGTTCACTGACTGAGAGACAATTTGCGTCGCCGTATTCAGAGTGCGTTCAAGGTTTTTGAAGAAGTCGCATGTTCCGTTCAGCTTTTGCAGGGTGGCCAACCACAAAGCCGCATCAGCATCACGAGCATCCTCATCTTCCTGTTGGTGGTATTCACCGAACATGTATGTGCTCAAAGCATATACAGGCGTATCAAAGCAACCCAGAGGTGCAATCACCTCAACATCACAATCCAGATCAAAGTGCTCATCATCAGCACTCGTCACCGACTTGATAATGAAAGAGTTCATCTCGATGGTGACATCGAAGCCATCATTGTTGTAGACGCGCACTGAAACAGTGTCGTACACCTTCAATGCGACTCCATTGACACTGCTCTCGCGTTCTTGGCCAGACGTGGTGACATCAAACTGCAGACCGACGAAATCTACGGCCTCTTTAACTGCCCAGTGGCTTTCGACACCGACGTTCAGCGCCAGCCATCCAGCTTCTTCCATGACACAGTGCATCATGGCCGAAAAGGGATGGTCATCCATGTCGGGCAGATTCTTCACCAAAACAACATTGGAAACCGACTCTTTGGTGAGCGAGCCTTGGTATGTTGCCCGTGGATTTTGGAGATCTGCAGTAACGTAATCCAGCTGTTCAGACCCGATGTAATCCACATCATCCAAAAGCGATTCTGCACCCGAGTGCCGGAGAAAGCAGTAATACTTCTTAACGAACTCCTTGGTCGTCATTACAGCTCGCGCTGCTTTGATCTGTTCGATTTGAAGTGCCTGCACAGCAGCTGCAATACGCGCTAACTGCACAGTGCTATCAAAGAGCATTTTGCGATCAGGCATCACTGCCTTGAACTGCGTGCTATCCAGGTGCACGATATTTCCCAGATAACCGTCACCGGAAATACGAAGGCCCTGAAGATAGATTTGATGCAGGCTAGTCAGCTCGGTTTTCACCATGCCAACACTTGCCGCTGAAAATTCACTGCTCAACGCGTGAGGGCGCGGCAGTTCCTTCCATTCAAAGTTAGTCTCTTCGCCTTCTTTGGGATACTTCTCAGTGGCCCACTCGAAGACAGGAACCGGGAAGCCCTTCACCATTGGAGCCAGAGCACTTTGCAGCATGTCCTTATTGAACTTCAGCCCTTCAAAGGTGACGACAGTACCTGTAGTCACATCAGAAGTTTCATGCTCGGTCGGGGAGCCGTCCAAGAACGAGTCGGAATTCACAACAACCTTGTTGCCGTGGCTTTCAAAAGTCACTTTGTTGGCCGCGAAGAAGTAGCTGAAAACGCCCATTCCGTAGGGATTGTCTGCTGCCTGGATCTTGTCTGCCCAGCCGCTTTCGCAGAAGACAAACAGTTTCGAGAAGTCCTCGATACCGTTACCGTTATCGATGATTTGCAGAGAGTCGTCGCCAAATTTGACTTTGATCTCGGTTGCTTCAGCACGGCGAGCGTTCTGGAGAGCTTCAGAGATGAAAGAGTCACTGCTTGCGAAAAGCAAACCCAGCTTTTTCAGCAAAGAGGATTCGTTAACGGATGCGGTGAAAGATTGAACTGTGGTCATTTTGATTCCTAGGAATGCTGGACCACGAGCCTCACTGGGCGCATGGACCCAGCGGGTTGATTTAAGGGTTGCGAATAAACGCAAGCTTGCAGGAGCAAGTGCAGCAATGGTAACCGAATAGGGCACGAATACAGCAACAATAATTGAAGCTATACTGAACTGACATGCCTCCGGCTTGTCTTGGCTGATGCCAACCCTTCTATCAACCCATGCGGGCATCACCGCTGGGTGTTGCTCGTGCAATTCGGATACTCCGATGACTACAAAAGCAACTTCCTCTCCTGCAACGCCTGTTCTCTTTGCGCGTACTGTCGCAAATCTCCTGGAGAAGCACTTCAGCAAGCGCGAGGATTCGCGTGTTGAATGGGTGCAACCAGGCGGACCCGAAGCAAGCTGGGAACCTCCCCAACGTGTTTTTCCTGACTGCAATGATGTCAACCTCGGCTACATGGTCCGGCAGGGTCATAGCGAGGGATATCACATCCATCTCACACATTACCCCGAGTACCGGAACGAAGAAAAAATTCAGGTCTTGTTGGTTATCAAATGTCTCTGCAGCTTTGCAGAGACATTCAACCAGGCTCGCATCGTCATGGAGTTCATCGAAAAAATGAACTATCAGGACATACTGGCCAACCAGAAGGTTTAAACCAGCAGGCCCCATCTCATTGAGTTGGGGCCTTGCTGTTTTGCGCAGCTCAAAACACTGGCTAGAATGCAAGAGTCCTCTTCTTGAGTGACTTGGCCGTCGTGCCAACCCTTTATCAACCCACTCGGGCACTACGCCCTTTGGGTGCGGTGCTCGTCCCTCCAAGGAAATTTCATGAGCACCGAAAAGACCATCTCTGCCGCAATCCAAGCTGGCTATCTCACCCATGGACTTATCACTGCGCGCACTAATGCGCCAGATGAATCCGGTGAAATTGAATCTGTCGAATCCATCATGGATTTCGTCCCGCTCGTTGAAGCTGTCGTTGCGCAGGCAGTGGCAAGCAAATACCAATTCTCTGGCGTCTTCGAGTACGAAGTGACAGAGAAAATTGGTGCTTGGCTGCATGGGCAGATGCCGGTGACAAAAAGGGCGTTCGTCGTGAAGCTGCTTGCGCTTTCGCGCAGCTTTTTTGGCAACGAATGCGAAGAATTGCATTCAGCACTCAGCGGCTTTGTTCAAGAGGAGCCAATGGTGCCTTTTAAGCAAGTCTTTGGCAGCAAAGTTTTTTCGCTGCACAACGCCAATGACAGCTCAGAAGATAAAGCCCAACTCGGCATCGTGCACGATGATTTTGTAATCACCGACGCGAGCATGAGCACCTGTGGCCGCTTCTTCGTGGATTCCATGGCGGAGTACCAAATCACACATGAACAACGTGATTTACTGGTGACCATCAACAGTCTCCTTGATTCGATGGTCAAAAACCGTGTTTCGGTTCTTGCCGATCCTGCAATCAAAGATGTGTTCGGCCTTCAACAAAAGGTGCTGGCGCATCCCGATCTGCAAGCCCAGCTGAGCAACGTCATAGGCGCGCTCATGCTGGACATCATTGAGTCTGAAAAGGCTTAACCCCCATCGCCCAAAAGCGATTTACCCACATGGGCGCCCTCATGAGGGCGCTCATATCTGACTAAGGATAGATATGACATACGAAACTCTGACAGTGCAGGCCTCTCGCGCCAGCAACCATCCTGACATGAACAAGCCTTTCGTAGGCTTGATCTGCACATGCTGTGGCTCTCATTACAAGGGCCGACAGTATTACAACCAGGACATAGGCTGGAGCTTGGGGGAGTGCTGCATTGAGTTCTGCAAAGACCGCTTGCGCGACTTTGAAGCGACTTACGGTGCACCTGGCGTGCACTACAACATCGATTTCGATCTCGATACCAGCGTTGTTGACGCCGACCGAAAACTGAGCCACTTTTTGGTGTGATGCCGACCTAAAAC
>ERZ724504.1220-NODE-1220-length-14287-cov-3.914207_pt1 | contig 14287 bp, 12 predicted proteins | sample MGYA00376037_ERZ724504 | MGnify/ENA primary metagenome ERZ724504 (study PRJEB28724, sample SAMN07190888) | wastewater metagenome | isolation source: influent of sewage treatment plant in Hong Hong | place: USA: Christiansburg, Virginia | collected 2016-03-01 ... | reverse complement strand
AGTAGCCCTGCGGCAACGCAAACCGCATGTCGTTGCAGTCCAGGGTATAGGGCACGATGAGCTGGGGCGCCACGCTGCCGTCGGTGCGCTGCACCTTCATCCAGAACGGCAGGTCGTCGCCGTAGTAGTCGCTGTCGTATTCAAAGCCACCGTGATCGACCACCAAGCGCCGGGTGTTGGGGCTGTCGCGCCCGGTGTACCAGCCTGCGCCGTGCACGGTGCCGGGCGCGCCGTGGCGCTGGCCGGTCAGGCGCTCAATGATTTCGATCCCGCGCAGCAGGTGTTCGCGTTCTTGCTCGGGGCTCATGGTCTGGTAGTGGATCCAGCGCCAGCCGTGGCAGGCGATTTCGTGGCCCAGCTCGGCAAAAGCCGCCGTCAGTTCCGGGTGGCGTTCCAGCGCCATGCTGACGCCAAACACCGTCAGCGGCAGGCCACGCCGCTCAAACTCGCGCAGCAAGCGCCACACGCCGGTGCGCGAGCCGTATTCGTAGATGCCCTCCATGCTCAGGTGCCGGTCGGGAAAGCTGGGCGGGTTGGCCATCTCGGACAAAAACTGCTCCGACCCGGCATCGCCGTGCAGCGTGGCGTTTTCGCCGCCTTCTTCGTAGTTGAGCACGAACTGCACCGCGATGCGGGCGTTGCCCGGCCACAGCGGGTGCGGCGGCGTGCGGCCATAGCCGACCAAGTCGCGAGGGTAGGGCAGGGTGGAGTCGTAGATGGCGGGGGGCATGGCAGGCGCTCCGGCGTGAGGGCAAACGGGAGATGACGAGGGGCGCAGACCCGGCTGACACACTGGGCTGGCACGGGGCCTGCTCTGCAAAATCATACACTTCAGATCATCACCTTCAGACCAGAAAGCGAGTCAGCTATGGGCTTGAGCACCCACGTTTTAGACACCATGCACGGCACCCCGGCGGCGGGCATGAGCGTGGCGCTGTACGTCACGCACGAGGCGCGCGGCGTGTTTGGCGACTTCGGCCAAATCGCCACCTTGGTGCAGCGTTTTGTGCTGAACGCTGATGGCCGCAACCCCGGCGGCTTGCTCTACGACCACACCAGCTTGCGGGCAGGCACTTACCGGCTGGTGTTTGACGTGGCGAGCTACTTCAAGTCACGCGGCGTGGTGCTGCCGGAGCCGAACTTCTTGGATCACGTGAACTTGGACTTCGGCGTGGCGCATGAAGATCAGCATTACCACGTGCCGCTGTTGGTCAGCCCGTGGAGCTATTCAACCTACCGGGGCTCTTGAGCGCCCGTTCAGTCTTGCCCTTCGGTCAGCGTGTCGAGCTGGAAGTGGCCGCTTTGATCCCACAGCCAGACATCGGTGTAGACCACGCGGCCTATGCGTGCGGGTGCGGGGTAAGGAGCGGCTTCTTTCACGGTGCGTTCAATCTCAGCCATCACCTCGGGGGCGTGGCTGGGGGCGCGCTTCCAGTGCGTGTTGACGACTTGGCCGCGACTGTCCACCTCCACATCCAACACGCCCACTGCGTAGAGCAGTGGCGGCATCCGTCCTTTGTAGATGCGTTGGGCGTTGCGGGCGTACAGATGGCTGGCCGCGTCTTTGCGGTAGTCGCGGGCCGTGGTGGCGCTGGAATAGCCCACCGGGCCAGCGTTGCCGCCGCCCGGCAGAGCCATCGGTGCGCCGGGGCGAAAGCCTGGCGTTTGCGCTGCCCCCAAGTCAGGCAGACCCGGTGCTGGATCAGGTGCGATGGCTTCAGACGGCGTGCCCAAAGGGGGCTGATTCAGCGGTACAGCGCTGCAAGCGGCCAGCAGCGATGCCACGCTGGTGACGGACGCAGCCAGCCGGAAGCGGTAAGCGAGCAGTGGGGGCATCAAAATCTCCTCAAGGGGCACGACGTGCAAGGTAATTCGCGGTGACAGCAAGCACATATTTTTTCACACGATTGGCGGCGCAAACCGCAGTGTTGGTCAGCGTCCACAGCGTGCAAGGCTCAGCCCCGCGCGAGGTTGGCGCTTGGATGGCGGTGTTTTCTGATGCACAAGTGGGCAGCGTGGGCGGCGGTCATTTGGAATGGCAAGCCTGCGCCCATGCGCGCAACTTGTTGCTGGCGGCGCACCAAGGCGGCGATTTGGCCCCGCCCGCCACCATGCGCTATGCGCTCGGCCCCAGCTTGGGGCAGTGCTGCGGCGGCGTGGTGCATTTGCGCTTTGAAGTGGTCAGCGCCGCCGACTTGCCCGCGCTGCGCCAGCGCTTGGCCGAAGCGGCTGGCCCGGTCGCGCTGTTTGGTGGCGGCCATGTTGGCGTGGCGCTGGTGCAGGCGCTGGGCTACTTGCCTTTTGCGGTGCAGTGGGTGGACAGCCGCGACGGCATCTTCCCCGCCGTCGTGCCCGCCAACGTGCAGTGCGAACACGCCGACTGCGTGGCCGACGCGGTGGCTGATCTGCCCCCCGGCAGCCGCGTGCTCATCATGAGCTTCAGTCATGCCGAAGATTTCGAGGTGCTGACGGCCTGCCTGACTCGTCAACGCCAGCGCGGCGACTTGCCCTACATCGGCTTGATCGGCAGTCGCAGCAAATGGCAAAGCTTTCAGCACCGCTTGATGGCACGCGGCGTGACTGAGGCCGAACTGGCCCACGTCACCTGCCCCATCGGCGTGCCCGGCATCCACGGCAAAGCGCCCGAGGTGATTGCCGTGGCCGTGGCGGCACAGTTGTTGCAAACGCTAGAACCTGAGGCGGCGGCCCCGGCCACGCCCTAGCCCTGCCGCCTACACTCGGCAGTTCATGACGACACGGTCGCAGCGGTGCCGCAAAGTGCGCGACCCTAACCCATGCTTACAGCGCCCGCAGTGGTAAGCAGCTCGGAGTGACCCTATGGAAGCCTATTTGCTCGACTGGGCCAACCTGCTGCTGCGCTGGCTGCACGTCATCGTCGCCATCGCCTGGATTGGCTCCTCGTTTTACTTTGTCTTTTTAGACAACAACCTGCTCAAACCCACAGACCCCGAGTTGCAGAAAAAAGGCGTCGATGGCGCGATGTGGGCTGTCCACGGCGGTGGCTTCTACCACCCGCAAAAGTATTTGGTCTCGCCGCCCAAGATCGATTCCGAACTGCACTGGTTCTACTGGGAAAGCTATTCGACCTGGCTTTCGGGCTTTGCGCTGTTCAGCGTGCTCTATTTATGGAACGCGGACACCTTTTTGGTCGATAAAAACCTGCACGACTGGTCGCCGATGGCTGCCGGTTTTACGGCGGTAGGTTTTCTGGTGGCGTTTTGGTTCATCTACGACGGCATTTGCCGCTGGGCGGGCGTTGGCCCCAAAGCGCGGGCGGGCGATGGCGTGATTGGCGCGCTGGTGCTGCTGGTGCTGGCCGTGGCCTGCTGGGGCGCGTGCCAGCTCTTTCCGGGGCGGGCGGCGTTTTTGCTGATCGGCGCGATGCTGGCCAGCACCATGACCGCCAACGTGGCGCACTGGATCATCCCCGGCCAGCGCACCGTGGTGGCCGACATGCAGGCGGGCAAAACCCCCGACCCCATCTACGGCCAGCGCGGCAAGCAGCGCAGCGTGCACAACACCTACTTCACCCTGCCGGTGCTGTTTGCCATGCTCAGCAACCACTACGGCTTTTTGTACAGCAGCGCCTACAACTGGGTGATCTTGCTGGCGATGATGTTGTCCGGCGCGGCCATCCGCCAGTTCTTTGTGCAGCGCCACGGCTGGCGGCATGGCCGCGCGCCGCATCCCTGGCCTTGGGCGGCGGGCGGCGTGGTGGTCTTGCTGGCAGTCATCGTCGGCGTGAAGGCCGTGCAACCCGCCGCGCCCGTCAGCGTCGCCCCCAGCGCCCCGCCCAGCTTCGCCCAAGTCCAAGCCGTGCTGAACCAGCGTTGCCTGACCTGCCACGGCCCGCAAGTGCAGATGAAGAGCCTGCGCTTTGACGACCCCGCCACCGTGCTGGCCAACGCCCAGAACATCCACCAGCAAGTCGCCGTGCTGCGCCTGATGCCGATGAACAACGCCACCGCCATCACCGATGCGGAGCGCGCATTGATCGGCGCGTGGGTCAAGGCCGGGGCCAAAACCGACTGAGCGTGTGGCCGATGGGGGCTGCGCAAACGCCCCCAAACCTTTCTACGTACCGCCAGCTGTAACACTTTCAGGGCTTTGGGCGGGGGCGTAGACGGTTGGGTGGTTTTTAAATCCCAGCAAGTTGCACCGCCATCCCGTTATGCCGCTCCACCAGCGGCCCCAAGTCCACGGTGGTGAGCTGCCCTTGCTGCACCACAACGCGGCCTTGGACGATGGTGTAGGCGGCTTGGGGGCTGGCGCAGAACAACAGCGCGCCCACCGGGTCATGCACCGCGCCGCCGGCAAAGCCCAACGTGCGCAGGTCAAACAGGGCCAGATCGGCGCACATGCCCACGGCCAAGTGGCCGATGTCGGGGCGTCCTAGAACCTCAGCACCGCCTCGGGTGGCGAGTTCCAGGGCGTTGCGGGCGGTCATTTCGGCGGGGCCGAGGTCGCAGCCGAAGAAGGTGCGGCGGCTGCCGTCGGCGGCGGTGCGGGTTTCGGGCGGCTGCAAGGCGCGGCCTACGCGGGCCAACAGCAGGGCTTGCCGCGCTTCGTTGACCATGTGGGCGGCGTCGTTGCTGGCGCTGCCGTCTACGCCCAGGCCCACGGGCACGCCCGCGTCCAGCATCCGCCGCACCGGGGCGATGCCGCTGGCCAAGCGCATGTTGCTGCACGGGCAGTGGGCTACGCCGGTGCGGCTGGCAGCAAACAGGCTGATGCCTTCGTCATCCAGCTTGACGCAGTGGGCGTGCCACACGTCCGGCCCGAGCCAGCCCAGGTCTTGCGCGTATTGGGTCGGGGTGCAGCCGAATTTTTCGCGGCTGTAGGCCAGGTCGTGGTCGTTTTCTGCCAGATGGGTGTGCAGGCGCACGCCTTGCCCGGTGTAGCTGCGCGCCAGTTCTGCCGACACGCGCATCAGGTCGCGGCTAACCGAGAACGGACTGCACGGTGCCAGGGCGATGTTGACCATCGCGCCGTGCTCGGACTGGTGGTAGTGCTCGATCAGGCGCTGGCTGTCGCGCAGGATGGCGTCTTCGCGCTCGACCACGGCGTCGGGCGGCAGGCCGCCTTGGCTCTGGCCCACGCTCATGCTGCCGCGTGTGGCGACAAAGCGCATACCGATGGCTTGCGCGGCGGCGATGCTGTCGTCCAGCCGCACGCCGTTGGGGTAGATGTAGAGGTGATCCGAGCTGGTGGTGCAGCCGGACATCAGCAGCTCGGCCATCGCCACTTGGGTGCTGGTGTAGACCATGTCGGGCGTGAGCCCGGCCCAGATCGGGTACAGCCCGCGCAGCCAGCCGAACAGCTCGGCATCCTGCGTCTGCGGGATGGCGCGGGTGAGCGACTGGTACATGTGGTGGTGCGTGTTGATCAGACCGGGCGTGACCAGGTGGCCGCGCGCGTCAATCACCTCATCGGCGGTGGCGGCGTGGTGGGCCAATTCCTCAGCCGCAGCGATGGCGACGATGCGGTGGTCTTCGATGCAGATGCTGGCGTTGCGCAGCTCGCGGCGGGTGTCGTCCAGCGTGGCGATGCACAGTGCGTTGCAGATCAATAAGGTGGTCATGGCGTGAATACAAAACAAGATGACAGGGAGCGGGTGCTGGCTGCGGTGCAGGAAATATGCCGTTTTTCTAGGACAACCATGACATAAGTGGTATGACCAACTGTCTCAATTTTGATTTCAGTCAAGGTGGGTTCTGGGGGCGTAGCGCACAGTTGCCGCATGATGCTTCCATTCCAGTCCTTCAATCTTTCTGCCGAAACTCAAACCATTCCTGCGGGGGTGCCGTTGCTGCGACGATCCGTGCTTGTGGGTGAATGGCTGCATGTGGACTCAGGTCGCGTCGCTTTGGGCTTGATAGATGGCGATACGTTGGCGCACCGTTTGGGTGTGGTTGAAGGCCCGTTTTGGCTGGAGGCCACCGCCGCCGTGCTGGACTTGCCCAGCGCTGTGGATGGTGTGACTGAAACCCCGGTGGTTCTGCGTTGGGTGCGCTTGGTGGATTTCCAGGTGGGCTTGAATGCGTTGCCAAACGCGGTGCAAACGGTGCTGCGCGACATGGCGCGGGCGCATCGTCAGCAAACCGAATTGGCCGTGAGCCGCTTGGCCAAAGATGCCGAGGCGCGCTGCGCCGAGTGGCTGCTGCGCCACGCCGAGCCTGTGGGCGAGCCGGGTTCGCTGGCGGTGATGCTGCACCAGCGCAAGCGCCTGATTGCGGCGCAACTGGGCATCGCCCCGGAAACCTTGTCGCGCGTGCTGCGCCATTTGCGCGAGCAGCGCTTGATCAGCGGCTCGGGACGGGTGGTGAATTTGGTGAACCCCAGCGGTTTGCGTTCATTGGCTGGGGTCTGACAGCGTCAGGATGGCGGCTTCGCGCCAGTAGTTCATCGCTGCAAAGAAGCCTTCCCACACGCAGCCGTTGCAGCCGCGCCCGCAGCAACTGGTGGGCGCGGGCGGGGGCTCAAAGGCCAGCGCCACGCCTTGCTGTGCTGCTTCGGCTCGAACACGTTCAACCAAACGCATGGCGCTGGCGTGGTCGGTGAGCGGCCAGTGCTGCCATGCGAGCGCCATGTTTACAGCTTGTAGTCAGCCAGCAGCATGGGGGAGGTGGAGGTGCAATGGGTTTGGATGTTCTTGTTGCAACCCGACTTGTTGCGCCAAGACTCAATGCCCACGCCCAGTCGCAAACCGGTGTCGGCCAAGTTGTACATGTAGCTGGTGCGCAGCAGCACTTCAGTGCGAGTGCCGTTGCCCTTGGGGCCGATCACATCCACAAAGCCTTCGACGCTGCCGCCAGCGATCGGGATGGCCCAAGACGAGGTCAGCGCCGGAGTCAAGTCGTAGCTCACAAACTTCTTTTTGATCCCGTCATGGTTGGTTTCTTTGTACAGATCCAAGCCCAAATCCCAAGAACCAGTAGCCACCGGCAACGCCACGCTCGCGCCCACGCGGCCTTTGAAGGGTTGGGGTGCCAACGCAGTGTTTTTGGTGCCAGCGTCCACGCGGGCGTTCAGGCGCACGTCTTTGAAGAGGCCGTAGTCGTCTTGTCTGCCGGTCAGTGCTTTCAGCGAGAAGCTGCGCTTGTAAAAGCCGATCCATTCTTGCGCGCCGTTGCCGCCGCCACCATTGGCCGGATCTGCCGCGTTGGAGCGCAGCAAGTCGATGCTGAACTGGTTGGTGCCCAATTTGTCACCGCTGGTGTGGGTGAAATTGAAGACGTTTTTGATGATCTTGTCGCTGACATCGGGCTCCGCCGTCGAGGGCATGAAGCGGTAACCCATGCTGTTGTTGCTCCAATCGGCGGCGGTGGCGGTGGTGGCACCAACGCAGGCCAAGCACAGGGTCAACAAGGAGGCGGAAAAGCGCATGGGATGTCTTTCTTAGAGTTGCACAGGTGAAGGGTCGGATGCACCTTCTTGTGCGGAAATTCTAAGAGCATTGAGCACCCGTTCAGCTGTAGCAGGTGCATCCAGCGGTAACGTTGTTGAGGCACGACAACAGGCCACCGCGTCCCGAATCGCCTCCCACACGCTGATGGCCAGCATGAAGGGCGGCTCGCCCACGGCTTTGCTGCCGAACACGTTGTCTTCGCAGTTGGGTGCGTGCCAGAAGTTGACCTTGAAATGCGCGGGCACATCGCCGCTGGTCGGGATTTTGTAGGTGCTGGGCGCGTGGGTGGCGAGGCGGCCTTGGCTGTCCCAGACCAGTTCTTCGGTGGTGAGCCAGCCCATGCCTTGCACAAAGCCGCCTTCGACTTGGCCCAGGTCAATCGCTGGGTTGATGGACTGGCCCACGTCGTGCAGGATGTCCACGGCCAGCACGCGGCTCTCGCCGGTTAGGGTGTCGATCACTACCTCGCTGCACGCTGCGCCGTAGGCGAAGTAGTAGAACGGGCGGCCCGTCAGCGTGACCTTGTCGTAGTGGATTTTGGGCGTGCGGTAAAAGCCGTCGCTCCACAGTTGGATGCGGTTGGCGTAGGCCAGCTTGACCACGTCGTTGAATGCGCGGCTGGTTTGCGGCGTGATGATGTGTCCGCCCGCAAAGCGTACCGCGCCTGCGCCGCAGCCGTCCAACCCACCGACAAACGCGGCCAAGTTATTGCGCACATTGCGGGCGGCGTATTGGGCGGCGCGGCCATTCAAATCAGTGCCGCTGCTGGCGGCGGTGGCGCTGGCGTTGGGCACGCGGGCGGTGTCGCTGGCACTGACTTGCACCTGCTTGAACGGCACGCCCAGTTCATCGGCCACGATTTGCGCCACTTTGGTGTGCAAGCCTTGACCCATTTCGGTACCGCCGTGGTTCACCAGCACGCTGCCGTCGGTGTAGACATGCACCAGCGCGCCCGCTTGGTTGAACAGCGTGGCTGTGAAGCTGATGCCAAATTTGACCGGCGTGAGCGCCAGCCCGCGCTTGAGCACCGGGCTTTGCGCGTTCCAAGCGGTGATGGCGGCGCGGCGCTCGGCATAGCGGCTGGTGGCGGCCAAGGTGCTGATCAGCGGCGCAATGATGTTGTCTTCCACCGGCATTTGGTAGTGGGTGACGTTGCGCTCGGTGATGCCGTACAGGTTGCGTTGGCGCACGTGCAGCGCGTCCACGCCCAAGTGCCGGGTGATGTCGCCCATGATGGCTTCGATCACGATCATGCCTTGCGGCCCGCCAAAGCCTCGGAATGCGGTGTGGCTCTGTGTATTGGTTTTGCAGCGGTGCGAGACGATGTCCACGTCGCTCAAAAAGTAAGCGTTGTCGGCGTGAAAGATGGCCCGGTCGGCCACCGGGCCAGACAAGTCGGCGCTGAAGCCGCAGTTGGCCAGCATGGTCAGTTGCAGGCCGGTGATCAGGCCGTCGTCGGCAAACCCGACGGTGTAGTCGTAGGCGAAGGGGTGGCGCTTGCCGGTGATCATGAAGTCGTCATCGCGACCCAGCCGCAGTTTGACCGGGCAGTGCAGCTTGCGTGCGGCCACGGCGGCCCACACAGCCAAGTGGCCCGCTTGGGTTTCTTTGCCGCCAAAGCCGCCGCCCATGCGTCGGCATTCGACCCGCACTTGGTGCTGTGCCAAATCCAGCGCGTGCGCCACCCAGTGCTGCACTTCGCCGGGGTGCTGGCTGCTGGTGTGAATCAGCCATTGGTTTTGCTCTTGCGGCAAGGCGTAGGCGATTTGGCCTTCCAAGTAGAAGTGCTCTTGCCCGCCGACTTCCAATTGGCCCCTCAGCGTGTGCGTGGCCCGTGCCAAGCCCGCTTGCGCGTCGCCGCGCTGCACGCGCACCGCCGGCAGCACAAAGCTTTGCGCCTGCATGGCTTCATGCACCGTCAGCACGGCGGGCAGCGGGGTGATGTCGAGCACCACTAGCCTTGCCGCACGGCGCGCTTGCCCCACCGTCTCCGCCACCACCAGCCCGATGACTTGGCCGACGTGCTGCACGGTGTCGATGGCAAACACCGGCTCATCGTGCGCGAAAGCGCCCAAGATGGGATCGCCCGGAATATCACCCGCCAGCACCACGCCGCGCACGCCGGGCAGCGCCAGAGCAGCGCTGGCATCAACGCGGTTCAGCCGCCCATGCGCCACGGTCGAGAGGATGGGCGCGGCGTGCAACGTGCCCCGCGTTTCGGGAATGTCGTCAATGTAGGGGGCGCGGCCCGCCACTTGGGCGGCGGCGCTGTCGTGCGCTTGGGCGGTGCCGCAGGCGGGTGTCAGCGGCGGTGTGGTGTGCAAAGCGGTGTTCATGCGGCGGGCTCCAGATTCAATGTGGCCAGCGAGACGTTGGCTTGGCCCTGGCTTTCCAGCCAGCAGCGGCGCAGCAAATTCCCCAGCACCGTGCGCCGGTAAGAGGCCGAGGCGCGCATGTCCGAAATCGGGCTGAACTCGGCGCACAGCACCGCAGCGGCGCGCTCGAAACTGGCGGCGCTCATGGGCTGGCCGCGCAAGCTGGCCTCGGTCTGCACCGCCCGCACTGGCGTCGCTGCGACACCGCCCACGCCGATAGAGGCTTCGGCGATGCGCCCGTCGGCCACCGAAAGCCGCACCACCAAGCACACGGCGGAGATGTCGTCGTCTTGGCGCTTGGAGATTTTGTAGGCGCGCAAGAATTCTTTGTGTGCTGCGCCGCTGGGCTCGCCGTGGGCGCTGGCGGGCAGCGGCACTTTGATCCACGCCAGCACCTCATCTGCTGCCATGATGTTTTGCCGGTAGCCGGTGTACAGATTTTCCAGCGGCAGTTCGCGGCTGCCGCGCACGCTGGCCAGCACCACGCGGGCGTGCAGCGCGATCAGCAGCGGCATGGAATCGCCAATCGGCGAGCCGTTGGCCACGTTGCCGCCCAGCGTGCCCGCGTTGCGCACCGGCAAACCGGCAAAGCGTTCGGTGAAGGCGCGCAGTTCGGGGCGGTCGGCGACCAGCGCATCAAACGCATCGGTCAGCGTGACCGCCGCGCCCATGGCGAGGTGATCGGGCTGGCGCAGCACTTGGCGCAGTTCGGCGACGCGGGTCACGTCCAGCAGTTGTGCAAATTGCTGATGCCGTTGGGTGATCCACAGCCCCACATCGGTGCAACCGGCCACGATCTGGGCTTGGGGCTGGGCGGCGCGGGCGGCCAGCAAGTCGGCCAAGTTGTCGGGCGCAAGGTAGCTGGGGGCGGGCGCGCTGGCGGCGGTGGTGTGCAGCGCGCTCAGTTGCTGGCGCAGCGCGGCTTCATTGACATGGACGGGGGGCAGGGCGCTCATGTGCTGCGCTGCGTCCACGATGGGGCGGTAGCCGGTGCAGCGGCACAGGTTGCCTGACAGCGCCACTTGCGCTTGCTCGCGTGTCACGGCTTGGCCGGACGGCTGGTTTTGGTACAGGCCAAACAGGCTCATCACAAAGCCGGGCGTGCAAAAGCCGCACTGCGAGCCGTGGCACTGCACCAAGGCGGTTTGCACCGGGTGCGAGCAGGCGGCGGGCACCAGCAGCGGGTCGCTGTCGAGGTCTTGCGCCGTCCACAGCGCCAGCCCGTTGATGGAATGCGCCAGCCGGATGCAGCTGTTCACGGCGCGGTAGCGCAGGGCGGCGGGCTCGGTGGCGGGCGATGTCGGTTCCAGCTCGGCCAACACCACGGTGCAAGCGCCGCAGTCGCCTTCGGCGCAGCCTTCTTTGGTGTCGGTGCAGCTCAGGTCTTCGCGCAGCAGCTCCAGCAAGGTGCGGCTGGGCGGCACATCGTGCAGCGTGACGGTCTGGCCGCGCCGGATGAAGCGAAGGACGGGGTGATTCATAGAACAGCTTTCCTCAGGTTGCCGGTGTTCCTAGCGTATACCGTGCCAGCCTGCGTTGACAATCGGGCTTGTCGCTGGCACGCCGTGGTGCACGGTTTGGGCACGTCTCTTGCTGCGGGTCACACTGGCTGAGGTGCCGCGCGGTGGCGGCACAATCTGCGCCCAGCAATTCCACAACCGCCCTGAAGAAAAGATGGACTCACGATGACGCATCCCCGACTCCAGTTGGCGCACATCACCAAGCGTTACCCCGCCGTGGTCGCCAACAGTGACGTGTCCCTCACAGTGCAACCGGGCGAAACCCATGCCGTGCTGGGCGAAAACGGCGCGGGCAAGTCCACGCTGATGAAGATCATTTACGGCTCGGTCAAGCCCGACGAGGGCAGCGTGCTGTTCAACGGCCAGCCGGTGCAGGTGCGCAACCCGCAAGAAGCGCGGGCGCTGGGCATCAGCATGGTGTTCCAGCACTTCAGCTTGTTTGACACGCTCACCGTGGCTGAAAACGTCTGGCTGGGGCTGGACAAGCAGCTCACGCTGGCCGAAGTCACCGGCCAAATCCGCGCCAAAGCCGAAGAATATGGCCTTGATATAGACCCCGCCCGCCCCGTTCACACGCTGGGCGTGGGCGAGATGCAGCGCGTGGAAATCATCCGCGCCTTGCTCAGTCGCCCGCAGCTCTTGATCTTGGACGAGCCGACTTCGGTACTGACACCGCAAGCGGTCGAAAAGCTGTTCGTGGTGCTGAAAAAGCTCTCCGCCGAAGGGTGCAGCATTTTGTACATCAGCCACAAGCTGCATGAAATCCGCGAGCTGTGTACCGCCTGCACCGTGCTGCGCGGCGGCAAAGTCACCGGCGTGTGCAACCCGCAAGAAGAAACCAACGCCTCGCTCAGCCGCCTGATGATTGGTGCCGAGCCGCCCGCCCTGACGCACCGGCCCACCCAAGCCGGAGCCACCGTGCTGAACGTGCAAGCGCTGAGCTTGGAGCGCGAGTCGCCATTTGGCGTGGACTTGCGTGAAGTCTCGCTGCAAGTGCGTGCGGGCGAAGTGCTGGGCATTGCGGGCGTGTCGGGCAACGGCCAGCGCGAACTGCTGTACGCCCTGTCGGGCGAAGACACCCGCGCCCGCGCTGATGCGGTGCAGGTCAACGGCCAAGCGGTGGGCAATTTTGGCCCGGCGCATCGGCGCAAACTGGGTTTGCACTTTGTGCCAGAAGAGCGCCTGGGGCGCGGCGCAGTGCCCACGCTGGGGCTGGCGCAAAACCTGATGCTGACGCGCACCGATGCGGTGGGTCGCAGCGGCTGGATTCGCTTGGGCGCGCTGGAGCAGCAGGCCAAGGACATCATCGCCCGCTTCAACGTCAAGACCGGCGGGCCGCACGCGGCGGCCAAATCGCTGTCGGGCGGCAACTTGCAGAAATTTATTGTGGGCCGCGAGATCAGCGCTGGGCCGAAGTTGCTGATCGTCTCGCAGCCGACCTGGGGTGTGGACGTGGGCGCAGCGGCGCAGATTCGCGGCGAGATTTTGGCGCTGCGCGACGCCGGTTGCGCCGTGCTGGTGGTCAGTGAGGAGTTGGACGAATTGTTTGAAATTTGCGACCGTTTGCACGTCATCGCCAAAGGGCAGTTGTCGCCCTCGGTGCCGCGTGCCCAAGCCACAGTGGCCCAAATGGGCGCGTGGATGAGCGGCTTGTGGCACGACGACGTGCCGCAGCGTGGAGCTGAGGAGGCACGTCATGTTCAAGCTTGAAGCGCGGCCTGAGCCGTCGGTGTTTTGGCGCTACGCCTCGCCGGTGTTGGCGCTGGCCATCACGGTGCTGATTGGGGTGGGCTTGTTTGCCGCCTTGGGCAAAAACCCGCTGCAAGGTTTGCAGATGTTCTTTTGGGAGCCGCTGAAATCCGCTTACGCGGTGGGTGAGTTGATGGTGAAAGCCACGCCGCTCTTGGTGATTGCGCTGGGGCTGGCGGTGTGCTTTCGCTCTAACGTCTGGAACATTGGGGCCGAGGGGCAGTTCATCATCGGCGCGGTGGCGGCGGGTGGCGTGGCGCTGCTGGCCGACGCGAACACCGGGCGCTGGATCGTGCTGGCCATTTTGCTGGCCGGGGTGCTGGGCGGCATGGCATGGGCGGGCGTGACGGCGCTGCTGCGCGACCGCTTCAACGCCAACGAGATTTTGGTCAGCCTGATGCTGGTCTATGTGGCCGACATGGTGCTCAGCTACTTGGTTTACGGCCCTTGGAAAGACCCGATGGGCTTTAACTTCCCGCAGACCCGCACCTTTGATGCGGTCACGCAAATCCCGCGTTTGATGAGCGGCTCGCGCGTCAGCGTGGGCTTGCTGCTGGCGCTGGCGGGCGCGGCGGGGTTGTGGGCGTTCTTGTTCCGCACCCGCGCTGGTTTTGCCCAGCAAGTGGGCGGGCTGGCTCCGGCGGCGGCGCGCTACGCGGGGTTTTCATCGCGCAAGGCGCTGTGGGTGGCGCTGTTGACTTCGGGCGGCGCAGCGGGCCTGGCGGGCGCGCTGGAAGTGGCCGGGCCTATCGGCCAGCTCACTCCGTATGTGCCTGCGGGCTACGGCTTCGCGGCCATCATCGTGGCCTATGTGGGGCGACTGCACCCGGTGGGCATGGTGTTTTCGGCGCTGCTGATGAGCATGCTCTACATCGGCGGCGAGCTGGCGCAGTCGCGCATGGGCTTGCCTAAATCCATCACCGGGGTGTTCCAAGGGCTGCTGCTGTTCACGCTGCTGGCCTCGGACACGCTGGTGGCTTACCGTTTCAAACTTGCCAAGGGAGCTGCCTGATGGAGTCTTATGCCTTGCTGCTGGCCGCCACGCTGAACGCGGGCACGGTGCTGGCGATAGCCGCCTTGGGCTTGTTGATCAACGAGCGCGCAGGCATCGTCAACTTGGGCGCGGAGGGGCTGATGCTCTGCGCTGCCATTGCCGGGTTTGCCACCGTGGTTCACACCGGCAACGACTGGCTTGGGTTTTTGGCCGGCATGGG
>ERZ724504.1219-NODE-1219-length-14291-cov-6.304720_pt1 | contig 14291 bp, 17 predicted proteins | sample MGYA00376037_ERZ724504 | MGnify/ENA primary metagenome ERZ724504 (study PRJEB28724, sample SAMN07190888) | wastewater metagenome | isolation source: influent of sewage treatment plant in Hong Hong | place: USA: Christiansburg, Virginia | collected 2016-03-01 ... | reverse complement strand
TGAGGGTGTCAATGGCACTGATGCGGTGAATGTGAATCAGTTGAAAGGCCTTGAGTCGACGGTTAACAATAAAATCACGACGATGGGACGCGAATTGAAAGGTGGTATTGCAGCAGCAGCAGCATTGGCTGTGGTGACACCAATTGAGGCGGGTCGTTGGCATATGACAGGTGCCGTTGCGGGTTATGGCGGACAAGTTGGTGTCGGTATGAATGTGTTGAAACGTTCTGACAGTGGCCAAAGTACGGTGCATGCAGGTGTCGCGTATGGTTCAGGCGGCGGCGGTGTGCTCTGGCGTGTGGGTGGTGGTTTCTCCTTTGGTGGCAACTAATCATTGCTAAAAACAGCACAGTAAGCTCGACTTGCTGTGCTGTTTCGAACATACTGGGTGGTGTGATGCCACCTTCCACCGACACAATCGGTACTGATGAAAGGATTGAATATGTTTAATTTGAAACGTGTTTTACATGCCGTGGCAATAGCGAGTGCTGTGTGTGGGACTCCCGCATTTGCGCAGGCCATTTCGTTTGAGAATACGGATGCTTCTCATGTTGAGTTTCCAAGCATGGATAAGGCATGGCTCAAAAATGGTGCGATCATGGATCCAATGCACCCTCGTAGCATGGGTTTGGGCTTAACTAAAAACCAAGTGCGCTCCATTATTTCGTATCCTCATTTCAGCGAAGCCATGTTCGGTGAGCGCGAATGGAATTATATTTTTAATTTCAAAAAGCTAGATGGCTCTTATTTGACCTGTCAATATCAAGTGCAGTTTGATGATAAAGTTCGTACAAAAGGTTTGTATTGGGATCGAGAAGAGTGCTTGAGGTTTGTACAAGGCAAGCCTGTTGAGCAACCATTGCGTTCGATCACATTGGGGGCTGATGGTTTATTTGCATTTGGTAAATCAAGTTTTGCCGATTTGTTGCCTGCTGGACGCCAGAAATTGAAGCGCTTGGCAGAGCAAATCAACAAAGGCTACAACTTGAAATCACTTGAGGTTGTGGGACATACCGATCGCATCGGCTCCAGTGCAAGTAACATGTTGTTGTCGCAAGCACGAGCTGAAACAGTGAAAACCTTTTTGGCTGCTAATGGTATTTCCAATGCGTTGATGACTGCACGTGGTGTGGGCTCTACACAACCCATCGTGACATGTGCGGGACCCGCAACTCCAACAGTCATTGCTTGTTTGCAATCCAATCGTCGTGTGGAGGTTTCTGTCAATGGCAGCATGAAGCCATAATGCAATTCAATGCTGTATGAACACTTTTGTGTGTGTGATTGGCCAACTTGCTGATTTTTAACAAGTTGGCTTTTTTGCGACCAAAGAATCAAGACAACACAATCAATGTGGCGAATACAAGAAAAACGTTGCTTAAACGTTGTTTATTTCACAGGCCGATTGTGTGTTTTTCCCATTAAGTCGGAACGTGTGAGCAAAAAAACCGCCTCATCTGAGCCGCTGGTGTCGAGCCAGACCAGAGGTAAGTTTTTGAAAGCGGCTTGGGCGTGTTGATATTCATTGCCAATTTCAATCACCAAAATGCCGTTGGGCTTGAGTAAAGCCGCCGCTTCATTCACAATTGTGCGTACCAAATCCATGCCATCACTACCTCCTGCGAGGGCGATTTGAGGTTCGGCAAGGTATTCGGCTGGTAAGCTGGCCATGCTCGTGCTGTTGACATACGGGGGGTTGGAGAAAATAATGTCGTACTGCTTACCTGAATCCTTCACTGCGCTGTATAAATCACTTTGCAGTAAAGTGATGCGGCTCTCAAAAGCATAGTCTTTGACATTGCGTTGAGCCACCTCAAGTGCTGCGGGGTCAATGTCAATCGCATCGACATGGGCATTTTGAAAGACTTCAGCCGCCATGATGGCCAAGCAAGCAGAACCTGTGCACAGCTCCAATATGTCTGTGGTTTTATCCACATCAACCCAAGGTGAAAAACCATCCAAAATCAGCTCGCCAATGAAGCTGCGTGGAACAATCACGCGCTCATCCACATAAAATTTAAATCCATGCAAAAAAGCTTCGTGGGTTAAATAGGCCAATGGTTTTTTTGTGAGGCAGCGCGCATTGATCAGTTCAGAGAGTTTTGAGAACGCTGGGCTTGGGTACGATGCTTCCCATGCGATGTCATGATCGACAGGCAGGCCAGCGCAAAACAATGCCGCATACACTGCCTCATCATAGGCATCACCCATGCCATGCCCATAGAATAAATTGGCTTTGAGCAGGTGTTTTTCTGCCGCTTCAATGGCTTGTTCAAAAGTATTCATGGGTATCACGCAATCAATTGTAAAAGGACATCGCGGTAAATGTTAGAGAGTGGTGTCATGCATGAGATTTCAACCCGCTCATCAATTTGATGGATGCTTTTTGAAATGGGGCCAAATTCAACCACTTGTGGGCAAATGGTGGCGATGAAGCGACCATCTGAAGTGCCGCCGGTTGTTGACAGTTCAGGCTCTTGGTTGGTGTGGGTTCGAACGGCTCGGCTGATGGCATTGGATAAATCACCTGCTTCGGTTAAAAAAGGCTGTCCACCAATGACCCATGACAGGTCATATTCTAAACCATGTTGATCCAAAATGGTGTGCACTCGCTCTTGCAAGCTGGAGGATGTGCTGGCCGTCGAAAATCGAAAATTGAAATCCACCACCAGCTCACCTGGAATGATGTTCGATGCGCCTGTGCCACCGTGAATGTTTGATACTTGCCATGAGGTTGGTGGGAAATAGGCATTGCCTTCATCCCAAACCGTCGAAGCCAATTCAGTCAATGCAGGGGCAAATAAATGAATTGGGTTTTTTGCACGGTGCGGGTAGGCGATGTGGCCTTGTTTGCCCTTCACCGTTAATTTACCGCTCATCGTGCCACGGCGGCCATTTTTCATCATGTCACCGAACACTTCATTGCTGGTCGGCTCGCCCACGATGCAGTAATCTAAAGTTTCGCCACGCGCTTTCAACATCTCCACTACCTTAGTGGTGCCGTCATGCGCTGGGCCCTCTTCATCACTGGTGATGAGAAGAGCGATGTTGTGGGTTGGGTTGGGGCATTGCTGCAAAAAACTTTCAATGCTGGTGACGAAGGCCGCGATGGAGGTTTTCATGTCCGCAGCGCCACGCCCATATAAATGGCCATCGTCTTTGACCGTGGGTGTGAAGGGCTCGCTTGACCATTGAGCGACGGGGCCTGTTGGAACCACATCGGTGTGGCCAGCGAATACAAAAGTTTTTGCTGACGCATTGGCTGCACTTGCTGCCGTGCCGCGACGAATCGCCCATAAGTTGGTCACACGAAAATCATCGGGGCCGCTGACCAGTGTTTCACAATTGAAACCGAGGGGGGCTAAACGTGCAACCAGCATGTTTTGGCAGGTTTCATCATTCGGGGTCACCGATTCAAGGCGTAATAAATCGCAGGTTAAGTCGAAAGTGGGGTTGTTTTGATTCATGGAATGTCTAACTTAAATGAATGTTGCAGTCAAAAGGGCTTCATCATGCCCAACAAAAATGCCTTTGTCCGAGACTATCACGGGGCGCTTGATGACAGAAGTGTTGGCCATCATCAATTGAATGGCACTGGCTTCTTCGTTGGCCATGGCTTGTTCGGTGGGCGATAGACCTCGCCAAGTGCTGCCTTTTTTGTTGATCAGTGTACCCAAAGGCACGGCAGTGAGCCAGTGCTTAAGGGTTGCTTCATCAATCCCGAGTTTTTTGAAATCATGAAAAGCGTAACCAATGCCTGCCGCATCCAACCACACGCGGGTTTTTTTAACGGATGAGCAGTTTGGAATGCCATAAACGGTGATCATGGGGTGCTCCTAAAACAGTGCAAAAGCTTTGGCGGCACTCAGCAGCGCAATGACAATGGCAACGAAGGCAACAGTTGTTGTGCGGCGCAAACGTTGATTCAAGCTGAGTACCAGTTGAGTGGAGTGCTGCAATTGATTGTGCATTTGATCGGCGAGGATTTGAATCGACTCGGAGTTGTTTTCGCAAGCGCTTGACACCCGTGCCAAATGCGTTGCCATGGTTTGTGGGTCGCTGGCATCGATGATGATGGGATCTTCACCTTTTTTTGACTTGTTACTTTTCAATAAGTCTTTGCTGCTTTTGACCAACTCAGTGATGTGTGGCAATGCAGCCAATGCGGCTTGCAGCCAAGGGGTAATGGCCATGATGTCCTCACTCGTCAAGTGTGAAAAGATGTGTTAGATGATCTGTTAGAAGTGTTCTGAAACAAAAATTATGTTTTTAGAAATCTAAAAAATTGAAACAACAAGCAAAACCCAAATGCCCATTTATTCAACGTAACGACTTTAAACAATGGATTGCCAGTCAATGTCTCATTGTAAAACAAAAAGCGCCGTGGCTGAGACGGCGCTTTGGTGATTGACAGGCAGTTGTTATCAAACGCCACGCAGCAATTCATTGATGCTGGTTTTTGAACGGGTCTGTGCATCGACTTTCTTGACGATCACTGCGCAGTATAAACTGTAGCTGCCGTCTTTTGAAGGCAAATTACCAGACACAACCACTGAGCCTGCGGGGATGCGACCATAAGTCACTTCACCTGTTTCGCGATCAAAAATTTTGGTCGATTGGCCAATGTAAACACCCATCGAAATCACACAGTTGTCTTCAACAATCACGCCTTCAACCACTTCTGAGCGTGCACCGATGAAGCAGTTGTCTCCAATGATGGTGGGGTTGGCTTGCATCGGCTCAAGCACGCCGCCGATGCCGACGCCACCTGATAAATGCACGTTTTTACCAATTTGTGCACATGAGCCCACGGTGGCCCAAGTGTCCACCATGGTGCCTTCATCAACGTATGCGCCGATGTTCACGTACGATGGCATCAAAACGACATTTTTACCAATGAACGAGCCACGGCGTGCAACCGCAGGTGGAACCACGCGGAAGCCACAGTTGGCAAAATCTTCTTCAGTGTAATTTGCAAACTTGCTGGGCACTTTGTCATAAAACTGAGTGAAGCCACCTGCGTCCATGACGGCATTGTCTTCGAGGCGGAACGACAACAACACCGCTTTTTTAATCCACTGGTTGACATGCCATTCGCCATTGATTTTTTCTGCCACACGCAAAGCACCTGAATCAAGTTGGGCGATGACGCTGGCAACGGCCTCACGCACGTCCGCAGGTGCATTTTTAGGTGTGAATTCGGCGCGTTGTTCCCACGCAGCGTCGATGAATTGTTCGATTTGGCTCATGATGGTCCTTGTTGAAATTTCTTTTGGGTGTGGGGTAAAAATGATGTGCCATTATAAACGCAACCAGCGTTTGCGCCAAGTTTAATCCTGACGCTTCATTCTGATGTTTCATTCCATTGCAAGTGTTTGAGTGTTGTGGAGAGGGGTCGAAAAAAAACGCGTCCACTTGCTTGTTTAGAGTCATTTTTTTTATTTTTTACACCATTCTAAATAAAGTATTTGGCAATTGCGGGATCTCCGCTGACGCTGAAGGTGTGCTTGTGATAAACTGAAGGTGTGCCGCGTGTGTGATGTTTCTGTCTCACGTGCATTTTTTAAATTGACCAGTAATTGGAACCTGTTATGGCAAAAAATCAAAAAACACCCATCACATACCGTGAAGTGCTGTTGGCGCGTTATCAAGGATTTTGTGATGCCATTGCAGCAATTTTTTTCCCGTATGCTGAAGTGGTGGTGCATGATTTGGGCACGCAATCAGTGGTGTATATTGCCAATAATATTTCGAAACGCATGCTGGGTGATGCATCGGCTCTGGATAATATTGAGTTTGATTCAGATGAAAATGTGCTGGGGCCTTTTGAAAAGTTGAACTGGGATGGCCGGGCAGTGCGCTCGGTTTCCATCGTTGTTCGAGACGATGAACAGCAAGCGATTGGTGTGATTTGCTTAAACTTAAACATCGCCGTGTTTGAGCAAGCACGAGCGGCTTTGGATTTATTTGTCAAAGGTGCAAAGATTGTGCCCCAACCTGACAAGCTGTTCAAAGACGATTGGCAGGAGCGCATCAACACCTATTTGCACCATTGGTTGCAACAGAATCAATTGGGTCTGTCCACGCTCAGCCGTGAGCATAAGCGTCAATTGGTGCACGTGTTGTATGAGCAGGGTGCCTTCAATGGTAAAAGTGCCGCCAACTATGTCGCCAATGTGCTCGACATGGGACGTGCCACGGTGTTTAAACATCTAAAAGAAATCAAAGAGAAAAATCAATAAATACCGTTCTCGTTGTCATTTCATAAAAAAATCCCTTTGATGTTTCAAAGGGATTTTTTTATGGGAGTCATCGTACCTTGACCAAGACTCTTAATGCGACCCTTCGCTGGCATGGTTTTTGGTGTATTTTGGCATTTCAATCACCAGATCTTCATCGGCCACAATCGCTTGGCACGACAAGCGCGACAGCGATGTTAAGCCCCAAGCCATGTCCAATAAATCTTCCTCTTGGTCGCCAATTTCATTTAACGAGTTGTAACCTTGGCGGACAATGACGTGGCAGGTCGTGCACGCCGCGACTTTTTCACACGCATGTTCAATCTCAACGTGGTGCTGTAATAAATTGTCGCACACCGACATACCTGGTTTGGCTTCAAACGTTGCGCCATCTGGGCAAAGGGTAGGGTGGGGTAAAACAGTAATCTTGGTCATTTAATTTGTATGTCCTAAAAAATGGTCTAAAGCCAATAATAAATCAAGTCGGTCGTCTCGCGCGACATCTTGCCAATGTCGATTGCTCAAAGCACCTTCAATTGCCCACAATAAATTCAAACTCGGTTTAAAGCCTGCGCGTTGAACCGTCACATAAGCCGCTACTGCACCCAGCTCGCGCAATTGCGCTTCGCTTGTGATCCCCGAACTGGCGAGCATGTGCATGGATGATAAACCTAAATTACGTAACATGATTTGCTCTCAAAAACTGTCACTCCCGTCCGGTCTTCGCGAAGACCAGTTACGGCGGGAATCCAGTCAAATATTCAGCCAAATGCACAGCGTTTGTTAGTGAACTATTGGTTGGCGAACTTTAACTTACCAACACCAATGGTGCGCTACGCACCCCACTGAATGCCTGCCTGCGGGGGAATGACAAGCGTTTTACAAACTGTCAATCGACTGCCCGCTCAATGCACTGGCAATCGCTTTGTCCATCCGCCGAGCGGCAAAATCTTCAGAGGCGAGGGCAAGTGCATCACTGGCAGCGCGCAGTGCATCGGTTTGCGTCACGTCATTGGTTTGAATCAATGCATTGAGCGCATCAATTTGTCGGGCAAAATCACTGCGTTCGGCATCATTCAATAACTCACCATCGTCAGTCATCGCACCTTGTACCGCCAACACCATGCGTTGCGCATCGACCGCGACTTCGCGCCATGCACGCGCAAGCATGTCATCACGGGCGTGGCTGTTGCCATCGGTCAGCATCTGTGCAATCGCCTCATCAGATAAACCATATGACGGCTTGACGGTGATTTCCGCCGATACCCCCGAGTTCATTTCCCGTGCCGCCACCGTGAGCAGGCCATCGGCATCAACCTGATACGTCACGCGCACCCGCGCCGCGCCTGCGACCATCGGCGGAATGCCGCGCAATTCAAATCGCGCCAATGAACGGCATTCACTCACCAACTCGCGTTCACCCTGCACGACGTGCAGCGCAATCGCGGTTTGGCCATCTTTGAAAGTGGTGAACTCTTGTGCTCGGGCAATCGGCAACGTGCTGTTGCGCGGAATGATTTTTTCGGTCAAGCCACCCATTGTCTCAACGCCAAGCGACAGCGGAATCACATCCAACAACAGCCAATCATCGTCTGTTGAACGATTGCCCGCGAGTAAATTCGCCTGCATTGCTGCGCCCAGAGCGACCACTTCATCGGGATTCAAATCATTCAACACAGGGCACGCGACATGCGCAGCCACCGCGCGTTGCACATTGCGCATCCGCGTCGCGCCGCCGACCATGACCACACCTTGTAAATCTTCACTTTTAACATTCGCCTGTTGTAAGGCTTCATCCAACACGCGAATGGTCTTATCGACCAGCGTTGTGCTCATTTCAAAAAATTGCGCTTGGCTGAGCATCAAGTTGACCTGATGTCCATCCGACAGGCTTGCGCGAATGCTCGCCACACCATCTTTGGTCAAATGCTCTTTCGCCGCGCGGCTTTTGGACTGCAATAAACGCACATCTTGCGCCGATAAATTCGCGTGCAAGCCAACCAAGTCGGCTTCTTTCAAAATCCAACAGTACACGCGATGGTCAAAATCATCACCGCCGAGCGCAGTGTCGCCGTGCGTCGACAACACTTCAAACACACCTTTGGACAATTTCAAAATCGACACATCAAACGTCCCGCCGCCCAAGTCATACACCGCAAACGTGCCTTCTTTCGCCACGTTATCCGCATTGTCCAAGCCATAGGCAATCGCCGCCGCCGTTGGCTCATTGAGCAAGCGCAACACATTCAGTCCCGCGATGTGCGCCGCATCTTTGGTTGCCTGTCGCTGCGACTCATCAAAATACGCAGGCACCGTAATCACAGCGCCAACGATGTCGTCATTGAAACTTTGCAATGCGCGCTGATATAGGTTTTTTAAAATTTCTGCCGAAACCTCAACAGGACTTTTCACGCCCTGCGGCGTCTGCACGCTGACCATCCCCGTCGTATCGACCAGCGCATAACCCGCATCAGGCAACGCCCGCGCGTCTTGATACCCACGTCCCATCAGTCGCTTAACGGATGCAATTGTGTTTTTCGGGTCATTCGCCTGCAAGGCTTTGGCAGCGATGCCAACCGTGGTCGTGTCGTGCGAATAATGCACAATCGACGGCACAAGCGACGCGCCATTTTCATCAGTCAACACCGTCGGAAAACCATGCCGCACGGTCGCGACGAGTGAATTGGTGGTGCCCAAGTCGATGCCGATGGACAAACGATGTTGGTGGGGAGCGGTGGATTCACCAGGTTCTGAAATTTGGAGGAGTGCCATGTTTATTTTAATAACCTTGAAAAATCTTCAACAACATATTTTTGATACCTATCTTTAATATATTCTTCACGCCGACCTGCATCTTTATTCATTTTAGTTCCGTTGAACCAAAGACTTCTTTTTCCTGCATTGATGCCGTTTTTATTTTGAACCGATTCGGCGATAAACTCGTCTGAAGACATGAGCCATAAAGTATCTAATCGTTCAGCGTAAAAAACAAACCAGTAGTTTGGCCGACATTCATGCGTAATTGCAGCAAATAATCCAGCATCACCCAACTTAACAGTTTTTGAACGCGCCTTAATTTGCACCTCAATAAACAAACCATCTGGACGTTTGATAACCGCATCAACAGCGTCATCATCTACTAAAGGTAAATAAACGTCTAAACCACTCTTAACCATTAAACCAACAACCCAGTATTCAATCCGTTTACCAAACCCCGCAGAGTGCCTAAATGCAATAGACATAGATTTCCTTTGAACTGTAAAAGCCGTAACCCGTAAGGTGGATTCGCGCAACAATCCGCCGCATGTCTCAACATCATTGTCATCGCATTCGGTGGATGCTCTCCACTCCGTCATTCCCGCGTAGGCGGGACCCCAGTCAAATGCGCAGCATTTGTTGACGAACTTAACTCATCTCGTACCGACGGTGCGCTTCGCGCCCCAATGGATTCCCGCCTGCGCGGGAATGACGCTGGTTTATGCGATAATGTCATCCCATAAATCTCGCCATTCTGGGTTTTGCGCTTCAATCAAGTTAATCTTCCATTGCCGATGCCATTTTTTCATGGCTTTTTCGCGGGCAATGGCGCTTTCCATTGTGTCGTGCTGCTCAAACCAAACCAGCATTTTAACGTCATATTGCTTGCTAAAGCCATCTGCCAATGCTTCTCGATGCTGACAAATCCGTTGCACTAAATTCGACGTGACGCCGATATAGAGCGTGCCGTTGCGTTGGCTGGCTAAATATAAACGGCGGGTTGTTTCATTTTCCAGAACTCTATTTTGTCATTCCCACCCAGCCTTCGCGATGACAGGTTACGATGGGAATCCCGCACCGTTGGTGCAAAACAAACTCAGTTCATCAACAAATGCTGCGCATTTGGCTGGATTCCCGCCTGCGCGGGAATGACGGATTATTTGGGTAACTGCTGCAAAAAATTCTCAATAAACTGGTTTTGCGCAATTGCAACTTGTACGGCGTGCCAATCTGCGGCATCACATGCAGTTTTTAAATCGGCCAATGCTTTGGCATTTGCCGCATGGACTTCATCACGCACGGTTTCAACATCGCCGTCTTCCAAGGCTTCGCGCCATTCCATTTGTTGCATCAAGAACGTTTGTGGCAAGTTGACGCGGACATGGTCACCTGTTAGTTCGGGTGCGTTGAGTGACAGCAAATACCGTGCTCGGGCAATCGGGTCGCGTAATGCGTCAAACGCTTCGTTGGCGAAAGTCGCCCATTGCAATGCGAGGCGTTGTTCCATCGCACTTTTGGCAGCGAAGCGGTCGGGGTGAACTTTGTCAATGATCGTGCGGTGGCGCAAAGCCAAATCGGCTTCGTCGATGGCGAAGCCGATGGGCAGTTGGAACAGTTCAAAATAGTTTTGTTTCATGCGTTGCGGCTTTAAGCTGGTTGTGTTTTAAATTTTGGGCGGTTCACCCGCCCAAAATTTATATTTTCGCGCGCCAGTGGATTGTGCTCTTGGGCTGGACTTATGTGCGAGTAATTAGACGTGGAATGATTCACCACAACCGCATTCGTCTTTGACATTGGGGTTGTTGAATTTAAAACCTTCGTTTAAACCTTCGCGCGTGTAGTCCAGCTCCATGCCGTCCAAATACGGTAAGCTTTTTGGGTCGATGAGCAATTTAACGCCGTGGGCTTCAAAAACATTGTCATCCGTGGCGGGCGCGTCGGCGTATTCGAGTTTGTAGGCCATGCCCGAGCAGCCGGTGGTGCGCACGCCAAGGCGTAAGCCAATGCCTTTGCCGCGTTTGGCGAGGAAATTTTGTACGTGGGTTGCCGCCGCAGCGGTCATTGAGACTGCCATGATGATTCCTTTTTTAAATCAATGCTTTGCTTTGTAGTCGGCCACTGCGGCTTTAATCGCATCTTCAGCGAGAATCGAGCAGTGAATCTTGACAGGCGGCAAGGCGAGTTCTTCGGCGATGTGCGAGTTTTTGATTTCTAAGGCTTGGTCTACGGTTTTGCCTTTGACCCATTCGGTGACGAGCGATGATGAGGCAATCGCCGAACCGCAGCCATAGGTTTTGAACTTGGCATCTTCGATGATGCCTTGTTCGTTGACCTTGATTTGCAGTTTCATCACGTCGCCGCACGCGGGTGCGCCAACCATGCCTGTGCCGACACTGTCATCGCCTTTGTCGAAAGCGCCGACATTGCGTGGGTTTTCGTAGTGATCCATTAATTTGTCTGAGTATGCCATTTTAGTGCTCCTTCAATTTGTGTTTGTGATTCCCGTGTAGGTGGGAATCAAGTGGTGTGGAACCCACACCGTGTCAATCTGTTGTCCGTCAACGCACGCTCTGCGTTTGACTGGGTTCCCGCCTGAGCGGGAATGACGGTTTTAGTGCGCCGCCCACTGTACGCTATCAAGGTCAATGCCTTCTTTGTACATTTCCCATAATGGAGAAAGCTCCCGCAGTTTTGCGATTTTTGATTGCATCAATGCAATGACCGTATCGATTTCTGCTTCTGTGGTGAAACGACCGACGGTGAAACGAATCGATGAGTGTGCCAATTCATCAGAGCGACCCAATGCGCGCAGAACGTATGATGGTTCCAAAGAGGCCGATGTACAGGCTGAGCCTGAAGATACGGCCACATCTTTAATTGCCATCATTAAGGATTCACCTTCAACAAAGTTGAAACTGACGTTCAAGTTGTGCGGAATGCGTTGCACCATGTCGCCATTTAAATGCACTTCTTCCATATTTTGAAAGCCCGCCCACAAACGATCGCGCAGTGCGCCAATGCGTGCATTGTCTGCGGCCATTTCTTCTTTGGCAATGCGAAATGCTTCGCCCATGCCTGCGATTTGGTGTGTCGCCAGTGTGCCTGAGCGCATGCCGCGCTCGTGGCCACCACCGTGCATTTGCGCTTCAAGGCGAATGCGTGGTTTACGGCGAACGTACAGTGCGCCAATACCTTTGGGGCCGTAGGTTTTGTGTGCTGAAAAGCTCATCAAATCCACTTTGAGCGTGCTCAAATCAATCTCAACTTTACCTGTGGATTGAGCGGCATCAACGTGAAAAATCACCCCTTTTTCGCGGCAAATCTCGCCCAACGTCGCGATGTCTTGAATCACGCCGATCTCATTGTTCACATGCATGACTGATGCGAGGATGGTGTCTGGGCGAATCGCGGCTTTAAACACGTCCAAATCCAATAAGCCATTTTCGAGCACATCAAGGTAGGTGACTTCAAAACCTTGACGCTCCAATTCGCGGCACGTGTCAAGCACGGCTTTGTGTTCGGTTTTCACGGTGATGATGTGTTTGCCTTTGTCGTGATAAAACTGTGCGACACCCTTGATTGCTAAATTGTCTGATTCAGTTGCGCCTGATGTGAACACGATTTCACGTGGGTCTGCGTTGACCAAAGCCGCCACATGGCCGCGCGCAGTTTCGACGGCGTCCTCGGCTTCCCAGCCATAAGGATGGCTGCGTGAAGCGGGGTTACCAAAATGCTCAGTGATGTACGGAATCATTTTGTCGGCCACGCGCGGATCAACTGGCGTGGTTGCAGAATAATCCATGTAAATCGGCATGTTCATGAGAGGTCCTTCATAAAGTGAAATGGGTGAAACAAAATAAATTAGTGGGCGTGCATGTGGATGACTTGCTCGCCATGGGCATGGCTGTGCTCCAATTGACGCTTGTTGTGGTCATTGACGAGGTTTTGCAAATTCACAGACTCCAAATACTCAAACATTTTTTGATTGAGTGTGTGCCAAAGCTCATGCGTCATGCACTGATGCCCGTTAAAACAATCTTCTCGGCCTTCGCATTGACGTGCATCGAGGGGTTCATCGACGGCAATCACAATGCTGGCAACAGAGATCAATTCAGGGGAGCGAGCCAAAATGTAACCACCACCAGGACCGCGCACACTGTCCACAAGACCGTTGCGGCGAAGTTTGCCGAACAATTGCTCAAGGTACGATAAGGAAATTTGCTGGCGATCAGAAACAGCCGCAAGGTTCACGGGGCCTTCAGTCGATCGCAAGGCAACGTCAAGTAGTGCGGTTACGGCAAATCGGCCTTTTGTGGTCAGTCGCATGGTATGTCCAATCTCAATACATTATTGGTTCTGGTTTTTAGCGAAAAATTAGACGGAAATGTCTCATGATTTTGTCGTTGTTAAACCAATCTTTTGTATTTGGATTGTAACATAAACCCGATAAAAACACTCGGGTATTGTTTTTTGGGAACGCCATTCTGAAGGCGGTGTGTTGAATGCTGACATTTTAAGGCAAGAGGTTTACATGGGCTTGACAGTTGAGCGGGACGGAGGCGTTTAGGTGGCCGTGCGTGCTGCGAGCAATTTTTTTGTTGCTTATGTGCTGCTCGTTTTGGACTTACAAATGGTTACATGTCGACACATGACGTAACTTAAAGCCCCTCACTTCCTTGTTACAGTGGTGGTGTGGGTTTCATTGATGTTTTTGCATCAATTGTTCCTCATCAATCACTCATCATCACTTATCATTACTTTAAGGATCAATCATGAAAAAAATTATTTCAGTCGTTTTTGCAGTGGCTTTGGGTTGTGCGTCGGTATCGGCGATGGCTTGTCCAAAAGGCTCGACATTAACGGGCGGCGTTGGTAAACACCATAAAGGCGGTAAATGCAGCCCTAAGGGTGCTTCTGTACCCGCAACAGTAACGACTCCAGCTTCGACGGTTAAAAAATAAGATGGATGTGCAAAATGAAATCGCTTATTGGAGTCACTGGATTGATGTGATGCCCAGTGGCGTGCCAGAAGCTTTATTTTTATTGTTCATTTTGTTCGGCTTGGGTTTTGCTTTTTACTTGGGGGTGCGTCATGATAAAAAAGAAAAATAAGGTCGAGCACAGTGTCACGTAAACAAATGCCCCATCAATCATCGCATGGGGGAATTGAGCATCATTGCATTGAGGTTAAAGTTGAAAGTGACCAGAAATACAAAGGTTGCTTGGTTTTAAGTGATCTGAGTGATATTAGATGCTGTCTAATATTCTGATTCTGTTCTGATTTGGTCCAATAGC
>ERZ724504.1216-NODE-1216-length-14304-cov-6.943224_pt1 | contig 14304 bp, 12 predicted proteins | sample MGYA00376037_ERZ724504 | MGnify/ENA primary metagenome ERZ724504 (study PRJEB28724, sample SAMN07190888) | wastewater metagenome | isolation source: influent of sewage treatment plant in Hong Hong | place: USA: Christiansburg, Virginia | collected 2016-03-01 ... | reverse complement strand
AACGGGTAATGCGGCAATTGTGCAAAGGCATTAAAACGCTCGCGCTGACCCATGATCGCTTCTGACAAAACTTTACCCGCGAGGTGGGTGTACGTGATGCCATGCCCAGAACAGCCTTGTGAGTAAAAGATGTTGTTGTGCTCGCCAAGTGTGCCGACTTGAGGGAGGCGAGACAATGTTAAAAGGAAATTGCCTGTCCATGCATAATCGATTTTGACATTTTGCAGCTGCGGGAATGTTTTCAGCATTTTGGGTCGGATGATGGCCTCCACATTTTTTGGATCGCGTGCACCATAGATCACACCACCACCGTAAAGCAAGCGGTTGTCGCCTGTGAGGCGGTAGTAATCAAGCAGGTAATTGCAATCCTCGATGCAATAATCGTTTGGAATCAGGCTTTTGGCCAAGTCAGCGGGCAAGGGGGCGGTGGTGACCACTTGGCTTCCACAAGGCATGGATTTTGCGGACAACTCTGGTACAAGGTTGCCCAAGTAAGCATTGCCTGCAACCACCACGATGCGGGCGTTGACACGTCCTTGTTCGGTGACAACGACCGGTTTCGCACCACGCTCGATGCGAATCACTGGACTTTGCTCGTAAATGGTTCCACCCAATGATTCAATGGCTGCGGCTTCGCCCAAGGCGAGGTTGAGTGAATGAAAGTGCCCGCCTGAATGGTCAATTGAGCCGCCAACATACACATCGCTACCGACGATGTTTGACATTTGTTTTTTGTCGAGCATGTCCACGGTGTTGTGTCCGTGGCGTGCCCATAACTTGCGTTGATGTTCAAGGTGCCGCATTTGTTTGGGTGTGAATGCGGCAAACACGCCGCCATTTTTCAAATCACATTGGATGTTGTATGTGGCAATCCGCTCACGAATGATGCGATTGCCCTCAAAAGCCATCTGACCAAACACTTTTGCCGCATCGTGCCCCACTTGTCGCTCGATGGCGTCAATGTCACGGCTGAAGCTGTTGACGATCTGACCGCCATTGCGCCCCGTCGCGCCAAATCCGACTTTAGCGGCTTCGAGCACGACCACTTTCAGTCCGCGTTCGGCCAGAAATAAACCTGTTGATAGGCCTGTGTAACCTGCACCAATGATGCAGATGTCCGCATTGATTTCACCTTGCAGGGCAGGGCGGTTTGGGACGGGATTCGCTGTGGCGGCATAATATGTGGGTGCGTATGGTGTGTTCATGGTTTAAGAATAATGTAATGGTTTGCTGAAAACGGGTCGCATGAGGCCAAGCACGATCGATAGGATGTGCTTTGGCGAAACGGTTAAATGGGGTTATGTGTTGTCGATTTTGATCCAAGTGGTTTTCAACTCGGTGTATTTGTCCAAAGCATGCAAAGACTTGTCGCGACCATTGCCGGACTGTTTATAGCCACCAAATGGAACCGTGATGTCGTCATCGTTGTACTGATTGACATGAACGGTGCCAGCCTTGATGGCACGTGCGACACGAAGGGCTTTAGACACATTGCTGGTCCACACCGCTGCTTGTAAACCATAAATGGTGTCGTTGGCGAGTGCGATCGCTTGGGCTTCCGTTTCAAAAGTCATGGCGGCGAGCACAGGGCCAAAAATCTCTTCTCGGACAATCGTCATGTGTGGTTCGGCCACGAAAATGGTGGGTTCAATGAAGTAGCCGCCTGTTTCGATGCGTGTGCGTGAGCCACCCGCGATCAATTGCGCACCTTCATTTTTACCTGATTCGATGTACTTCAATACTGAATTCATTTGGATGTCATCGACAATCGCACCCATGCTGGTGTCGCCCTCGAGTGGATCGGCCGGCGTGAAGGCCGCCACGTGCGCCGCAACTTTTGCCATGAATTCGTCTTTGATCGACGCTTCGACATACAGGCGAGTCGGTGCATTGCAGCTTTCACCTTGATTGTAAAACACATTGCCCGCAGCGGCTGCGGCTGCGGCGTCCAAATCAGGTGCATCGGCGAACACGATGTTCGGTGATTTGCCACCGAGCTCCATCCATGCGCGTTTGAGGTTTGATGTCGCAGCCGCTTGCATGATGCGTTGACCGACGGCGGTTGAACCTGTGAACGCGATGCAGTCGACGTCCATGTGTTCAGCCAAAGCAGCACCCGCTTCATGGCCATAACCAGGTAATACATTGAACACACCCGCAGGGATGCCCGCCTCTAAGGCCAATTCAGCCAAACGCAAAGCGGTTAAGGGTGATTTTTCAGAAGGTTTCAAAATCACGCAGTTGCCCGTGGCCAATGCAGGTGCGATTTTCCAGCTGGTCATCAACAAAGGGTAATTCCACGGCACGATCGCCGCCACCACGCCGACCGCTTCGCGAGTGATCAAAGCGAGCGAGTCACGCGGTGTGGGCGCAACTTCATCATAGACTTTGTCGATGGCTTCACCGAACCAGCGGATCGTGTTTTGAGCCGCATTCACATCGACAGCCAAGGCATTGGACACGGGTTTACCCATGTCCAATGTTTCAGTGACGGCCAGCTCTTGTGCATTTTTAACAATGAGATCGGCAAATTTGATCAGGATTTCTTTGCGTTTTTTGGGTGATAAATGCGCCCAGCGGCCATCTTCAAATGCCGCACGTGCCACTTTCACCGCCGCATCAACATCGGCTTTTTGGCAACGCGCCACGTCGGTCAGTTTGCTGCCATCCAAAGGGCTGATGCAATCAAAGGTCGCGCCATCTTGCGCCGCCACACGTGTGCCATTGACAAAGGCGCGGCCATCAAAGCCCGAGGTTTTCAGGGCGGCGGCTTTTTCTTTCCAATTGATTGAGCTCATGGTGTTCCTCTTGTGTTGTTGTTTTTGAATGGTGTGGAATGTGTGAATGGGATGATTATAAATGTGAGCGGGCAGAAAGACCATGCAAAGGATGAAGTGGACGTGCAACAAAAATTTAAGTGGTTCTCAAATCATTCACAATATGTCATTTTTTATGAGCCTGTTGCGAACGAAGCAGTAAAATGCAATAAGAAACAGTAAAATTGTCCCAAGAAAAAGCGCAAGTCAATCGACTTGCGCTTTTTCTTTTTATAGGCGTTTCAAGCTTACGTTGCGTCGCGATAAGCGGCTGCGATTTCTGCGTTGCGCTTTTTCTCACGCTTTTGCATCCAAATGCTGCCTGCAATCAAAACGCTGCTGACCACAAAAACAATCACGGCACCGAGGGCATTCAACACAGGTTTTGCGCCTTGGCGGGCATTGTCGAGGATGACATTGGGCAGCGGTTTGACACCTGGGCCATTCAGGAATTGAGAGACCACCACATCATCAAACGAGATGGTGAACACCAATAAGCCTGCAGAAATGAGCGATTGGGCGATCAAGGGCAAGGTCACCAAGAAAAATGCGTTCAATGGTTTTGCACCCAAATCCAAGGCCGCCTCTTCATAAGCCATTGGCAGCTCAGAAAAACGCGCCTTGATGACCACAGAGGCGTATGCTGCGCCGAGCAGGGTGTGACCCAAGATGATCATCAAATAACCGCCTTCCATTTTGAACAGTGATTTGAAGACGAGCAGCAACGACAAACCCAGCACCACTTCAGGCATGACCAGTGGCGTGTTGGCCATGCCGCTGAACAAGGTTTTTCCCGTGAAGCGGCGATAGCGTTGCAGCACGAAAGCAATCAATGTGCCGATGATGACCGATAGAATCGCAGAAATCACTGCAATTTTCAGAGAAACAATCAAGCCATCTAAAATCTCTGGGGTTTTGACCAAAGCCGCGTAGCTTTCCGTTGAAAATCCATTCCAATGGGTGGGGCGGCCTTTGTTGAAAGAAAAAGCGATGAGCACGAAAATGGGCAGGTATAAAAACGCATACACCATGACCATCCATGAGCGGGCAAACCAGCGATGTTGTTCGTTCATTTGAGTTCTCCTGCTTTTTCTTCGTACTTATTGAGAATCATCATCGGGATGATCACCAATAAGATAATCGTGATCGCCAATGCCGAGGCGAGTGGCCAGTTGGCATTTTGGAAATACTCATCCGCCAACACGCGACCAATCATCAAAATGTCTGCGCCGCCGAGCAATTGAGGAATCACGTACTCACCGACACATGGGATGAAGACCAGCATCAAACCTGCAATGATGCCTGCTTTGGATAAGGGCACCGTGATGAGGAAGAATGTTTTAATCGGTGTTGCCCCCAAATCGGCTGACGCTTCCCAGTAACGCGGATCCATTTTGGACAAAGTGGAGTAAAGCGGTAAAATCATGAATGGAATGTACACATAAACCATGCCAAACATCATTGAGAAGGGTGTACCCAGCACATGCAATGGGTCGTCAATCAAACCAAAACCTTGCAATAAGCCACTGATCGATGTGACCAAAAAGCCTGAATCATTGAATAACACTTTAATCGCATAGACGCGGATCAGCATGGAAATCCAAAACGGCAACATCACAAACAGCAGCAACGTGGGTTGCAGCTCCTTGCGTGCCCGTGCCATGAAATAGGCAAATGGGTAGCCGATGATCAAGCACCAAAAGGCGGTCAGCGCGGCATAGTACAGCGAAGACAGGTAGGCGGTGCGGTAGGTGCCACCGTTGATGATGTCGTTCCAAATGGGAATGAAGTTGTCTTTGAAAAACCAACCATCATGGCGATAGATTTTAAGAAAGCCGCCACCATTTTCCATTTCGGAGACGCTGACTTGTCCCAAAAACAAAAAAGGCAGCAACAGCATGACCAACAGCCAGAAATAAGGCAGGCCGATGACCAGCCATTTGCCCCGCGAAGATTGAGTGAGTTTCATGGCGCGCTCCTTATTGATACGATGGCGCGATGGGGACAATGGCGTCTGAGTTCCATGAGATGTAAACTGGGTCTTCCCAAGTTAATTTCTCGCCGCTGTAACGTTCGGTGTTGGCGGCTTGGACTTTGATGATGGTGCCCGTGTTGTCGAGTTTGACGTGGTACAAGGTGTCTGAGCCATAATATGCGATTTCTTTAATCACGCCGTGACATTGATTGCCACGCTGTGTCGGCGCCTCGCGTGAAATTTCCATTTTTTCTGGGCGAATCGCAATGGTCACTTTCGTGCCCACCTCGCCCACAATGGCGTGATCGATGACGTGCAATGCGTCGGTGGTTTGCACCTCGGCCAGTTCCAATGTGTCGACGATGATTTCACCTTCCGAGAACAAGTTGACGTTGCCAATGAAGTCGGCGACGAATTCGGTTTGAGGCGTTTCATAGATTTCTCGGGGTGAGCCCACCTGTAAAAAGCGCCCCTCGGACATGACGGCGATGCGGCTGGCCATGGTCATGGCCTCTTCTTGGTCATGGGTGACCATCACGCAGGTCACGCCCACTTTTTCAATGATGTTGACCAGCTCAAGTTGAGTGGCCTCACGTAATTTTTTGTCCAAAGCACCGAGCGGTTCATCAAGCAACAATAACTTGGGTTCTTTGGCCAAACTGCGTGCCAAAGCGACGCGTTGTTGTTGACCGCCAGACAGTTGATGTGGTTTGCGTTTGGCGTATTTGGTCAGCTGTGTGAGCTTGAGCATGCGCTCCACTTTGTCAGCCACCACATCTTTGGCCAAACCGTCGCGGCGCAAGCCAAACGCGATGTTGTCCCATACGGATAAATGTGGAAACAAGGCATATGATTGAAACATCATGTTGATGGGGCGCTCGTATGGTGGGACTTGGGAGATGTCTTGGCCCGCCAGTAAAATGCGACCTGATGTCGGGGTTTCAAAACCAGCCAACATGCGCAGTAAAGTGGATTTGCCACAGCCAGAGCTGCCGAGCAATGCGAAAATATCGCCCTGACCAATGTCGATGGACACTTTGTTGACTGCGACGTGATCGCCAAATTTTTTTTCTAAATTTTCAATGCTTAAAAAAGCCGCATTGGATGGGCTGGGGTTGCTGTGGGCAGTCATGCTGTTCTCCTCATGTGATGCGCGGGAAGTGTGTGAAATAAAGAAAACCCTTATGCAAATGCACAAGGGTTTGTGTTGAAGTTACTTGCCCGTTTTGAATTTGCGGAAAGTATCGTTAACAGCTTTGGCTGCTTCTTGTGTGCCAGGCAAGCGGCGTGGTGCCATTTGCGCCAGCACTTCAGGAGTCAAGAAAATGGTTTTGTTGTCGGCCATGTCTTTGTCGACAAACTCCAATGCGGCTTTGTTGGCTGTGGCATAGCCGAGCTCGTTGGTGATGACTGAGCCAATTTTTGGATCCAGTGAGTTGTTGATCCATGCATAAGCATTGTCTACGTTTTTAGAGTCAGCAGGAATGGCCATGGTGTCGAAGAACACAATCCCGCCATGACCCAGTAACATTTTAATGTTGTTGCTGCCTGCACGTTTGGCGGCTGTGTTGATGTCACCAGACCATGCCAAGAATGCACAGAAGTTGCCATCAGCGACCTCATTGATGACGCTTGAGTCACCAAATTTACGCACGTCAGGGCGGATTTTTTTCAACATCTCCAAAGCGGCATCGTAATCGCTCAACGTTGTGCTGCTGGCATCTTTACCAAGGTATTGCAGTGCAGCGGGCATGACTTCAGTGGGAGAATCCAGCATGAAAATGCCGCATGATTTGAGCTTGTCGGCGTATTCAGGTTTGAAGACCAAATCAAATGGGTTTTCAGGCAAAGGTGTGTCTTTGCCTAAGGCTTTTTTCACTTTTTCTTCATTGATGCCCACGCCTGTAAAGCCCCACGCCCAAGGCACGAGGTAGTCGTTGTTGGGGTCCATTTTGGCGACTTGTGCCATCAAAGCAGGGTCTAAATTTTTGTAATTGGGGATTTTGCTTTTATCGAGCTTGAGGTATTTGCCTTGCTTGATTTGTTGTTCAGCCCATGCTGCGCCGGGTACCACAACGTCATAGCCTGAATTGCCCGCGATGATTTTTGCATTTAAAGTTTCGTCGGTGTCGAAGGTGTCGTAGTTGACCTTCAATCCCGTGGCTTTTTCAAAGTTGGCTTTCATGTTTTCTGGGATGTATTCAACCCAGTTGTACACATTCACTGCGCCTGTGAGTTTGGCTGGAGCTGCCGCAGTTTCGGTTTTTGCGGGCTCACTTGCAGCTGGTTTGTCGGCTGGTTTGGGGTCGCTGCCACCACAAGCGGTCATGACCAAGCCAGCGAAAAGTGATAAGCCAAAATGGCGAATGGTTTTTGTGTTCACAGGTGTCTCCTGAAGATGTGAAAAAACGGGGTTATCAATTCAAATCAATGTGTGATGTTCAATCCGCGAGTTTTGCGCATGTACGTGCTTTATTCGCTTCAGCCATCATCTTACTATTTTTGTTGAGATGTGCAATTGTTTTCATGCCTATTTCATGCACATCTCGTTCTCATTTATATTGCATTTGCACGTTTAAAGTGCAAAGAAGCGTCGCAATTATTGCACGATATTTTTGGCTTTCAAATCAGCCCATGTGGCATCCAGTGCCAAACGAGCCAATCGAACCAATTCATCAATTTCTGCATGGCTGATGACCAGGGGCGGGGCAATAATCATACGGTCACCCACAGCACGCATGACCAAGCCATTGTCGAAGCAGTGGCCTCGGCAAATCATGCCCACATTGTCATCGTCATCGAATGGGATGTTGTTGGCTTTGTCTTTGAGCATGACCAAGCCTGCAACCATACCTTCGGTTTTGGCATCAGTGACCAACGGGTGGTCGTTCAATGATTCAAAGGCTTGTTTCAAATAAGGGCCCGTATCGTTTTTGACCCGATTGACGAGGTCAAGTTTTTGCATCAATTTGATGTTGGCCACTGCCACTGCGCAGGCAACGGGATGCCCCGAGTAAGTGTAGCCGTGGTTAAAGTCACCATCTTGGTACAACACTTCAACCACGCGGTCGCTGACCATGGCGCCACCGAGTGGAATGTAGCCAGAGGTGACGCCTTTGGCAAATGTCATGAAGTCGGGTTTTGTGCCCATGGTTTCACAGCCAAACCATGTGCCGAGGCGGCCAAAGCCACAAATGACTTCGTCGCTGATGAGCAAAATGCCGTATTTGTCGCAAATGCGTTGGATTTCAGGCCAGTAGGTTTTGGGTGGGATGATGACGCCACCTGCACCTTGTACGGGTTCACCGATGAAAGCGGCCACTTTATCTGCACCGATTTCGAGGATTTTTTCTTCGAGCCAACCGGCAGCAATCACACCAAATTCGTCTTCGCTGAGGTCTTTGAGTTCGGGGTGGTCTTTGACGACTTCACGGAAATACGGTTGTTCAATATGAACGATCCCAGGGATGGGCAAGTCGCCTTGCTCATGCATGCCTGTCATGCCTCCGAGGGATGCGCCTGCAACGGTCGAACCATGGTAGCCATTTTTACGGCTGATGATGGTTTTGCGTTGCTTCTCGCCTTTGATGTCCCAATAGCGGCGCACCATGCGCAGGATGGTGTCATTGGATTCTGAACCCGATGAGCTGTAAAACACATGGTTGAATTGGGGCGGCGTGATTTCAGCCAATAAAGCGGCCAGCTCAATGGCGGGCTCAACCGAAGTGTTGAAGAAACTGTTATAGAAGGGTAAAACGGTCATTTGCTGTGTTGCGGCTTCAACCAATTCGGTTTGACCGTAGCCCATGTTGACGCACCACAAACCAGACATGCCGTCGAGGATTTTATTGCCCTCGGTGTCCCACACATACACGCCTTCACCACGTGTGATGATGCGTGCGCCCTTGCTGGCAAGGTCTTTGTGATCAGTGAATGGATGCAAATAATGAGCAGAGTCCAGTTTTTGCAGAGCAGCAGTTTTGGCGTTAATCATAAAGTCTCCGTGATGGGTGATGTGTACTCGATGTGAGGTACAGGTGTTAAATGTGTTCTATAAGCACAGTGTAAATAAAATGCTGGGGCACTGTGTTGAATGGATGGGGTGGGTGTTTGAAAGTGGATTGTGGACGGTGGTGTGTTGTGGGTGGGCTGCAAAGCAAGACTCTATTTTGTAATGATTCGCATGCAACGTAAACAGAAGTTTTAAGTGAAAAGTTGTACGGCGATCCATAGTCCTCAGACAAAACCGCAAGATAAAACATTTGATTATTCAAAATATTTGATTGTTGTCGGTTTTGCCGTGGATCGCATGACTCAGCATGATTCAACATGAATCAAACAAGGGGATTCAACTTTTTTAGTGCAAAAAGGCGGGCTTGTGCCCGCCTGTGTGGTTAAACTTAAACGTTCAACAATAAGTTTTCACGTTCCCATGGGCTGATCACTTTCATGAACTCTTCGTATTCAGCCTCTTTCACAGCCAAATAAACTTTCACGAATTGAGGGCCGAGGACTTCGTGCAACTCTGGGCATTCTTTCAATGCGGTGAGCGCTTCGCCCATGCTGCGTGGCAATTCAAAGTCCAAGCCGTTCACAGCACCGACAACTTCAGCCGAGGGTTCAATTTTGTTTTTGATGCCCAAGTAACCACAGGCCAGTGTCACGGCAAGTGCAACGTAGGGGTTGGCATCTGAGCCGACGACACGGTTTTCGACACGGCGATTGGCTGGTGATGAGTCTGGGACGCGCAGGCCAACTGTGCGGTTGTCGCGCGCCCATTGCACATTGATGGGGGCTGCGGTGTGTTTGGTGATGCGGCGGTAAGAGTTCACATACGGTGCAACCAAAGCCATGGCCAACGGCATGTATTTTTGCAAACCACCGATGTAATGCATGAATTCTGCACTGTGCGTGCCATCGTCGTTGCTGAAAATGTTTTTACCCGTCACAGCATCCACGATGGACTGATGAATGTGCATGGCTGAACCAGGTTCATCTTGCATGGGTTTGGCCATGAATGTGGCGAACATGTCATGGCGGATCGCAGCTTCGCGCAAAGTGCGTTTGAAGAAGAACACTTTGTCGGCCAAGTCCAAAGGAGCGCCGTGGAGGAAGTTGATTTCCATCTGGCCTGCCCCCCATTCGTGAATCAGGGTGTCCACATCCAAATCCATGGCTTCGCAGTAGTCATAAATGTCTTCAAACAAGGGGTCGAATTCGTTCACGGCATCAATTGAGTAGGATTGGCGACCCGATTCGCGACGGCCATTGCGGCCAATTGGTGGTTGCAACAATTGATTTGGATCTGTGTTGCGAGCGACGAGGTAAAATTCGAGTTCTGGCGCGACAATGGGTTTCCAGCCTTCAGCGGCAAACAACGATTCAACACGGCGCAGCACCGAACGTGGGGCGAATTCGACCAAGGTGCCATCCATTTTGAAGCAGTCGTGCAACACTTGAGCAGTCGCGTCATTTGCCCATGGCACGAGGCGCACGGTGGTTGGGTCTGGGCGCAACTCCATGTCCATGTCGGTGGGGGCAATGATGAAATCGAGGTCGCCGTCTTCTGGGTATTCGCCCGTCACGGTGGAGCCGAAGATGGCTTCGGGTAGGCGCATGCCACGTTCTTCGGAGAATTTGTTGCGTGGCAGAATTTTGCCCTTGGCAATGCCCGTTAAATCGGGTACGAGGCATTCAACTTCGGTCACGCGGTTCTCATCGAGCCAGCGTTCCATTTCATTGAAAGTGGTGAATTTTTGTAAGCTCATGGTTCGTCCTTGGTTAATAGTGTGCGTTTTTAAGCTTGTTGATGAAATGTCTCAATTTTTTTAATATAAAGCATGGGCTCTTTAAGCCGATACACCACTTAAATGGAGGGCGAAGTCACGGCAGGCTTGCCCAAATGCATCGAATAGAGCCAGTGAATCTGGATGTTCTTTCATTTTCCATTCGGGATGCCACTGAACCGCCATGCCGAAACTGGGGTGTTCTGCAATTCGAAAGGCCTCAATTAAACCATCGGGGGCGTAAGCTTCTGCAATCAAACCTGAACCCAGTTTGTTGATGCCCTGTCCATGCAGAGAGTTCACCATGGTTTCGCTCTTGCCCGTGATGTGCCTGAGCAACCCACCTTCAACCAATGTCAATGGATGGGCTGGGCCATATTGATCGTCTAACTCGACGCCTTTGTCTTCGCGATGATCGCCAAACTCATCAAGCTCATGCACTGCTTGATGCAGTGTACCGCCAAAAGCCACATTGATTTCTTGAAAGCCACGGCACACCCCCAAAATAGGAATGCCGCGTGCCACTGCTGCGCGAATCAAGGGCAGTGTGACACCGTCGCGCAAAGGGTCTTGCGGCAAATGAGGATGCGATACATGCTCACCATACAGGCCTGCATCGACATTCGATGGTGAACCCGATAAGAACACCCCGTGCACATTGTCCAACAGCACATCCACATTCAACTCACTGCCCATTGCTGGGAAAAACAGCGGTGTGCAGTTGCTGCCGTAAAAAACAGCATCAGCATACTTGCGCTGTACCGTATGTGATGGGTGACGTCCGACAAAGTTACTACATGCGGGAATAAGAACGATGGCATCGCGTTTCACGGCGGCGGTATTCATGCAGCAGGTATCTCCAAATCAAAGGTGGATTGAATTCAATGTGGGCAGGTTGGGGCTACAGATACACCAGTCTGACCGAGTATAGTTTAGCATTGGTTTGTCTAAAAGAACCACTTGGTCGGAAAATTTCAGTCCACTTGAAAGGGGAATGGTTTAAAATCCTTGCAGAAAAGCAGTTGGTGTAGAATCCAATTGCATTGTTATAGGAGAATACCATGCGCCGCACCCCTTTGGCCGAACTTTTACAAAATGAGCTTGAACGGCAAGATTTTCATCCACGTTTACCTGGTTATAAACGGGTGTATGAGGCCATTCGCAGTGCCATTGTCAATCGCCGTTTGCCAGCGGGCAGCAAACTGCCCAGTTCTCGAGATTTGGCGCATGAGCTGGAGGCTTCTCGTAACATGATTGTCGCTGCGTACGATCAATTGCAAGCTGAGGGTTATGTCAGCAGCCAAACGGGCAGTGGCACGTATGTGGCAGATGCTTTACCCGATGGATTCAATGGTGAGGCTGCGGTTGTTCGTCAGCGTGAAGTTGGTATGACTGACCCTGAGCTCATTTTGTCTAAACGTGGCGCACGTTTGACACGTGAAAAAGGCGTTGAAAATTATGAAGTACAGCCTTTTGCTTTGCGTGGCAAAATGGATTTACTCAATTTTCCCATTAAAACATGGCAGCGTGTTCAAAACCAAGTGTGGCGACGTGAGGACATCACCCTGTACGATTACGACACCGATGGTGGGTATTTTCAGTTGAAAAAAGCGGTGGCCGATTATTTGCGGGTATCGCGCGGTGTGTCACTTGTACCCGATCAAGTGTTGATCACTGCGGGCACACAACAATCGATCGATCTCATCAGCCGCATCCTTGCCGATCAGGATGATGTGGCATGGGCTGAAAATCCTTGTTATTGGGGGGCTTGGAGTTCGCTCTATGCGAACGATTTGAGCATTCGCCCGATCGCGGTGGACAGCGATGGCATGAATCCATCCGAGGAGGATTTGAACAGCTTGCCCCCCAAATTCATCTATGTCACACCCTCACATCAATACCCAACGGGTGCGGTGATGTCTTTGGCGCGCCGTAAAAAATTGATTGAATACGCGCAACGCGTCAATGCGTGGATTTTAGAAGATGACTACGACAGTGAGTTCCGTTATTCTGGTCGTCCATTGGCCTCATTGCAAGGATTGGCCACCGAAGCTGGGATTGACCGGGTGTTGTACATGGGGACTTTTTCAAAGGTGATTTACCCTGGGATTAAATTGTCGTACTTGGTGTTGCCTGAACCGTTGATCGGTGCGTTTAAAACAGCTTTGTATGACTTGTATCGCCCGGGTCAATTGCATTTGCAAGCCGCTTTGGCTGAGTTCATTGATCAAGGTCATTTCACCACCCACATTCGTCGATTGCGTCAAGCGTATGCACAGCGCCGAACCTTGTTGCTCGCCGTGCTCGAGAAAACCTTGGCGGGCAAAGTGCAACAAATTGTGGTCGATGCGGGCTTGCATTTTTTGATGCGACTGCCACCACACATCGATGATTTGGCTTTGGCAGCAGAATGTCAAGCGCAAGGCTTATCGGTGCGTGCATTGTCTCGGTATTACATTGGCCCGACCGATGCACGTGGCTTGGTGGTTGGTTTTGCATATGTGGACACCAATGATTTGGTGGATTGTGGTCAACGTTTGGGCTCCGTGATTAAAGCTGTTTTGGGGTGAGTTTTTGAATGGGACAGGTCTTCTTTTCTCATTTGCGTTGTTTATTTGCGTTGTTTATTGGGATGAAGCGCAATGACGCAATTCAGGTACAATTTAGTCCCACACCCTTTTCCACTTTTGATTAAAACCACAGAAGAACCTTATGTCAAAAAATTACCCAACCATTGATCAATTCGTCGGCAACACGCCTTTGGTGAAAATCCAGCGCATTGGCGCGGACATCCTTGCGGCACGCAATAATGTATTGCTGGGCAAACTTGAAGGCAACAATCCAGCCGGTTCAGTGAAAGATCGACCCGCCTTGTCGATGATTTTAGAAGCAGAAAAACGCGGCGACATCAAAGAAGGCGATACCTTGATTGAGGCGACCAGCGGCAACACTGGCATCGCTTTGGCCATGGTGGCTGCCATGCGCGGTTATCAAATGATCCTCATCATGCCCGACAACCTCAGTGTTGAACGCCGCCTCGCGATGCAAGTGTATGGGGCGGAGCTGATTTTGACCCGTGCCGAAGATGGTGGCATGGAATATGCACGGGATTTGGCTCTGCAAATGCAAGCGGATGGCAAAGGTAAAGTACTTGATCAATTTGCCAATAAAGACAATCCCTTGGCACATATCCGCACGACAGGACCTGAAATCTGGCGTGATACCAACGGTGAGGTGACTCACTTTGTTAGCGCAATGGGCACAACGGGCACCATCACGGGCGTGAGCACCTTTTTGAAATCAAAGAACCCTGCGATTCAAGTCATCGGTGCGCAGCCCGCCGAAGGCTCAAGCATCCCCGGAATTCGCAAATGGCCTGCGGCTTACATGCCCAGTATTTTTGATGCCAGCCGGGTCGATCAAGAGGTGCTTGTCGAACAAAAAGATGCGGAAGACATGGCACGACGCATGGCCACTGAAGAAGGTATTTTTGCAGGTGTGTCATCGGGTGGTGCGTTGTGGGCGGCTTTAGAGGTTGCAAAGGTTGTTGAAAATGCCACGATCGTGTTCATTGTCTGCGATCGAGGTGATCGCTATCTGTCTACTGGCGTGTTTGATGTGAGTCGTTTGTCGTGATTTTAAAGAGGGTTCAGCCATTTGCTCTCATATAACTCGTGGTGAATTAAACTACGAAAGGCAATTTTCAAAAAGATTCGAGCTAAGCGCT
>ERZ724504.1208-NODE-1208-length-14336-cov-4.873468_pt1 | contig 14336 bp, 18 predicted proteins | sample MGYA00376037_ERZ724504 | MGnify/ENA primary metagenome ERZ724504 (study PRJEB28724, sample SAMN07190888) | wastewater metagenome | isolation source: influent of sewage treatment plant in Hong Hong | place: USA: Christiansburg, Virginia | collected 2016-03-01 ... | reverse complement strand
CTCACCGGGGCGTCGGCCGCCCCATCAAATGTGTCGGTAAAGACAGCCATGCCTTACTCCGGGTAAGCCGCAGCCATCGCGTTGACTGGGTTGTTGGTGAAAACGCCGCCGCCCTGTGCCCAGCGGGTGTCCTGGGCGAGCCGCGCACTGTTAACCACAGCGTCCCCGCAGGCTTCGTGCGCACGAAGGGCGCCGTATATCTCGGCGCAGTAGCCACTGGGGCTGGGGTTGCCTTCAAAGCTATACCAGGGTGTCGCGTTTTGCAGTCGACAGAAGAACGCCCCAATGCTGACGCTGGCGGTTACCGGTATGGGGGGGCCACCGACGGTCGCGGCCAGCTGGAACGTGTTGCCCGAACTGTTCACCGCGTAAAAACGGGTGTTGTTGGTGGCTTCGGCAAAGGGCTTGTTGGGGCTGCCAACGGAGCCGGAATTATCCGTAAAGGCGAACACGTCCCCGTCGGTGATGGTGGTAAAGGCGGTCGCCGTCAGGCGTCCGGTGCCGGCGTTGGTGGTGATGGCCCCCGCCACCCCAAACACCAGATCGGCCGTGGACTCCATACGGGTTCCGTCCCCCTTCCACTGGCTCATACGGTAGGAGGCAATGCAAGTTGAATCCGCTACAGCGTGTATAGCGGAATAGAACTTAGCCAGGTGCTGGCGAAAAGTGGCGGCCCCCGCGATGTCTGGCAAGATCATTGACTGGTGGCAAACCGATTTGCTCAGGTACCCCAGCGCCCACGGGGACTCGTACCCAGTGTCGCCCGCGTCGTTTGGCAAAAACGAGACCAGTCCGCCGGCCCGCCAAGACGCCGGCATGGCGCTGTTGTAAGCGTTGATAGCCTCGAAATAGCTCCCCACCACGTCGCGCAGGTACGCGCGCAGCGCGGTGCCTTTGGGGCAAACGTCCGGGTAGATGGCCGCCGCCTGGCAAAAATCACGCGTACCCCAGGCGGCCACACGGTACAGGTTGCCGCTGAAAAGCATGCCCGCACCTTTGTAGGTGACGCCATTGATGATGGGGTCGCGGTCCCCGCTCCAGGAGCCCGAGGTGGGCGAACCGCCGGCTATCCCGGCGCCAACCTTCCATGTCGTGCCTCCAGGCGGACCGGCAAGGATAAGCTGCGTCGCCTGCTCCACCATCAGGTCCAGGTACTGCGGCTCGCCTGTGAGCACGTAGGGGTAGTAGGTGGCTGCTGGGCGGTGGCTGGGTTCGTACTCGCTACCCCACAAATGCCCTTCCGGTATCGACGGAACTCCAAAGGAGGTTGACTCCCCCCAATAGCGCCAGCTGGGCTGGGTGGCCCCCAGACCGGTGTAGCTGGGCTGGATGCTGACGCAGGGGACAATCTCCTTGGTGGCGCTCTGGCGCAGGCAGGTGCGCCACCCGCCCGAGGCCAGTCCCGTGACCCGCACTGCACGCTCGTCGGACGCCGATTGCGTCAATACGTGGCGCGCCGCCCAGGCGGGCATTATCCCAATCTCGGCGCGCGGACCTCCCGAGCCCATGGCGCGTAATTCGCAAGCCCCCTTGGCCTGCGCGTAGTAGTCAACAGCGGGGCCGTTTGTTGGCGTCAGCGCCATATCGTATGCCGGTATCAGCCGCGGCTTCATGAAACCGGCCTTGTCGCGCACGATGCGCAGCGTGCCGTCTGCTACCGCGCTGCCGCCGCCCTGCACATAATCCCACCGAGCGTCGGCGGCACAGGTAAAAAAGTCAGTGAATTGTGGCAGGGTAATGGTGCTACCCAACAATTCCCCGATCTGAATCCCTTGCAATGCCCGCACGGTGGTGGCCCCGGTCAGGAGCGCCGCCGTCAGGGTTCGGGTAGCCCTCGCGGGGGTGGCTACGTCGGTCCAAGGCTGGGCAATGCGGCCCAGGTAGCGTAGGCCCAGTAACCCCCCTGCGCTATTGGACAGCGCGGCGACATAGTGCCAAGCATGTATCTGGCCATGGGCCGTGCCCGCTTGTTTACAAGCCCCCCCAATACGCCATACTTTACCTGCGGCGCCATCCCCGATCACTACTACATCAGTGCCGTCGGCAATGGCCGTGTTGAGGCTGGCAGTCCAGACGCCAGTAAGGTTGGTAACCCCTGTGAGTTCGGTCTTGATGTCGGCTGCTAGCAGGTCGGTCGTGCTGCGCGCGCTGGCGGTAGGCATGGCGCCGCCGTTTTTGACCTGTACCACCAGCGACCCCGATCCAGGAACCGGGGCCGGCACACGTACCATCGCCGCGCAAAACTTCATCGACCCATCCGGCCAGCTCGTCACGCCCCACAGGGTGGCTGGGCATGGCGTCCCGTCCAACAATGAGAACTGAGGTGCCTGGCCTGCTGGCACCTGGCCCTGCACCAGCGGCAAGCCAAACATCGGCGAAATGAAGCCCGCGCCCTGTACGCTCGCCGAAGTGTTCTCCAGCGTAATCGTCGAGAGTACCGTGCCCGCGGTGGGCGCGGCCACCCCAACGTACAGTGGGGTGCCGGGGGTGCCGGGGTAGCTGCGGTTGACGGCCTGTGCCATGTGGGCCGCCCTATCAGGTGGTTTCGCAGTCGAACGATAGTACGAAGTCGTCGTTGGTTGTAGCCAGCGCGCCCGCCGTGACCGTGCGGCGCAGCCACAGCGCACGGTGCTGCCCTGCCGGCAAGTTACCCAGCGCCAGACCGGCGGCCGCGTTGGCCGGCTCGCTGAACGTGACCCCTGCAGGAGCGGTGGCTTCGTTGGCAATGGCCGTCTCGGTGGCGTTCACGGCGGCAGCGCCCACACCAATGGCCAGCACGGTGCCGGCCAGCGGGGTCTGCTGCGAAATCCAGGCGCGCGCGTTCGTCATGGTGTCCGCGCCATTGGCGTTGTGCAGGTAAATGCAGCGGTACTCGACCAGGCCCGCGGCGGCTTGCGCAGCGCTCACGGCGTCAAACAGGCCATCGACCGCTGCGCTCATGGTTTGCGAACTTTTGGCGCCCCCAATGGACGCGTTGCCAACGGCGTTGGCGGCCCCGCCCGAGAGGCGGCGCGAGAAGTCGGCGGTGATGATGGACATGGTTTCCTTTCAGCTGGGGGTCAAAATCAGGCGCCCGTCACTTGCGGGCGGTTGGGGTTGCCGGCGGGGTTGGGCGCCACGGCCACGGTGCCCCGTATCTCCACGCCCAGCGCGTTGGCAAACGCCGCGTAGTGCGCCTGGGCGCGCGCCGCGTTGCCGGCGTACTCGCTGTCCTTGGTGTAGGCGCGGTAGAGCACGTAGTCCTGCACGGCGTTGGCATAGATGTCGGGCACCCCGAGGTCGCCGGTCACGGCGGTGTAGAGGGCGCCTTCGGTCGGCTCAACAATGTCTGGCGCCATCGAGGCGTAGGTGACATCGAGCGCCGCGCCCGAGGCGGCAGCGGGCGGGTAGACATAGAACACGCGCGGCTCGCGCAGGTCGTACATGTAGTGCAGCAGCTCGGTCACGCCCGCCTGTGCATGCCAGGCGGGCAACTGGGCGTCCAAAATCTCGCGGTTGGTCATGCGCACGGCGCGCTTGGAGCCGGCGCTGTTGCGCACCACTTCGAGCAGCTTGGTGCCCCCCGCCGGCAGGGCCTGGCGCGAGCCAGCCACCAGGGGCACGGAGGCGTTGGTCACGGCCGCGTCGGGGCGGTGCATCACGATCTCGCGCTGCGCGTCGTTGAAATAGCGCACCAGCTCGCTGACCGGCCAGCGGATCGAGGTCGGGTCCTGCAGCGTCTCGACGACGCGGCGGATGATGGATTGGGCGGGGATGGGCATGCAGGGGTCCTTGGGAAGATCAGCACCAGGCGACGCGTGCGCGCGGCGTACTGTTGGTGTGGCCGCGCCAGGCGTCCACGGACGCGCTTTGGACTGCGCGCTCAAACATCACCGTGTTTGCCGAGGCCAGATCCACATTGCTCCAGGCCTGGCCGGGGATAGCCATCAGGCGCGCCTTGGCGCCGTAGCCGATCGGGTCTGCGTACTGGGAATACAGCTCGTTGGGGATGCCCACAGCGCGCTCGCTGGGCATCAAAGAGGCCTGAATCGAGAGCGTTTTGCCGCCCTGCTGCGCGCGGCCCAGGCGGAAGGTGGCCCGGTCGGCGCTCAGCAAGCCACTGCCCGCAAAACCGCCGTCGGCCCAGTCGCCCAGCTGCGTGCCCGGCGAGAGCACATCGAGCGGCGCGCCCGCGGCGCTGGCCTTTTCCACCCGCACCACCACGCTGCCAAAGGGGATGTCCAGGTCGTACTCCACCGCGCCGTCCTGCGTGACAGTGGGGTCGAGCCACACCTTCCACGCGCGCGTACGGCGCAGGAACTCTTGCGCCGCGCGGCGCAGCTCCTGCGCCAGCAGCGGGTCGGGACAGCCCAGCACATGCGGCAGAACGTTGGGGAAAAAGTCGCTCCAGATGGCCATGGCGCATCAATCAGGCGGCAGGCTTGGCAGGCGCTTTGGGCTTGGCAGGCGCTTTGGGCTTGGCAGGCGCCGGCGGCGTCAGCGCCTCGATGGGCGCGCTGTTGCTGTTGCCCAGATCGTCCAAGTCGCCGTCGCCGTCGCCGTCGCCGTCGCTGGTCATGGCCAGCGCCCGTGCGTAGTCCCCCTGGTCGGCTGGGTAGAACAGACCACCGTCGAGCAAAAAAGCCACCGTAGGCTCGTGCTCAATGGTGCAAGTGAGTTCACCCTGCGCGTCGGGCTCAAACACATGGGCGGCGCCGTCCAGACCCAGCACGCGCACTGTGCCGTCGCGCCGGGGGGGGATACAGGTATGTAGGTTCATGGGTTGTGTCCAGAAAAAGGGGCGGAAGTTGCCCGCCGCCCCGTTGTCACCACTCGCGCGGCTATGGCCTTGGCGTCAGGCCGCGCGGTACCACAGCGTCACGCCCAGCGTGCCGGCGGCGGGGGTGGTCGGGGCCGTGGCCACCAGCACACCGAGCTTGCGGTCGCCCGCGGCTGGCGCCACCTTTTCAATGGCTTTGCCGTTGCGCGTCAGGCGCTGGGAAAAGGCGGTGTTGACCGCCGTGGTCGAGCCCCAGTTGGCGCCCCCATCGGCATTTGTCACGGACAGGGCAGCGCCCGCGCCGTCCCAGATCCCCACTTGCAGCACCATGGCGGCGGCGCCGGTATCCACGTCGTCGCAGTCCACCTGCACCTCCAGCGGGATGCAGCCCGCCGGCAGCACGCCGATCTGGCCAACGCGGTTGAGCGTCAGGTCAGCGGTCTTGAGGTCCAGCGTGAAACGCACTGCCAGCACCTCGGCGCCGGCGGGTGTGGGCACCGGCTTGCGCCCGGTGATGTGGTCGTTGCTGTTTGCAAAAGGCATGATTCAATCTCCTATTGGTGGCCCACTCAGCGCGAGGCTGCGGCGGTGTCCAGGGTGAACAGGCCAAAGTCCTGCGGGCCAGCGTCGGTGTCAAAGCGCACTTTCTTGGTGCCAAAGATCGAGCTGGTGGAAATGACCACCTTGTCGCCGTTGTCCCGGGTCTCTTCGTGCCAGTCGTAGCGCAGATTGGTACCGGGCGAGCCAAAGGCGCAGACCCCGGCCTGGGCACCCATGAACAGGGCGCGCGCGGCCTCCACGTTGCCAGCGCCGGCGTCGGCCGAGCGGATCACGTTGCGGTGGCTGTGCAGGATCACGCCGCGGTACATGCCCAGCGAGCCTTTGAACAAAGGGCTGTTGCGGCCCTCGGCGGCAGCGGCGGCGCGCTGGATGTCCATCCACTGGCCCGTGCCGGTGTTACTGCGCAGGTCATCCTCCTGGAAGGTGTGCATCACGCAGACAAAGGTCTCGTTGCCGTCGATCTTGCAAGGCTGCAGCACCGGCACGTTGGTGGCCCCGCCGCCCTGGGCGTCCGCCTTGGTCTTGGCGCGGTCAATCAGGCGCAGGTCGAACTTGTCGCTGGCGTCGAGGTTGGTGTAGTCGGTCGCGTCGCCGCCATAGACCACATGGTTGGCATCGGGTGCGGCCAGCGGGTTGTTGGCGCGCCCGGCGTAGCCCGTGGGCACCAGGAAGTTGGCGTTGATGCCGCGCTTGCCCGACAGGTAGATGAAGATCAATTCATCCTGCAGGCGCGCCCACCAGCTCGATTGCTGCTGCTTGGCGCGGCTGCGCAGATCGTGCAGCGTGCGCTTGCGCGTCATGCGCCCGCCGGTGTTGACACCGCAGCGCGCCTGGTCGATGTAAATTTGGTCGGTGTAGAAGCGCTGGCGCTCTTCGTTGCCTTCCAGGTTGTCCTCGCCCTCCACCGGCGCCATGGTCAACTCGGCCAGCAGGTCGTAAGTGATCTGCTCGCCCGCGTCGGTCTCCAGGTCGGTGAGGATTTGAATGGGCACTTCGGCGTCTGCACCGCGCTTCATAAAGCGCGGGCCGAAGTACGATTTTTGGCTGGTGTCTACAGCCAGGAGGCCAGAGAAGCGCTTAACCGCCTTCGGGTCGTTGACGCCAACAATTGTGCGTGCCATATGGAATAACTCCTAAAAGGTTTGAGCTTTCGGAGCACTCCTGCGCACCTGTTTTCCTGGGTCAGATTGCCATGCTTGGCACGGCGATCTAGGTCGGATACTGGCATGCTTGGTGCGAACCTGGCACCACCAATTCCGCCCTTTTTTCAATCAACACTTCGCGCGGCGCTGTCACCCGCAGGCGCGCCATGCGCCCGCTTTTGTGCATCAACTCCACGGTCACGACGCCACCATGCAAGGCCAGGCGCTCGCCTGCGCGCAGGTCAATAATGACGCTGGTCGGCCTGGTGGCTTCGCTCATCAGCGCCCCCGTGTGTACTTGTCGAGCTGGACCGGTGACATGCGCGCAATGGCCGCTTCCAGGGCCTCACCGTCCAGCGCATCGACATCAGCAAACTCGCCGCCCACATCGCCCGGGCCGTCGGCGCCGGGCACCATGGCCAGCGTCTTGGGCGCGTCCTCCACGGGCATGCGGCGCGAGGGCGGCGGCGCTGGTGCTGGTGTGGGCTTGGGCTTGGGGGTGATGCCGTGCAGCGCCTGCACGCGCCGGTGGCCCTCTTGCAAGTACCAGTCCATGTCTTTGTCGGCATGGGCGGGGTTTTGCGCCAAGGTACGCACAAACAGATCGAGGTCGCCCGCCTTGGCGGTATCGGTGCGGTAGTCGATCGCGCCACCCTCGGGCTTGGCTGCGGCATCAAAGGCGCGATCAATGGCCGCTTGCCAGCTTTGTTGGGCCGACTGCTCGCGCATTTCTGCGGATATTTCCGCCTTGGTGCGCAGTTGCGAGAGGGCATCGCGCTGCTTGAGCAGGGTGTCGCGCTGATCCTCGTAGTCATCGACATCCAGGCTACCGTCCTTGAACTGCGTGCGCAGCTCGCTCAGCCCCTGGGCCACAGCCTGCTGCTGCGCCTCAAAATCGGCCGGTAGGTCGGCGCTGTACGCGGCGGCCTGGGCGGGCGCTGCAGCGGGGGCAGCGTCCTGGGGCGGGGTGGCGGGCGGGTCTGCAGCCGCCGCTGCAGCAACGGCGGCGGAATCCGGGGCAGCAGCCGCTGCAGCGCCTTCAACGTCGTCATCGTCGCCTTCGTCGTCGCCTTCGTCGTCGGCTGCGCTGGCGGCAATGCGGGCCAGGGCTTCTTGCTCGGCGGCCTCGTCGGCGCCGTCGGCAATGGCCTCACGCTCTTCGTCTGTCAGCAAGGACAAATCTGCTTCGGACAACTCGGGGGGGGTGTTGGGCGTACTCATGCGCGCGCTCCTTCAATGGTGGTTGGGATCAGGACTCGTCTTTACCCTCGGCCGCGATGGCGGCGAGCGGCAGCAGCTTGGACTTGGCCAACTTCTGCGCCGCAGCCAGGCGCTTGGGGTCTTTCTCGATCCGCTCGGCCTCCATGAGCGTGCTCAGGTCAGATTCCGCGCGCCAATCGTTTTCGGACTCTGCCGATGCCAGGTTGATGCGCTTCTTTGCCATGGGTTGCTCCAGAGGTTGCGGGGGTCAAGAGCGCCTATTGCGCCATGCTTGGTGCGTCAAAAACAACAAAGCCCGCGGCAAGCGGGCTGGTTGTGGTTTTAAGCGCGCGTCACGCAGAAGGGCACCGGCGCCAGCGCTCGGTCACCGTCGGGCGGTCGCGCTTGGCCAGGCGCTCGCAGAACGCCTTGGCCGATACCAGGGCCACGCGCGGGCGCTGCGCTGCGGGGCTGGGCTGGGGGTTTTTGCTGCGCACCGGATCGGGCGGGCTGGCGAACAGGCTGCGCACCTGGCAGTAGGAACCGTAGAACCACGCAGACACCAAGGCGGCGGCGCTGGCCAACACGCGCAGCAGGGAGACGGAAGAGGATCGCATGACAAACTCCGGTTGGGTGAGCCGCGGCTCACGGCGAAACCCCTGGCCATAGCGGGGAACCCCCAGCGTTCCATGCTTGGTGCGTGAACGCCTAGCGCGTCAAGGGTGGGGCAGTTTGTCGCTGCGCAGCTGCGCCACGGTGGCGCCCATCTGGGCAATGCGCGCGTTGCTATCGGCCTGGATGTCGGCCACCCGCGCGCGCGCTTCGGCGTCAATGCGCGCCACCTCCAGGCGGGTGTCGGCCTCCTTGTTGATCTTGAGGGTCTGGCTGGCCAGCTGGTGTTGCAGCTGCTGCAGCTGGCCACTCAGGCGGTCTATTTCCTGCGCCGCCTGGGCGCGCACCTGGTCGATGCCGCCTTGCACGCCGGCCGCCGCCTCGGCACCCACGCCCTGCGCGTCCGCCTCCAGCCTGGCCGCCTGGGCGTTGAGGTGGCGCACCTTGGCGCGCTGCTCTTCCAGCGCCAGCAAGGCCTGCTCGCGCTGCATCTGCAGTGCCTCCATCTGCTGCTGCTGGGCCTGCTGGGCCTGCTGCTGCTCTTCGGGTGTGAGCTCCTTGTTGGGGTCTTGCTCGCCGGTGATCTTCCTGAACTGGTCGGCAATCTCGTCTTTGTTGGGCAGGTCGGAGAACTCAAAGGCCATGGTCAGCAGGCGCAGCGACACGTCAGGGGGCAAGCGCCCAGCAATGGCGTTGAGGCTGTCAAACATCACCTGGCGCAGCGTGCCGGCGTAGTCCTGCTCGGACACCACGAAATCGGCGGCGCTGTCGGTCATGTCGTTCAAGTAGCGCACCGAGCCATCGGCCTGCTGCTCGGGCTGGTTGATGCGCACCCAATTGATCGCCCCCTTGGCGCCGGTCAGGCGGATCACTTTTTCTTCGGTGTAGAACTGCTCGCTCAGGCTGGTCTGCTTTTCGCCCTGCACCTGGGTGGCCAAGCGCAGGTTGTCAAAGGGCTCGGTCGTGACCACGCTGCCCTGGGTCTGGCGTGCCTTGATGGCCTCGCCAGACACCGCATTGCTCTGGCGCCCCATGTTCTCCTGCGACACGCCGGCGCTCTTTTGGATGCTCTGCGCATCGAGCGCCATCATCTGGATCTGGCCGGTGGCGCCGTCGGTGTCGCGGCGCAGCGTCACGTTGCTACCGGCTTTGTAGACGATCACCCCATCGGGGCGCGCGGCCTCGTCGCGCATGTTCTCCCAGTCCTCGGTGGCGCCCGACTCGGCCAAAATCTGGTTGGTCGAGAGCATGAACAGTGCCTTGCTGGCGCGCTTGTTCAAATCCATCTGGATGTCGCGCACGCGCCGGATGGCGCCGTAGGGCATGCGGTCGCGGTTGCGCCGGTAGCACCACACGGGCGTCAGGCTAAAGCTGTTGTGGCGGAAAATGCTCACCCCGTTGGCGAGCATATCGGTCTCGGTGAACACCGCCACATGCACGCGCATCATCACCTTGTCGATGACCGAGCCGCCGCGCCGCTCAATGGACTGCACCAGGGCGGCGTCCTTCTCATTGAAGATGGCGCCCTTGTGCGGCCCCATCGTCACCACCTTGGTACTCACCGGCATGCGGTACTGGCACTCGATCAAGCGCACCTTGCGCCGCTTGGCGTCCACCGAACTGCCCGAGCCATGGGCATAGAGCACGCCCGAGCGGCCCGTCGAACCAAAGGGATCAGAGCCCTCGATGGTCAACTCGTCGTCCCAGGTGCTGCTGGTGCCACTGCGCTGCGAGTCCTCCACCGCACAGCGGATCTGGTTCTCGCGGTCGGGGAACATCATCACCGCCACATCCTCATCCACCCAGCGCCAGCGGAAGAGAAAACGCGCATCGCTCAGGTCGAGCTCGTAGCTGTCGGAGTCCCACAGGACGTTGCGCCAGTCCTCGTACTTGGCGTACAGCACATCCTTGGTCGGGTCATCGCGCACCCCGTCATCCATCCAGCCCACGCCGCCCTTGACAGCATCGGCAAAGGCGCGCGAGCGCAGAAAAGGCACGCGGTTGATGTCGCTGACGTACTTGAGCACGTCGGTCTTGATCGCCGCCATGTCCACATCGTCTTCGCTGCGCGGCATCACCTTCCAATCGACCCGCGTGCGCCGCTCGGTGCCGATCAGCCAGTCGATCATCGGCGCCACCTCGTTGTAAACCAGTGGCATCTGGCCGCGCGCCTGCACCTCGCCGGCGTCCTCGGGGTTCCATTGCAGGTTGTCGTAGAAATCGTGGTCGGTCGCCATCTCCATGCGGTTGGAGGCCTGCTTTTCTTTCTCAAAGTAATACCACTCCAGCAAGCGCCGGTGCACCTTGCGCGCCTCTTCGCCGTCCAACTTGTGACCCCCGACGGTGGCCAGCGCGGTGCCCGCCTCGCCCTCGTCGTCACCCCAATCGGTGGTGCCCATGCGCTTGAAATAATCGTCACCGGGCGCCTGGTGATTCGCCCCCACCTCAAACTCAGCCATAGCGCACGCCCCCCTGCTCCAAACGAATGTCTTCGCCGCCGATGGCCTGGCCATTGGCGCGCAGCACCAGGTTGCCGTAGCTGGCGCGGCTCAGCTCGGCCGGCGCCGCGCTGGGCATGGTGATGAGGTCGGGTAGTCCTTCGTGGATGACGGTGGCCACGCGCACCCAGTTAGCGCGCGATGGCTCCATGCCCAGCACCTCGCAGGCCTTGGCGCACTGGTGCGCCAGGTAGGTGGGGTTGTCGTACTTGTACGCCGCCGACTCCTTGACGATGTACCAGGGCGCGCCAGGGCGCCGGTGCGGGATGAGAAACAGGGCACGCTCGTCGTCGATCCACGAATAGACGGCCATCAGGTCGCCGTGGTAACGGGTCAGGTGCGCTTTGCGTAGGTCAATGGATGCGGACATAGCGCGCATTGCGCCATGCTTGGTGCGTCACAGCGCCATCCCTGAGCGCCGGCGCAGGCCGTTGTCGCGGCGCAGGCCGGTGCTGCCCACGCGCATGTGGTCTTCGGCCACCACCGCCAGCAAACCGAAGGCGTCGGCGCCGTGGCTGGCCCAATCGTGCTCCGGCCCCAGGCCGATGTCGCGCTCTTCATCCCATTTTTCGTGGTAATACTGCAGCGCATCGCGCCCCGGCTCGGTCGTGTCCTCGTTCATCCACACGCTGGGCAAGATGCGCCGCGCGGCATGCACGCGCGCCATGGCCGCGCCCTTGCCCTGGTTGGGCACCACGGTGACGCTGTAGCCGGCCGCCTCCAGCGCCGACTGGTAGCTGACGCTGTAGACCTTGTCGTGCGTGGCGCCGTCGTGCGGCAGGTAAATCTCCGTCTCCCCGGGCAGGTATTTGTGCTCGCGCATCCACTGCAGGTGGTAGCCAATCTCCTGGCCCACGGCCTCGTAATAGTCGAGCACGCGCACCTCGCGCCCGACAAACTGCGCCCCCCACAGGGTGAAGGCGTCGGCGTTGGCGCCGGTGCCGCCAATGTCGGCAAACAGGCGCCGCTTCATCAGCGGATCAAAGGCCACCCGGCCCACGCGCCGCTCTGCCAACATGGCCAACATCTGCTTGGTGAAGTAGGCGCCGCGAATGGCGGTGGCGTAGGCGCCCTCCCACACATGGCTGTAGCTGTCGGGGTTGTCGCGCAGCCACTTGACGCGCTGGCGCTCCAGGATGGCGGGGAAGCACTCGTTGTCGCGCCAGTTGAGCTCCACCACCTTCATGCGCGGGTCTTTGGTCTGGCGGAAACGCCGGTCGGTGGCGCTCTTCTTGCGCAGCGGGTTCCATGTCACCCACAGCTCGCTGTCCTCCTGGCGCAGCGTGGGGATCACGATGTCCCAGGCGGTGTCGGTGATCGGCTCGGCCTCGTCGGCCCACAGCAGCAAAATCTTGGCCTTGGACTTGAGCGACATGATGGTGCGCTTGTCCATGCCGCTGAACTTGTAGGCGATGCGCTTGGAGCGCGTGCGGATGTATTTATCGCCGATGTCAAAGTGCGGGCGCAGCCAGGGCTCACTCTCGATGGCCGAACGCACCTCTGCCAGCGAGCTGTCGTCAATGGAGTTGAGGCGCTCGCGCCCGCAGACCACCACACCCTCGCGCCCGGCCTGGTCCCACATATAGGCGCGGATCGCGGTCATCAACGCAAAACTCATGGTCTTGGCCGATCCACGCCCTCCGTAGGCGCCGCGCACGTCGGCCTCGCCACTGAACACCTCAATCAGCTTCTCGGGTAAGGCAATGTCGGCGCTGGCCAGCTCGCTCACGGCTTGTCGACCCCCTGCTTGCGCAGCGCCACCAGGCGCACCTGCTGGATCACGGGCGGCGGCTGCTGGCTGTTGTCTTCCTTGTAGAGGCCCAGGTGCTTCATCGCCTTGTCGACCGCGCTGTTCTTGTCCCAGAACTTGTACTCAATGCGCCCGTACTCGTCGATCTTGAAGCTCGCCACGGCGGCGCGCGTCGCCGGATCGAGCTCGTGCGGCAGCTTCACGCGGCCCTCGGCGGTCATGATGTTGCCGATGTCCGAATGCGCCATGCGCTTGAGCTCGCGCAGCACCTCGGCGCCATCGAGCGCGGCCTTTTCAGCGGAAACTGTCTGAATTTCAGCCACCCTTTTCGCAACCTTCACATGGGAAGCCAGCGTGCTGGCCTTCTGGTGCACGCTGTCTGCCTTCCACTTGAGGCTCGACGGATAAGCCTGGCGGTAGGCCTCGGCCTGGCTCAGCCCCGAGCCCAGCAGCAGCGCAAAGCGGTCTTGCTGGGGGGTCAGGCCGTATTCGTTCTTCATGCTGCAGCGCCCCTGGCATCCACAAACGCCTGCATCAGATCCTGCGCGATGGCCTGCACGCTGTAGGCCTCGAATTCGATGGACGGGTGGCTTTCGCCGATGTACTCGCGCACCTGCTGCCAAATATGCACCCCTTCGTGCACCAGCAGCCCCGCAACCTCGATGGGGTCGCGCCCCTCCCAGCCACGCAGGCACACCAGGGCCGCGTTACCCCCGCGAAGCCCCTCAAAAATATGCGCCGTGGCGTGCGCCTGTGGCGTGCGCACCCATGCTGGCCAAGACCCGCGCGGCACTTTCATGCCGCGCAGCGCCTTGTGAAAAGCCGCTTCCGTCAGGCACACGCCCATGTAGAACGGGTTCTCGATCAGGCGCCGGCGGCACCACTGGGGCTTGTTCACTCGAATTCCTCCACAAATGACTCCATGCAGCGGTACTGCTGCTCCGCGTCCAGCGCGGGCCAGAGCGTGCGCTGCGCGTGCGCCGTCCACAAAAAGCGTTGCACCGCCTGGTGCAGCTCACAGAACTCGGCTTCATCGAGGGTCTCAAAATCAATGCTGCGCGGAATGGCGTTGGGCTGGCCGTCCAGGCCGGGCACAAAGTCGCAGTAGCCCGCGCCCATCACCAGCCAGTAACGCAGGTGGTCCAGGCTGTCGAAGGCCTCGGTGCGGCCCAGCAGGCTGCGCAGCTTGTGGAAGAACAGCCCGTGGTGCTCCGGGCTGCGCGGCATGCGCCAGCTGAACGACAGCGTTTGTCCGACAGGCAGCTCGGCCACCATGCGACGCCACTTGGCGTAAGCCCGCTCGCTGGCCTCGTCGAGGCCGCGCAGCTTGCCCGCCCCGTCCTTGGTGATGACGACCTTGCTCATTGCACCCTCCCCCCCGCTTGCAGCAGCAACTGCAACTCCAGCATCGCCAGGCCCGCGCTCTCCTGCGAGCGCGCTTGCAGGCAGCCATCGAGCTTGTCCAGCACCTGGTCGCACAGGCGCATCAATTCCACGTTCCTGGCGGCCAGGGCCATGATTCGCAAGGCATGGCTCAGGTGCGCAGCGGTGGCCAGCAAGCTATCGGCCAGCACCGCAGAGGCCAGCCGCTCGGCGGCGCCTTGGGGTGAGCAGCCATCGCCAGTTGTCATGACCGCACCTCCTGCACTTCAATCCCATGCACCTGCAGCATCAGCTTGCGCTTGAGCCGGAACTCGGGGGTCACAGCCCCCTTCACATCTTCAACAATTTGCACGCCACCCTTTGTGCAATAAGCGAAGTCAGCTATATAAACTGTAGCGCGCTCCTTCCTGCCGCTGGGCGCCACCTGCGCC
>ERZ724504.1206-NODE-1206-length-14346-cov-6.388846_pt1 | contig 14346 bp, 25 predicted proteins | sample MGYA00376037_ERZ724504 | MGnify/ENA primary metagenome ERZ724504 (study PRJEB28724, sample SAMN07190888) | wastewater metagenome | isolation source: influent of sewage treatment plant in Hong Hong | place: USA: Christiansburg, Virginia | collected 2016-03-01 ... | reverse complement strand
CCTGGCTCAAAATTCAATCGGCACGGTGGCTCAATTTTGAATCGGCGCCAACAGTCCAGCACCGACTATCTCATCAACGAAAACTGAAGGGCAGGGCACAACGATGTATTTAGGAACCGCACTCAAGATTGCTATTCCATTCGCAATTCTTGATCGCGAAGACTTCGCTCGCGTGTATGACAACGAGGGTAGCGCTGCAGAAGAAGCCGAGAAGTCCTGTGCAGACCTGCGCGGCCTCGTAGGGGTCAAGACACAAACATTCACTGCTGCACAGAATGAATCGGCACGCCTGGCACTTTGCTGGGCCGAACAGTATCTCTACGGGTATCTTGATGCTCTGGATAAAGGTTCCGATGTGGATGAAATTCGGCAGAGCAACAAGCAGATGCTGCAGATTCGCAAGGTTCGCCTGGAACATTTCGGCTATACCGACCAAGAAAAATTTTCCAAGCAGGCCACTGAAGTAGAAATTGGGGGCGATGCCCGCCATCTTGCTCTGATCAAGCTGCTGGGAAGCACGGTTGTTGAGTGCCCCAACTGCAAAACGCGCACCAACATGCGTTCTGTAGGGGAGAAGTGCAACAACTGCCACACGGGCACATTCCAGACCTACACAGCAACGGAAGGTTAAAGCATGGGCGCAGCCGCAACACAAAGGGGTGATGCTTCAATCGCCAGAAGCATCTACGCTGCTCACAACAAGGCCCGCACCGCGCAAGACATGGTGCTGGCGCTGGAAGTCTCTGAGGAGTGCAATGCATTCGTTCGTTCAGCGCTGGCCTACCTTAATGAGCCAAGAGGCCTGCGCCAGCCATCAATTGAAGCTGCCAAGAAACGTCGCGGCTGGCAACCGCGCCTGAATCGCCTGATTGCAGCGCACTGCAAGTGGGTTGATACCACCAGCAACAATCTCTCGGCCTACCATCAGGCGTGCACTGAGCGCGGGCAGGCCGCGTACCAGCTGCTCACGTTCGCGCTGGGCACATGGGAAATTCCATCCAACATTGTTGTGCCGCGTGCTGCGCGCATGTAAAAAGGCCACCGTAGTTTGCCAAACGGCATATCCGAACACACCCGCAACTTAAATCCCCTGTGTAAGGCTCGTTTTAAGGTCTGCAATGCCTGGGACGCCCGATGGTGGTTCGTCAGCAACTGCAGCACCTAAACACAACAATACCGAGATGAACTTGCCACAAGAAAAATCCACGAAAAGACCTGATGGCAGCGACTACTTTTTCACTATTCCGCCAGATGAACGCCATCTGCTAGGCATCGTTTCAGATCATGCGCTCGGGCATCGGTATGGAAGAAGCAAGACCACTATCCGTAGGGCACGCGAGCATCTCAAGATACCCCTTGTTCCGAAAGATCAACGGTACAAGCACATGGATGTTTTGCTCAATGCGGAACAAGATCTTTTCACTGCTCTCGACACCATAATGACTTTGTTAGGCAAGCCACCATCAAGCATATACGATGACCTGAATCAAAGTGCAGACGCCATCATAAAGTCCATGGAAGAACGCCCTGATGCCGATTAAATTTGTATCTAACGAAATCTACCTGGCCATTCAAGATAAGCTTGGTAAATTTACCGATGTAAGCATCTCACGCGAATACAAAATACCGGCGCATCAAATCGCTGCTATGCGTCGCTGCCTTTCTATACCAACCTTCAATTCAACTTCTGAGGAGAAATATGACGAAGTTGGCGCAATCACGAAGTTGGCACAAATCAAATCAAAACTCGGCAAAATAAGCGATAGTGAAATTTGCCGTCAATTTAGACTAACCCATTGGTATGTTTATCGACTGAGAGCGCAGCTGAATATTGCAGCATACGAAGCACCACTGGAAAAGCGCACCGACACCAATAATCGAACTCGCTTTAAGTCTGCGACAGCTAAAGCTCCATATCTAAAGATCGACTCCACAAGCCGTGATGCCATAACAAAAGTTGTAGGCTCGAAATCCGACCAAAAAATTGCTGCGGATATTGGCTGCTCAGCGGCATTTGTCAGAAGGCTGAGAGGAGAACTTGGCATTGATAAATTCCAACCCGAACCTAAGCAACCACGCAAAATAACCCCGGTAGTCCAACGACTTCTGGGAAAAATGCTCGACCGCGATTTAGGTCGTATAAGTGGGATTAATCGCAGAACCATTGAAGCCTATCGGCAAAAATTCAATCTACCCTTATACGAAGACAGTGCTGAGACTCCAGCCGCCATCCAACTTTTCGACCTCAACCTAGCCACAGCTGAGCGCCTGAGGCGGATCTTGCAGCTCAACGGCTATCCTCAGGCCACAGATCTCCAGCAACTGTTCGTGCAGGCGCAGCACTATACCGACCAGCTGAGGGAAAAAGCCGTCGCATGACCCCCAAGAAATGCGCCTTGCTTACAAGGCTGGCCCAGGCCTCAGCGCCCAGGTACGCTTCTATGCCGTGAAGCTTGAAAAAACTAAGAAGGCTGAAATGAAAAAGCAACTGACACAAGAAGAAGTGAAAGCGATGCTGAGGAAACTTAGTGATGAAGACGGGGGGAAGCTTGAAAAAAGAGTTTTGCATGCTCTTTCATGTGGAACATTCCTTTCTTTTTTCGCCATTCTTGTCATAGCAATTGGCTTTCAACCTAGTGCCGGATCTGCGTTGTTAGCACAACTGTTTGCTCTTGTAGGTGTAGTTTGTCTGGCCCTCGCCTTCGCCGCTGAAATTGCATACCTGCGCAAGATAGAACGAAAGATATGACATCAGCTTGCCCCGCGTGGGCAGGCCAAGGCTCCAGCGCAATGCGAGCGCGCAATGCAGTGCAGCTTTACACAGAGAGGAAGCCCCATGACGAATGCAGCTCAACTACCTAATCAACAAGTGACTTGGGCAAAGCTCAGCAAGTATGTAGAGGAATTTTCAGACTGGCAGAAACGCCAAAAAGGCCAATGGGCTGATGAAAACACAGAGCTGCTGGTCTATTTGCAGGATCAACTGCAACTGGAAGGAAAGGCGTTGCATGGTGGGTCATTCAATCACCAAGTCCTAGGGCTGCTCTCCTACATGAGTGAGACGAACAATCGAATGCAGGAAATGTTGTTCGCTTACCTAGCGATTGCGGTGGCAGGAGATGTTCAGCCGGCCAAAAAGCTTGTGGCGGGTCAAAGGTTGACCGGAGGCCTTCATCCTGAATATGTGGCCTCAACCAAATGCTACGGCAACCAGTAACGCAGGCATCAAGGCGTGGCCAGGCCCAGGCTCCTGCGGCAAGGCTTCAAGGCCTTGTCAGTGTGGCTTTAAACGGAGAGGAAAAAAATGGAAATTGTTGCAGCACTGTCGATCAGTGTGCAGTGGTATGTCAGTGTCGGTGCAGTGTATCTGGTGGGGTTTTGGTTGCTCACGTACATGAAGTTCAAAGCAAAGCCGCACCGTGATTCGTTGCTGTCAATTGGCGTTGCGGCTGTGGCGCTGCAGGTTGCGAAGCAAATGCGTGATGACCCGATGGTCTACGGATTATTGTTCTTGGCAGGCATTGCTGCTACAGCAGCCATCATGGTTGCTGGATCGGTTGCAAGCAAAGCAAAAGCACGGGCCGCTATCAACTAATTGGGAAGCTCGGGTGAGAATTCACCCCGCTATGTGTTGCCTCAACATCTTGAAGAACCGCCAAGCAGCCAGCGCCAGCTGCACTGCAAGCAAGCAAGCAAGCAAGCAAGCAAGATTTCCTCCCGCATTTTCGGGGCCGTGTGTAGAATCAGATGAGTTGCTTCGGCAATTCTGGCCTCTGTGTCAGCCCTTTACTCACCCCCCTGATGGGCACTCGTTGCCATCAGGCCGGTGCCCATCTCTTTTTCGGAGATGGAAAATGCAAAATCAAATCACTCAAACTTCCGCGAATGTTGTTCACCCCATGGTGACTGCTTTCCTGGCCTGCCTCGCGCAAGCGCAAGCAGTTGAAGTTGATAGCCCTCTGCTCGCAAGCTGGGGCACAGAACTGCCCAATGGCGAAGATGACAACGAAGTTGCTCTCTTCGACTGGGTAGAAGAAGATGGCCAGATGTATTGCATCAAACTGACCGAAGGCGGTATCGCCAAAGGAAAGTTCAAAGAAGATGCGTTTGTCTGCGAAGACCATGAAGGCGAACAAGTCGAAGTCAAGTTCTACAAACTGACTCCAATCTTCGTCAATCCACTGACCACGTTCGACGGCTTTGCCGCTGAACTCACCCGCCTCCTGAAAGAGAAGGGTACTGGTTATGCCCTGGTCGATAAGAGCAGCGATAGCTTCTTCATCCTCGGTGGTGAAGAGGTCTATTGCATGGAGCGAGCCAATGGTGATGACCTGCTGGCGCCGCAGGCCATCTACACGGATGCTTATGCATCTTGCATCAGCCCAATTGCTTGGACGGATGATTGCTGGACCTGCAGCACGCCTGAACTGACGCAAGAGACAGTCTTGGCCCCTGTGTTTGTTCGTATCAAGTACGTGCATGACGTTGCCGCGTTGACGAAGCACATCGAAGAATCCATTTCTTTGATGCGTTCTGCCACGCTGGACCCTGTGAGCATTTCGATATCGGAAAAAATCGACATCGAGTTGCACCCAGGCGTTGATGATCGTGTAGTGGTTGGACGCCTCAACTGGGGACACACAAACGTTAACTACACCTCAGAAGGTGTGATTGTGGATGTGTATCCTCACGCGGGCCTTGATTCTGTGCACACCGCTTCGGTGTATGCAGAAGAGCTGCAAGACTCTGACGAATAAGCCCGTCACACGTCGATAGACATGGCGTCATGCCCAGACCATAGCTTTGCTGTGATCTGGGCATTTCTCCATCAAGGACAACAATTAAGCGGGGCCTGAAAGCCCAGCTGAGTAAGAACCTTATTTCAACCTTATGGGGGCCACTTCCCATAGGGTATGTGGCCCCCATCTCACTAGGAGATGACCATGGCCAACACCACAATTGATATCCAAAAAACCAAGCCACGACAGCGCGGCTACTACCCCGGCACTCGTGCACCAAGCGATCCGGGGCTTTATGGTCTGGCCGATAAACGGTTTGCAAAGTATGAGCATGGCAAGTGGTTCAAGCCGAATCACGAGCCTGACCGAGCGATGCGCGAGACGCTTTCTGCGCTCTCGACAAGCCCTCACTTTCGCACTCGACCCGCGCATTACTGGTGTGAGGTTCAGGAAGTTGTTGACTCCATCAAACGATTCAACAGCTACTACTCCGATGCATTGATTGAAGAGGGCGAATTGCTGGCAAACGGCTGGCTCCTCAACGACCAAGCAGATGGTGTTGAGTTTGTTCGCCATCTAGGCGGCAAAGGAACGCCGTTCGTTCATTACGATTTCACTGTCAAGCAGGCCAACGGGTACTCAAGCTGGATTCCGATACATGGAATCGTTGCGAAGAAGCCCCAAAGCACAGCTGCCGCAGCCGGAAACCTATTGATGGAATATTGGCATTCGCTCCCATTGCGGGATCGCCTGAACGCCGAACGATATCAAGAGCTGATTGCCTTCTAAGGACTGGCAGCTACACGAAGCCACCCACACCTGACTTCATTCTTCACCCCCACGGGCACCATGGCCTTAGGGCCGGTGCCCGTCTTAACATAGAGACGATGATGAACACCACTCCCGGACAATCTGAGGCAACAGCAGATCCAGTCAAGATCAAACTAGACCATTACGGCTCTGATAGTCCTGGCTACTGCGGGCCGATTGAGCTGGCGCTGAAAGACAACAAGCTTGTCTACAGCCGTGAAGAATATGAAGGCCATCGCCCCAAAAAAGGGACGGTGCTGCCTTGGTATCACCAAGAAGGCACGTTGCCAGTCACGTTGCCTAAGCTGGTCAAAGTGGACGATTTCAATGCAGAGATGCATCGCAATTTGCTACTGGACAACTTCTCGTTTCAAGACCGACTTTCCTACCTTGATGAGGATGGAAAGATGGAAGTAGAAGCGGCTCGCATCAAGGTCCTTGCGTTTGAAGATGGCTCACAAGGCTTCTTCATGGTTCACTGCGAAAGTTGCTATTTCACGCTGGTGGCCATTGGCCATATCCGCGTGGAGGTAGAAGCTTACGGCGACCCTGATGATGAACTGATTTTCACCCAGTTCTAACCTTTCGATTGATCCCCAATCACCAGCGCTGCTGGTCTTCAACCCTGATGGGCGCGCACTTGAGAAAGTCCGCGCCCATCATTTCTTCAGAGACTGTCATGAACAAAATTTTCCAAAACTGCTCTACCTCTTCCGAACAAGTGGAGCGCATTGCAACGGCCTATGCCACCTACATCGCGGCAATCGCAGCGAACGGAACCCGAAAAGGGGGCGAGTCCTCTGCAACGGTCGAAGCGATGTACAAGGCGCGAGCCAGCTACATCGCAGAGTTGTCCAAGGGACACCGAGTCACGACAGAAATGTTCGCTGACATCGAGACCCACGGTCGAACCAATATTGCTTCGGAGTTGTGGGGCATATGCGATCAGGAGGCGCGCAATCTGCTCCTCAAAGATCGACATCATTTCGTCACTTCGAGTGCAGTTTTATCGAATCGTGACTACGCCATTCACTTCGCTGGATCGTGTGCCTTCAACCCGTCGCACGAGTACATCGGTGGTGAGGTCATCATTCAGTTCTGGACAAACTGCCCTGGCCGAAAAGTTCGACTGGTTTACGACCTGACTAGCAAGCGTTTCGTCTTTCTCAAAGCGAAGTATCACGGGCAATTCAAGCCCTTGAACGGCATCGACTCAAGCTGCTTGAACGAGATGCTGACGCACCAAGCGGCAGCTCAGTTCCTTGAGGAATGCGGCTACGCACCGATGCTGTATTTTCCAGCCTGGATGAATTGACCCCCCTTTAAACAATCGTCGCCCGTAAGCTTTTGCTTGCTGGGCGACTTTTTTTTGTCGAAGCTTATTGATTGATCAGCGGCTGGGCCAGATCATTTTTCGATGCTTACAGACCTAGACCAGCCCGCCATTGAGCCGCCACCAGCATGGATCTACCCCAACGGAGAACCAACAACGCAAGCTGACAAGCCAAGCCTAGCGAAAGCCCACATCAAGCGACTCAAAACACTCTGGGAGTTGGGTCGTCCGATGATGCTGCGAAAACTAGAGCCAGTTGACATGGACCTGATTGCCCATGGCCTTGCGTTGCCAGCTCAAGCGCAGCTTCACTCACCCGTGGCGGTGTTGACGCTCACACGCCAAGGACTCGACTACCTGATACAACTCAGAAACGAAACTGCCATGGCCAGAGCAGGGCACAACGACCTCGGCTCAAGGCTTGCGGCGCATCTGCGCGGCAAAGGCCTCATGACGTGGGAAAACATTGAGCTGAGCGTTTCAGAGCACTGCTCCCGCTATGTCAGGCCCGACGTTATTGCCTGCAAACCAGCTCTACAAGCAAGGCTCGCAGCGCCAGCCATCTATGAGGTCAAGATCAGCAAGGCTGACTTCAGAAGCGACTTGGCCAACCAGGCAAAGCGCGAGGCCTACCTTGCCATTGCGGGATCAGCCTCTTACTGCTGCCCTGAAGGACTTATCGCCCCCACAGATGTACCAGACCCATTTGGGCTGATTGTGGAGAAGCCGGATGGAGCGTTTGAAACGATAAAACGGCCAAAGCGCGCGAAGAATTTCCTGGTGAGCACTGAAACCGTCCTGCAGTTGATGGTCAAGCTCAAGGCAGACTGATAACAGGCCGAAAAGAAAAGAATGAGCAAGAGAAAAACAGCACAGGTCAGTGACGAATCGTGGGTCATCTCAGCAATCGGATGGAGCCTTCTGCTTGGTGTAGTCGCGCTTTTCACCAGCTGGAAATACACACAGTACATGAACGAGAAGGAGGATAAATTGCGCTCAGGCAAAGCGGCAGCTGCCTACAACAACTACGTTGCTGAAGAAGGCAAAGCAACGCCCGCCTCGAAAACCAGCGCGGAACCCCCAAGAACGGTGCATAGAGCGCCCAACTCACCCCCAAGCACCATGACCATGGGCCAGCGCCTTTTAAGCTCGCCAGCGGTCACTGCTGGCCCCGGATTCGCGCATGAGGGCGTACAGGAGACTGGCATCGCCATTTTGGACGCCATCGAGCGCGCTCAGACTCATACCACCAAAGCGCCTTAACTAGGCTTTAGGCGGGAGGGAAGAACTCACGAATATCTGCTTCCTTGCCGCGTGAACTGATGTAACGCTCAGCAAGGACGGCGTCCTTTTTGATGCCGACAGTGAGAGCCTCAAAGACAGTTTGGATAGGAAACATCTTGCGTGACTCTTCCGTGCGGCAACGGTCGGGGTCGTCAAGGGACAACGATGCTCGGCAGGTCAAAGGCCTATGCGAGTAGACGGAGCAATTGTCATTGGCATCGAGAAAGACGCATGCTTTTCCTTGCCATTGGCTCTTCGCAATGGGAGCGTAATTGACACTCCTCCCGGTGACAGATGCCAGCAGTAGTGCGTCAGCTTCTTCGATTTGGATTGAAGACTGGCGGCAGCAGTGTCCGCATGATTGACGGCATGTGAAATTCGTCAGCTCGGGCGGTAAAAAGGCCGGTAGTGTTACAGCAATCGCCGCGTCAGCAGCCTCTTGTGCTTTCTGGGCGATTACGTCCGGTGAGGCATTTTGTTTAAGAAGTCCTATCAACTGGTTTTGGAGGGTGCCGGGGCTGATCTTTGTCATGGGTATGGGTTTTTTGCTGTCTTTCCCAAGGATCGTACAGGCAATGGGCGACAGTGCGGCCCCATTGATCGCCTTGATTCGCACAGCTATACTGGAAGCTTCAGTTCACCTGATATTGGTCTCAGTACCAACCCTTCATCAACCCTCGGGGCCTGCCCCCAAGGGCATGCCCTCCGACTCTTGGAATAGGCATGAATCAAACCAAAGTAATCGAGCCAGCAGCACTGACGACTGAAGAGCGCCAGCGCATGTTTGACCTGATCTACAAGAATGTTCACTCTGACTACAAAGGCACCTTCCAATCGGATGGTGCCCGCTACGTCATGAGCTGGGCAAGCTACGGCGGTGGGCTTTCCTCCGCAATAAGCATGTGCGACAAAGAACTCCGCGAGCGCTATGAGTACGAACGCAAGCGTCCAAAACGCACCACTTAATTTCAATCACTTTATCAACCCAGCGGGTGCATCCGTTGGGGGTGCACTCATCTTTGGAGAGCACCAGCATGAGCAACGTCATCGACGGCATTAATTACTTCGATTTCAAGGCAACGGACATGGACAGCGGCAAGCTACTGCTTGCTAAAACCATGGAAACCGTTGGTGCCAAATTGGAGACCCCCACCTGGATCAAGCGTTTTTCAGATGAGTGGGAGTTCAACAAACTGATCGTCGGCAAAGTCGTGATTCCTGTGGGCATTTCCACCGGGGGTGTCGTTTCGTTTGAAGGTGACCCCTTCACCAAGCGGGATCGGCAACTCAACATCACACCTGCGACCGTCATTCAGTCAATCAGTGAACAGATAGCCCTTCGCGCCCGCGATCACTTCTAGTTCACATTCAAGTCAACTACTCGTTGAAATGATCGGCTTTCAACTTCCGGTTGTCGCCAACACTCTTTGACAATTGCCGCCCCCGCGCGCCGTTGTCTTTTGGTATTTTCAATCACCCACATGGGCGCTTCGCCTATATGGGGAGCGCCCTCCGTCTTGGAGACACACATGGCGCAAATGCCTCAAACACAATCCACGATTTCTCACGAGATCGCAGCCCTCCGCGCAATGACCTCTTTGCTCGATAAGCCTGATAACTACGCCCTCAATGAAGTGCGTATCGTCGTAGTTTGCTACGACAGCCAGGACAACCCGGCGACTGCTGAATTCGACATGAAGCTTTCGCAGTTCGGTCTAAAGCACCGCACCTTTGTTGACGACGCACAGCTCTTGGCTGAGCAAGCTGGCTTCAAGGGTCCATTCCACTGCTACACATCAGAGCAGATGCACGATGTTTGCACTGATGGGCACACCGCGCTGGATAAGTTCAACGCCATGGTCAACGGCCTAGACAACCTCTAAAGGCTTGCGATGAACTTCAATCAAGCTCTGGCCTGGATGAAACTTCTCAAGGCCTCTGGCGAAATTCGCCAGTTCTCTGTGGCGCGTCACCCTGAAATGGGCCGCGTCATCACAGCTGAGACTGAGCAGGGCTGGTGCCCTGATCCGTACTACTCGGAATTTCCCGAATGCTGATTCCAACCAAGAAGCGGGCCGCAAGGCTCGCTTTTTTGTTTGCCTACTTTCCATTGCACTTGATAAGATGGTGGCAGCAGCTTCCGCTGTCCTGGCCATGTGCCAACCCTTCATCAACCCCGGTGGGCGTCCTTGCTCATCGCACGGGTGCCCATCTCTCTACGAGATGGTTCTATGCATCAGCCTCAAGTTCAACACAGCGAAGCCGCGCGCCTCCATGTGGTGTCTCGTCCCAAAAGACAGAATTTCTTCCTGAACGTTCGCCTCATGTCCAAGCTCAGCACGCCTGAGCTGGTGTGCATCGCAGCGTCTAAGAAGATGAGCGCAAACCTGCGTGCAGCCGCATTGCGCGTCTTGACTGGCATTGCGCCTGTTGAGGTGACCATGGGCCTGCACTACGCCGCCCGCCGCATTCTGGTGCGCAAGCACTTCGCGATTTAACTATCCCTTCACCCACTTGGGCGCCATTGCCCACGAGGGCAGGGCGCTCTTTCACTGAGAAATGAAATGAGCAACACAAACCACGAGGGCGCAACGCCCGTCAAGCTGCTGGCATACAACAACCTGTTCTTTGCGCCCTTGGGTTGCGAAGACACAAACGGTTGCCACGGCTTTTATGATCGCTGCAGCAATGGCAATTTCAGGCTCTACGGCCTGGACTGCACGCTGCGTGCGCTGATCATCAGCAATGCCGTTCAAGGCTATTTCGTAGTCACTGCGTACCGCAATGGCAACGACCTGCATTACATGCACTCCACATGCTCTACAGAAGAGAAGTGGCTGGGCATTGAATCGAAGGGCTACATGGAGTCGCATGACTTGGCCAAGGAAGCGCACCTGGTTGATAAGCCATGCGCTATTCCAGCGGTGCCACTGACCGAGCGTGCTCGCGACGATGATGGCGTAAGCGCTAAAGTCGTCATTGCCCAGAGCTACGTGCTCCCTGAAAGTCCATACAAGGACTGGACAGGGCATGAAAGCGAACACTTCAATCCAACGCCTCGACAGCTGCTGCTGCTAGACGCGTTGAAAGCAACCCTCTCGCTGGGCCTGTTCTACAACAATGAAGTCATCCCACATGTCGCGGGCATTCTCAAACTGTCCTCGGACGTTACGAGTGTTGACCTCGGCAAGTATGAGTTCGGGCGCTTCGGCACCGATTGCTACTATGCGCGCCTCTACCTGGACGCTGTCAAACGACGCCGTCAACGTTCGGATGCGCTCGAAAAGCTGCAGCCTGTCCACGGCATGAAAGTCGGCATCGTAATGTTCAGCGACTTGAAACGCGTTACAGGGGTGGAAATTTCGACTGTCCAGGGCGACGAAATCACGATCACCGGCAAGCGCGGATCTATGCCGATTCATCACACATGTTCGGCGCTGGCGCTGGTCACTGCAATTGATCGTGCACACTCCCACGGGGTGCGCAAAACAGGCCTCTGAGGCTTGTCTAAACAAAAAGGCCAGAGGTTTCAAACCCTCTGGCCTTTTTCTATTTGCGCTGAATGCTCAATCAGCCTTGCCGGTCTTGCGAGCTGGTTTAGCAGCACCAGCCGCCTTCAAAGCTGGTTCCTTCTTCTGCTTCTCAGGCTTGCCAGCCGCTTCGGTCTTGATCGTTTCCAGCAAGACTTCGATCTCGGACTTGAAATCAGGGTCCAAGTCATTGAACTGAGGCAGCGACTGAAAGCGAGTGACAACAGAGTGCAGGTCAGTAGAGCGCTTGGAAACAGCACGCTTGATCGCAAAGTCAGGCATGTGCTTGCGCGTAGCCTTAGATTTACCAGCCTTTTCAGCATTCACCACGGCGGACTGCAGCGTAGCCACGGCAGTTTCCGGGCTTGGGCCGCGCATAGTCTGGATGGCCAGATCTGCAGGCACTTTGCCATCCAAAACCATCTGACGGACCTTTGCAGGCGCCGAGGCGAGGATCAGCAGCTGGCTCACATACTCGGGCGACACATTGAGATTTCGTGCGACATCCTGATTGTTCATGCGGTACTGGCGCACCAGGCGCTGCGCATGCAACGCCTTTTCAAGCGGCGTGAAATCCCGTCCGCGATTAGACGGAGCCAAATTCTTGATGATGTCTTCAACGCTGGTTCCGTCAGGAGCCAGAATGATTGGCACTTCATCAATCTTTGCGCCGCGCTGAATGGCACGTTGAGCAGCATGAAAGCGGGATTCACCATCAGCAATATAGATAATCTTCTTGCCGTCTTCCTGAGAAGCAAAACCATACAGCGGCTTATGGGCAAGAAATCCCAAGTCAATCATTGATTGAGTCAATGATTCGATATGCGCTTCCCATTCAGCAGAGGGCAGACGCGGATTAAGACCGGGATAAACACGCATCTTGTCCAATGAGAGCAAGAGGGGTGCGATATCTTTAGAAAACTGATAACCCTGCGGCAACTGCTTAGCTCGCAGGACCACCAACCCATCATCATTAAATTCTTGAATCTGCTGCGCACGCTCAGAATTCAATGATTCCGCTTCAGAGACAGAAACTCCAATCGAATCTTCGAAGGTGCTTTCATCATTCACTACAAGCGGCAGCTGAGGGCTAGATTCATCATTAATCACGTCTAACTCCAAAACAATAATTTCAAACAAACATTTTTATCTATGTACTATGCATTAGAGCACATTTTTCAATGGCGTCAACTGGTCAATTGTTGTTTTTTAAATATAAATTATTCAAATTAAATCGTAATGCATCGCATTGACTCAAATGAAATCTATCCAACCTTATTGATGAAGTTCATACGCCAAGGCAAAGTCATACGCGCAAATTTACGTCTATATAAATCCCTTATGAACCTCCTCACGCTTGTCCTGAAGCAGCCAGACCGCGAAGAAGATCGTCAAGAGCTAGGCAAGATCTTGGCATTCATTGAGCCATACGTTATTGCGAGAGATGATCGCGATTTGTTCTCCGTGGTCAACCTCCTGGAGACGCACCCTGCAATGTGTGAGGATGTGATGAAGATGACAAAGCATCAAGTCCACATGATCAACAGTCACAACACTGATAAATAGTATGACTTGCACAATTGAAAATGCGACCAAGGAAATGTCGCAAAGGTCCGTTACTTACAAATGCAAACTTGACAGGTACAAATCAAATCTGGACAAACTAAAGCGGATTAGCCGGATCGCCAAGCATCGTTTTATTTCCGACCAAACGGTGAAGGAGAATCAGAAATTTATTGTTCGGTGCACCCTTCTTCTGGCGCTCTTCACGCATCTTTTGATAGCGCATGGGGTGCTATCGTCTTCAATAGGTGGATGGCTGATTGCTCTGTACATAGTGTGCACAGCAACATGGCTGCTATACGAGAGAGCGGAGAGAGAGGGGCATGTAGAAAAGCTCTACACCTTGATTCATGCGTATCCAGCCAAGGATACAGACGCCAAGTTAAGGCTGCTCAAAATTTTCAACGAACCAAAAGTAATTCAGCCAGACGATTTTACCGACTGGCTGAATATAGAGATGATGTCATTTCTGGATTAACTGAAGGCGGGGCCGGGGCCAATGCCGTTCAACGGTTTTGGCTCTTCTGCCTTTTTCAGACCCATCACCTCTTGCAAACGCAAGTTGGCAACCTCTTGCAGAACTTCTGCATCATTCAACGCATCGACTGGATCGCGCAATTGGTCTTCTTCAATGCGCCGACGCAGATTGAAACTGGTAGCAGCATCAGAAAGAATTCGTTTAACGATATCGTGGTAGGCCATAGAGTTACTCTCTCTTGATATGAGAAAGGCCACAGGAGTGGCCTTAGAAAACATTGCAAGTGCGCGTTAGAACTTGTAGCTCACGCCCAGACGCACCACGGGATACCACTTCAGGTCGTTGACTTTGCTATCGAGGTCCTGGCGCTCTTGTTGCACACGGTCATCGCCCCAGTAACCAGCCAGACCTTCGGAAACGTCGTAGTTCGTCTTGAAGCGGCCATAGGCGACACCCACGTCAGCCGTGAAAGACAGGCCTTTGGCCGATTGCTTACCCAGTCCCCAGCCCACGCCGAGATAGGGGCGAACTTTCTTGGTTTTCAGTGTCGCTTGGACGGGGTCTCCTCGTTTTCAGTGCAATAAGTGACGGTACGCAAAGCTAGCACTG
>ERZ724504.1205-NODE-1205-length-14351-cov-4.555820_pt1 | contig 14351 bp, 11 predicted proteins | sample MGYA00376037_ERZ724504 | MGnify/ENA primary metagenome ERZ724504 (study PRJEB28724, sample SAMN07190888) | wastewater metagenome | isolation source: influent of sewage treatment plant in Hong Hong | place: USA: Christiansburg, Virginia | collected 2016-03-01 ... | reverse complement strand
CCAACCCTTCCTCGCTGAGCTGTGTCCGGAACCCAGCCCTGAAACCAAAGGGATTAAGACGCGGCCAGCCTGCTGTCGTTGCCCGATGCGGCCAGTCCGGAACCCAGCCCTGAAACCAAAGGGATTAAGACGCAGAAGAGGTAGGGCGACAAGGCAGGGCGGAGTCCGGAACCCAGCCCTGAAACCAAAGGGATTAAGACAATGACGTTTCCAGAGCCCCTGTGTTGCACTTCAAATTTGAAACTGCCCCCCATTTAGAAGGAAGGCCCAAATGCAACACGTTCTTCTTTCCGTTGTCGGAAATACGCCCCAGGTTGTTACCGAAACGCTGTATGCGATGCACAAGCAGGAAAAGCCCTGGCCCGAGCAGCTCCAGATCGTCACCACCACGGTTGGCCGAAAGGGGGCGCTACGATTGCTCGACGAGGGCATCCTGGCGGCGATGTGCGATGAGTTGGGCAAACCGTGCCCGCACTTCGGCATCGACGACATCCTGGTTGTTCCTGACGCAGAAGGGGGCGCGGTGGCCGACGCGCGAACCGTAGAGGACCACGAGGCGCTGGCCGACTTCATCATGATGACCGTGCGCGACCTGACCGCCGACGATGGACTTGCGGTGCATGCCTCCCTCGCGGGCGGGCGCAAGACCATGACGTTTTATCTGGGCTATGCGATGAGCCTGTTCGGTCGCTTACAGGACAGTCTCAGCCATGTATTGGTCAGCCCGGAGTTTGAGAACGTGGGGGCCTTCTTTTATCCCTCGTCACGGCAGGGCATCTTTGCGGTCAGGCGGCGTGACGATTCCGAATTTACGCTGGATTCGACTGCAGCCAGGGTCGAGCTGGCCGACATTCCCTTTATCCGCCATCGCGGGAGCCTGCCTGGAATTCTCGCGCAGGCGGGCCGGCCGGTTAATTTTCGTACCCTGGTCGGCCTGATCAACCTTGGCGAGCAGCCCGAGCAGATACGTCTGAGCATCGATTGCGGGCGTCGAACGGTGCGCGCGAGCAATGCGGATGGCAGTCTCTATAAGGACGTTCAGCCCGGCCTGCTGGAGTTTGCGTTCTATCTGATGATGGCCCGATCAACGCTTGAAGCGGACAAGGACATGACAAGGCCCGAGGTAAACAAGAACGACAAGGGCTTGGCGAAGTCATTTTGCGACGAGTTGCTTTTTCTGTGCGGAATTCCGCCATGCCAAACACTGGATCATTCGCTGAAGGCGCTCGAGAATTGGAGCCCCTTGGATGGACAAGGGGAGCTGAATGCCAGAACGCTGGAAAACCTAAAGAAAGGCATTGTCAGATCCTGGTTCGACCAGCGCCTCAACATGCTCAAGAGCCAGTTCCGCGAAGTGCTTCCGAATTCCGTCGTTGAGCATCTGCTTCCCCGCATCATCTGGGATGAAGATGGAGAAAGATTGACCGGGAAGACCACAAAGGGGGGCGGCTACGGGATCGGTCTGCCGCTGGAACACATCACCCTCCAGCCCTGATACGGACAGACAAGCTTGTGAAGTGCGTGCGGGTGCCGGCGTGCCCTCATCATGGGCACATCCCATCGACGAACTGCACGAGGCAAGCAAAATGAACCATCAAGCGCACAGCGAACAACTCTTCGAGTCACTCTCCCGCCATGGCATTGTGATCCCCGAGGCCTACCGCCAGAAGATCGAGTCACGTCTCAATCAGGTCATCAACTACGAACCCCGGGTCGGCGTCTTCGGCAAGACCGGTGCCGGCAAGTCTAGCCTGTGCAACGCCCTGTTTGGGCGCGACGTCTGTCCGGTCAGCGACATCGCGGCCTGCACCCGCAGCGAGCAGGAAGTCTTTCTCGGTATCGGCAGCAAGGGCATGACCCTGCTCGACGTGCCTGGAGTGGGCGAAAGCGGGGCGCGCGATCAGGAATACGCCCAGCTCTACAGTACGCTGCTGCCCAAGCTCGACCTCGTGCTATGGGTGATCAAGGCTGACGATCGCGCGCTGGCCTCGGATGAGGATTTCTACAAGCGGATCGTCAGCCCCTACATCCAGGCGGGCACCCCCTTCTTCATCGTGCTCAACCAGGTCGACAAGATCGAACCTTTCCGCGAGTGGGACGAAGCTGCCCATCAGCCCGGGCCGCGCCAAGCCTGCGCGATCGACGAGAAGCGCCGCGCGGTGGCCGCTTACTTTGGCTTGCCACTCGACCAGGTTTTGCCGTGCGCGGCCGACGAACAATACGGCCTGATCGAGCTGGTCGATGCCGTCATCCACGCGCTGCCCCGCGAAAAACGCGCTGGCGTGCTGATCCAGGTGCAGCCGAAGCACCGGTCTGAAAAGGCCAAGCAGGAGACCGGGAATGGCCTGCTCGATACGATTGTCGACGTGATCGTCGACATCGTTCCCTTTGTACCCGGCAGTGCCAAGAAGTCCGTCAAGAATGCGCTGAAGTCGTTTTGCAAATGGGTCGGGAGCCTCTTCTGATGAAGGTCATCATTCGCCACGAAGCGGAGCTCGCCGCGCTGCTCCAGCACCAGCCGGCCTTTACGGGCATTGCCGGGTTGAACATTGCGTCATCGGATTTCCGGCACTGGACATGCGAGGGTCGCGACATTCAGATCATGCATGTGGCGATCATTGGCAAGAGTGGCTACGGCAAGTCGTCACTGGTCAATGCGCTGATCGGCCACGACGTCATGAAAACCAGCGCTATCGAAGCGGGCACCCGGGAGGCCCAAAACGCCATGTTCCGCATTCGCGACGGGCAGTACCTGGCTTTTGCCGATGTCCCCGGAATCGGCGAATCGGCGCAGTGCGACGAGAAGTATCTGTCGATGTATCAGGATCTCGTCAGAAAGTCGGACGTGGTCGTGCATATGCTGCGTGCTGATTGCCGCGATTACGCCATCGACGAAGCTGCTTTCGCGAGGCTGTTTCCCGACCGGGCCAGCCGGCGCAAGGTGATTCTGGCGGTCAACGGGTGCGACAAGATTGAGCCACTCAGCCGTCAAACCGTTCGCGGCCCCAGTGATCGGCAGTGGGCAAATGTCCTGGAGAAAATCCGCGAACTCGGCCCCAGATTCGCAGGCGTGAAACACATCATCCCTTGCTGCGCAAACCCGGCATGGAGGCTCGAGCACCTGTCCGAAGCGATCACCGTCATGCTCGAAGAGGCTGCGAGGGTCACGCTCGCGGTTGCAGCCTGAAACCGGTGAGCCGATTGGGTGGCTAACGCCGAGACCGAGCAGGCCCCACGTTGCCCAGACGGATCCGGCACGGATTGGCGGTCACTTCAGCCTGGAGCATGTTCTGAACGATATTCATGGCTCGCACACTCCGTGAGACTGGCACAGAGGGCTGGAGGTGGAGTCCAGCAGGGAGGAACGCGCAGAGCGCAGACACGCGGAAATGCTGGAAGCCATCGAGCAGGGCCCGCCGTCGGAAAGACTCCTCAACTTCGTGCGCGCCCATCCGATTCTCGCGGGTTTCATTGCCACCGGCTTTCTGGGAGGCGGGAAGAAACCTTGAAGTCCAGACTGCGCCCACAGCCTCTCACACCGCTTATTTCAACCAAGCCAGAAAACAGGCGCCGACAAAGTGCTTCGACCGACAGGGATGGCGCTCGGCTACCCTTCAAGCATGATGCCGGCGTAAGATGGTTTGCATCTCCATCGATTCCCGCATGCATATTCAGGAGAGGACTTGTTTGATGCCCGTCGTTTTTCCCCATGCCAATGGCTATACCTTGGCGGATGCTGATTTTGTGTACGCCTGGGCTCTCCATTTCCAGACTTACGACCCTGCTAAAAGTGATCCTTGTCTCGACACGATGCCCCGCCACAATGTGGCGCAAGGCATTCAGTGGCTGATTGCGCGCAACAGGCAGTTCAGCCTTGATTATTTGTGCAGAACGCTCGTTCCGAATGGTTACCGCAACACCATGCAGGCAACGCCGGTTTTCATGAATGCTAACAAGCACCTGCTTCTGGGCGTGCCCCACGGCAAGGTGAATGGCGCGAAATTGTTGAATGACCCGAATTTGTGCGACGACATTCGCCATTCCACAGGAAACCATCCCGCCATCGACGCGATCCTGGAGGCTGACTCTGACGAGTTGAACACTCCGGGCAACCCGGGTACCGACGATGGTATCAAGAGCCAGGCGGCTCCCGCTCCGGCTGCAAGCCTTTGCCAATCCCTGATTACGAAGCTCGTCAAGGACATCGAAAAAGATCCCTTCCAGCCAAAGTTTCGCAAGAAGCCGGTCGGTGCCTTGATCAGTGGATGGATGCCGCGCTATTTGGCCTATTTCTGGCCCAACCCGTCGATTGGCCCGGCAGCCACCATGACAGCCTTGGGACCGATGCTGAAAGTGGCTCAGAGACTGACACAGGCAATGGCTAAAGGCCCGTGGACGCCGTCTGAAGAGGAATCGGCGGTGACTTGGGCGAACTCAGTATTTATTTGGGGCGGCGTTCCGCAAAAATCGGCTTCGGTAACGCCCGACGCAATCCGGAATGTGTTCGAGGCCGCAATATCGGGCACAGTCCCCAAAAACACCCCCATGAACAGCGGGTGGACCAAGGTGGCGGCCTTCGCCTCGTCCCATCTGGCGGATGCCGCGGGAAAGCAAGCCGAAGTAATCTGGGACAGCCGGGTGGCCAACTCTCTCATCTCCAGGCTGGATGACATCCTGATCCAGATGGGGCACCGAGTCGTTCCGTCCTGCCTGAGTGGCATTGGTACGGTCGTCGGTCGCGGCGGCAGCAGAACTGGCCGGACCTACAAGCTTGCGTGGCCAGTGGGATATGGGAAATGGCCCGCTCAATTTGCAGGTAGTGAATTGGTCGCGCAAATTCGGGATGAACTCCATAAACAGGCAATAGCAGGGCCAGTGAATGGAAAGTGGACCATCCGCTCGGTCGAGATGGTCTTGTTCATGGACGGCTACTGACAGCAAGCCGAATGGGGACTCGGGTTCTGCCGAGTCGGCGCGCCACCCACTGTCGATTCGGCAGCAGCACCATCCTGTTCAACTCAGGTTTCATTCCCGGCCCTTCGGGGCCGGATCGCCGCCTTCCGCGTCAGGCACGCCTATGTCCCCGGCCTGACGGCCCTCTGCGGAATTGGCTTGTCATCGTCTGGCTTGCACCGGACGATGATAAAAGGGTTTTTCAAGGAAATTTACGGGGTGACAATATGCCTTCTTCATTGACCTGGCTTGATCACGACCACTCGGCCAGAGACCGCAGCCTGCGCATTCTGGCCTTGTTCAAGGAGAAGGAGAGCCGCGACGAACTGGGCATCGGCGGCATTCGCGACGCCATTGCCGATAGGCTATTTCCCGGCACCTCGACGATCCAGACCCGCTTACGCTACATGTTGCTCATACCCTGGATCTATGACCGTCTGGAGAAGCGCCAGATCAAGGGCGCCTATTTCCCCGCCCAGGCACGTCAGGACGAGTTGGCCCTGGTGAAACCGCTCCTTGATGAACGGGAGGCCGGCGTCTTCGGCGCCCAGTCGGGCAGCGGGTTGAAGCGTCTTCCCAGCTCTGTGTATTGGTCCGGCCTGGGGAGTTGGGGAATCCGCCGCTTCGTCGGCTCACAGCAGGAATACCATCAGGCAGTCGACGGGCTATATCGCCGCCGGGCGCGCCTCAGACCGGGCCTCGACGATCGGCGTGACCCGGAAGACCACCACGCCGATCCGGCCTCACAGTCCTGGCATCCCAAGCTCCCCGCGCCGCCCGAGGGTTTCCCCGGACAACTCGACCTGAAGGTCACGCCGGACGAAGCGATTTTCCTGACCGACCGGATTACCGCGAGCTGCACCGACAGCCTCCTCGCCTGGCTAGTGCTCCACGCCCGCCCGGCCGATGTCGTGGAGCCCTGGTTGCACCCGCAATTCAGCGACTTCCCGCAGCCGATGCAGGAACTCCTGCAGCACGCCCGCCTGTTTGCCGACATGGTGGAGGGCGCCGCGCGGCTGTACAACCTGATGCTCGCGGAGTTGGCCGAAAACGCCTCCCGCCGCGAAGCACACCGGCAAGCGCTGGCCGAGTGGGCGCAGGGCCTCGACACGGCTGCGCTGGCCCACTGGTCGCTGGACGCTTTCTGGCACCAGACGGAGGGCTTCGGTCACACCATCACCTTGGCCACCAAGAACTTCGTCGAAACCTGGGTCGAGCGGGTGCGGGCCGACCCTGCCGGAATTGCCGACGATCAAACCGCGCGCAGCCTCGTGCGTCACCGCGAAAGCGCCCTCAAGGGTGCCCGCTCGCGCTTTGTGAACCGGGGAGCGCTCGCCCAGTGGAGTGGCAATGCGGGTATCGGACGCCTCGTCTATCGCTGGCCCACTGTGCGCACCCTGCTCGACGATCTGTTCGTCGCCAACGGAGTGAAATGACATGCTCAGTCCCGATGATCGCAGCCTCGTCACGACGCTGTTGACACCCCCCTGCGGCATGCTGCTCGACGCTGCCATCGCCACGACCTATACGCTCGACCCGGTTGCCTTGCTGACGGTGCCGCTCCACCTGGCCTGGTTGGCCAGTGGTGAGGACAAGCGCCTTCTCGGCGATGGCATCCGGCTTTTCGAGGCACTCCGTCGGGTCGGAGAAAAGCTCACGGTTTATACCGACCGTGGCCGCATCCAGGCCCCCGAAGAGGCCCACCCCCTGTATGGCCTGCTCGAGTCGATGATCGTCGAAGTCCGTGCTCCGCGGGGTGGCGCCTTTCACCCCAAGATTTGGGCCCTGCGCTTCGTCACCCCTGACGCGGAACCCAACGTTTGCATTCGCCTCGCGATACTGTCCCGCAACTTGACTGCCGACCGCTCGTGGGATCTCTCCCTGCTGCTCGAGGGGGCGCCGGGAGGCAGTTACATCGCCACCAACCGCGAAATTGGCGAACTCGTCCGTAACCTCCCGAGCTTCGCGGTGGGCCCGGTCCCGGAAGCACGTGCAGACGAAGCCGCCCGCCTTGGTGACGAGATCCGTCGCACCTACTGGGAGCTGCCGACGGGCTGGGACAAGATCCGTTTCCATGTGTTGGGGCGCAAAAGGCGCGCGTGGTCGCTACCTGAGTCGAAGCATCTGGCAGTGGTTTCTCCCTTTGTCACGGACGCGGCGCTGGCGGCGCTCTGCAAGACTTCCAAGAACCCTGTTGCGCTCGTGTCGCGGTCCCCGGAGCTTGCCGCCCTGGCGCCCGCGACCCGCGCCCTTTTCGACCGCTGTCTGGTGCTTGAGGAAGCCGCTGAGTCCGAAGACGGCGAAGACTCCACCCGGCACGACACGCTCGGCCTGCATGCCAAGGCTTTGGTCTTGCGCTCCAGCTGGGATACCCGGCTCTTCGTTGGTTCGGCGAACGCAACGAGTGCGGCGATGCTGAACAGCATGAACATCGAAGTGCTGGCGGAACTCGTTGGAAAGAGCCGCACGGTGGGGTGCGTCGAGGAACTGCTGGGCAGCAATGGATTTGGTGGCGTACTCACCGACTTCGACCCGGCAACGACCATTCCGCCGGAGAACCACACACAGATCGAGGCTGAAGCAGCCCTCGATGCAGCCCGTTGTGCATTGGCCGACGCAGCGTTGTCAGTGCACTGTGATCCGCACGCCGAGGACTGGCGCCTGAGTCTGCGCACGGCTGCAGGGGTCGAGTTCGGGGACGTGGAGGTTCATGCGTGGCCGCTTTCACTTCAGGGCGCCCAGGCCGTAGCGGCCAGCGGCCTGGAAAAAGGTCTCGAGGTCGATCTCGGCGTGACTGCCACCGCCGACGTCACCGGCCTGACCGGCTTCGTGCTCCGCAGGGATGGCGTCGAGACGCGCTTCGCCCTGAATCTGCCGCTGGAAAACCCACCCGCAGATCGCGACGGAGCCCTCGTCCGCCGTATCGTCCATAGCCAGGCCGGATTTCTGCGCTACCTGCTTCTGTTGCTCGGGGATCCGGAAGGCGGTGAAAGAGAGCCGTCGGAGGAGGGGAAGAAGGGGAGGACCTCGATAGCCACCGGCGGCATGGGGCCGACCTTGCTTGAAGAGATGGTCCGCGCCTTCGCCCACGATCGCGCGCGCCTTGCCGACGTAAAACGCATCGTCGAGCGCCTGCAGGCCGGCGAAGCCGGAAATGACGTCGTTCCGCCCGAATTCCTGGCGGTGTGGAAAATATTCCTGCAAGCCATGGAGGTGGCAGCATGACCCGCTTTTCGTCGGCGCAGGTGCTTGCGCAATTGAAGGATTTCCAGCGTCGCACGGTCGATCATGTGTTCCATCGGATGTATCTCGATGGGGCACCGACGCGGCGCTTCCTCGTTGCCGACGAGGTGGGCCTCGGCAAGACGATGGTGGCCAAGGGCGTCATCGCGCGAACGATCGAGCACCTTCAGGATAGGGTCGAGCGCATCAATATCGTGTATGTCTGCTCGAACAGTGCCATTGCGAAACAGAACGTGTCGCGTCTCAAGGTGGACGGCGGGAGCGAGTTTGTGTTGGCGAGTCGCCTGACCCTGCTGCCCACCAAGGTGCAAGACCTGCGCGAAAAGCGAGTGAATTTCGTCAGCTTTACCCCAGGCACCACTTTCGATCTCAAATCGAGAGCGGGCCTGATGGCGGAACGGGCTGTGCTGTTCAGGATGCTGCGTGGCGAGAAATGGCTTGACGAGGGCGGTTTGCTGAATGTCCTGCAGGCCACCGCCGGGCGCACCAACTGGGAGGCGTTCGCCGTCAACGATAGTGACCAACTAGACGCCGCCCTAACGGAAGCTTTCCGCCGGAGCCTGCGCGGGGACAAGGTCTTCCGGAAAAAGCTGATCGATCTGTGCCTGCGCTGCCGCGACGACATTCCGCCCGCGCAGGGCGAGCTTTGCTATGCCGTGATCGGCGAACTGCGGCAGCGTCTGGCACGGGTCTGCCTCGCCGCGCTGGAGCCGGACCTGATCATCCTCGACGAGTTTCAGCGCTTCCGGAACCTTCTGAACAAGGACGATCCCACGGCGGAACTGGCGCAGATGTTGTTCAATCACGGCGACGCCCGCGTGCTGATGCTCTCGGCAACGCCATACAAGATGCTCTCCCTCGACCATGAGGACGAAGACGATCATTACCCGGATTTTCTGAAAACGCTCGGCTTCCTGTTCAACCAGCCCGGCGCCGTGGAGGCCACTGAAGAGGAGATCCGAAGCTTCCGGCACGCCCTGCTCGAACTGGATCTGGCGCATCCCGGAAAGCTGGGCGATGCGCGCCGGGCGCTGGAGCAGCGCCTGCGTTCGGTGATGTGCCGGACGGAGCGGGTCGGCTTCACGGCTCGCCAGGATGCAATGGTGGGCGAGCCCTCCTGCTCTGCCCCCCTGCATCCGGCCGACCTGCAGCACGCCGCGCTGTTGTCGCAGGTGTCGGAGGCCCTCGGCGGACGCGATGCGATCGAGTACTGGAAGTCGGCGCCGTATGCGCTGAACTTCATGAAGAACTACGAGCTGCGCCGCAAGCTCGAGCAGCTCGAAGGGGAGCCCCTCTCCGTGCTGGCGCGCCTCGTGCACGCACGCAAGAACCAGTTGCTGCAGAAGTCGGCCTTTCAGGACTACACGCCGGTCGACCCGGCCAATGCCCGCTTGCGTAACCTGTTCGCAGACACTCTCGATCGGGGGCTGTGGAAGGTCTTGTGGCTGCCCCCGTCGCTTCCCTCCTGGTTGCCCTCAGGGGCCTTCGCAGACATCCGGGATGCGACCAAGGCCCTGGTGTTCTCGGCCTGGAATGTCGTCCCCGACGCCATCGCGGCCCTGTGCTCCTATGAAGCGGAGCGCAGGATGCTCGAAGGTCTGGGACGGGACGATATCTCCCACAACACGCTCTACGATCGCGTCAAGCCGCTGCTGCGCCTCTCCGGCGCCAAGAGTGGCATGCCGACCCTTCTGCTGATGTATCCGTCGCCGAGTCTCGCCTCCCTCGTCGATCCCGTGGGTCTCGCCCTCGAGCTCGGCAAGGGCGAGACGCCGCGCCTCGAAGTCATGCTTGAGCACCTCGCGAAACGGATCCGCGCGCGCCTCGCCCCGCTTGTGCAGGGGGCCGCCGCCCAGGGACGCGAGGATGAACGCTGGTACTGGGCGGCGGTCGCCCTGCTCGATGCTGCCACCTTTCCGAACAGTCTAGCGTGGTGCGAGTCCGGCTGGCGTGCCGCCGAGCAGGGCGGCGAAGCCGATACGGGGAACGAGACCGAGAGCGGCATGGCCTTCGGCGAGCACCTCGAGCGCTTTGTTTGCGTTCCTCGTGGTGGACTGGAACCCGCTCTGGGACGTCCCCCCAGAGATCTGCCCAGGGTCCTTGCCGAACTCGCCCTCGCCGGGCCGGGGGTGTGTGCGCTGCGCGCGCTGCGCCGGGTGGCGGCTAAGCTCGCCTGGGACGATCCCGCCCTCCTGGCGGCGGCGGCGAACGTAGCGGAGGGCTTTCGCACCCTGTTCAATGTGCCCGAGTCCATCGCCTTGCTGCGGGGGAGCGAAGACGCCGCCGCCAGCTATTGGCGCACGACCCTCAAGCATGGTTTGGAAGGCAACCTGCCGGCGCTTCTGGATGAGCAGGTGCATGTGCTACGCGAATCCCTCGGACAGGTTGATAAGGACGACGCCTCCCGGGTGACGACGATCGGCGCGGAGATCGCGGCCAGTCTGTCCATCCGCACGGCGCAACTTAGCGTCGATGAACTCTGCCCCCGTCCGATCTTGGGCCGGATCGACTACGCTCCGTTCAAGCTGCGTTGCCGCTTCGCCCTGCGCTTTGGTGACATGAAGGACGAGAAAAGCGAAGCGCGCGTCGAAACCGTGCGTTCCGCCTTCAATTCGCCGTTCCGCCCCTTCGTGCTGGCATCCACCTCGGTGGGCCAGGAAGGGCTGGATTTTCACCACTGGTGCCATGCCATCGTGCACTGGAACCTGCCGTCCAATCCGGTCGACCTCGAGCAGCGGGAAGGCCGGGTTCATCGTTTCAAGGGGCATGCCGTTCGCCGCAATGTCGCCCGGGAACTGGGTCTGCCGGCGCTGCTTGAAGGCTGGAAGAACGGTGACGATCCGTGGCAGAGCCTCTTCACGACCGCCCGGAAATCCCGCAGTGGCGATCTCCTCACCTACTGGCTGTTCGAAGTCGACGGCGGCGCACAGATCGAACGTCGGGTGCCCTTGCTTCCCATGAGCCGGGAAGCGGCTCAACTCGTGCGACTCAAGCGCGGGCTGGCACTCTACCGTCTCGTGTTTGGGCAACCGCGGCAGGAGGATCTGCTCACCCATCTTGCTGAACATTTGGCCCCTGAAGACATTGCCCGTGTGGTGGCCGAGTGGCGTATCGACCTGACGCCCCCGCCGCACATCCCGCTGGTCAAGGAGCGCATCCTGCAAGCAGGCTTGGTGCCGCTTACCTGAAAGTCTCATTGAACGCATTGAAGCCTGCGGTCTTGGCCTGGCGGATTAGGTCTATCGCGAGAAACCAGACGCTCAGGGCCGGTTTGCTGCTCTGTATTACGGTGCCTGCGATTAGCGAGGTCTGATGCTGACAGGCTTGGCACTGAAAAGGCGGATGGGTTCGACCGCGGACCCTGCTATAGGCGGCCCCATCGCAGCGCGGACAACGAAACCCGGTCGGCCAGCGTGCATGCACCAGTGCCGCCACGCATTGATATTTGGTACCGTAGCGCTTGAGAAATGTAGGCATCGACAGACCGGGTTGAAACTGAATTCGATTCATTGCCAGGGGGATCTGCCTGTCTCACATCGACGAATCCGATATTTCACAGTTATCGAAAAATACGATATTGTGCATTTATCGAATTTCGCGATACCTCGCCATGACCCGACTGTCCACACCCCACCAGGCCGGCCAGATTCTCTCCGCCCGGCGCAAGGCACTGGGCTTGTCCCAGGCGGCCGCCTCGGCAAGCCTCGGCATCAGCCAGAACCGCCTTTCAGAGCTTGAAGCCCACCCGGATCGCCTGACCCTTGAACGCCTCATGTCCCTGGCGAGCCTGCTCGGGCTTGAGCTTGTCATCCAGGAAAAGACGCCGGCCGCAAACGAGAGCGAGTGGTAGCCATGGGCCGCCCTTCACATGCCCGCGCCCTCGATGTCTGGGCAAACGGGAAACAAGTCGGACAGTGGCGTTTGCCGAGCCGGGGGCCGATGGAGTTTCAGTACGCCGCAAGCTGGGTCGAATCCCCCGAAGGACGCCCCCTGTCCCTGTCGCTGCCCATCACGCTGGACGCACCGCCGCTACGGGGAGAGGTCGTCCACAACTACTTCGACAACCTGCTCCCCGACAGCGAGCGCATCCGGGCCCGGCTGCAATCCCGTTTCCGCACCGACAGCAGTGACGCCTTCGCGCTGCTGCAGGCCATCGGGCGCGACTGCGTGGGTGCGGTGCAACTTCTTCCCGAAGATTCGGCGTCGGAGAACGTGTTCCGCATTCAGGCCGAGCCTCTCGACGAAGCCAGCGTGGCGCGCATCCTCAAGGGCACGGTGGCCCCTTCCTCCACCTTCGGCCAGCTTGCCCCGGACGATGGGGATTTCCGCATCTCGATTGCCGGCGCGCAGGAGAAAACCGCGCTGACCTGGCACCAGGGCCAGTGGTGCCGGCCCCTGGGCGCCACACCGACCACCCACATTTTCAAGCTGCCCCTCGGTCTGGTGGGCAACCGGCAATCCGACATGCGCACATCGGTCGAGAACGAGTGGCTGTGCGCGCAACTCCTCGCCGCCTTTGGCCTGCCCGTGGCCGCGTGCAACATTCGGCGCTTCGACGACCAGAAAGTGCTCGTCGTCGAACGCTTCGACCGCCGTCTGGCCAGCACCGGCGACTACTGGCTGCGCCTGCCCCAGGAAGATTTCTGCCAGGCCACCGGCACGTCTCCGCGGGCCAAGTACGAATCGGACGGCGGCCCCGGGCTGGTGGACATCGCCCGAATCCTCCAGCACTCCGAAGCCCGCAACGACGACCTCCGGACCCTGCTCAAGGCGCAACTGCTGTTCTGGCTGCTCGCGGCCACCGACGGCCATGCGAAGAACTTCTCGATCTTCCTTATTGCCGGCGGCCGCTACCGACTCACCCCCCTTTACGACGTGCTGTCGGCCTGGCCGGTCACCGGGCCGGGCCCCAATCACCTCGACTACGAGAAACTCCGCCTCGCCATGGCGCTGCGGGGCAAGAACACCCACTACCGGCTCAGAGACATCCAGCGGCGGCACTTCAACGACACAGCCCAAAAATGCGGTCTCGGGCCGGACATGGAACCAGTCATCGACGAAGTGCTTTCCCGCGTCGCCGGCGCGCTGGAAGAAGTCGGTCGCAACCTGCCCCCGGGGTTTCCGGAGGAGCTGTTTGCGGTGGTCGCTGAAGGAATACGAACGACGGCAACACGGCTCTGAGGCCGGGCCCGCGAGGTCACAATCGGCACATCCCTACGAAGGAAACGCCTCCGTGGAATTGCTGCGCCTGAGTGCCCTGTTTGCGCTAACGGCCCTCGCCGAAGTCACTGGCTGGTGCTCAAGCAAGACAAAAACAGCCCAGCTGACCCTGACCGCTGCAGGTCAAGCCTATGCCGCGTATGGCGGCATGTACATCACCGTGGCTTCGATATATGGGAACCATTCGCCGTTACGAAAAGCGCCCCGCAAACTTTAACGGCCAGTGTGTGAAAACGTGCCGAGCATTCCCGGTTCGATATTTCTAACGAGACCGAGAGAGCGATTTTCGATTTACGAGAACCGCCTACCTTTAGTTTCCGCCCAAAAAAAAGCGCGGCCTATGGGTAACTCAATAAAACCTTACTCCGATGTTGCATCGCCTCCTGCCACCAGAAGCGCATCGTCGCGTGTGTGTCACCAGTCCGGTCTGGCATAAGCCTCCGCCCTACTGGAGCATGTCGGTGTTTATACGGACACCAACAACATGCACGCTGAAACTACTTGAATTTCCATTCTTTATTTCTATCGGTTTCGAATATCTCTTTCGGCAAGAGACAGCTTGAAGACAAACGAAATCTAAGCACGTCCAGAGGACAGATTTCGACAGGGCCAACAACCGGGATCACCACGGGCCAAGTGAACACACCCCCAAATGCCAAAAAAAGACCGTTTGGAGCGGGACACAGGGCGCTGGGTGCGGCAGAGCTTGTCGGTCGAGCGTGCCTGGCCAAAGCAAAGAGCGGTCGATTGCGGTGCTACTTTGATGTGCTAACGCCTAGACGTGTCGCGGATGGTGGGTTCCTTAACGAGGGGACTAGCCTTGATGCCACTAGCCCTCACTCTTCGGGAGAAAAATGCAGAGGTGCGAGCCCTGCGGTGTTGAGTCAAGCTCAACGTGAAAGCGGTCAAATTCTAAGGCGGAATACGGGGGCTCA
>ERZ724504.1204-NODE-1204-length-14361-cov-8.698518_pt1 | contig 14361 bp, 10 predicted proteins | sample MGYA00376037_ERZ724504 | MGnify/ENA primary metagenome ERZ724504 (study PRJEB28724, sample SAMN07190888) | wastewater metagenome | isolation source: influent of sewage treatment plant in Hong Hong | place: USA: Christiansburg, Virginia | collected 2016-03-01 ... | reverse complement strand
CACGGTGGGCCAGCCACAACGCCAGCGGCAACAGAAAACGTCCGCCGGTCTCCAGGCGCGCGGCAGGCAGCGCCTCATCCGCATCGATCCACTGCCAGCCGTCCTCAACGATCTGACCGTTCCTGATCAGGGTATTCATGCCGCACCTCCGTAAACCCGCGCCTTGAAAGGCTCAAGGCCGATCCGCTCGACCGCGTCGATAAAAATCTCGCCCTCATGGCGGGCTGCCAGATAGACCTCCACCAGACGCTGGATCACGTCGGGAATCTGCCCGGCCGCAAACGACGGGCCGATCACCTTGCCCAGCGCAGCACGGGCGCCCTCCCGGCCGCCGATTGTCACCTGGTACCACTCCTCGTTGTTCTTATCGACACCGAGAATGCCGATATGGCCAATGTGGTGATGGCCGCAGGCATTCACGCAACCGGACATGTTGAGTTCTAGCGGGCCCAAGTCGAACTGGTAGTCCAGATCGTCGAAGCGCTGCTGGATGGCCGCTGCCACCGGAATGGAACGGGCATTGGCCAGGGAGCAGAAATCGCCGCCGGGGCAGCACACCAGATCGGTCAGCAGACCGATGTTGGGCGTTGCAAGGCCGAGGGCGCGCGCGCCCTCCCACAGGGCCGGCAAATCCTTGCGGGCCACGTGGGGCAGCACCAGGTTCTGCTCGTGACTGACCCGGATCTCGCCGGCACTGAAGCGCTCGGCCAAGTCGGCAACACCGTCCATCTGCTCGGCGATGGCGTCGCCCGGTGGGGCACCGGTCTTCTTGAGAGACAAAGTGACGATGGCGTAGCCGTTTGCCCGATGGGGCGCCACATTGCGCTCGACCCAGCGGGCAAAGGCGCGCGAGTCGTGCAGCGCCTGCCGGTAGGCCGGGTCATCGGCATCGGCGGGCGCGTGGTCGGCGCGGGCGAAGAAGGCCTCCATGTCCCGGAAGGTCTGCTCGGCAATGCTTGCGGGGCCGCCCCGGCTCCACGCCCATTCGTCTTCGACTTCCTTCGCAAAGCCTTCGAGGCTCAAGTCCTTCACGAGGATCTTGATGCGCGCCTTGTACTTGTTGTCGCGCCGGCCGTAGCGGTTATAGACCCGCAGAATGGCTTCAAAGTAGTTGAGCAATTCCTCGCGGGGCAGGAAGTCCTTGATCGTCTTGCCGACCATCGGCGTGCGCCCGAGGCCGCCACCCACAAAGATCTCGAAGCCGATCCGGCCGTCCTCGGCCACCCGCGCACTGGCGCCGATGTCGTGGAAGCGCACCGCCGCCCGGTCCTCCGCACCGCCCGAAATGGCGATCTTGAACTTGCGCGGCAGGAACAGGAATTCCGGCGCCAGCGTGGACCACTGGCGGACGATCTCGCAGTAAGGGCGCGGGTCGAACAGCTCGTCGGCGGCCACGCCGGCAAACTGGTCGGTGGTGATGTTGCGGATGCAGTTGCCGGAGGTCTGGATGGCGTGCATCTGCACGGTGGCCAGCTCGGCCAGGATGTCCGGCGTGTCCTCCAGCCGCACCCAGTTGAACTGAATGTTGCTGCGCGTCGTGAAGTGCCCGTAACCCCGGTCGAAGCGGCGGGCAATGTCGGCGAGCTTCCTCAACTGGTGGCTGGCCAGCGTGCCGTAGGGAATGGCGACACGCAGCATCGGCGCGTGGCGCTGCACGTAAAGGCCATTCTGCAAGCGCAGGGGGCGGAAGTCGTCTTCGGACAGACGGCCATCCAGAAAGCGCGTCATCTGGTCGCGGAACTGGACGACCCGGTCGTCCACCAGGCGCTGGTCGGTTTCGTTGTAAAGGTACATGGCGAGATAAATTCGGAAACTGGGTTCAGGGCAGGACGAAGGTGCTCTTTTCGGTAACCCGGGTCGCTGGATCACCGGCGGCCTTGACCACAAAGGCGATGGGGCTGGCGCCGGATTTGCCGGCATCGGGCGGCGCCACGACGGTAACGCGCACCTCCCGGATGCTCCCCGGCTCGCCGGCGAAGCGGGTGGGGCCGAGCAGTTCGATGCCGGGCAGGCCACTCACCGCCACCTCGAAGTCCCGGGGCTCTTCGGCGAGGTTGGCCAGCTTGAGGGTGTAGGCGTTTTCGATCCGTCCGTCGCTGGCCTCCCGGGCCAGGCTGCCCCGGTCGCGCAGCACATCCACCAGCAGCAGTGACCGCTGGGTCACCGTCCATGCACCCAAGGCGACGAACAGGCCCAGCAGGCCCGCATACACCGCCAGCCGTGGCCGGGCGCTGTGCCGGGGCATGCCGGCCAGCTCCTGCTCGGAGGCAAAGCGGATCAGGCCCACTGGTTTGGCGACCTTGGTCATCACCTCGTCGCAGGCATCCACGCACAGGCCGCAGTTGATGCACTGGTATTGCAGACCATCGCGAATGTCGATGCCGGTGGGGCACACCTGCACGCAGATGCCGCAGTCGATGCAGTCGCCGCCGCCCTGGCCCTTGCGGGGCTCACCGCGCTGCACGTCGTAGCTGACGGTGCGCGTCGTGTTGTCGAACATCACCCCCTGAAAGCGCGAGTACGGGCACATGTGCTGGCACACCGCCTCGCGGGCAAAGCCGGCCTGCACATAGGTGAACAATGCGTAGAAGATCAGCCAGAAAGCTTCCCACGGCCCCAGGTTCCAGCCGGCCACGGCGGGCAGCAGCTCGCGGATCGGCGTGAAGTAGCCAACAAAGGTGATCGCTGTCCATGCGGCGATGAGCCCCCACAGGACGTACTTGGTGCCGCGCAGGGCCAGCTTGCGCAGGGTCGGCGGGGATTGGTCGAGCTTGAGGCGGGACAAGTGATCGCCCTCCACCTTCGCCTCCACCCACATGAAAATCGCGGTGTACACCGTCTGCGGGCAGGCAAAGCCGCAGAACAGGCGCCCGGCCAGGGCGGTGACGAGAAACAGCCCGGTGGCGGCAAGGATCAGTGCAATCGCCGCCAGCAAGGCATCCTGCGGCCACAACACCAGACCGAACAGGTAGAACTTCTCGTGGACGATGTCGAAGTGGACGGCCTGACGGCCACCCCACTGGAGCCAGCAGGCGCCGTAAAAAATGATCTGGGTGAACCAGACCATGGCCCAGCGGATCGTGTTGAAACGACCTCGCACCTCGCGGGCGTGGATCTTTCCCTTCTTCCGGTACAGCTCCAGTTTGGCTTCGCGGACTTTGCTGACGGGCTTGTTCATTTGGTGATTCCTCCTGGGTCAGGAGTAAATCACCCGCAAGATAATGAAAACAGATTCAGATTGTCGTGTTTTGAATGGGCACAGATTTCAGGCCTGCAATTGGGTGGCTACCAGTCGTCCCAGCGTGGCGACCGCTTCCTGCTGACGGGTCTCAAGCGGGTGGCCGAAGTTGAGGCGAATGCAGTTGCCAAATTCCCGCTTGGCCGAAAAGATCGGCCCCGGTGCAATGCTGATGCCTTGCGCCAAAGCCTGCCGGTGCAGCAGCAGGGCATCCACCTTGCGAGGCAGTTCCAGCCACAGGAAATAGCCGCCCAACGGGCGGGCTAGCCGGGTGCCTTCCGGAAAGTGGGTTTCCACGGCGTCCACCAGCGCCGCCTCCTGGGTGGCCAGAACACGGCGCAGATGACGCAGGTGGTTTTCGTAGCCACCCTGCTTCAGGTAATCGGCCATGGCGATCTGTACCGGAACGGTCGTCGCCAGGCTGGTGGACAGTTTCTGGCGCTGGATCAGCCCGGCATAGCGCCCGGCGGCAACCCAGCCGATGCGGTAGCCCGGCGCCAGACACTTGGAAAAGGACGAAACATGCATGACCCGTCCGTTCGGGTCCACCGCCTTGCTGCACAGCGGCACCTGGGGGCCGAAGTGCAGCTCCGCGTACACGTCGTCCTCGATCAGCGGCACATCGTGGCGGTCGAGCAGTTCAACCAGCGCCCGCCGCCGCGCATCCGGCACCAGGCTGCCGGTCGGGTTGGCGAAGTTGAGCATGAACAGGCAGGCCTTGATCGGGTGATGGCGCAGGGCGTCCTCCAGGGCCATCAGGTTGATGCCTTCCCGCGGATGCGTCGGAATCTCGATCACCTTGAGCCCCAGCCGCTCGCTGGCCTGCAGGCCAGCATAGAAGGTCGGCGATTCAATGGCGATCAGATCGCCCGGCCGGGTCACCGCCTGCAGGCACAGGTTGAGCCCCTCCATGGCGCCGGAGGTGATGACAATCTCCTGGGGTGACACGTTGGCGCCATGCGCCAGGTAGCGCAGCGACAGCTGGCGGCGCAGCTCGTCGTTGCCCGGCGGCAGGTCGGTGACGGTGGACAGCGGGTCGAGGTGCCGTGCCGCGGCAGCCAAAAAGCGCCCGAGCTTGTCGAGGGGATACAACCAGGGGCTGGGGAAGCTGGAGCCCAGCGGGACGACAGCCGGATCCTTGACGCTGTCGAGAATCTCGAAGATGAAATCACTCACCTCCAGTTGCGTCGAATGCCCCACCGGCCGGGTCATTTCGGGCTCCGGCAAGCGCCGCCCAAGCCGCGCCCGGACAAAATAGCCCGACTTCGGTCGCGCCTCGATCAGCCCGCGGCTCTCAAGCAGGTGGTAGGCCTGGGTCACCGTGACCGGTGCAATGCCGTGGATACGGCAAGTCTGGCGGACGGATGGCAGACGGTCGCCGGGGCGCAGCACCCCATCGGCGATCAGCGCAGCGGTCTTGTCGGCAAGGTCATGGTAGAGCGTCATGGACGGATGGTAGCAGCCGTCCTGCCGGATGCTTAAGCGTCGCGTACGTCTCATTGCATACACTCGGCACAGCACCTTGCGGTTATTTACACGTGATCAAGATTCATCAGACGACGTGCTGATGGCGGCCCGGTTCAGCCGAACGGTGAGCGAGAAGGTGCTACCCACGCCCGGTTCGCTCACCACATGGATGTCGCCACCCATCAACTGCGCCAGGCGCTTGCTGATAACCAGCCCCAGGCCTGTGCCGCCATGCTTGCGGGTCATTGATCCGTCTGCCTGTTCAAAAATGGAGAACAGGCGGTGGATATCCTTGGTGGCGATGCCGATGCCACTATCCTGCACGTCAAAGCGCAGAAAAAGGCTGTTCAAATCAGGCTCGGTTAGCCGGACATGCAAACTGATCGTACCCTGGTCGGTAAACTTGACGGCGTTATCGGTCAGGTTGAGCAGTATTTGCCCCAGTCGTAGCGGATCGCCATGAAACGACAGGCTTCCGACTTCGGCGGGTACGTCGACCACCAGTTCCAGGCCTTTCTCCCCAGCCTTGTGGTCGAGCGTGCCGGTGAGATTTTCCAGAATATCGGCCAGCTTGAAATCCGTGCATTCCAGGGTCAGGCGCTCAGCCTCAAGCCGGGAGATGTCGAGAATCCCATTCATGAGGGCAAGCAGGCGATGGGAGGCGCTGTCGATCATCGTCAGGCGGCTGATCAGCATCGGGTCGGTGGCCTGCCTTCGTGCCAATGCAGTCATCCCCATGATGGCGTTCATCGGTGTATGGAGTTCATGGCTCATGTTGGCCAGGAAGGTGCTTTTGGCACGATTGGCATCTTCGGCGGCTTCCTTGGCGATGGAGAGCGCTGCCGTACGTTGCAACACCTCGGTTTCCAAGTGACTGCGGTGGGCATCCAGTTCATCGTTGGCGACCTGCAGGGCTTGAGTACGTTCTTCGACCAGCATCTCCAGCTCACGATTGCGCTCTTCCAGGCGCCGCATCGGGTAAACCTCGCCTTCTCTGGCCAGACCGAACGGGATCGAGATGCCACTGTGCGCAATCATCCAGTTGCCGCCTTCACACCGGAACACCAGCACTAGTCGAGCCGTCTCGCGTGCCAGCACAGGGTTGGCGAGAGGCAGGTGAATGTGAAAAAAAGCCGTGATAGCGACAACGTGCTCACTCAGATCCTGCAACGCGAGGTCCAGCATTTCGATGCGGATGCGCTCGGGCACTTGCGCGAAATCCTGACGAGTGATCTTGATCCACTCGTCCCTGTCCGTGACGAGTTGATCGCTACTGCCGGCATAGCCGCTGAAGTTTTCGCTGAAGCGGGTCGTCAGGCGCTCGTCGCGGGACGCGTACATTTCGATGTATTCGTCGAACAAGGTACGGATGAGGTGCTGGCGCTCCGCTTGCATCAGATGGGCTTCCAAAAATACCGACAATCCGGAGGGCTTTGGCCGAGCAACTAGGGCCCCAGCAGTTGATGGAGCCGCGACATCAGCGCAGGCAGTTCGCGCGCCAGTTCGGCCAGGGGCAGCCGGGCCAGGGCAAGCGCGTTGTCGGCACGGGCTTTGAGCGGCGCTTCGATCGCCGCAGCAATTTTCTGGATGTGCAGCAGCCCAAGGCTGCCGGCACTGCCTTTGAGGGAGTGCGCGGCCCGTTGCGCTTCGTCCATGTCGGCACAATCCAGGGCGGCCGTGATCCGCTCGGCTTCATCCTGGTGAGTGGCCGCAAAAATGGTAAGCAGCCGCGTGTAAGTGGAAAACTTGCCGCGAACCCTGGCCAGACCGAAGTTCAGGTCGAGGCCTTCAACCAGCCCAAGCTGCCGGAGCAGTTCTTCCTCCTGGTCCCGGTCGACGGCCCCGGATGGGCTGCCCTCCACGACCGTTGTGCGCCTGGGCATCCAGTGAATCAAGGCCATGAACAGGCTGTCGGGGTCGACCGGTTTGGCGACATGATCATTCATCCCCGCATCCAGGCAGGCCCGCCGATCTTCATCGAAGGCATTGGCGGTCATGGCCAGTATCGGGGTGGACGCGCACTGGGGCAGCTGGCGCAGGCGGCGCGTAGCTTCCAGGCCATCCATCTTGGGCATTTGCACGTCCATCAGGATCAGGTCGTAAGCCGTGTTCGAGGCCTTCCGGAGCGCCTCCAGACCATCATCGGCCAGATCGACACGCAGACCGGTTTCCTCCAGCAAGGCCAGCGCAACCTCCTGGTTAACCGGATTGTCCTCGACCAGCAGGATGTAACGGCCACGTAGCGGGGACAAGTCGATGACGGCGCTGGTGTCGGCCCTCATCGATCCGTTTCCGGAGAAGATGCCGGCAATGGCGTCGTGCAGCGTGGACGGGGTGAGCGGTTTGCTCAGCTGGGTGGAGATGCCCATGGCGTTCAGTTGCTCGCAGGTCCATTCACTGCTGTAGGCCGTCGCCAGAATGATTTTGGGCGCCGTGCCAAGCGCCAGAATATGGCGGCAGGTTTCGATGCCATCCATGCCGGGCATGGCCCAGTCCATCAGCACCAGGTCGAAGGGACGGCCGGCCTGCAGGGCTTCGCGGGTCAAGCGCAGGGCCTGCTCGCCCGAATCGGCCGTCGCAACCCGCACCGGAAAGGCCTTGAGCATGTCATCCAGAGCCAGGCGGGCATCGGCGTTGTCATCCACCACCAGCACCTTGAGGTTCTCGTCCAGTTTCACGCTGGCGCCCGAGGTCTTGGCGCTGGCCGCCCGCTGCAGCGGCAGTTCGAACCAGAAAGTGCTGCCCTGCCCCACGTTGCTTTCGACGCCGACCCGGCCGCCCATGAGGTCAATAAGGCGCTTGCTGATGGCCAGGCCGAGCCCGGTTCCGCCGAACTTGCGCGTCGTCGAGGCATCGGCCTGGACGAAGGCCTCGAAAAGGTGGCTGCGCTGCTCCTCGCTCAAGCCGATACCGGTGTCGCTGACTTCGAAACGCACCAGCAGGGTTCCGGCCTCCTCGTTCAGCAGACGGACACGAAAGACCACACTGCCCGCTTCGGTGAACTTGACTGCGTTGCTCGCGAAATTCACCAGCACCTGGCCAAGGCGCAACTGGTCACCGTGCAAGACCTCGGGAATCGCGGGGTCGATGCGGTTGATGATTTCCAGATTTTTTTCTGCGGCACGCTCGCCGATCAGATCGTTGAGGCTGTGAAAGACGCGATCCAGTTCAAAGTCGACGTTTTCAATGGTGAGTTTGCCGGCTTCGATCTTCGAGAAATCGAGAATGTCGTTGATGATGCCCAGCAGATGCTTCGCTGCCTGCGAAACCTTGTCCAGCTGATCGATCTGCCGCGGATCGACCGCCGCTCGCCGGATCAAATGGGTCAGCCCGACAATGGCATTCATTGGTGTGCGGATCTCGTGGCTCATGTTGGCCAGGAAGCTGCTCTTGAAGCGGCTGGCCTCCTCGGCAGCTTCCTTGGCCACCTCAAGCTCCTGGGTACGCCGGGCGACCAGGTCTTCGAGGTGAATCTGAATGTCCCGCAACTCGTGGGTGCGCTGATCGAACATTTCGGCCAGCTCTTCGAGTTCATCATGGGTCCCCAGCGGCGCACAGTGCCGCTCCGGACTGCCGTCGGCGGCAGCGACGCGCTGCCTGAGCAGCACGATGGGGCGTGAGATCGTGAAGCCGATCCGGTAGGCGATGGCGATGGCGACCAGGGTCAGCAAGAGTCCGAGAAACGCCACATCGGCGACGGCGCTGAACGCCGGAGCCAGGAAGTACTGGCGAGGCGCCGAGACTTCAAGCTGCAGGCCAAGCCCGCCGTCCAGAACCCCCCGATGCTGAGCGGTCAGGGCCTGACGGGCGATCAACAGATCGCTGGCATTGCTGGCCTCATTCTCGAAGAGCAGTTTGGCGTCGAGGCTCAGGCGATGTCCCAGCAAGGGGTCAGGAGGCAGCACACGCCGGGCCACGGCGCCCAGATCGTAGACCACCACCAGGACCCCCTGGGTCGTGTTGTAGTAGGTGACCGGAACAAAAACGACCCAGTGGCCCAGCGCCCGATCAATCTGATAGCTGACGACACCGTTGGCAAGGGTGCTGCGCAGCGCCCCCGAATCGTCGTAGGTGGGCAGGGTTTCGAGGCTGGAATAAACCGCTTTGCCGTCATAGCCCAGCAGCGCCACCGCATACACGTCCCGACCTTCACGGAAGTTCTTGATGAGGTCGGGCAGATAGGTCTCGCGCCCCTGGCTGTCATTCAGCCCATTGATGACGAACGGATTCCTGACGAGAATCTGGGCACTTTCGAGCAGATACTCGATGCGCTGCAGGAGCAGTTGGGCGTCCTGGCGGGCCCGTCCCTCAAGTTCGTGGGTCAGATTAGTCGTGATCGTCGAATGGAGCCGAAAGCCGACGGTGCTTGCCACCGTGACCATCGACAGGGCCACGAACAGGCCAAAAACCCACGTGATGCGGCGCCGGACACTACGGGTGATAAAGGTGAGTTTCATTCGGCAGCAACAATCCTACCGCGGGCGTCGAAACGTGCCAGCCGCAGCTGCGCGCGCTCCAGCGCATCATGACGATCCGCCGTGAAGGGCGACTTGTAGTCGCGCAGCACGCCGGAATGAAAACGCAGCGCTTCCAGGGCATTTCGCACCGCAATGCGATCGGCGCTTCCGGCCTGCCTGACCGCCCGGGCCAGCAGATGGGTCAGGTCATAGGCATGCACGCTGGCAATCAGGGATGGAATCATTTCATCGCCCTGCAGGGAGTAGCGCTCACGGTAACGCTGAACAAACTTCCGGAGTCCGGGGTGGGTGTCGGCATCGGCCATCAGGATTGACTGCACGAAACGCAGATCGACACGCTTGAGTGCCACCTGCGTGTTGGTCCAGAAATCACCACCGGTCAGCGCCACATGCGCAAAGATGGGCAGCGGCTTTTCCTGCCTGGCCATGGTCTGGACGATCTTCTGGCTTTCGAGCACATTGGCGATCAGGATCATCGCACCGGCGCGGCCCTCGGCCAGCACATGGACTTTGGTCTCGGTGCCGGCGTCTCCGACATTGAACCATTCGATGTCGACCTGCCCGGCGGGCAGCTTGTCGATCAGCGGCTTCAATGCGTCGTGATTGCTGCGCCCCCAGGCAGAGCGTTCGAGCAGCACCACAACATGCGGGCTGGCGCGCAAGGCCCGCTCGAGCAGAAACGGGGCCGCCAGATTGTCCGTGACCGCGATGCGGAAAGTGTAGCTGGGCCGCAGCCCGTGCTCCGTCAGGCTCTGCCCGGTACCCCACGGAATCAGGAAGGGAATTTTCAGGCGGTGAATGTCCTCGATTTCATCCATGATCACCGCTGTCTGTACCCCGCCGACGACCCCCAGCAGGGATGGCACCGCCGCGAAGTGCTCAAGGTTCTGTCGTCCGATCTGCGAACTGGTGGCATGGTCGCGACCGATCACCCGCAACGGAACGCCCAACAATCCCCCGCCGGCGTTGATCTCCTCGACTGCCAACTGCACGCCCCGATAGATCGCCCCGCCACCCTGGGCACTGCGCATGGAAAAGTCGGCATCGACACCCATCACGAGCGGCGAGACACGACGCGAGCCCGGTGCCGCCACCTCCTGCCTGGGATAGCGCAACTCGTCGGTCTTCATCAGCAGGTCGTAGCCAACCTCGAAACCGAACTTGTCGGCCGTCGGCGCCAGCGCATTCTTGAACTCGAGCCGCTCCTCGGGGGTCAGGGTGTGGATCGTCACGCCGGCAGCGCGGATCGTCTCGATCAAGCGGGCCTCGCGACGCAAGGTTTCAGCCCGCTCCCAGACCGTCAGCTCCTGTGCTGTACGCTGAATGATCTCGCGCAGATCGGGTGGCAGGGATTCAAACACCGATTTGCTGACCGAGAAAACGTAGGCCAGGTAAGCGTGATTACTCAGCGTCAGGTGCTTCTGCACCTCATGAAAGCGCATCCCGACAATCGCCACCAGCGGGTTCTCCTGGCCGTCGACGGCACCGTCGGCCAGCGCCTTGTAGGTCGCATGGAAATCGATTGGAATGGCCTTGGCGCCGAGCTTCTCGAACTGGTCGGCAATGATCCGGCTTTTCATGGTGCGGATGCGCAGCCTGGCGAAGTCCCCCGGATGCCGGATCGGCGTGTTGGCCGTAAATTGCTTGAAGCCATTTTCCCAGAAAGTCAGGCCGACCAGATCGATGGCGGTCAGTTTGGAGAGCAGCAGGCGTCCGGGCTCGCCGTCGAGCATGGCATACAGCTCTTCACGGCTGGAAAAATAGAACGGCAGATCGGCGTATTGCATGGCCGGGATGGCGGAGCTGAGCTTGGCGGTCGGAGTCAGCACCAGGTCGAGGGTGCCGTTGCGGGCCATTTCCAGCATCTGGTCGTCGCTGCCCAGTTGCTGGTCGGGAAACACCAGGACTTGCAGCCGGCCTGCGCTCCGCTCCCCGACCTGCTCGGCGAACTTCACGGCGGCGGCGTGCAGGGCACTGTCCGCCGCGATATTCAGGCCCAGGCGCAACTGGCGGGCTTCGATTACCGGGGAAAGCGCTTTTTCCGATGCCGGGCTGGCGGAAGAAGGCGATGGCTGCGCATCCCTGCCGGACCACCAGAGCACGAAAAGCACACCCAGCACCAACACAACGAATATTGACACCAAGCGAATCGGGTGTTTGTTCATCACTTTTCGTGCTTAGCCCAGACGATTAATCATATACCGTTCAAAAGCGCTACAGCAGCCTTCCCGCCGCACCAAACAAAAACGCCAGCCCGCAGGCTGGCGTCGCATCGAAGCATCAGGGCAGGCTTAGCGGGCCGGCACCATGATGTCGGCTTCGCCTTCGAGCACAACCTTGCCCTTCACCGTACACACGGTGTCGAACTTGGCCTTGCGCTTCTCGGGGGTGAGTTCCTTGATGGTGCAGCGGGTCACGACGGTGTCGCCGATCTTCACCGGGGCCTTGAACTTGAGGCTCTGGGACAGATAGATGCAGCCCGGGCCGGGGAGCTTCATGCCGAACACGGTGGAGATGAAGCTGGCGGACAGCATGCCGTGAGCGATGCGACCACCGAACATGCTGGCGGTGGCCAGTTCGTCGTTGATGTGCACCGGGTTGAAGTCACCACTCACGCCGGCGAAGGCCAGGATGTCGGCTTCAGTCACGGTCCGTGCATATACCGCGCTCTGGCCGAGGGTCAGCTCCTCGTACTTGTAGCCATAGAACTCTTCGAAATTTGTGTTCTGCTCGCTCATAGCTGTTCCCTTTGCGTATTTATTGGAGATGATAAAAACGGCGCCCTGGATCCGGAACGCTGCCGGCTTTCGACGCACCGCCAGCATACCCCAAACCCATGACAGCTTTGGTACGCGCAGCGCTCAAGCCGGGGCCAGAAGACCCTGCTTTTCGATGAAGGCGATGATCTCGGCGAGGCCCTGGCCAGTCTTGAGATTACTGAAGATGAAGGGCCGCTCGCCGCGCATCTTTTTCGAGTCACGCGCCATCACGTCGAGAGAGGCGCCAACCATTGGCGCCAGGTCGATCTTGTTGATCACCAGCAGGTCGCTCTTGGTGATGCCAGGCCCGCCCTTTCTGGGGATCTTGTCGCCAGCCGACACGTCGATCACATAGAGGGTCAGGTCGGAGAGCTCCGGCGAGAAGGTCGCCGCCAGGTTGTCGCCGCCGGACTCCACGAAGATCAGCTCGACCTTGGGAAACAGGCGGATCAGGCGGTCCACCGCCTCCAGGTTGATCGACGCATCCTCGCGGATCGCCGTGTGCGGGCAACCCCCGGTTTCCACGCCGATGATGCGCTCCGGCTCCAGGGCCTCGTTGCGCACCAGGAACTGGGCGTCCTCGGCGGTGTAGATGTCGTTGGTGACCACGCACAGGTCGTACTTTTCGCGCAGGGCCTGGCACAGGGCGAGGGTCAGGGCGGTTTTGCCGGAACCGACGGGGCCGCCGATGCCGACGCGGAGGGGTTGGGCGTTCATCAGAAATTCCTTGTTGTGATTGTCTTGCCGGGCCCGCCCCGCTCAGGAGCGGAACAGGCGCGAATACTGGGTTTCGTGCCGGGCGCTGGCAATTGCCAGCCCCGGCTGAAAGTTGGACCAGGCAGCGGGCGGCGACGCCAGCGCCTCGGCAACCCGGGCCGGCACGTCGGCCGCCAGCTTCGAGAGCAGGCGCTGACCGGAGGCCTGGCCGAGCGGCACGGCCTTGACCGCCGCCATCACCATGTTTTCGATCCACGCCCAGGCGTAGCCGGTGAGGGCCGGCTCGGGCGCGACGCCCCACGCCACCGCCACCGCTGCCCAGGCAGTCGGAAACGCCGGATCCTCGATCGCCCGCAGGCGCGCCAGCCAGCCCGGCAGGCTGTTGAAGGCCGGCAGATCCACCAGCAGGCGCACCAGCGAATAGCCCATCTGGACGGTTTCGGCGCGCAGCTCGGACGTTTCGCGGCTGGCCAGGCAGCGGGCATTGAGTTCGGCCACGCTGGCATCGTCACCAGCCTGCCAGGCTTCCATCAGGCGGGCCAGCAGGGGCAGCTCGTAGCCGCCGAAAGCTCCCGCCAGCGCATCACCGATCCATTCGCCAACCTGGGCTTCGGTCTTGACGGCGCCGGTATCCACCACCCACTCCAGCCCCTGCGAGTAGGTGTAGGCGCCGACCGGCAGCGCGGGGCTGACCAGTTGCAGCAGGCGGATCAGCGGCAAGCTCATGGCAGTGGGTCGGACTTCAGCCCGATAGCGCCAAGCTGAATGCATGTTGTCGGACTAAAGTCCGACCCACAGGGGGAGGATGGCCTGGAGTCACTCATTTGTACTGGTGGATCTTCGCTTCGGTAGCGCCGCGCTCGGCGTGGTGGTGGCCGTGGGCATAGGCGCCGGCTTCGGGTTCGAAGGCGACGGTGAGATCCGACACCTCGGCGCCCAGGCCAACCAGCATGGTCTTCAGCACATGGTCAGCCTGGATGCGCAGCCAGCCGGCGCCCACCTGCACCGCCACGTGGCGGTTGCCCAGATGATAGGCAACCCGGGCCAGCGCCTCGGCATTGGCACAACGGGCTTCGAGCAGGTCTTCCGGCGCGGAGACTACCGCGACAACCCGCCCGTCCTGCGCCAGCAGCCGGTCGCCACCACGCAGGATGGTGCCGCGCGGCAGGAACAGGCCGACCTCCTCGCCATCGGCCAGTTGCGTGCGCAGGCGGCTCTTGGTGCGGGCGTCGAAGTCGAGTTGCAGACGGGCGGTGGAAGCGGCCTCGCCGGTGTAAAGGGTTTCGATCAGAAGCATCTCAACAGTCTCATGTAGGTCGGACTTCAGTCCGGCAAGGCGCGCTGAACCCGTGATGTCGGACGTGAAGTCCGACCCACAGGGAGTATCGCGCTCAGAACAGGAAATAACGCTGCGCCATCGGCAGCACGCTGGCCGGCTCACAGGTGAGGATTTCGCCGCCGGCGCGGACTTCGTAGGTTTCGGGATCGACGCTGATGTCACCCTGCCAGTCGTTGTGGATCATCGACGACTTGGTGACACCACGGATGTTGCGCACGGCCTCGAGCGGCTTGAGGAGATTCAGCTCGTCCAGCGCACCACTCGCCAGCGCGGCCTGCGAGACGAAGGTCAGCGAGGTTTTGAGGCCCCCGCCGAAGGCGCCGAACATGGGCTTGTAGTGCACCGGCTGGGGTGTGGGAATGG
>ERZ724504.1201-NODE-1201-length-14385-cov-4.782763_pt1 | contig 14385 bp, 10 predicted proteins | sample MGYA00376037_ERZ724504 | MGnify/ENA primary metagenome ERZ724504 (study PRJEB28724, sample SAMN07190888) | wastewater metagenome | isolation source: influent of sewage treatment plant in Hong Hong | place: USA: Christiansburg, Virginia | collected 2016-03-01 ... | reverse complement strand
GTCCGCTGATCTGGCCGCGCTTCCCGAACACGGCAACCTGCGCCGTGACGTGCTGGGCCAGCCGGCGATCGTGCTGCGGATAACCGACGCCGGGGTGAGCGGCTTCGACCTCCTCGTCCCCGCGGAGGCCGCGGCCTCGGTCGCCGCAGCGCCGCCAGTAGTAGTTTCCGCAGCGGTAATATTTAGAACACCATTCCCTGCTGTGGCTACCGGCGCACCCGCCGTACCGGCCCAACCACGCGCAGTCATGGTGGCAGCCGCTTCATCTCCGGGAAGGGATTTGTAGCGATCAATGTAGCCGTTGTAAGCGGCTTGCACCGCTTTCATGTCATTGACGATGCTCTTGGTTTTTGAGTTCTCAATCAGTTCCTGCCCCTTGAGCACACCGCCCAACAGCAAACCAATAATGACCAAAACGATGGCGATTTCGACCAAGGTAAAGCCCGCCTGGCGGGACCTGTTGCGATAGTTCATGAAGTTCTCCTATTGATGTCGAGTTGACGTGATGCCGAGGCGCGCCCCCATGGCTGCGCTGACGCATTAACTATAGCCAGCGGACTGCAATTTGAGTGTCAGACTTTTTTACACGGGTGCCACGGCCACCGCGAGTTGGTCAGGTTTATTACATTCCTGGGGCAGCAACAGCGTGAAGCGCAGTTGCTGCTCGACCACGGCGGCGCGCAAGTCACCCCCCGCCTCGCGCAGGCTATGCCGGGCCTGGTACAAACCCAAACCCAAACCACCCGGGCGCCCGCTGGCAAAGGGTTCGAACAATCTTTCGGGCGGTAAATCCAGCCCCCGGGCTGGCAACTGGCATAACAGTTCCACGCAGGCGATAGCGCCGCTTTCCTTTGAATCAGCCGCGTTGATAAGCGCAAGGGGTGGTTGTGTAACGCCCTCACGCCAGTCTGTCGCTAGGTTGCTCAGCAAATTGTCGAGTGCGCGCTCCAACAGTTCGGGTACCACCCAGACCGTCGCATCCCCGGTGATGGAAACTTCAATCCCGGCCAATCGAGCGGCCTGTTCCATGGCGTTGCGCAGTGGCACGCCGCGGGGTGTGGACGCCCGGCTGTCACTGCGCAAGGCAGCCATCAAGCGCTGGGCACGCTCCAGCACCAGTGGTGCATTGGCCTGCAGGCGCCGTGCCAGGACCATCAGCGCCTCGGGTTTGTCGGCGTGGACAAAGTCTGTGCCTACCCAGGACACCCACTGGGCCAAATTGCGCATGTCGTGCTGTAAATAGAGCGACAAACGCGCCCGCTCCGCCAAAGCCGCCGACAGGGCTGCTGTACGCTCGCGCAGCCGGGTTTCCAGCAACAGCACAAAAACCTGGGCCAGGTGATTGGCAAACAAACGCCGCTCCCCGCGCGGCACGCCGTGACGCAAGCCCACGCGCAAATGCGCATCGGCACTGCCCGTCACGTCAAACCATTGCAAGTTGTCGGCCCCAGCACCAGCCAGGTCTAGGGGCTCACCCAGACTGCCGTGCACGGGCTGACCAAACCAGTCGCCTTCCCAATCCAGCGTGCGCCAACCGGCTGCCTGCAAGACCGGCCAGGCGGCATCAGGAAGATCCAGCAGATCCAGATGACTGCTGGAGAGCTGCAACAGGGCCTGCATGCCACGCTGGTAACGCCGGGCGCGATGCGACAGGGCAACAGCCGTGATCAGCAGCGTCAGGCCGGCCACCATGAAGGCCAGTGCCAGGCTATTGAGGACGCTGAATGCCATATTTATTCATGTAGTAATAAACATGTTCGCGCGCAATTCCCAGGTTGCGGGCGGCCAGCGTAACGTTGTAGCCTGCGGCGGCAAGACTGCGCCGCAACAATTGCTCTTCCGCTTGTGCCCCGGCCTCTTTGGGGCCATCGCCCAAGCGCGCGGTCACCGCAATACGGGCCTCGCCACGCAGCACCATTCGCGCTTCTTCACGGGCAAACAAGCTGGCGCGCTGCACCGCTTGCAGCACCACCGCCATCGGGGCTGGTTTGGACAAGAAATCAAAAGCGCCCTGGCGCACGGCCTCTTGCGCCGCAGCGGCTTCGTCCTGACCGGTCAAAACAATGACTTTGGTGCCGGGTTGCAAGCGCAGGATGTCTTGTAGCGTCAGCAAGCCCTCGCGCATGGTACTTGGGTGCGGGGGCAGGCCGAGGTCCAACACCACGATTGCCGGCGCAGTGGGCAGGGCAAGGCACGCCGAGGCGCTGGCGCGGTCGTGGGCCAACTGAATCGCAAAACCCGCATCGGCAAGGGCACCACCCAAATAGCCCCTCAGTGCTGCATCGTCCTCTACCAGCAATACAGCGAATTTTTCGGACTCCGCGACTGGATTGGGGTGCTGGTTACGCGCCGATCCGGGCATCGAGGTTATTCACCAGTTGTCCACTGGGTCAACAAGGGCAGGATGGCCATGCCAAACCCGATGACGATACAAGCCAGACCGCCCATGGTGCGAAACAGCACCCAGTCCGAGCTGGTGCCAGGGCTCACCGCCATCAAAAAATAGCCCACAACAATCAGCACCAAACCCAGCGCGATGGACAGCCGTCTGCGCACGTCGCGCGCCCGGTGCTGGGCCTGTGCCAGCTCACCAAACTCCGTGTTCATGGTGACACCCTTCGGCGGACGGCGCCAGGGGCGACGACATCCGTCTTGGCCCCCGTGCCATTGTCAAACGACTCACCCACCCGCAAGCGATGCCCCTCGACGACCGCTTCGGTGCCCCTTAAGACCGTCGTAGCACTCGCGCCCTGAGCCACCGCCTCACCATTGACCCATGCGGTTCCCCTGCCACGGGCACGTGCCACCACGCCGTTCAGTTGCGTACTGCTGGGACGGCTTTGGGTGCCAGGGGATTGCGCAGTACCGCGCGGTCCCTGCCGCGCCTGCACCATTGCCAGGCGCTGCGCCGGCGTATACAACAGAGTGCCCAGAACACCTTCCTGGGCCGCCGCCAGCGGCGGCAGAGCACCCGTTCCCACAACCAACCAAAGAGCACCGACCAAGGCCCGTCCGCGTAGCAGCCCGGGCCAACTGCGGACCGTGGCTTGAAACACAGGGATCAAACGGTTCATGGTGCTGAGTTTAGGCAAAAAGCGTCGATACACAAGGGCCCACGGGTTACGCCAGTTTCCTCAACTCGCAGGTTTGGGCTCAGGGGCAGAAGGCACCGTGACAAAGCGCAATACACACTGCGCCAGCATGCCATTCTCCCCGGGCTCGGAAAAGGTGCAGGCATTGACCCGAAACCGGCCTTTGACATGGGAACGAAAGTCCTGGATCAAACGCAACACGTCGCCCTCATGGACGTCGCGCAATTCAAACTGCAGGTCGTGGACCAAGGGCTCCTCCCCCGCTCCCTGTGGCGTTGCCAGAGATGCATTCGCGGGGGTTTGCGCATTCGCGTCCGCAACGGTTTTGGGCACCTGCAACTGGTATACCAAGGGTCCAGGCAGGCCCAGACGGCTGTGGCTGCCCAACAACTCCTCCACCCACAATGGACGATCCGGCGAGCCCAGCAGGCCCTGGGCGCGCAAGCGCTCAAACCGCGCAATATGGCTACGGACATTGCGCAGGTCTTCACGCTTGAGACTGATTTGGTCACGTTGCTGCTGGACGGCACCTCCCAACTGCATGACCTCGGTACCCACCGCGTTGGCCTGGATACTTAAGCCGACCACTGCGCCAACACACAACAGGGCCACCAAGGCCAGGGCGATCAGGCTGCGCCGCGCCGCAAAGAGTATGGGTTGCCAGCCAGTCATTGGGATACCAACGGTTTGGTTTCACTTTTCAGTGTGCCGGGCAACACCAGACACCAAGCGAACTGGCGCAAGGTGTCTGCTTGTCCAACACTGGCGGAACCAATGTCGCCGTCTCGCAAGGTACGAGACGGATCAAGCAGGATACTGGCGCCGGGAATGGCCTTGATTTGATCGGACAGCTGCGTACTTTGCTGCAGTAACAAACGCGGACCCAGCTCGGCGCCAAAGGTCATAGACAGCTTGAGTTCCACCTTGCGCGCGGGCTCGGCCGCCGTTTCCGCTGGTGGCGCAGCGGCAGCGACAGTCCCTGGATCGCGTGGACACGGTATCGCCTGGGGTCCTATCAATTGCCATTCCAGGGAACGGACCCGTGCGTTGGGTACGCTGGCGACGGCGCGCGACAGTGCGACCAAATGGCTATTCAATTCCGGGGCACTTTCTATTTCGTCGGTGTCCAGTGCAAGCACCTTGCGCAAAAGCTCGGGCGACGCGCCAAACGAGGCGAGCGAACCATCCAACTGCTCAATCTGGACAGCCAACTGGGTGGATGTGGTGTTCAAGCCAGCTCGCAGCCCCCGGTCACCCACAATGGAAACTACACTCCCACTGGCAACCACAACCGCAGCCAGCACACTCACGCCCATGGCCAGGCCTGCCGCTTTTCGCACCTGTTGCGTCAGATAAGACGAGCGTAGCGCCAGCGGCGCCAACTGGCCGGCGGGCGACTTGCAAACGCGGTCAAACAGGGCGTCCCGCCAGCCCCCTTCGGAATCGGCCCAGCGCGGACTTGGAGGCTCAACGGCATCAATGCGGTCGCGCGACAGCACCGCCGCCAAGCCCTGGCGTGTTCCCAGCAAGAGCACCGCCAAACGGTCGCTGCCGCGCTCGATGACACGGGTGTTTTCCAGATGCCTGACAGTTCGAACCACTTCGAGCGCCTGCTCGCTTGCCGAGTTGGACCCGGCCACTAAACGGGTCAAAACGGGGATGTGGTCTTTCAAAAAGACGATCCGCGTGCTGGCGGCTTGCCCCAACACGATCAGCAAGGTCCCAGGCAGGGACTTGGCCTGGCCCATTTGCGCCAGCAATACCGAAACACTCCACACCCCAACCACCGGCGTCTGCACCGATTCCATCGCAGCGGTCAGCCGGTTGGCAGGTTCAATGGCCATCAGAATCTGTTTGGGCGGAGCCAAGCGGTTCATCAGACTGCCTGATGGGGCAAATTTCAATGCGGTGCGAAATGGACTCTCGGGAAACCGAGTGGCCAACTGCCGCTGGACAAAAAGATTGCGGTCATTGCCAAAAATGCGAGGGACCGTAATTTCGACCAACGTCTCTTCGGTCAGGTCAGTTACCACCCACACCGGGTCCGACACCGGGCCCGGCAATAGGCGCCACACTCCGCCTTGCTTTTCCCACCAGCTGGGTCCTTGCGCGTTAAGAAACAGTACGGTCGCCATGGCTTCAGGTTTTCATCTTGGCGATCGTGTCGTAGATTGGGCCCAGGACGGCCAACATGATCCATCCCAGAATAAGCCCCATTACGACCGTCAGCGCGGGCTCGATCATGGCCTGGACTCGGGCTATGGACTCGTCGATGTCGCGGGAATAAAAGTAACTGATGTTGGCCAGTGACTGGTCCAGCGCTCCGGTGGACTCACCCACCTTGATCATGCGAATGACAAACGGCGGGAACAGTTGTTCAGCTGCAAAACTGGCCGAGATTGCGGTGCCGGTCAACACGCGGTCGCGTGCGCGGCGAATGGAGCTTTGAATCACCACATTCGACGATATTTTTTCGCAGTAGACCAAACCGTCCGTCAGCGGAATGCCGGTGCGGTACATCAAACCCAAGGTATCGGCAAACCGCGCCAGCGTGAGCTTCTTGAGCACGGGACCAATCACCGGGATGGCAAGCTGCATTTCATGCAGCTTGTAACGCAAGGCCGGGTAGGCGGCGGACAAGGACAACACGCCAAACACCAGCAGCGGCGGCACCGTCAAAATGGCCCACCAGTAGTTTACAAAAAGGCCAGACAGCCCTATCAGCAACCGTGTTTGCAGGGGTATTTCCTGCCCCAGGTTGCTCAAAAATCCGATCAACTGTGGCACCAGGTAAATCATCAGGAAGAACACCACCCCGCCAATGACAACCATGACAAAGGCCGGGTAGGCCAGCAACTTCTTGGTCTGCGACTCCATTTCGTCCTGCCACTTCAAAGACCGAACAATTTCCTTGAGCACGTCGGGCAACTGGCCGGTGACCTCACCCGAGCGGATCAGGTTAATGACCGTTTCGGTAAAAACACCGGGGAACGCACCAACCGCCTCACCCAGTGTTGCACCAGCCTCGATTTTTTCAAAGAGCCCGCCCGAGAGTTGCCGACCCGCCGGGGTATCGGAGGCATCACGCATGTCGGCCAGAGAATCCAAAATGGGCACACCCGCACGAACCAGCATCTCCAACTGGAACAAGAAACCCAGCACATCGCGCCGCGGCATGCTTTTGACCGCGTTGGCGTGTTTGGCAATGGTTTTGGCCGACAACAAGGCCAGGTCCAGGCGCTTGAGCTGGGCCTCCAGGTCGGTCTCATGCAGCGCATCAATGCGGCCTTTGGCAATGCGGCCATCGTCGTGGGCAGCGCGGTACTCGTAGAGCGGCATCAGTGAATGAGCTCGGTCAGGTCCACCACACGTCCCACCTCTTCCACGGTTGTGACCCCCTCTTTGACGCGGCGAAGTCCGTCTTCTGCCATGCTGACAAAACCTTGCTGGCGTACGTAGTCCAACATCAATTTAAGGCTGGCCCGTTGGGTAATCAGCTCATCCAGGGCGGCGTCAAATTTCAGCAACTCCAGAATGGAAATGCGTCCCTTGTAACCCAAATTTTCACACGCAGGGCAGCCCACCGGGCGGTAGACCGAGTGTGGCTCACCTGGCGCCAAACCCAAGAGCTGAAGTTCGATAGCGCTAGGCTCATGGGGCACTTTGCAAGCCTTGCAAAGGCTGCGCAGCAAACGCTGGGCCACGATGCCAATCACGTTTCCGGCCAGAACCTCGGGCTTGATTCCCAAATCCACCAAACGTGGAATGGAACGAATGGCGGAATTGGTATGCAGGGTGGAAAAAACCTGGTGGCCGGTCATGGCCGCGCGAAACGCCATTTCAGCCGTATCGTGGTCACGCACCTCACCGACCAAAATAATGTCGGGGTCCTGGCGCATCATGGAGCGAATGCCCTCGGCAAAGTCCATCTTGACCGCATCCGACAGGGAGGTCTGGCGAATGACCGGCATGGGGTATTCCACCGGGTCTTCCAGCGTCATGATATTGACGCCCTCTGTGTTGAGGTGACCCAGGATGGAATACAAAGTAGTTGTTTTGCCGGACCCGGTGGGGCCTGTCACCAGCATGATGCCCTCTGGTCGCGACAGCATCAATTGCATGGTGTTGTACTGGTCGTCAGACAGCCCAAGGCCGTCCAGCGGCACAATGCCGCGCTTGCGGTCCAGGATACGCAACACAAAATTTTCGCCATGGATAGTGGGTTGCACGGCGGAGCGAAAGTCCACCTGGCGACCGGAAATGGTCAAGGAGATCCGTCCGTCTTGCGGGGCGCGGGTTTCGGCAATGTTCATGCCCGCCATGACCTTGAGGCGAACCACCATGGCCGACCAGTAGCGCATGTGCAACGCCCGCACCTGGCGCAGCACGCCGTCAATGCGGTAACGGATACGCAGAAACTGGGGCTCCGGTTCAAAGTGGATGTCAGACGCACTGCGCAGCGTCGCATCAGCCAACAGGGAATCCACCAGTCGCACCACCGGATGGCTGTAGCCTTCGGTCTCCTGCATCAGACCGACCATGTCTACGGTGCCGGTTTCCAGCTCGTGCAAGATGCCGTCGATAGACAGCTCATGCCCGTAAAACTGTTCGATCGCTGTCAGTATCTCGGCACTGCTGGCCAGGCGCCACTGGATTCGGGGGCCACCGGCCAGCAGCGCGGTAATCTGATCCACCGCAACGATGTGATTCGGGTTGGCACCCGCGATCACCAGCACATTGTTGGTGGTATCCAAGCTGACCGGAAACAGTGTATGGCGCTTGGCCATCGCCTTGGGAATCAGCGCCAGGGCCGCGGCGTTGGCCACCATGCCTTTGAGGCTGATGGCGGTCTCGCCCAGGTTGTCGGCCAGCGCACTGCGCATGGCGTCTTCTGTCAGGAATCCCAGAGCCACCAACGCTTCGCCAAGGGGTTTAGCGGAGCTTTTTTGCTCCATCAGCGCAATGTGCAATTGATCCTGGGTAATCATGCCCAGTTGGATCAGCCGGTCACCCAGGCGCAACGGGCGCGCAACGACCTTCGCGTCCGTCATTCTGTTGCCTCTGAGCGTGGTTCCAGGGACTGCTGTAACTGCGTCGCCCGCGCGCGCGCGGATTCAATTTGTTGCGCGCCCAAAGGCGTTGGCGAGCGGGATTTGTTCAACAAGGCCCTGTCGTATTGTTCCAGCGCCTGCGCATAGTTGCCCAATCGGTCCAAGGCCACTGCCAGGTTGTAGCTGTGCCACGGATTGTTCGGCTCCAGCCCTTGCGCGCGGGAAAACGCCAACGCCGCTTCTGCCAGCAAACCGTCTTGCACCAGCGCGCCGGCCGCCAGGGCCTGTGCGGCGGCGGAGTCAGGTTGGCGCGCGGCAAGTGCTTTGGCGCGGTCACTGTTGGTGGCGCCATTGCTGACCGACTCCAGGGCGATCAGGCCCGCGTTGGCAACACTGTTGTTGGGGTCCAGGCGAAGGACTTTGCGATACAGCGCTTGTGCTTCTTCACGCCGCCCTTTGCTGTGTGCCACGTAAGCCAGACCCAGGAGTGCATCACGCTCCATCGGGTTGGCCGCCAATGCTGCGCCGTAGGCCAGTGCTGCATCATCGAGTCGACCGTCCAGCAATGCCGAATAACCTTTCTCCAGACTGCCCTGGCTGCTGACTTTCGGCGAAAACACGGGGGGCGGTGAAGTGGGCCGCAACGCAAGCTCTTTGGGCTGGGTCGCCGCTGGCTTGGCGCTCGGGGACGTGGGCAAAGGCGCAGAAGTGGCACCAGCGTCCACCACCACACGACCCGATGGAGGATTCGTTCCGGCGACCGGGGTAACAGGCGGGGTCGGTACCGATGCCGGTATGTCGGAAGGCAATTTGGCTGCGATTGCGGGGTCGACGGACGGGTTGGGCGCGGACGCCGATACCTCCGGTGCAGGTGCAGGCACTTGCACTGGCAAAGCCGGGGGAACGACGGCCACTGATGACGTGCCGGTAAGGCCCAGCAGACGCTCCGGGTCCCCCCACATCCCAAACAAAAAACTGCCCAGGCCCAAAGCCAAAGCTGTCGCAACACCACCCAGAATCAAAACTCGTCGACTCCGTGGTGATTGAGCCGAAGCGGTCGTCGCGTACGCATTTCGAATCGCGTTGGCGGTCGCTTTGGGATTCACTGGCGCCGCAGGCCTGGCAATCTGCGCCTCACTGGTGTTTGCATTGGTCCGCGTCGAGGTCTCTACCGTTGGCGAAGTCCATGAAGGGGGGGCTGAAGTTGCGGATGGTGTTGGGGCTACCACCGGGGCTGGCGCTTCGGGCAGACGCGGATGGACATGGGTCTGCCCACTTTCAACCACCGGCGTGTGTGCTGCTCCCGCTGCAACAAAAGGGTTAGGCTCCAATTCAAGTTCCAACGCCATCGGTTCTGCAACCGACGTGGTGGGCGGTGGTGATGATTCTGGTGGTTTGATCGAAGGCTGGGACGGCACCTCTGTGACTGAGGCCAACGGAGGGAAGTCAGCCGTTGCTTGGCCCGGTGCCGGCGTCAGCCGGATTTTGCCGTCAGTTTGTGGCCCCGCCGCCGCATTGGCGGCAGCCAATGTCGCTTTTTCCTTGTCCTTGCTGGCGCGTTGAAGGGCATCAAGCAGGAGACTCATGGCTGGGTCTGCGGAAGGTAAAACTCGGGTCGTGTGGGCTGGGTCGGTCGGTCCATGGCGTCACGGGCTTCCTGCATCACATCACGGTAGGCTTTGAAGTCACCATTCAAACTGGCATCCTGGAGCACCGTTGGCCGCAGGAAAATCACCAGTTCGGTTTTCTTGCTGGACTCGTCACGGTACTTGAACAGATTGCCCAGGCCCGGCAGGCGATTGAGAATGGGCACCTCGTCGGAATTGTTGTTACGCGAGTCTTGCATCAGTCCACCCAGAATGGCAATTCCACCCGACTGCACCCGCAAGACCGACTCCATTTCACGCGTCTGGACCTCCGGGATGCGGTTGCCAACACCATACTGCGCCAAGGTGGGGCTTGGATCGTTGGCGTATCCGGTAATGCGGCTGATGGTCGGACGCAGATTCAAAATCACTTCATTCGACTCGCTGATTTGTGGCGTGACTGACATCAGCAACCCGATGGGCACGGTATTGATGACGGTGTTGTAAGTCGCCGGTGTAGCGGCCGCAGTGGGCGTTGCAGCAGTGCCTGCGGTTACCGACACCGTGAAATAGACTTTGTTGTCGACCACCTTGAGCACACTGCTCTGGTTGTTGAGCACCGAAATCTTGGGGCTGGAGAGCACCCGCAGGGTTCCGAATGACTCCAGCATATTCAGAATGCCGGTCAGGTCATACCCCTTGAAGATGCTGGGCCCGTTCAAGGTGAGCGAAGTGAGCGAGCTGACCAGACCGCCGGTTTGCAACCCAGCCGACGGCCCGGCCGGGCGGACCGAAAAGGAGGAGTCAAAAGCCGTGCCTCCGGGTTTGATGAGCGACCAATCAATGCCTTGCTGGTAGCGGTTGGACAGGTCCACTTCCACAATGGTTGCTTCGATCAAAACCTGTCGTCGTGCGGAACGCATGACCCGGTCCACAAAGTCGCGAACCTTGTCGTGTTGGGTTTGGGTTGCGCGCACACTGATATACCCGGCCTCTGCATTCGACATGACCGAAGCAGCTTCCCGGAACACGGTACGACCGGCGCCGGCAATCACATTGGAGTTACTATTCGCGGCATTGGGTGCAGCCCCTCCCGCCGCGGCGGCGGCTGGTGCTTGTGCAGGGGTGGTTGCGGCGGCTGCAGCACTGGCGGGAATCACCTTGTCGGTCTCACGCAACATATCCCGAATGTTATTCACCAGCGTGTCCCAAAAATTGTTGTTGGACCGGCTGGTAATTTCCGACGTGGACGCGTTGCTGCCTGTGCCGCCCCCACCTGATTGGCCGGGCGCCGAACCGGTGCTGGCCACATTGGTCGATGTGCTGATCGAAATGGCTGAATTGCGCTGAATGTTCGGATAGTCGACGCGGTAATTTTTCAGATAGGGCAGGTCTGGCAGGATGGACAGGTTGTTGCCCTGCATCTCGTACCGCAAATCCACCTGGCGGGCAACCCGCTCCAGTATCTCGGTCAGGGTTTGGTCCCGAACGTTCATGGTCACGGTGCCGGTAATGCTGGGATGGATGTCGACATTGATTCGGGCGTCACGGGCCAGGGCAAACAACAGATCCTGCACATTGACGTTTTGCATCACCACGCTGTAGACCTCCTGCTTGGGAGTCACACGGGGAGGCGGCGGCAAAGGTGGCGCAATTGCGAATTCCGGCGCACTGCCAACCACGACCGGTGCCGCCTGCAAATGGGTATTGGAGATGGGCGGGGCGGGGGGGGCAGCGCAGGCTGCGACCAACACTGTCACGGAAAAACACGCTGCACGGCGCAGGGCGTTTGGATCGGCCAACGAGCGACCAGTGGTAGCTGCGAAACGGTTCAAGATAGTTGATCCTGTCGTATTTTGTTCCACGTCCGAACCATCGGCTTGTTAGCCTTCAGGGGCGCTGGTAAATCGATCAACGCTGCATTGGCTTTGGCGCTGCTGGGGTAATTGCCCACGAACACTGCGACAAAGTCTTTTCCATTGTAATGACTAAGTTGCGCGTAGATCTGTTTGGGATCGACCTGCCGCGACAGGGACTCCATGAAGGCCGCTGCGGAGGGCTCACGCGGCAACGCGGCAATTTGCACGGTGTATCCGGTCAACTCGCCGCTTTTTAACTGCGCTTGGGTGTTTTTTATAAGGGGCATCAAGACCACCAACCACGGCGGTGTAGCCGAAGACGTGTCAGGCGACGGTGCGCTTGCGACCGACACTGCGGCAGTCGGCGCGGGAAGGACGGGTGGCGCCAGACTCTGGGGAGCGGGCGCGGGCGCAGGTGTCGGCGTCGGTACGACGGCCGCCACTGACACGGAAGGAGAGGCGACCGCAAAGCCTGCTACCGGTGCTGGGGCACTGGCGGTTTGCCGCGTCCATACCACTCCCGCCAACACCAACATACCCACCACACCCACAGCAACCCAAGCCCACACCCTTGGCAGTTGCCACGGCGAGGGTGCAGCAATGTCGTCATGTAGCTCGGACACTGCGACCCGAACCTGCTCAATCTGCACCGAGGGCTTCCCTAACGCATAGGCTGCCAGCAGGGCTTTGTCCGCCAGCAAGTTGATGCGCCGTGCCCGACCGCCCGAAGCCTTGATCAGCAAGGCCATGGCAGCAGGCGCAAAAAGGGTGCCGCCCCGCCAGCCGGCTGCGCGCAACCGGTGGTCGACATAGGCCGCCGCGTCGTCGGCTGTCAGAGGCGTTAGTTCAAAACGATGGATCACGCGGTCACGGACTTGGCGCATCCGGCGGTCGCCCAGGGTTTCGTCCAGTTCCGGCTGCCCAAACAACATGATATTGAGAAGTTTGTGCTGTTCGGTTTCCAAATTGGACAACAACCGGACCTCTTCCAGTGACTCGGGTGGCATGGCATGGGCTTCATCAATCACCAGAAGCACACGCTGGCCCGCTGAATGGCGACTCAACAGTTCCTGGTGCAGCGCAGCCAGGCGGGCTTCGGTCGACGTCGGCAGATTCGTCAGGCCCAACTCGCGACCTATGGCCCCCAGAATTTCATCCCGGCTAAAGCTCGGATTCGCCAGGTAAATGGTGCAGATGGTGCTGGGCAGTCGACTCAACACGAGGCGCGCCAGCATGGTCTTGCCGCTGCCGACCTCGGCCACCAACGTCATGATGCCTTCTTCGTGTTGTGCCACATGCAATAACGCGGACAGGATGTCGCCCCGGCGTCCACCGGAGAAAAAGAAACCCAAGTCCGGCGTTATTTGAAACGGCGGCTTGGCCAAGCCAAAGTGGTCCAGGTACAAGGATGACATTGAAACTCCTCAGTCCGGGATTCTGGCATGCTTCACAGCCTCGACGTGATTCAGAGGTTGGGCGCCAACAGCCGTTGCAACTCTGCCGGGTTCAAATGTCGCCGTCGAGCCAAGTCCTGCAACTGGTCGTCGCCGATCTTGCCAACGCTGAAGTAGCTGCTGTCCGGGTGGGCGATGTAAAAACCACTGACACTGGCTGCCGGGGTCATGGCCAGGCTCTCGGTGACACCCATGCCGATGTCCTCACACTGCAGCAGGGCAAACATGTCCTTCTTGACGCTGTGGTCCGGGCATGCTGGGTAACCCGGTGCCGGGCGTATGCCCTGGTACCTCTCAGCGATCAGGTCATTGCATTCCAGTGACTCTTGAGACGCATAGCCCCACAGGTCGGTGCGCACGCGCTGGTGCAGCACTTCAGCAAAGGCCTCGGCCAACCGGTCGGCCAGGGATTTAAGCAAGATGGCCGAGTAGTCGTCATGGGCCACCTCAAAGGCTTGGGCGCGTTTGTCGGCACCGATACCGGCAGTCACGGCGAACAGCCCGGCGTAGTCCAAAACATTCAAGCCATTTTGGCCTCCAGCCCTCGTGGAATCTACCTGTGTCGCTCCTGAATGCATAGCATGTCGTGGGGCTACAAAATCGGCCAGGCAGCGGCTGGGCATCTGCACGCCGTCCACCACCTGCTTCTCGGTCTGCTGGCGCAGGCCGTACCAGGTCAGCGCCCGCTCGGTGCGCGACTCGTCGGTGTAGAAGGCGATGTCGTCTTCGTCCACGCTATTGGCCGGGTACAGGGCGACCACGGCGTTGGCGGTCAGCCAGCGGCCTTCGACAATTTTCTTCAGCATGGCCTGGCCATCGGCGTAGACGCGCTTGGCCTCGGCGCCGACGACCGCGTCGTCCAGGATCGCCGGGAACGGACCCGCCAGGTCCCAGGTCTGGAAGAACGGGCCCCAGTCGATGTACTTGGCCAGTTCCGCCAGGTCGAAGTTCTTGAACACGCGGCGGCCCACAAAGCGCGGCACCGGCGGCCGGTAGGCCGCCCAATCCATGGGCGTCTTGTTGGCGCGAGCCTTGGCCAAAGGCCACAGCGGCACCTGCTTCTTGTTGGCGTGCTGTTCGCGCACCTTGTCGTAGTCGGCGTTGACTTCGGCGATGTACTTCGCCGCCTGGTCGCTCAGCAGGCCCTGGGCCACGCTCACGCTGCGCGAGGCGTCGGGCACATAGACCACCGGCCCTTCGTAGTGCGGCGCAATCTTCACGGCGGTGTGCACGCGGCTGGTGGTGGCGCCGCCAATCAGCAGCGGGATCTTCTTGATGCGGAAGTGGTCGTCCTTCTGCATCTCGCCCGCCACGTACTGCATCTCTTCCAGGCTGGGCGTGAT
>ERZ724504.1200-NODE-1200-length-14394-cov-5.121836_pt1 | contig 14394 bp, 10 predicted proteins | sample MGYA00376037_ERZ724504 | MGnify/ENA primary metagenome ERZ724504 (study PRJEB28724, sample SAMN07190888) | wastewater metagenome | isolation source: influent of sewage treatment plant in Hong Hong | place: USA: Christiansburg, Virginia | collected 2016-03-01 ... | reverse complement strand
TGCTGGTGCGCCACCACTTCCTGAGCCTGGACCCCTACATGCGCGGGCGCATGAATGACGCCAAGAGCTATGCCCAGCCCCAGCCGCTGGGTGAAGTCATGCAGGGCGGCACGGTGGGCGAGATTGTCGAAAGCCGCCACCCCAAGTTTCAGGTGGGCGACAAGGTGGTCGGCATGGGCGGCTGGCAGGAATATTCGGTGGTCAACCCCAGCGTGCCGGCCAAGAACACCCAGGAGTTCCTGGACTGGGCCGATACCACCCATGTGCCGCTGTCCTACTACCTGGGCGCTGTGGGCATGCCCGGCGTGACGGCCTGGTATGGCCTGGTCAAGATCATCAATCCCAAGGCCGGTGAAACCGTGGTCGTCAGCGCCGCCACTGGTGCCGTGGGCAGTGCCTTTGCAGCGCTGGCCAAGGCGCGCGGCTGCCGCGTGGTGGGCATTGCGGGCGGGGCTGAGAAATGCCGCTACGCGGTGGAAGAGCTAGGCTTTGACGCCTGCATTGACTACCGCGAGCACCCTGACACCAAGACCATGGCCAAGGCATTGAAGGACGCCTGCCCGAACGGCATCGATGGCTATTTTGAAAACGTGGGCGGCTATATCTTCGATGCCGTGCTGCTGCGCACCAATGCGTTTGCGCGGGTGGCCCTGTGCGGAATGATTGCGGGCTACGACGGCCAGCCTTTGCCCATGGCCAACCCGGCTTTGTTGCTGGTCAATCGCATCAAGCTTGAAGGCTTTATCGTCAGCGAGCACATGGAAGTCTGGGCTGAAGCGCTGACCGAGCTGGGTGGTCTGGTTGCCGCCGGCAAGCTCAAGCCCCGCGAGACGATTGCCCAAGGTCTGGCAGCTGCACCCGCTGCATTTCTGGGCCTGCTCAAGGGCAAGAACTTTGGCAAGCAGCTGGTGAAGTTGATTTAACCCCCTGAGGCACTGCGTGCCTTCCCCCTTTCTCTACGCGCTGCGCGCTAGGGAAGGGGGACAACATCCTCGCTGCGGGGTGGCCCTTGCTTGATGTCCCTTGGTTGTGCCGCGCCGGTTTCGAGCGAGGCGACGCATCTGAGCTGCATCCAAATAAATACGGAGACAAGAATGATCACGAATTTCAAGGGGAAGACGGCAGTTTTGACAGGCGCGGGTTCTGGCTTTGGGCTGGAGTGTGCGCGCATCGGCGCCAGCAAGGGCATGAACCTGGTACTGGTCGATGTGCAGCAAGAAGCGCTGGACAAGGCCGAAGCCGAACTCAAGGCTGCTGGTGCCAAGGTGCTGGCGCGCAAGGTTGATGTGTCGGATGCGGCGCAGATGGAGGCGCTGGCCGCTGAAGTGAAGGCCACGTTTGGCGCTCCGAACTTTGTGTTCAACAACGCAGGTGTGGGGGCGGGCGGTCTGGTCTGGGAAAATTCCGTGGCCGACTGGCAATGGGTGCTGGGCGTCAACGTCTGGGGCGTGATTCATGGCGTACGCCTGTTCACTCCCATGATGCTGGAAGCCGCCAGGGCCGACCCCGGCTTCGAGGGCCATATCGTCAATACAGCCAGCATGGCGGGCCTGCTGGCCCCCCCTAATATGGGCATCTACAACGTCAGCAAGCATGCCGTGGTGTCGTTGACCGAGACGCTGTACCAGGACTTGGCCCTGGTGTCTGACCAGATCAGCGCCAGCCTGCTGTGCCCGTTTTTTGTGGCCACCGGCATAGGCCATAGCGAGCGCAATCGCCCGCAAACGCTGGAAGCACAGCCGCTGACGGCCAGCCAGAAGATCGGTCAGACCATGACGGACAAGGCGGTGGGCTCAGGCAAAATCACGGCGACCGAGGTGGCGCAGAAGGTGTTTGATGCCATCAGCACCGGTCAGTTCTATATCTACAGCCATCCGCAGGCGCTGGGCTCGGTGCAGGTGCGTATGGAAGATGTGGTGCAGGGCCGCAACCCCACTGATCCGTTTGCGCACAAGCCGGAGCTGGGCGTGAGCCTTAAGGCGGCATTGCGGGCCGCTTGATCAGCCACCGAAAACAAAAAGCCTTGCCTTTTTCGCAAGGCTTTTTTCATGGGGCCGGTTGGAGCTCGGCTTCAGTCGCGGGACGCACCAATCTGAGCAGCAAGGCATTGCCCTTGCCCATATCGGGTGTGGCCTGCAGTGTTTCGGTGTTGACGGCCCATGCCTGCTGGGCGGACAGGCTGGAGAGGTTGTTGGAGCGGTCCACCTGGCTGTAGTTGTAGCTGTTCACCCGCGCCGAGTTGACGGAGGCCGTGCCCGTCCAGTGCCAGTCGCGCGGGGCGCTGGGGAAGAGAGTGGGGTTCAGGCCCTGCGGTTTGCTGCTGCGGTCCAGAAGACGTTTGAGTTCGTTGACACGCGGCAGGCGCCAGCGCTGATCTTCGGCCTTGCTGCGCTCGGCTGCATGGGTCTGGGCTTGTTTGTAGTTGAAGACCTCGGCACTGCCGGTGCAGGCTTTGCCATTCCAGTCCATACCCTCAGCGCAGCGGGCCCAGGCCAGCTTGGCGCGGGTGTCGATCACGGATTTTCCGTCGGCAGCAATCTGAAAAGCAGAGGGCGCAGGCGTGGGCGCTGAATCCTGCGCAATGGCGGCGTTGCTCAGGCTGCTGAGCAGACCAAGAAAAATCACAGGAGCGAAAACAGTTGTGAGCACGGCGACAGCAGGGGGTGAAGTAGATGCCTGATTGTGCGCAGATTGGGCGTCAGCGTTGGTCTGATGACGGCCATGAAAGCGGCGCTATTGCTCAGACTTTGAGGCAGACCAAAGTGGTTTTCTGGCGTCAGAGCCAGCCGCCTCAAGAAAACAGCGCTCAGCACAAAAATCAAGTTACCACGACAATTGCCTCCCTATGCAAGCTTCTGTTTCCCTGCGTCTGGTCTTGATTCTGGGCCTGTTATCGGCCATCGGGCCGTTCGCCATTGATATGTATTTGCCCGCACTGCCTCAAATTGGCAGCAGCCTGGGTGCCGAGGTGGGGGCGGTGCAAGCCAGCCTGACCGCATTCTTTCTTTCCATCGGTGTGGGTCAGCTGCTTTACGGCCCGGTCTCCGACATGGTGGGCCGCAAGCCGCCGCTGTACTTTGGTCTGACGGTGTTTGCCGCCGCCAGTGTGGGCTGTGCGCTGGCTCCCAATATTGAGACGCTGGTGGCCTTTCGTTTTGTGCAGGGCCTGGGCGCTGCCGCCTGCATGGCGGTGCCGCGTGCCGTGGTGCGCGATCTGCACACCGGCCACGCTGCAGCTCGCATGATGTCTTTGCTGATGCTGGTGTTCAGCGTCTCGCCGATTCTGGCACCCCTGGTCGGCAGCGGCGTGATTGCCGTGGCTGGCTGGCGTGCGGTGTTCTGGGTGGTGGCTGCTGCGGCAGTGCTGGGCTTGATCGCGACCTGGCGCGGTGTCGAAGAGACACGCACCGCCGAGGCGCGACTGGACAGCAGTCTGGGCGGCGCTTTGAAGGCTTACCTGCGCCTGCTGCGTGACTGGCATTACATGGGTCTGGTATTTATTGGCGGCTGCGCCATGGCAGGCTTTTTTGTCTATCTGGCGGGCTCGCCCTTTGTGCTGATCAATTATTACGGCCTGTCTTCCACCGAGTACAGCATGGCTTTTGCGCTCAATTCCATCGCCTTTATTGGCGCGTCGCAGCTGACGGGGCGACTGGGGCAGCGCTTTGGTCTGGTCAATGTGGTCAAGGCCGCGGCGTCGGCATCGGGCGTGACCATGGTGGCTTTGCTGATGTACTACCTGATGGGCGGCGAGCAGTTAATCGTGCTGATCGTGCTGTATTTCATTGCCAGCGCTTTCATGGGGCTGGTGATTCCCACGACTTCGGTGCTGGCGCTGGAAGAGCATGGCGAGATTGCCGGCACGGCATCGGCTTTGCTGGGCACGCTGCAAATGCTCAGCGGCGCGGCGGCCATGCAGATCGTGAGTCACTTCTCCAACGGCAAGCCCTTGCCCATGGTGACGGGCATGGCGCTTGGCGCGCTGGTTGGCGTGGCGCTGACGTGGATCACCTTGGGCAGGACTTCCGGGGTACGAGCAGCGCATGACTGATAGCGCTACCAAAGCAGGCACCACGCCTTACGACGGCCTGCCAGATGGTGCGCGTGGCCGCGCCATGCTGGTCATCATTCTGGGGCTCACGCTGTCGGTGCTGGACAGCAGCATCGTCAACCTGGCCTTGCCTGCCATTGCCCGCGAGCTGCAAGCCAGCTCGGCGCTCACGCTGTGGGTGGTCAACGCCTATCAGCTGGCGGGGCTGGTGCTGCTGCTGCCTCTGGCTGCCCTGGGTGAGCGCATGGGCTACCGGCGCATCTACCTGATGGGCATGGTGGTGTTTGTGATCGCCTCCGTGGCGGCCACGCTGGCCAATTCGCTGAGCACGCTGATTGCCGCACGGGTGTTTCAAGGGATTGGCGCTGCCGGCGTGATGAGCGTGAACGCTGCACTGGTACGCCTGACTTATCCGCGCGCCATGCTGGGGCGGGGCATGGCGATTAACTCGCTGGTGGTGGCCACGTCTTCCATGGCCGGGCCTACGGTGGCAGCGGGCATTTTGTCGGTGGCCAGCTGGCCCTGGCTTTTTGCCATCAACGTGCCTCTGGGCTTGCTCACGCTGTGGATGGGCCGCAAGGCCCTGCCCGCCAACCCTGTGGTGAACAGCCAAAGCGAGCCGATTGCTCTGCTGGATGTGGCTCTCAATATTCTGATGTTTACGCTGCTCTTTCTGGGGGGCGAGCAGCTTGGCGTGCGCATGGGGCAAGAAAATGCAGCGGGCAGCTCGTTCATGCCTTCCGGCTGGTGGCTGTTGGGCGCGGGTGTGGCGGTGGGTTATGTCTACCTGCGCCGCCAGTGGCACAAGACTGCACCGCTGTTCCCGGTGGATTTGATGCGCATTCCGGTGTTCAGGCTGTCCATGTGCGGCTCGGTCTCGGCCTTTTGTGCGCAGATGCTGTCATACTTGGCCCTGCCATTTTTGCTGCTGGAGGCACGCGGCCTGTCTCCCATTGAGGCAGGCATGCTGATCACTGCCTGGCCGCTGGCCACCATGCTCACCGCCCCCATCGCCGGGCGGCTGATTGGCAAGTACCCCGATGGGCTGCTGGGCGGCATTGGCATGGCCATGTTTGCCACCGGCCTGTGGTTGCTGGCCGCTATGCCAGTAGATGTGGCGCACTGGGATATGGTCTGGCGCATGGTGCTGGCAGGTAGCGGTTTTGCGCTTTACCAGTCGCCCAATAATCACACCATCGTCACCTCGGCCCCCATGTCGCGCAGCGGTGCGGCGGGCGGCATGCTCAGTTCTGCCCGCATGACGGGGCAGACGCTGGGCGCTGTGGTGCTGGCCACGATTTTTGCAATCTCTGGTGGGCATGGCGGCAACGCTGAATCGCTGGCCTTGGCGATTGCCGGGGGCTTTGCCGCACTGGCCGGTGTGTTCAGCATGATGCGCGTGGGCAAGGCTCCGGCCGCAGCGGGTGCTCGCAAACGCTGATTTTGATTCAAAAAGAGCGGTAGCCCTTTGCTGGAAAGCGCTAGAAGCTATTTATTTGGTAGCAAACTTGGGGTGGCTCTCTAGTCCGTTGAGATGACGTACGAGGAGCCGCCGCCATTTATATTGACGAGTCAAATATCAAGCGCTGCATGGCGTTGTCAGCACCGGCCACGGGGTACGCGTATTAGCTCCATGTCGTTGCTAGGTCGCCTGCTTTACATTTGATTCATATTGACGGCGCACAATGTTGATAAGTTCTTTAGATCAGACCGCACGATAGACACGTATGACGATTGACCAGCACGCTTCACTGAGCCCGCGCCGCAAGGCGCATTTTTCTTATCTGCCCAGTGCAAGCCCGCTGAGTTCTCACCGCCCTAGATGGGCGTTGGCGCTGGGGGCCGTGCTGATTGCCGGTGCACTGGCCGCTTGTTCCAAGCCCGCAGATGAACAAAAAGGGCCGCCCAAGACGGAGCCCAAGGTCGGCGTGGTGACCTTGCAGCCGCAAAGCCAGCAGCTGGATGCCAGCTTGCCCGGCCGCACCAAGGCCTTTATGACCGCTGAGGTGCGCCCCCAGGTCTCGGGCATCATTCAAAAGCGCTTGTTTACCGAAGGTGCGTTGGTCAAGCAGGGCCAGCCTCTGTATCAGATTGACCCTGCTTCTTTAAAAGCAACGGAAGCCAGCGCCATTGCTGCCGTGGCCAAGGCCGAGGCCAGCCAGCGTACGCTGGCCGCAACGGCCCGCCGCAATGCGGAGCTGGTGAAGATCGATGCCATCAGCAAGCAAGCCTTTGATGAAAGCCAGGCGGCGGCGGCGCAGTCGGCATCCGATGTGGCGGTGGCCAAGGCCAATCTGGACACTGCACGCATCAACCTCAAATACAGCCGTATTGAGGCACCCATTGGGGGCCGCATTACCTTGTCTGCCGTCACGCCCGGTGCACTGGTGACGGCCAATCAGGCGACTGCGCTCACCACCATCGTGCAGCTGGACCCCATGTATGTGGACTTCACCCAGTCTAGCAACGACCTGATGCAGCTCAAGCGTGATCTGGAGTCCGGCCGTTACCAGAAGGTGGATGGCGACAAGGTCCCCGTGCGCATTCAGTTTGACGACGGCAGTGACTATGCCCAGCAAGGCAAGCTGGCGTTTGCCGGCGTGATCGTTAACGACACCACAGGCACCCTGACACTACGCGCTGAAGTGCCCAACCCCGATGGCCTGCTGATGCCTGGCATGTACGTGAAGGCCTTGCTACCCACAGCGCTGGCCCCTGATGCGCTGCTGCTACCCCAGCAAAGCGTGACGCGTGATCTGGCTGGCAAGCCCAATGTGATGGTGCTGACCGAAGGCGATGTGGTGGAAAAGCGTGAAGTACAGCTGGACCGCGCCGTGGGCGCATACTGGCTGCTCAAGAGCGGTCTGAAAGCGGGCGAGCGCGTGATGGTGGACGGTTTTCAGCGCACCAAGGCCGGTGACAAGGTCAAGCCCGAAGAGGTGGACATGAAGGCGAATGCCGAGCGCAAGAGCGTACGCGGCGAGCCGCCCGTGCAGGGCGCAGCCGATGCACCTGCCGCCAAGGCGCAAGCCAAGTAAGGCGGGGCAGCAGTCATGGCTCAGTTCTTTATCAACCGGCCCATTTTTGCGTGGGTCATTGCCATCGTCATCATGCTGGCGGGCGCGTTGTCTATCTCTTCGCTGCCGCTGGAGCAGTACCCCGACATTGCACCGCCGCGTGTGACGATCTCGTCGCAATACACAGGTGCTTCGGCCGAGACTGTGGAAAACTCGGTCACGCAGATCATTGAGCAGCAGATCAAGGGCATCGACAACATGCTCTATATGAGCTCGACCAGTGATGCGTCGGGCCGCTCGCGCACCACGCTGACCTTTGCGCCGGGCACGAATATCGACGTGGCTCAGGTGCAGGTGCAAAACAAGCTGCAGGCCGCGATGAACCGCCTGCCCGATGCCGTGAAAAGCCGGGGCGTGTTTGTGAACAAGGGCGGTCAGGATTTTCTGGTCACTTACAGCTTCTACTCGCTGGACCCATCGGTGACCGATGTGGCCATTGGTGACTATCTGAACAGCAATCTGATCGATGTGATTGGCCGCCTTGAAGGTGTGGGCGACATCAACGTCTTCGGCTCCCCCTATGCCATGCGCATCTGGATGGACCCCGCCAAGATGGAGAAGTACGCGCTGATCCCTTCCGATCTGGTCAGTGCGCTCAACTCGCAAAATGCCCAGGTTTCTGCCGGTCAGCTTGGCGCTTTGCCTGCGGTGCAGAACCAGCAGTTGAACGCGACTATTACGGCGCGTACCAAGCTGCAGACTCCTGAGCAGTTCCGCGACATCGTGTTGAAGTCAGCCACCGATGGCTCGGTGGTGACGATGGGCGATGTGGCGCGTGTAGAGCTGGCGGCAGACAATTTGAATATTCAGGCCAAGCTCAACGGCATGCCCGGCGCGGGTATGGGCGTGATTTTGGCTGACGGTGCCAATGCCATGCAGGTGGCTGATGAGGTAGCGGCCAAGCTGGCTGAACTCAAGCCCTTTTTCCCCAACCAAATTGATTATTTTGTGAGTTCGGACTCCACGCCTTTTGTGCGTGCGTCGATTCATGAAGTGGTCAGCGCTTTGGGCGAGGCCATGGTGCTGGTGGTGATCGTGATGTTCATCTTCCTGCAGAACTTCCGCGCCACCCTGATTCCTGCCATTGCCGTGCCCGTGGTGTTGCTGGGTACGTTTGGCGTGCTGTCGATTGCCGGTTACTCCATCAACACACTGACCATGTTTGGCATGGTGCTGGCCATTGGCTTGCTGGTCGATGATGCGATTGTGGTGGTCGAGAACGTCGAGCGCGTGATGCACGAGACGGGCAAGTCGCCCAAGGAAGCCACGCGCCAGTCCATGACGGAAATTACGCCCGCGCTGGTAGGCATTGGCGTGACGCTGTCTGCTGTTTTCATCCCCATGGCCTTCTTCGGCGGCTCCACGGGCGTGATCTACCGTCAATTCTCCATCACCATCGTCGCGGCGATGGCGCTTTCGGTGTTTGTGGCGCTGACCTTGACGCCGGCGCTGTGCGCCACCTTGCTCAAAGCCCCCGAGCACCATGGTGGTGAAGGCCATGCGCGCCCCGTGCGTTCAGGCCCGTTGGGGCTGAGCGACAAGTTCTTCAACTGGTTTAACCACAGTTTTGACCTGACGGCTTCGCGCTATCAGGGCTCGGTGGCCTATATGCTGCGCCGCTCAAAGCGGATGATGCTGGTGTTTCTGGCCATTTGCGCGGCGGTCTGGCTGCTGATGGCGAGACTTCCCACCTCCTTCCTGCCTGACGAAGATCAGGGCTTTGTCTATGTCAGCGTGAACCTGCCCTCGGGCGCCTCGGATGCGCGCTTGCAGCAGGTGCTGGACGAGGTCCGCAACTACCTGCTCAAGCAGCCCGAAGTCACCAGCTTCAACCAGGTCTCCGGTCTCAATGGTGACCAGAGCTCGGCACGCGGTTTTGTGCGCTTGAAGCCCTGGGCCGAGCGCACCTTGTCTTCTCAGTCTTCGATTGCCGTGGCCCACCGCGCGACCAAGGAGCTGGCTTCCATTCGCGATGCCCGTGTGTTTGTGATGAACCCCCCTGCAGTGCGGGGCCTGGGTGCGAATGCGGGTTTCAACTTCATGCTCAAGGACATCAACGGCATAGGACACGATGCGTTGCTGGCTGCCAGCAAACAGGTGGAAGATGCCGCCCGCAAGAGCCCTGAGCTGACATCGGTACGTACCACCAACCTGGAAGACGCCGCAGAGTTGCGCCTGGATATCGATGACCGCAAGGCGGCAGCGCTGGGCCTGTCGTACACAGACATCAATAGCGTGCTTTCCAGCGCCATGGGCGGCACCTATGTGAACGATTTTTTGAACAACGGCCGCGTCAAGCGTGTCTACATTCAGGGCGATGCGCCGCATCGCATGTTGCCGCAGGACATTGCCAAGTGGACGGTACGCAACAAGAGCGGTGAGATGGTGCCTTTCAGTGCCTTCTCACGCACGTACTGGGCCTATGGCTCGCCCCAGCTGATGCGCTACAACGGTGCGCCGACCTATGAGTTCATCGGCAGCGCAGCGCCGGGCGTCAGCTCGGGTGTGGCCATGAAGGTGGTGGAAGACATTCTCAAAACCTTGCCGCAAGGCATTGGCTATGAGTGGACGGGGGCATCGCTGCAAGAGCGCCAGTCGGGGGCGCAGGCTCCCATGCTGTATGCCATCTCGATTCTGTTTGTGTTCCTGTGTCTGGCGGCACTCTATGAAAGCTGGACGGTGCCGCTGTCCGTCATGCTGGCCGTGCCCCTGGGTGTGGTGGGCGCGCTGCTGGCCACCTATACGCGGGGCTTGACGAATGACGTGTACTTTCAGGTGGGTCTGTTGACCACGGTGGGTCTGGCATCCAAAAACGCGATTCTGATCGTCGAGTTTGCCGTGCAGCTGCAAGAGCAGGGCAAGAGCGTGTTCAACGCCACGGTGGAGGCCGTGCGCCTACGCCTGCGCCCCATCTTGATGACATCGCTGGCCTTTGGCTTTGGCGTGATTCCGCTGGCCATTGGCACTGGTGCTGGCGCAGGAGGGCGTAACGCCATCGGTACAGCCGTGCTGGGCGGCATGGTGGCATCGACAGTGCTGGGCATCTTCCTGGTGCCGGTGTTCTTCCTGCTGATTCGCAGCTGGTTCAAGAGCCGCCTGCGTACTGACGACGAAGCTACAACCAAGGAGAGCGCAGCATGAGGCGCCTGAGCATGAATATTTCTGCTGTCGCTGCTGCCTGTGCGGCTGCGCTGCTGGCAGGCTGCAATTTCGCGCCTGCCTACAAGACGCCCGATCTGCCCGTGCCTGAAACCGTTTCGGCCAACGCCGCGCCGGTGCAGGCCAGCGAAGCTGCTTTGCAGCAGGCGCAGGCACTGCAATGGCTGCAGTCGTCCCAGCTGCGCGATGTGGTGGCGCTGGCGCTGAGCAACAACCGCGATCTGCGCGTGGCTGTTGAGAACATAGAGAAAGCACGCGCCCAGTACGGCATCACGCGGGCTGACCTGCTGCCGGGCATTACGGCTCAGGCTCAGGGCAACCGCACGCGCAGTGCGGCGGATTTGACGACGACCGGGCGCAGCACGATTAACGAGCAATACACGGCCCAGCTGGGTTTTGCCAGCTATGAGCTAGACCTGTGGGGGCGGATTCGCAACCTCAGCGAAGCATCGCTGCAGCAGTTTTTGCTGAGCCAGGAAAACCAGCGCAATGTGCAGATCAGCCTGGTGGCCGATGTGAGCAATGCCTGGCTGACGCTGGCTGCCGATCAGGCTCGCCTGCAACTGGCAAAAGACACGCTGGACAGCCGTATCAAGGCCTTCGAGCTGACACGCAAGATGCATGAGCTGGGCTCGACATCGGGTCTGGTTCTGGCCCAGAACCAGACCACGGTAGACACGGCGCGAGGTGATGTGGCCAGCTATACCTCGCAGGTGGACAGAGACCGCAATGCGCTGCAACTACTAGTAGGCGGTCCTGTGCCGGCCCCGTTGCTGCCCACAGCGCAGACGCTGATGAATGGCGCAGATACGGCGGCGCTGAAGGCCGTGCCTGTGCCTCTGCCATCGACCGTGCTGCTCAAGCGCCCAGATGTGCAAGCGGCTGAGCGTAATCTGCAAGCCATGAATGCCAGCATTGGCGCGGCACGGGCGGCCATGTTCCCCAGCATCACGCTGACGGGCAGCATCGGCACGGGAAGCAGTGATCTGGATCGCCTGTTTGGTAACAGCAATGGCACCTGGAGCTTTATTCCGCTGGTGCGACTGCCCATCTTTGATGCTGGCCGTAACCGTGCCAATGTGCAGGTGGCTGAGAGCAATCAGCGCATTGCACTGAGCCAGTACGAGAAGTCCGTGCAGACGGCTTTCAGAGAAGTGGCTGACGTTCTGGCAGACCGCGCCCAGTGGGGCGAGCGCCTTTCGGCCCAGACCAGCATGGTGGCCAATACGCAAAAAGCGTTTGATTTGTCGAACGCCCGTTTCAAGGCTGGCGTGGACAATTACTTGTCTGTGCTGGATGCACAGCGCAGTCTCTACACTGCGCAGCAGACCTTGATTGGCCTGCGCCTGTCGGAGCAACTCAACCGCGTGACCTTGTGGAAGGCGCTGGGCGGCGAGGAGGCTGCGCAGCAAAGCTGATCTTTGTGTGCGCTCAAAAACAAAAGCCGCAGCTCGAAAGACTGCGGCTTTTTTGATAGCACTTAGCGCTTTATCAGTAAGCGATTGGAGCTGATTTTGTGCGAAATTCAGATTCAGGGCATCTTGAACAGCAAAGCGACCTGGAGTTCAAACAGGGTCTTGGCATTCATCGGCACTTCGGGGTGAATGACCGTGTTGTTCATCATGGCCATCCAGAGGGGGGCGAGCAGCAAAGCCGGGTGCTCAATCAGTTCAGGCGCCTTAAGCTCCTCGCGTTCAGCGGCCAGTTGGGCGAGCCTGCTGAAATGCTCCAGCAAGGCATCGTTCACATAGCGGCGATACATTTGCGCCAGAAGCGGAAATTCAAGTCCTTCAGCGATGACCAGTCGAGCCGTCGCAGAGCGGCCACTGCTGTCAATGACCTCTGCGGCTGCACCCACCGTACGGAGCAGATATTCACCTACAGATTCATGTTCAAGCATCGGGCTGGACTGCAAGGCCACAGCGGCAGAGGCGATATGGGTCTGTATCACCGCTTCGAATAACGCATCTTTGCTATCAAAGTAGCGAAACAGGGTGACTTTAGAGAGGCCTGCGCGCTGCGCGACCGATGCGGTGGTACCACGCGCATAGCCATGTTCCAGAAATTCCTCAAAGGCCGCGGCGACGATGGTACGGCGCGTTGCCTGAGTCTTCTGTGGGCTGGGGCCACGCGGTGTGCGCTTGGGGCGGTCGAGGTCTAGTTGAGTCATGGCGCGAGAGAACTTGTTATACAGCTTCTGGGCTTGTTCGGTAGGGCTGCGAGGCGCTGACTGAGCTTGGCAAGACTGATCGGAAAGAACAACGCCTTACCCTGCTTGGCCAGAGATCATTTTGATATGCGGCACTCACCCAATGATGGCACATTCGTCAAAGTAGTTTACTGGGGAGAAGCCATAGTTGAGGCTCGCCAGCGCATCACCACCTGTGTGCCGCCCCCTTGCCTGGGGTGAATGTGCAGATCCCCCCCAATTTCGCGCATGCGCTTGAACATGTTGATGACGCCGTGGCCGGATTGGGACACATCGCTAAGAACGGCGCGAAGATCAAAGCCCTTGCCGTTGTCTTCAACGCTGAGGCACCAGTCCCAGCCAAAACATTCGGGGTCATCGCTCTCATAAGGCTCCAGAGTGACCCAGATGTCAGTCGCATGAGCGTGCTCCAGAGCATTGCTGAGGCTGGTTTGCACCACAGCCAGAATTTGATGGGCAGCGCGGCCTTTGGGCAAGGTCCGGCTGGTGTGCCGCCCGATACCTAGTTCAGGATCGCAAAGCTGCCAGTGCAGGGCCAGACCTTTGCGCTGCAGCACTGGGTTCAGCCTGTGACGCAGCCGAGCCAGACGCATGGTGAGACTGTCGTCTTGCGCGTCCATGGAGTCCACAATCAGGCGCAAATCCAGCAATGACCGCTCAAGCACCTCTTTGATGGGGCTGCCTTCGGCGAGAGCTTGTCCATCCATCAAAGTCAGGGCTTGCACCAGCTGGCTGCCCAGTGTGTCGTACAAGTCAGAGGCGATGCGCTTTCTTTCTTCCTGCACTTCTTTGGAGGGGTGTACGCTGAAGCGCATTTTGGCTTTGATGACGCGATAGATTCTGGGTAGATAGCGCAATGCCATCACCAAGCCGATTAATGCAGCCACAAGGCTGATAAAGATAAACCAGTTTTTATCTCGGATGGAGATAATGAAACACCAGCATAGTATTACACCGACTTGCAGCATATTCGCTGCAGATCTGGATCCAAGGCTGCGTAAAGATTCCATATCAACCTCAAAATGGTTGATTGACGGCTGAGTTGGTTCGGCTCTGGTGAGCCTGCCTGGGTATTTTTATATCAGTCCTCGCAAAGAGGCTGCTCTGACTGCATGAGCTCTTGTTTTGGCTTGCAACTTTCTATACATATTTTTTACATGTGTTGAAACAGTGAGCGTGCTTATTTTTAAGTAGCTTGCTATCTCAGGCGAACTATACCCGCAGGCAATCAGCTTCAATATTTCAATTTCTCTTTCGGAAAGTTTTTCTTCTTCCAAAAAATTGGAAGATGGCATGCTTAAGGGGTGGGTTTTCTCTAGGCGGGAAAGCATTTTTTTGGCCAGCGATGGCGTGATAGATGCACCGCCATTAGCAACTTGCAAAACCGCTTGCGAATAGTCTCCAAACCAGGAGTTTTTTAACAAGTACCCCACAGCGCCTTTTTCAAAAGCCTGAAAAACCTTGTCATCACGCTCCGTCACCGACACCACAATGCTCAGCACATGCGGGCGGGTCTGGTTGACAAGATCGAGCAGCTCCAGACCTTCTCCATCGCCAAGGTTCAAGTCCACGATCAACACATCGAAGTCCTGAAGCGGGATGTTTTTGCGCGCTTCTCTCAAACTGGAGGCCTGTCCCACGAGCAAGGTTCGAGAGTCACCCATGAGCTCCTGGGCAATCACCCTGCGGATGTGGCTGTCATCGTCGACCACGAAGACCCGCACAGGCTGGCTTTGCTGCCCCACCATGTGCATGGGCCACATGTGTGTGTTTGCAGGGTGTGCGGAGTCTCCTGTTCCACTGAAGGATGCAGGGCAAAAAGATGTTTGAACAGCCGACATGGTTCACTCCCTGCTAACAACTGGAAATTTATGAGCTGATTTGGAAAATAAATTATG
>ERZ724504.1193-NODE-1193-length-14423-cov-8.924624_pt1 | contig 14423 bp, 17 predicted proteins | sample MGYA00376037_ERZ724504 | MGnify/ENA primary metagenome ERZ724504 (study PRJEB28724, sample SAMN07190888) | wastewater metagenome | isolation source: influent of sewage treatment plant in Hong Hong | place: USA: Christiansburg, Virginia | collected 2016-03-01 ... | reverse complement strand
TGTTGCCCGAGCACCGGCGCGAGAAGGTGCGCATCATGCAGCGCATTTTGCGCAATGACGCACAAATCCGCTGTTTGGCCGAGCCGTGGCTGGCGCACTTTGAGCACATGTGTGAAGGCCAGCCGCAGATGGTGCATTGAGCGGTGCAGGCTGCGCGACCCGTGCGGTTGCGCTCCTTTTTTGCCAACCACAGCCCTGTGTGCCCGCAGGGCTTTTTTTATGGGCTGTGCTGCGCACGCAAAAAAGGCCCAAATTTTGGGCCTTTTTGTGCTCCAGCCCTTGCGGGACGTGCGCTAGTAGCTATCAAAAAAAGAGTAAATTGGGTGCTCAAACCTGCATGTTCATGATGTCGGTGTAGGCCTGCACCAGGCGGTTGCGCACATGCAATGAGGCTTGGAAGCCAATTTGTGCCTTTTGCATGGCCAGCATGGTTTCTTCCAGGCTGACGTTGGGGTTTTCCAGCTGCACTTCGCGTTGCAGTGCGGTGGAGTAGTTTTGCGACGCGCTCACCGATTTGAGTGCGCTTTTGAATTCGGTGTAGAAGCCTTGCTCCTGGGCGCTACCTTCCGGCGCGACAGAGGTGGCGCGGCGCAGCGACCCTGCGCCAGACAGCGGGGCGGTAACGGAGTTGATGCGGAGGTCCATGGTGGTCTTGCTCATTAAGGTGGCGATGGGTGCAATCGTAGGGACGACGGGCGCATTTATCAGGGCGAATAGATGGCCAAAGGTGGGGCTTATCTGGCGAGTGCGTTGGGGCGGGTTCCGAATAATCGAACGCACGCCAGGTCCGTCACCGGGCCCGTCATACTGGAAAAAAAGATGTCCGCCGTTGCTGAAATACCTCTCAATGCCAATCCGCCTGCCAAGCCTGCTTGGTTGCAGCGTCTGACCGCCTTGGACAAGGGCCAGCGCCTGCGTCTGGGGCTGGGTGTGGTGCTGCTGCTGGCCGCCATCGTGGCGGCGGTGCTGCTCAACCGCCAGCCTGATTACAAAGTGCTGTTTTCCAACCTCAGTGACAAAGACGGTGGCGCCATCGTGGCGCAGTTGTCGCAAATGAACGTGCCCTATAAGCACGGTGATGGGGGTGGCTCCATCATGGTGCCTACCGACCGTGTGCACGATGTGCGCCTGCGTCTGGCCTCGCAAGGCCTGCCCAAGGGGTCGGTGTCGGGCTTTGAGCTGACCGAGGGCAACCGCTTTGGCCAGACCCAGTTTCAGGAGCGGTTGAATTTTCAGCGGGGGCTGGAAGGTGAGCTGACGCGCTCCATCCAGTCGCTGTCGTCGGTGCAAAGTGCCCGTGTGCATTTGGCACTGCCCAACCAGAATGGTTTTTTCCGCGAGCAGCAAAAGCCTTCGGCATCGATTCTGGTCAGCCTGTACCCAGGCCGCATCCTGGATCGCACGCAATTGGCGGGTATCGTCCATCTGGTGGCATCCAGCGTGCCTGAACTGGCACCTTCAGCAGTGAGCGTGCTGGACGATTCGGGCAAGTTGCTGTCCAAGTCGCCCGATGGCGCGGATGACAAGGGCTTTGATGCCCAGCAGCTGATGTATGTGCAGCAAATCGAGCAGCTCTACACCAAGCGTGTGATGGATATTCTGGAGCCGGTGATGGGCAAGAACAACATCAAGGCCCAGGTGACGGCGGAGGTGGACTTCAGCCGCACCGAATCGACCTCGGAGCAGCACCGTCCCAATTTGTCCACCGATGCCAGCGCCATCCGCAGCCAGCAGGTGGTGGAGAGCACCAACTCCCAGGATGGCAACACTGTGGCTACGGGCGTACCCGGGTCGGTGGCCAACCAGCCGCCCCAGCCAGCGGCGGCGCCCATCAACGGTGCCGCGCCGCAATTGGCCGCCGCTGGTGGCAGTGGCCAGCAGTCATCAAGCAACAGCAAGCGCGAGTCGATCACCAACTATGAGGTGGACAAGACGGTGCGTGTGACGCGCGGCAGCAGCGGCGCCGTCAAGCGTGTGAGCGCTGCGGTGGTGGTCAACTACCAAAATGCCGTCGATGAAAAAGGCAAACCCATCACCAAGCCTTTGACGCCCCAGCAGTTGGCACAAATGACGGCACTGGTACGTGAAACGATTGGCTTCAATGCTGAGCGTGGCGATTCGGTCAACCTGATGAACACTCCCTTCCAGATCGAGGAGATCAAGACCGAAGACGTGCCACTGTGGAAGCAGCCTGAAACTGTGGCGTTGGCGCAGAACTTTGCCTGGCCCATCGGTCTGGCCCTGTTTGCCGGCCTGCTGCTGCTGGGCCTGATGCGTCCGGCGCTGAAGGCGATGGCAGCGCCACCCGCTGCCGAGAGTTCCCAGCTTGATGCGCTGGAAGCCGAGGCTCTGGAGCGCCCAGCGCTGCCGTCGCCAGGCCCCGCCCAGCCTACGCCAGAGCAATTGCGCCTGGAGGATGCCCGTGCCCTGGCGCGCCAGAATCCGATTGCTGTGGCTAACATTGTGAAAACGTGGGTCAACGGCGACGCTGGCTGACCCCCCTGCAACAGGATGGATTTTCACTATGGATGAACAAGGTCTCAACGATGCAGCCATCTTCCTGATGTCATTGGGCGAGGAAGAGGCATCAGAGGTTTTCAAGCATTTCTCACCCAAAGAGGTGCAAAAGCTGGGCGAGGCCATTGCGCGCATGCGCTCGGTTTCGCGCGACAAGGTCGATGAGGTAGTAACCAAGTTCACCAACGCGGCAGCGGCCCAGAGTTTGCTGGTGTCCGACACCAGCGACTATGTGCGCTCGGTGCTGAGGCGGGCGCTGGGCGACGACAAGGCCTCGCTGCTGATTGACCGTATCTTGCAGGGCGGTGACGTTTCGGGCATTGAGAGCCTGAAGTGGATGGACCCGCTGTCGGTGGCTGAACTGTTGCGTGGTGAGCACCCGCAGATCATTGCGGCCATTCTGGTGCATCTGGAGTACGAGCAATCGGCTGCGGTGCTCAAGCAATTTACCGAGCGCCAGCGCAGCGAGGTCATGCTGCGCGTGGCCACGTTGGAAGGTATTCAGCCGATTGCGCTGAAAGACCTGAACGAGGTGCTGTTCAAGGTGCTGGCTGGGGGTGACAAGATTCGCAAGACGTCGCTGGGCGGCGTCAAGACAGCGGCAGAAATCATCAACCTGTTGGGCTCGAACATCGAGTCCTCGGTACTTGAGTCGATTGGCAGCCACGATCCTGAGCTGGCCCAAAAGATCATGGACAAGATGTTCGTGTTCGAGCACATGGTCAAACTCGATGACCGCTCTATCCAGATCGTGTTGCGCGAGGTGGCTTCCGAGACACTGATCGTGGCATTGAAGGGGGCATCGTCGGAGCTGATGGACAAGTTCCTGAACAACATGTCCAAGCGTGCTTCGGCGTCGCTGCGCGAAGACCTGGAGGCCCGTGGCCCGTTGCGACTTTCCGAAGTGGAAGAGCAGCAAAAAGAAATCATCAAGATCGTGCGCCGTTTGGCCGACGAAGGTCAGGTGGTGATTGGTGGTGGCGCAGATGACAGCTTCGTCTAAATACCGCAGCGCTTACACGCGCTTTATTCCCCGCGAAGAGCTGGGGCACGCTACACCGGTGCAGTTTGGTGCAGTGGATGGCTCGGGCCTGAAGATTTTTTCAGCGGAAGACAAGCTGGCCGCCGAGCAGGCATTGCAAGAAGAACAGTTGCGCGCGCAGCAAGAGGCGCACGCTGCACAGACGCAGCAAATGCTCTTGGAGTACCAGGCGCAGGCACAGCAGGACCGTGATACGGCAGTACAACAGGCCCAGGCCCAGGGCCAGGAGCAGGGCCGTGCAGAGGCTGCGCTGGAGTGGCAGCAGCGCCTGGATGAATACGTGGCTGGGCAAGGTCAAGAGGCTGCCTTGCGCTTGGAGGCGGTAGTGCAGACACTGCAAGCGCAGTTGCAGTCCATGCAGCAACACATGGCGCAAGACGTGCTGGAGCTGGCTTGCGATATCGCCCGCCAGGTAGTACGCCAGGAACTGCGCGCTAATCCGCAGGCTTTGTTGCCCGTGGTGCGCGAGGCGCTGGAGATGGTGGTGTCGGACGGGCGCCCCGCTACGGTACGGTTGCATCCGCAAGACCATGCTGCGGTGGCCGATGCCTTGCGCGCAGAAATGCCACAGGCCTCGGTGCAGTGGGTGGCCGATGCAGCGGTGGCGCCGGGCGGCTGCCTGGTCGATGCGGCTGGCACGGTGGTAAATGGCAGCCTGGAAAAACGTTGGCAGCGTGCGATTGCCCCTCTGGGGCTGGCTGCGGCGTGGGAGCCTGAGTTGGCGCCCGGTGGGGACGATGATGGCATCTGAAGATGCCTTTGCTGCGGAGCATTGGACGCAGTTCATGGCAGGTGCGCGCGCGCGCTTGGCCGATGGCGTGCCGCTGGAGACGCGCGGCACCCTGACGCGCCTGACCGGACTGGTGCTGGAGGCCTCGGGCATCCGTGTGCCGGTGGGCTCGCAGTGCATGCTGCAAATGCCGGGTCAGGAGCCGGTGCTGGCCGAGGTGGTGGGTTTTTCTGACGACCGTGCCTTTTTGATGCCAGCGGGCGATGTCCACGGTATGTCCAGTGGGGCCAGTGTGGTGCCAGCACCGCCGTATGTCCCGAGGCCACGTTTGGGTGAGCCCTCGCGGCCTGTCAGCCAAGTGGGCATGTTGCGTTTGCCCATGGGTGATGGTTTGCTGGGGCGCGTGGTGGACTCGCAAGGACTGCCGCTGGACCACGGCGGGCCGGTGCTGGATGTGGCGGCCGAGCCCATGGATCGCCGTCCCATCAACGCCATGGATCGTGACCCGGTGCGCGCATCGCTGGACACTGGGGTGCGCGCCATCAATGCGCTGCTCACGGTGGGGCGGGGTCAGCGCTTGGGGCTGTTTGCCGGTTCGGGTGTGGGTAAGAGCGTGCTGTTGGGCATGATGGCTCGCTATACCCAGGCCGATGTGATCGTGGTGGGGCTGATTGGAGAGCGGGGCCGCGAAGTCAAAGAATTCGTGGAAGATATTTTGGGCGCTGAGGATCGGGGGCGTGCTGTGGTGGTGGCTGCGCCAGCAGATGCCCCGCCGCTGTTGCGTATGCAGGGTGCGGCGTATGCCACAGCGGTGGCCGAGCATTTTCGGGACAAAGGCAAGCATGTATTGCTGCTGATGGACTCGCTCACGCGCTATGCCATGGCACAGCGTGAGATCGCCCTGGCCATTGGCGAGCCACCGGCCACCAAGGGCTACCCTCCATCGTGCTTTGCCAAGCTGCCCGCGCTGGTGGAGCGCAGCGGTAATGGTCTGCACGGGGTGGGTTCGATTACCGCCTTTTACACCGTACTCTCCGAGGGCGACGACCAGCAAGACCCGATTGCCGATGCAGCCCGCGCCATTTTGGATGGACATATTGTGTTGTCGCGTGCACTCGCCGAGATGGGGCACTTTCCGGCAATTGATATCGAACAGTCGGCATCGCGCGTCATGCACAACGTGGTCAGCCGTGAGCATTTTGAGCTGGCGCGGCAGTTCCGGGCCACCTATTCGCGCTACCAAAAGAGCCGTGATCTGGTGCAGGTGGGGGCTTACATGAGTGGCTCCGATCCGCAGCTTGATGATGCCATTCGCCGCCAGCCGGCCATGGCTGCGTTTTTGCAGCAGGGCATGTTTGATGCCTCCTCCATGGATGAGAGTTGCGCTGCCATGGCCCAGGTACTGAGGTAATGGGAGGGCCGAACCCGTGTCTGCACTGAAAGGCCTGATGGTGGCGGTGGAAGTAGCAGAGCGTCAGCGTGATGCTGCCCGCCAGGGAGTACAGAATGCGCGTGCGGCGCACCAAGCTGCCCAGGGGCAGATGGAGCAGTTGCAGGGGTACGCCAACGAAACCGAAGGCCGCTGGGGTATGCGCGCCGATGCCACGGTGGCCCCGGAGGTGATGTTTCACCACTACCAGTTCATGGCGCGTCTGGCCCATGCCATCGGTTTGCAGACCACCGTGGTGCGAGATTACGAAGGGCGTGTGGCAGCAGCGCAACAAGGATTGCTGCAAACTGAGTTGCGCTTGGCCAGTTTGAAGAAACTTACCGACAAGCGTCGCCTGGAGCTGGAGCATGCCCAGGCCCGCCGCGACCAAAAGCAGACCGACGAACGGGCGGCCTTGCAGTACCGTAAAACATCAAATGGCCTCTAGCGGGCCGGGAGCAGCGACCATGGAGCAAGTGCGTATATCCAGCCCCCAGGCACCCCAGGGCAGTGCCCAAGCCAGCCGGGGCAAACCGGCATCTTCGGATGGATTGTCGGCAGCGGCCGGGTCAGGCGAGTTCTTGTCATTGCTGTCGGCGTTGGGTGGTGAGGTTTTGCAGGATGTGTCAGTGTCCGCGTCAGACTTGACTCCATCCACCACTTTATTTGGCGATGCTGCCTTGGCGCTGCCTGGTCAGGATCCACTGTTGCCGTTGGCCATTCCTGCAAGTGTGCTGCCGGAGCCTCCTGCCACTGACATGGCTGCTTTGCTGGCCTTGCAGGGCGGCTGGGGCGGTGTTGCATCGCCAGGGTCGCAGGTTGTAGCGGTGGGCGGGACAGGTACTGCACCGCAGGTGGGCGCCATCGCACAGTCTGTGTGGGGTGGGAGCGCCTTGGGACTGGGCAGTGCGCGCAACGCAGGGGGCGGGGGAGAGTTGGGGCTGGTGGCGCAAACGGCTGCGTTCGATACAGCCGCAGAGGAGCCCGTTGCCCATACGGCGCTCGCGTCTGCGCTGGGGGCGCGGCGCGCTGGTGCACGTGCGCTCGGCGCTGTAGGTGCCGGCGATCTGGCTGCGGCCAGCGTCGCGCTGAAAGCAGGTGCCAGTGATCGCCAAGTGCTGGCGATTGGAGGAGGCTCTGGCGCACCGACAGCCTCAGTACCGCCGATCGGTGCATCTGCCTTGGCGTCCTCTGATCGTCGGGAGTCTGCTGCTACCGCAGTGCCAGCAGGGCAGCCGCAGGCAGACATGGCGTTGGTAGCACCTGGCCCTGCCGCGCTGGGCGCGCCCGAATGGTTGCGCGGTGGACAAGGTCTTGCGCGTGGCAGCGAGGGGATTGCGCCGTTGGCGGGTGCAGGTAGTCAGGGCACCTCAGCTGCGTCCGCACCATTGCCCGATTCAGCTGAAGTGGGTCAGCCTTTTGACCCGTCTGCTGCGCTGGGGCCTGAAGACACTGTAGCGGAACAGGTGGCGTACTGGGTTAGCCAGAATATCCAGAATGCCGAACTGACGGTGGAACACGCTGGTCATCCGGTGGAGGTGAGTGTGGCGCTTACGGGCAAGGAGGCACATGTCACTTTCCGCAGCGACCAAGGCCAGACTCGTGAATTGCTGGATGCTAGCGTGGACCAGCTGCGTGAACTGCTTGGCCGTGAGGGATTGGAGTTGTCTGGCGTCACGGTGGGCCATTCGGGGGGACAGGGGGGGCAGTCGGGAGAGGCAGGCGCACAGCGTGAGGGCCAGCGTGGCGCTCGCCAAGTGACTGTACAAGTTCCTGGCATTGCTGCCAGTGGTCAGCGCTCTGCGGTGCTAACCGATAAGGCTGTGGATGTTTTTGTCTAGGCGCTGACCTGTTTGCATGCAGGGGCGCGGTGGAATGCCAGTGGTTTATGCTTTTATTCTAGCTATTATGGGGGGCTGCATGTTGAATAATGCAGTCCATCACCCATAGGCTTGTGCGCGTCTAAAGCGCGTCGGCCCCTTCTGCTTGTCGCAAGGAATATCCAACGTGTCGACCCCCGCCCCGGCCGCCGAGCCCGCCACCAAGCCTGCCAAGAGCAAGAAGCTTCTCCTTATTGGCGGGGTGCTGCTGCTGTTGCTGATCGTCGCTGGTGGTGCTGCTGCTTGGTTCATGTCGCAAAAACAAGCGCTGGATGAGAACGGAGAGCCTATCGCCGCTGCACCCAAAGCTGCGGTAGCGCCGACCTTTTTGCCATTAGAAAACATGGTGGTCAATTTGGCCGACCCCGGGGGCGATCGCTTTGTGCAGCTGGGTATTACGTTGGAGCTTGCAGATGACAAAACAGCAGACAAGGTCAAACAGTACATGCCCAGTGTCCGCAGTAGCATTTTGATGCTGCTGTCGCAGCGCACTGCAGAAGACCTTTTGCTTCTGGAGGGGAAGGAAAAGCTGGCGCTGGATATCCAGCGCGAGGTGGCCCGCCCTCTGGGTTTCCGGGCCAACGAAGCACGCAATGCGCGTCCTGCGGATGCGGAAGGCGATGATCCGCCTCCGCGCAGGCAGCAAAATCCAGTTCGACGCGTTCTGTTTTCCAGCTTTATCATTCAATAACGCTGGTGAGGTTGCGGCGATGAGCGAATCATTTTTATCCCAGGAAGAAGTCGATGCCCTGCTGGAAGGGGTGACTGGCGAGAGCCAGAAAAACTCCGAAGAGGTGCATGAAGACGGTGAAGTCCGCCGTTACGATATTTCCAGCCAAGAGCGCATTGTTCGTGGGCGCATGCCGACGATGGAAATCGTCAACGAGCGCTTTGCCCGGAACTTCCGTATTGGCTTGTTCAATTTCATACGCCGCAGTCCCGAAATTTCGGTGGGAACGGTGGCGGTGCAGCGTTACAGCGCGTTCTTGCGTGAACTGGCGGTACCCACCAATTTCAACATTGTGGCCATCCGGCCCCTGCGTGGTAACGGCCTGATTGTGTGTGAGCCGTCGCTGGTCTTCGGCATTATCGATACTTTGTTTGGTGGTGTGGGCAAGTTCCAGACACGTATTGAAGGGCGCGATTTTTCGCCTACCGAGCAGCGCATCATCAATCGGCTGGTTGATGTGATTTGTGCAGAGTACAAAAAAGCTTGGCATGGCATTTATCCACTGGAGCTTGAGTACCAGCGTTCTGAGATGCAGCCCCAGTTTGCCAACATTGCAACGCCCAGCGAAATTGTGGTGTCTACCGCATTCCAGCTAGAGATTGGCGATTTGGCGGGCGCTATCCATATCTGCATGCCTTATGCCACGCTGGAGCCTATCCGTGATGTGCTTTATTCATCTACCCAGGGTGACTCCATTGAAGTGGACCGTCGCTGGGTGCGCGTGTTGACGCGTGAAATTCAGTCGGCAGAAGTGACGCTGGTGGTCGAGTTGGCGCGTGCTGATGCGACTGTGGAGCAGCTGTTGGCCATGAAGCCTGGTGACTTTATTGAGTTGGATCGAGAACCCCGTATACGTGCATCCATTGGTGGCGTTCCTGTGTTTGAGTGTCAGTACGGCACACACAATGCAAAGTACGCCATTCGCATTGAAGAGTGTTTGCGCACCTCGGATCTGAGCTGGATGGGAGAAAAGAATGGCAAATGAAGAAAACAAGAGCAGTGCTGATGATCCGTTTGCAGGTTGGGCTGAGGCACTCGAAGAGCAAAAAAAAGTAGACGACAAAGATACTGAACAGGGAGGGCCACTCAGCGGTGAAGCGGTGCGGCCTTTTGCTGCAGCTGGCGATCCGCCGATCAATGACATCAACATGGTGCTGGATATTCCGGTGCAGTTGTCGGTGGAGTTGGGGCGTACCAAAGTACCTATCAAGTACATCCTGCAATTGGCCCAAGGCTCTGTGGTGGAACTGGATGCGCTGGCAGGCGAGCCTATGGATGTGCTCGTCAATGGCTATTTGATTGCGCAAGGTGAGGTTGTGGTAGTGAACGACAAGTTTGGTATCCGCTTGACAGACGTCGTTACGCCGTCCGAGCGCCTGCGCCGGGTCAGCCGTGGATAGTGGTGGCATGTCGCAGGCTTTGACAGCCGTGGTGCTGTTTGTCGGCGCCGTAGCTATGTTGCCGTGGCTGGTTCGGTACCTACAGCAGCGCCGCGTTGTAGCGCAGGCTGGTTTGGGGATGGCGGCGCGTGTATTGTCGGCGGTCGCGGTGGGGCCGCACCAGCGTGTGGTGACTGTAGAAGTCGGCCCGGATGGTGCAAGGGTCTGCTTGGTCTTGGGTGTTACAGCACAACAGGTGAGTTGTTTGCATGTGCTCCAACCTACAGTGCCTATACCCCCGGTGGGCAGTTTTACCCAAGTTATGGCGCAGGCGACGCAATCCGACGCTTATGGCGAAGAAAGTCGCCATGTTTAATCGCTGGCGGCTATACGGCATATCTGGTAGAGACTTGCCGCGTTATTTGGGCTTGCTGGTGCTGTGCATGGCTGGCATGGTTTGGCATATGCCGGTTTGGGCGCAGGCGGCTGGTTCCTTGCCTCTGTTGGTAGGAGCGGGAGGCCAAGGAACGAGCTTCTCGGTGCCGATACAGACGCTGCTCTTTTTTACGGCCCTGTCATTCTTGCCAGCCATTTTGCTGATGATGACTGGCTTTACACGCATTGTCATAGTGTTGTCGTTGCTGCGCCAAGCTTTAGGTACGCAGTCGGCACCACCCAATCAGGTAATTATTGGGCTATCGCTTTTTCTCACCATGTTTGTCATGGGCCCTACTTTAGACAAGGTGTATCAGGAAGCCTATTTGCCCTACACCACCAATGCCATCAGCTTTGAGCAGGCGGTAGAAAAGGCAGAAGCTCCCATGCGACAGTTCATGCTGAAGCAGACGCGGCAGTCTGATTTTTCGCTGTTTGCGCGATTGGCCAAACTTGAATCTTCAACTACTGCAGAGACTGCGCCCTTAAGGGTTCTGGTGCCTGCTTTTGTAACCAGTGAGCTGAAGTCTGCATTCCAGATAGGGTTCATGATCTTTATCCCTTTTCTGGTTATTGATATGGTGGTGTCCAGCATTCTGATGTCTTTGGGCATGATGATGCTGTCACCTGTACTGGTGGCGTTGCCATTCAAACTGATGTTGTTTGTGCTGGCTGATGGCTGGAATTTGCTGATTGGCTCGCTGGCTGCCAGTTTTGTCACTTAACGGGAGAAAGCATGACTTCGCAAATGGTTCTTACCATAGGGCGTGAGGCGCTGACGCTGCTGCTCATGATTGCGATGCCTGTGCTGGGCGTGGTCATGGGCGTGGGCTTGCTGGTGAGTATTTTCCAGGCTGTCACTCAAATTCACGAGGCTACCTTGGCTTTTGTGCCCAAATTGATTGCCGCAATGGTGGTGTTTTCTGTTGTTGGCCCATGGATGTTAAGCACGTTGGTGGACTACATCCGACGTACCATTGAGTCCATTCCAGCGATGATGGGATAGGTGAGTGGTGCCAAGTTGATCACCTTTTCTGAGGCGCAGCTGGTCACGTGGCTGTCTCCGATTCTTTGGCCATTTTTACGTGTATTGGCGTTATTTTCTGTAGCGCCAGTGTTTTCGATGCGCGTGATTCCGATGCGCGCCAAGATTGGATTGGCTTTTTTCGTCTCTTTGTGCGCGCAAACCATGCTGGCGAACCAGCCGGTGGTTCCGTTCAACAGTCCTGCGGCACTGGGTGCTGTCATGCAGCAAGTGGGCGTTGGTCTGGCTCTCGGGTTTGCTGTGCGTTTGGTATTCGCCTCGGTGGAGCTGGCGGGTGAAATCGTTGGCTTGCAGATGGGGTTGAATTTTGCATCCTTTTTCGATCCGACCAGCAATGCACAAGTGAGCGCAGTAGCGCGTTTCTTTGGGCAAATGGCCATGCTGCTGTTTGTAGTCATCAATGGTCATTTACTGCTGATCATGGCGGTCGTGGAGAGTTTTCGGAGCTTTCCGGTGGATGGAAACTTCTTGCAGGCGCTTGCGCAGATGCGCCTTTATGCGCTGGGAACATCGCTGTTCTCTAGCGCTTTGTGGATTGCCTTGCCCATGATGGCGTTGCTATTGTTTGTCAACTTGACGATGGGCATCATCTCGCGTGTTGCTCCCCAGATGAACATTTACGCTGTCGGTTTTCCGGTCACGTTGACCGTCGGCTTGCTTGGTATTACAGCCACATTGCCCATGTTGGAGCAGCCCGTGCTGACGTTGCTACAGCAAGCCATAGACTTGTTTGCTGTTCAGCGGTAGAGCAGTGCTTTGAACAGGCTATTAAACCAACTGATTGCGTATGGCGTATACGGTGAGCTCAGCATTATTGGTAAGGCCGAGTTTTTCCAGTACCCGGGAGCGATAGACACTTACGGTTTTGGGGCTGAGCATCAATTCTTCTGCGATTTCAGACAGTCGTCTGCCAGTAGCAATTTTGAGCAGAGTTTGTAGCTCGCGTTCCGACAACGCTGAGTGGGGCATTTCTGGTACACGTTCTGAAACGCTCTCCGCCAGCATTTGCGCTACTTCCGGGGTAAGGTATTTGCGTCCTTGCATGATGGTGCGCACTGCCTCTATCAATGCGACAGGGTCAGAGGCCTTGTTGGCATACCCTTGGGCACCAGCGCGCAGACAGCGCACTGCATATTGATCCTCCGGGTACATCGAGACAACCAGTACCTTGATTTCTGAGTCTGTCTCGCGCAGACTGGCCAATGCTTCTAGACCGCTACGTCCAGGCATGTTCAAGTCCAGTAGCAAGACGTCACAGGTTGCCTCACGAAGTATTTCGCGTAATTCGGCATAGCTTCCTGCTTCACCAGTGACTTGAATATCAGGCGCTTCTGTCAACGTGTCACGGATACCACGACGCACCACTGCATGGTCATCACAGAGTACTACCTGAATCACTGAGTCTCTCCCGTTGCTGATGCCACGGATCCTAGCGGTACCGACAAGATTACGGAAGTTCCATGTCCCGGAGACCCACTGATGTCCAGCCAGCCGTTGACTGTTAACGCACGTTCTTGCAGGCCTTTGAGGCCAAATGCTTTTGGTTTGTCGAGCGCAGCAGGCTCCAAGCCCTGCCCGTTATCGCTCACTTCAAGCGTCAGCACACCTTCTGAGTCTGAGAGGTCAATACGCACTTGACTAGAGTTTGCATATTTGGAAATGTTGGTTAACGCTTCTTGTGCTGTACGGTACGCCACCAGTTGCACTGCATTGGGAACTTCAATGGTTTGTGAGCTGGTCCGTACTTGGGTGGGTACGCCCGTGCGGCGCTCGAAGTCCTCAGCGAGCCATTGCACAGCTGCGACCATGCCTTGATCTAGTATGTGTGGTCGCAGGTTCATCATGATGCGTTGGCTGGCACCAATTGCATGTTGCAACATACTCGTGGCTGCTTGTGCATGTTCACGCACGTCTGTTTGTGTAGTGTGGCGGTCTATCCACGCTAGATCAAAGCGAATGGCTGTCAATGCTCCCCCAATGTCGTCGTGGATTTCACGCGCAATTGCGGCACGTTCGTTTTCTATGGAGGTTTGCAGGTGTTGGGTTAATTCGGCCAGCCGCTTTTGCGAGGCTGCCAAATCCCGTGCAGTCTGTTCCCTCAGTAGCCTGGTTTGATGTACTTCGCAGGCCCGCCGTATCACGTGGGGCAGGCGTGTCATGTCATCCTTGAGCACGTAGTCGGCAATGCCCAAACGCATGGCATCTACTGCGGCTGCTTCTCCAATGGCGCCTGAAAGCAAGATAAAAGGTGGGTGGTTATGCTGCTCAACAGTGATTTGCCAAGCATCCAGGGCTGTGAAGCCTGGTAGCCTGTAATCTGCAACTATCACATCCACGTGAGTGCCTGTGAGCAGACGTTTGAACGACTCCAGGCAGTCTGCGTGTTGCACAGTGAATACCATGTCTGAGCGGCGCAAAACTGTGACTGCCAAGCGGTGATCTGCCAGTGAGTCTTCCAAGTGCAGAATACTGAGCAACTGCTCTGGTTCGGTGGGAGCCATGTGTAGCGCTATCATAGGATACAAATTGGAACAAGCAAGGGTTTGGGCGCTGTGATGGCCATAGGCCATGCCAAGGTGAAATAGGGTGCAGGAGCACGGTCGTAGTGCCGTTGTCCTGCAGGGTGTGGCACTGAATACGGATGCACCATGCAAGCTACAGGCAGCGATGGAGAAACAATGCAGTCAACACTAACAAGAACAGGACTCCCGGGAGTCCAGGTGCCTGTCATGGTGGCGGCAGATTTGCAGGATTCATTAATGGTGGTAATGCACGACCTGCACCGGCTGGAGGGGTTGCTGAGCCATGCAGCTGACAAGCTATTGGAAAATTTTGGACAGGCCAATGATGCTTTGAGTGACCCCGTTGTCGGAGAATCCGTTGAGCTTACAAATGCGCGCGCGGCGCTTCGACGTGCTGTCACAGAGCTACAGTTTCAGGATATGGCATCGCAGTTGATATGGCATACCACTAAAGTGTTGCAGGGGTGTGCGTTCAGGTTAGCAGCGGAAGCCATGGGACATGAAGAGGGCGAAGATGCTGCGCCATTTATAGAAATGGCACCAGATCGTCCCAACCCTGTGACTCAGAGTGAAATGGATGCTGGATCCATAGAGCTGTTTTGAACGGCACAATCCACTTTACAACGAATATTTTCAATTCTGCTGGAGCCTTTACATGCAATCGATTCTTGCCGTTGATGACTCTCCGTCCATGCGGAAAATGGTGTCTTTCAC